>Ga0207655_1004422_pt1 | contig 9975 bp, 6 predicted proteins | sample KBSM44metaG_FD_184398 | JGI IMG/M metagenome (GOLD analysis project Ga0207655, IMG submission 184398) | Miscanthus rhizosphere microbial communities from Kellogg Biological Station, Michigan, USA - KBS M4-4 metaG (SPAdes) (version 2) | ecosystem: Host-associated > Plants > Roots > Rhizosphere >... | reverse complement strand
GGTCCCTCCTCCCGTTGGACTGCCATGGCTGCACAATGGACCGCAACTGTGGCCCCGAAGAAACATGCCAAAGCAAAAGTGGCGGGCATTGTCCGGGCCCGCACCCCGGCGCACCGCCGCTGCCGCCCACTGAACAGCAAGACCGCGCCTGCGATCAACAGGAAACCTGCCGCAGCCCAGGACCAAACAGCCTCATTGAAGGTGCCTGCGAACGCCGCTCCCCACGCAGTGGCTGCAGTAGGAACCAACCTGAGGTCAGTACGTCCGGCCGACCCCGCCCCGGCGCCGGCGTCAGCCACCTTGCACCGTCACAAGATCCTTCAGTGACTCCATAAGCTTGGGCCCGATGCCGTCCACAGCGTCAAGTTCATCCACGGACGTGAATGCTCCGTGCTCTTTCCGCCAGTCCAGGATGCGTTGGGCTGTTACCGGTCCGACCCTGGGCAATGTCCCGAGTTCCTCCAGCGAGGCTGTGTTGATATTGACCTTGGCACCTGCCGCGGCAGGGCCGGCTGTTCCACTGGCCGCTCCGGAAACTGCGCCAGCACCCGCAACCGGCGAGCTCTGAGGGGGTGTCTCTCCGACAACGGGTATGTACACCTTGATTCCGTCGGTGAGGACTTCCGCCAGATTGAGGGCGGTAAGGTCGGCGCCGGGCGCCGCCCCGCCAGCCGCATCGATGGCTTGGAAGACGCGACTCCCCTGAGGCAATGAGACGACACCGGGCTTACCCACCGCACCGGCAACGTGCACCATGACCACTCCTGGCCCACCTTGCGCAGGCGGAGCAGCAACTTCTGCGGGCTGCACGCCTTCGGCCGGAGGATCTACGGCATCAGGACCATCTGAGCGGCCGGCGGATACGGAAGGACCCAGGGGCTCAGACGTTGCCCGACCGTCCGCGAGTCGCCAGAGAAACCACGCCATGAGCACGGCCGCCACCACGGCAACCAGCGCAGCTACCCTCCACGATGTCCGCCAACGCAGCCGGGCGACAGCCGGAACCGAATTTGCCTCGCCTGCGAAGAGTGACGCCAGATCATCTGTTTCTGCGCCTGAATCCCCGGATAGATCCAGCAGCGGCCGACTGCTGTGGTCTGGGATCATCCGTGCGGCGAACCGTTCCCGCGCGGCCTGCGCTGCGGCATCTGGGGACAGGTCCCGGCTCCGGCGTGGCATGAATCGAGCCTACGGTCGGGTACAAACATTTGGTGCGCGCATACAGTCACATGTGGAAAACCTTGCGCAATTTTCGTTGGGCTTTCATAGGAAACTGCCTGTTAGCCATATAAAGGGAACGGATCCTGGCAGCCCGCGCGACGGTCCACCCGTGCTCCGAAACATGATCTTATCGATGTCACGAAAGTCGACAGGTTCCCCCCTCAGCGGCGACCGCCGGGTAGAGCCGAATCAATCGGCTCGCAAGCGTGCGCTCCTTAGCCCAACCCTTGACCAGCCTGGTAGGTGGCCAGTTCAGGGGTGGCACCTTGTCTGACTCGGGTCTTCACTTGGCTGTTCGTGACCTCGCCCCGACCCTCTTTGGCTGCCAGTCCACTGGGCGGTCTGCCATAAGGAAGATCAGGAACACTTGAGCCGAGTTCAATAGTAATTTCGGAAGCTGCAGGCCATGCCCCCCATCACTTGCCGCGCGCCTCAACGGTCTATGCCCTGCAGATCTCAAAGGAATTTGGCGATAAGACCCCCCCTTTATAGTGAGGCTTTCATAGCAAACGTGACGCCATAAACAAGAGAAATTTTTATTTTCGGGGAATATTTCTTAGAGGACAAACACCTCTAAAAACATTCCCCTCCAAGCCTGTACACAGCGCGGATTTTCGGCGTAGATTTACCATGCTGCAGCCAATCAAGGTGGTTGCGCAAAATTGAGTATCGGCATATTGGGGAGGAAATTTGATAAATAACCAACGGTCGGCTCTAGGGGCCGGAATACTATTGTTGGCTTTCGCGGCCATTACGACAGTGGCAGGCGCGGACTCTGTCCCATCCAGAGCAACAAGGGCCACTCCGGACTTTGGGGCCGTCCGGGTTACTACTGCCTCCAACACAGAAACCCCGAATATGTCGTTACCGGACACAGATGCACGGTTCAGCGCAGAGGGCCTCATAAAGGATGCCATTCAACTACGCAACAGCCAGATCGTAACCTCCGCCAGTGTAGGTATGCCCGCGCGATCATCCGCACAAATCTTCGGGCGTGGCGCGGCCGCAGCCGAAGAAGAATACTCAAGACTGCAAGAAAAGAAACGCCTACTGGCCACCCATGAGCTGGTATACAACGGGGTCGCCTCACAAGTGAATCTTTTGTCTTTTACTCAGAATGGAGACACAGCGACAGCCGAAGTCTCTGAGATAACCGAGCTAACGTACGCCAACTATGAAGATGGAACGACGCCGCCACCAACAGGGTACTCCTATCCTCAGATCGTGGAGCTTTCCTTGCGCCCCTCAGGCTGGGAGATCACATCCATGGAAGCCAAGACACCCGGCGGGATCCCGCCGACCACGGTCCAAAGAACGGCAGTCAGGACTGGCCCAGACACCGAAGTGGATTCTCCGGCACTCCTTGATCCAGCTGAGACCCTAGCTGTCCCTAATGCAGCGCAGAAGCCCGCCTTACCCTCTCCGACTGGGGTCGGAACATTCACCAACAAGACACTTGGTAATCCCGGCCCTGCGAAGGACTTTAAGGGAGCAGCGCAGGATCTCCCTTCCACTGTCGTCAGAACCGCCGCTTTCACTCCCCGTCTTGCGAGCAGCACGTCCTACAACTACCAAGCGATGATGAATTACGCCTGGAACTGGGCCTATGGAAGGAACGGGGTTTATCCAAGCTACGACTCGGACTGCACAAATTTCGTCTCCCAAGCCGTGGAGGCCGGGGGATGGAGCCAAGTTGGCGGTTGGTACCAGTACGACACGTCCTGGTGGCACAACTGGTACGTCAATGCCTCATGGCCCTGGGCTGGGGCTCAGAACTTTGCTAACTTTGCGTATGGGTCGGGAAGAATCTCATACCTTCCTTACCTGAGCTGGATGGGCGCCGCAGACATCATGCAAATCGCGGAAGAAGCGCCGAACAATCAGAATGTCACGCACACAACAATAGTTACATATGTCAACGGGACCGACATTCGAGTCTCTTATCACTCCAGGGACACACGCGATATGTCAATCTGGGACATCTATTATGGCAATTCCGCCAATTGGCGCTACTACGCTCTACGAACCTAAGGAGAGTTGCATGGGCCCGCAGCGTGTGTACCCGGGTAATGCGGTTGCGGTGGCAGCTTTCTGCACTTGCCTGCTCGTAAGCGGGTGCACTCCTCAGAAGGGTCCGGATGTCAGCAAACGCGGCGATGCAGTCGACGCGACTATGAGTGCGCTTCATGACGGTGACGCGGAGAGACTTGCTGCCCTGGCAGGCCCCGGCCCGGCCGACCCAGCTGACGCCGGCCCACTCTTAGCCAAGTGGGCCGGGGTCAACAACCAAGCCTATGCGGTGCAGTACAACGACGGCATGGGTCCAAGTCATGTCACGGCCACGGTCGACACCGAGGATCGCAGAGGCCACCCAGTAAAAGTCGAGTTCAATATGAGCTGGCACGACGGACGCTGGATGCTCGGGATCGGACACGCCCCTGTTCCTTCAAGCCCATCGTCTCCGGCCCAGGCTGACAAGTAATTGCCGGTCGAATCGCGTCATCCAAATATCTGTGAACGGCTGCTTCCAGACGGGATTTCCCCGGCAATAGAAACAATGGCCGCCAGTCCAAATACTGGCGGCCATTGGCGTAATATCGGTCGGACAGATGACGGATCAATTGAATGGCAAACCCACAAATTTATATGCCATCCAACCCATGCGACCTTGCACCGTAACAAGGTCTTTGAATGACTCCATGAGCCTGGCCCCAATCCCATCGACGGCATCAAGTTCGTTGACGGCACTGAACGCGCCGCGTTCTTTGCGCCGATCCAGTATTCGTTGCCCTGTACCGGCCGTACCCGCAGCAAAGTCCCAAGCTCCTCCAATGACACTGTGTTGACACAAGGCACCAGCCCGCAGCGGATTCGCGCGTTTTCTCCGCATCAGCCAAGTCCAACAGCGGCGCACCGGCAAGGTCAGAGATCATTCACGAGGCAAATCGGCTCCCGCGCGGCCCGCTCTGCGGCATCTGGGGATGCTCCCGGTTCCAGCATGGGATAACTAGGCCTTGACCGCCGTCGAACCCCTGAAGTAACAATTTAACGCTATGTGGCCAACTCGCCCAGGGACGTCACCCCGTCGGAGTACTGCTCTCCCCCACGATGACCGCAAGAACTCCGAGGCCGGCATGCGCGGCCAAGACAGCCGGCAAAGCACTGATTTGGGGTGCCGGGCAGTCCGGGCAGGTCTCGTTCAGACGGGCTGCCAAGGCTTCGGCCTCGATCTGGTTTCCGAAGTGGTGGACCGCCAAACGTTGCTGCCCCTTGGGTCGGGAGGCTACGTCGGCGGCAACGATCTCCTCGAGGCGGGCTATGGCGCGCACAGCGGAACGTACTTTTTCGAGCGGCACGATCTTGCCGCCGTCGACCGCCAGGATGGGTTTGATGGCCAGCACTGTACCCAGGAGCGACGCAGCCGCGCCTATACGCCCACCCCGCCGCAGCTGTTCCAGGCTGGGAACGTAGAAGTACACCTTGGTGCGTTCCATGCGCTGTTCCGCGAAGCCGCGGACTTCGGCCGGTCCGCGCCCGTCCGCTGCGGCGACGACGGCGCTTTGGACCCCCATTCCCTGGGCCATGCCGACAGTGCGGGAGTCCACAATTTCGACCGGTATCGAGACACGTTCAGCGGCCAGCTTGGCGGCGTCCACCGTCCCCGAGAGTTCGGACGAAATGTGAATGGAGACCACAGCCTCAAAACCGCGCCGCTGGGCTGCCAAGTACGCCTGCTCGAACTGGCCCGGTGATGGCCTGGAGGTTTTGACGGAAGCTCCCGAAGCAAGTGCCAGCGACAATGTCCGGGTGATGTCGTCTTCGCCCTCGCCATAGATTTCATTCCCCACCATCACTGGCATGGGAACAACCGCCAGGCGTCCATCCGCTGTAAAGGCAGAAATCCAGTCAGCCGGCAGCGCGGCCGCGGAATCGGTGACGACAGCAGTCCTGACGACGGCGGCAAGCGGCTGATCGACGGCGGTAACCGGCGCCGCCGGTTGCCGAAGACGCGCCACTCTTTCCTTGAGCCATATCCAGGCCGGTGGTTCTCGCTCAGGCACGCAACCTCCATAGATGATGGCCGGCCGCCGGCACAGTGCCGGCGGCCTCACAGTCCCTGCTAGGCAGGAACGATGTTCACCAGTTTAGGTGTACGCACAATCACAGTACGGATGCCGCGGCCGTCCAATGCCCGCTGAACATTCTCCGAGGCCAAAGCGAGCTCGCGGAGCTCATCCTCGGCGATGTCCGGGGACACTTCCAGCCGATCCCGGACCTTGCCCTGGACCTGGACCACGGCGGTGACGGTGTCCTGCACCAACAGTGCTTCGTCGTGTGCCGGCCAACCCGCGTTCGCCACTGAAGCCGGGTGTCCCAGGGTGTTCCAGAGATCTTCGGCCGTGTACGGAGCGAACAGGCTCAGGATGACAGCGACAGCTTCCACCGCCTCGCGAACAGCAGGATCGGCTGCACCGGCACCTGAGTCGATGGTCTTGCGGGTGGCATTGACCAGCTCCATCAGACGGGCCACAACGACGTTGAACTTGTTGTTGTCCAGAAGTTCGGCGGCGTCGGCAATGGTCTTGTGGGTCACCGTGCGCAGGGCGCGGTCACCGGTGGCCGGATCAACGCCGGGCTCGCTGCTGACGTCCTGCCCGAGGCGCCAGGCACGCGCCAGGAACTTGGCCGAGCCCGACGGCGAAACGTCCGCCCAGTCGACGTCGTCTTCCGGCGGGGAAGCAAAGACCATGGTGAGGCGGACGGCATCGACACCGTACTTGTCCAGCTGCTCGCCGAGGTCCACGCCATTGCCGAGGGACTTGCTCATGGCCTTGCCGCCGTTGAGCACCTGCCCTTGGTTCAGGAGCGCCGAGAAAGGCTCGTTTGCCTCGATCAGCCCGATGTCCTTGATGACCTTGGTGAAGAAGCGCGCGTACAGCAGGTGCAGGATGGCGTGTTCCACGCCGCCCACGTACTGACCCACCGGCATCCAGTCATTGATCTTCTCGGGATCGAAAGGGCCCTCGGTGTAGTCGGGCGAGACGAAACGCAGGAAGTACCACGAGGAATCCACGAAGGTGTCCATGGTGTCGGTGTCGCGCTGGGCGGCACGGCCACAGTTGGGGCACTCGACGTTGACCCATTCCACGGCGGCGGCCAGCGGGGAGGTTCCCTTGGGGGCCAATGCTTCGCCACGCAGGTTGTCGGGCAGCCTGACCGGCAGCTGGTCGTCGGGGACCGGCACTTCGCCGCATTCGCCGCAGTGGATGATGGGGATGGGCGTGCCCCAGAAGCGCTGGCGGCTCAGCAGCCAGTCACGCAGCCGGAAATTGACGAACTTCTCGCCGGTTCCGAGCTTTTCGAGGATCCCGATGGCAGCCGGAATACCTTCGGCCTTGGACAGCCCGTCCAGTTCACCGGAGTTCTTGAGCGTTCCTTCGCCCGAGGTGGCCACACCGGTAGCAGCGGGGTCTTCGTCGCCGGTATCCAGGACGGCCCGGACCGGGAGGTCGAAGGCCTTGGCGAAGTCGAGGTCGCGCTGGTCGTGCGCGGGCACGGCCATGATGGCGCCCGTACCGTAGTCGGCCAGTACGTAGTCAGCAGCCCAGACCGGCAGCTTTTCGCCGTTCAACGGGTTGATTGCGTAACGGCCGGTAAAGACGCCGGTCTTCTCACGCTCGGTGGACTGGCGCTCGATTTCGGACAGGGCCTTGACCTTCTCGCGGTAGGCCATGAGTTCGTCGTGCTGTTCAGGCGTGACCAGGTCCAACGCCAGATGCGCGTCAGCTGCAACGACGAAGAACGTTGCGCCGTAGAGGGTATCGGGACGGGTGGTGAACACGGTGACTTCGCGCTCAGCCCGGTCGTCCGTGGCTTCGATGACGAACCTGACATGTGCGCCTTCGGACCGGCCGATCCAGTTGCGCTGCATGGCCAGCACGCGCTCGGGCCAGTGGCCCTGCAACTGGTCCATGTCTTCCAGCAGGCGGTCGGCGTAGTCGGTGATCTTGAAGTACCACTGATTCAGGGACTTCTTGGTGACCGGCGTGCCGCAACGTTCACAAGCGCCATTGACGACCTGCTCGTTGGCCAGGACAGTGAGGTCCTTGGGGCACCAGTTGACCGGCGAGTCCTTGCGGTAGGCCAAGCCCCGCTCGTAGAAGCGCTTGAACAGCCACTGCGTCCACCGGTAGTACTCGGGGTCCGAGGTGTGGATTCGACGCGACCAGTCAGCCGAGATGGCGTAGCGCTTGAACGACGCCGCCTGGGTTTCGATGTTGGCGTAGGTCCACTCGCTGGGGTGGGCGTTGCGCTTGATGGCCGCATTCTCGGCGGGCAGGCCGAAGGAGTCCCAACCGATCGGGTGCAGGACGTCGAAGCCCTTCTGGCGCAGGTAACGGGCGACGACGTCGCCCATGGCGAACGCTTCGGCGTGGCCCATGTGAAGGTCGCCCGAGGGGTAGGGGAACATGTCCAGAACGTAGCGGCGTTCACGCGAGCCGTCGTCGGCAGGCGTGAAGACTTTGAGGTCTTCCCAGACCTGCGGCCACTTGGCTTCCATCGCAGCGAAGCTGTAGACGCCTTCTTCAGGCGCTTCGGCTGCGGCTGTCTGTGCTGTTCCGGTCTCTGTCTCCGGCTGAACGCTCACTGCTGCCCTCTTCTGTTCTTCGATGGCGGTATTACCTCCTGCTGCGGTCCCGGATACCCCCGGACACACAAAAGCCCCTCAACAATGGAGGGGCGGCCGCACGGCTGTTGAAAGCCGGGCGGCTAGCTAAGCAGAAGGATCGCACGCATAGATCTACAATAGCGCACGATCAAACTCCCAAGTCGCATCGAGCGGCTTACAGGACTGATGGTTGAGTTGACGGCAGCCGCGCCTCGCCCGGGTGTGGTGGGCACCGCGAAGCGGGCGGGGCAGGCGCGGCTGCCGTCAACGTCAGGTCAGGCTACTTAACGTCCTCGTCGACCCAGTCCATGGACTTGGTGACTGCCTTCTTCCAGAGACGCAGCTGGCGCTCCTGCTCCTCTGCCGGCAACTGCGGCTCCCAGCGCTTGTCTTCGTTCCAGTTGGCGCTCAGTTCGCCCAGGTCCTTCCAGAAGCCGACAGCCAGACCGGCCGCATAGGCAGCACCGAGAGCCGTGGTTTCGACGACCTTGGGGCGAACCACAGGCACGCCGAGAATGTCCGCCTGGAACTGCATTAGTGCCTCGTTGGCGACCATGCCGCCGTCGACCTTAAGCTCGGTGAGCGGAACGCCCGAGTCGGCGTTGACGGCGTCGAGCACCTCACGGGTCTGGAACGCGGTGGCTTCCAGCGCCGCACGGGCGATGTGGCCCTTGTTGGCGAAACGTGTCAGGCCAACGATGGCGCCACGTGCATCCGCACGCCAGTAGGGGGCGAAGAGGCCGGAGAACGCAGGAACGATGTAGACGCCTCCGTTGTCCTTCACTGCGGCGGCGAGTTCCTCAACTTCCGGCGCGGAGCTGATCATGCCCAGGTTGTCGCGAAGCCACTGGATCAAGGAACCGGTGACGGCGATGGAACCCTCGAGGGCGTAGTGCGGCTTGGCGTCACCCAGCTTGTAGCCGAGGGTGGTGAGAAGACCGTTCTTGGAGTGGACAATGTCCTCGCCGGTGTTGAAGATCAGGAAGCAGCCCGTGCCGTAGGTGTTCTTCGCTTCACCGGCCTGGAATGCCGCCTGACCGAAGGTAGCTGCCTGCTGGTCGCCCAGGATTCCGGCCACGGGGGTCTCACGGAGCAACTGCGAGGTGTGGACATGGCCGTAGACCTCGGAGGAGGACTTGATGGTGGGCATCATGGAAGCCGGAACACCGAAGACGTCCAGGATCTCCTGGTCCCACTGCAATGTTTCAAGGTCCATGAACAGGGTCCGGGAAGCGTTGGTGACGTCCGTGACGTGCACGCCGCCGTCGACACCGCCGGTCAGGTTCCAGAGGACCCACGCGTCGGTGTTCCCGAAGAGAAGATCGCCTGCCTCGGCTTTTTCACGGGCACCGTCGACGTTGTCCAGGATCCACTTGATCTTGGTTCCGGAGAAGTATGTGGCCAGGGGAAGGCCAACCTTCTGCTTGAACCGCTCAAGCCCGCCGTCCTGTGCCAGCTCGTCAACGATCGGCTGGGTGCGGGTGTCCTGCCAGACAATCGCGTTGTAGACGGCCTCACCGGTGTTTTTGTCCCAGACAACCGCGGTTTCACGCTGGTTGGTAATGCCGACGGCGGCAATGTCGTGCCGCGTCAGGTTCGCCTTTGACAGTGCTGAGGCGATGACCTCGCGCGTGTTGTTCCAGATCTCTGCGGGGTTGTGCTCAACCCAGCCCGCCTGCGGGAAGATCTGCTCGTGTTCCATTTGGCCGGTGGACACAATGTTGCCCGAGTGGTCGAAGACGATGGCGCGCGAGCTGGTGGTGCCCTGATCAATGGCGATGACGTATTGATTCATGGTGACGTCCTTGTCTGGTGTTGTTGGTTAATCAGTGATGGTCTGAAGTGTGCGGATAAGGGAGATTGTTGTGGGCAGGGTCAGCCTGCAAGCGCAGGCATGATGCCGGGTACCAGCAGCCCAACGAGCCCGGCCAAGGTACCGCCAACCAACGGTCCAACCACCGGAATCCAGGAGTACGCCCAGTCGCTGGAGCCCTTGCCCTTGATGGGAAGGACGGCGTGCGCGATGCGGGGGCCGAGGTCACGTGCGGGGTTGATGGCGTAACCGGTGGGACCGCCGAGGGACA
>Ga0207655_1004419_pt1 | contig 9978 bp, 4 predicted proteins | sample KBSM44metaG_FD_184398 | JGI IMG/M metagenome (GOLD analysis project Ga0207655, IMG submission 184398) | Miscanthus rhizosphere microbial communities from Kellogg Biological Station, Michigan, USA - KBS M4-4 metaG (SPAdes) (version 2) | ecosystem: Host-associated > Plants > Roots > Rhizosphere >... | reverse complement strand
GCTGTCCGGCTCCATCTGCCAGAGGAACCACATGCGCTGCTGGGAATAGGACAACGGCACCGGTTGGCTGCGGTCGACTTTCTCGATCGGCGGCTGCTGATTGGTTTTGCCGCTGGCCTGGATCAGTTGAACCTGTTCGGCAAAGGCGCCCAGCTCACTGTTTTCGAACAGCGCGCGCAGCGGCAATTCGACGTCGCAGGCCTGACGAGTGCGGGAAATGATTTGTGTGGCCAGCAAGGAATGGCCGCCGAGGGCGAAGAAATCGTCACGCAGACCGATCTGTGTCTGGCCCAGCACTTCACACCAGATGCCGGCGATTTGTTGCTCGAGGACAGTGACCGGCTCGACGTGCTCGCGCACTTGCCACTGAGGCTCAGGCAAGGCGCGACGGTCGAGTTTACCGCTCGGGCTCAGGGGCATTTCGTCCAGACGCATGATCTGCGCCGGGACCATGTATTCCGGCAACTCAGCCGCCAGCGCGGTTTTCAGACGGGCAGTTTGAGCATCAACATCTTCTGTGGAATCGGTTGCGGTGTAGTAACCGATCAACTGTCCGCCAGCCGCCGTTTCGCGCACCAGCACCACGGCTTGAGTGACGCCGTCCTGAGCCAGCAATCGTGCTTCGATTTCTTCCGGTTCAACGCGGAAGCCACGCAGTTTGACCTGCTGATCGAGACGGCCGAGGTATTCGATCACGCCGTCGGCGGTCCAGCGCGCGCGGTCGCCGGTGCGGTACAGACGCGCGCCCTGCTCGCCCAATGGATCAACGACAAAACGTTCTGCGGTCAGGCCCGGACGCCCCAAATAGCCGCGCGCCAGACCGATGCCGCTGATGCACAGTTCACCCGGCACACCGGCCGGAACGGGATTGAGCGCCTCATCGAGCACGCGGCACAGCACATTGCCCAGCGGACGACCAATCGGCGAGCGTTCGCCATCGGCGGTTGTGCAGTGCCAATGAGTGACGTTGATCGCGGTTTCGGTCGGGCCGTAGCGGTTGTGCAATTGCACGGCCGGCAGGTGTTCCAGCACGCGGTTGCGCAGTTCGGCAGGCAAGGCTTCGCCGCCGGAAAATACGCGGCGCAGGCTGGTGCATTCGGCGCTCAGCGGTTCGTCGATGAACAATGAAAGCAGCGGCGGTACGAAGTGCAGCGTGGTCACGCCGAACTGTTGAACCAATTGCGCAATACGATGCGGATCGCGGTGTTCACCGGGGCCGGCGATCAGCAAGCGTGCACCGGTAATCAGCGGCCAGAAGCACTCCCACACCGACACGTCAAAACTGATCGGCGCCTTTTGCATCAGCACGTCGGTGTCGTTCAAACGATAGGTGGTCTGCATCCATTGCAGGCGTTCGGCAAGGGCTGCATGGGTGTTGCCGACGCCCTTCGGCTGGCCAGTGGAACCGGAGGTGTAAATCACATACGCGAGGTTGTCGCCGTGCAGATGCAGGCCCGGTGCATGGCTCGGCCAGCTCTCCAGATGCAAGGCGTCCATGGCGATCACGCTGACGCCATCGGTGGCCGGCAAGCGCTCGAGCAATTGGGTCTGGGTCAGCAGCAATTCGACGCCGCTGTCGTTGAGCATGTAGGCCAGGCGTTCAGCCGGGTAATCCGGGTCCAGCGGCACGTAGGCGCCACCGGCCTTGATGATCGCCAGCAGACCGATCAGCAACTGCGGCGAACGCTCGGCGGCAATGGCCACGCAGACATCCGGGCCGACGCCTTTGTCGCGCAGGTAATGGCCCAGGCGGTTGGCTTGGGTGTGCAGTTCGGCGAAGTCCAAGCTGCCACCGTCCCACATAAGAGCGGTGTGCTCCGGGGTCAGGCGAGCCTGTTCGTTGAGCAATTCCGGCAGCCAAACGCTGGCCGGTGCACACGGTTCGGCGCTCCACGATGCTTGCTGATCGTGCTCACTCGGGGTCAGCAGTGGAAGGTCGCCGATGGCAGTTTTCGGTTGCTCGCAAATGGCTCGCAGCAAGTTGCTGAAATGCTCGGCCAGACGCTCGATGGTCGCCACGTCGAACAGTTCGCTGGCGTAGTCGAAGGACAGGCTGAGGCGACCCTTTTGGTCTTCCTCGCTGTGCAGTTGCAGGTCGAACTTGGCTTCGCGGCTGTGCCACGGCAGCTCTTCGGCGAGCAATCCAGGCAGGCGACGCAATGCGCTCAAGTCCCGTTGCTGGTGGTTGAACATGACCTGGAACAAACCTTGTTCGCGGGCTTGCGGGAAGGCTTCGAGCAATTGTTCGAACGGCAGGTCCTGATGCGCTTGTGCGTCCAATGCGGCCTGACGGGTTTGCGCCAGCAATTCCACGAATGGCCGCTGCGAATCCAGTTCGGCGCGCAGCACCTGGGTGTTGATGAAGAAGCCGATCAGCCCTTGGGTTTCCAGGCGCGGACGGTTGGCGTTCGGCACACCGATGCGGATGTCCCGTTGACCGCTGTAGCGGTGCAGCAGGCTCTGGAACGCGGCAAGCAACAGCATGAACGAAGTGGATTCATGGGCCTGGGCGGTCTGGCGAATCGCATCGCTCAGGGTCGCGCCCAACCGTACGGTGTGGCGCGCGGCGCGGTGAAGGTGTTGCGCCGAACGCGGATGATCAGTGGCCAGGCTCAGGGTCGGATGATCAACACCCAATTGCGCTTTCCAGTAAGCCAGCTGACGCTCGCCCTCCCCTTGCGCCAGCCATTGACGCTGCCAGCTGCCGTAATCGGCGTACTGGGTCGGCAATGCCGGAAGCGTTGCCTTTTGTCCTTGGGACGCGGCGGCATACAGGCGCGAGAACTCGTCGATCAGCACGTTCAGCGACCAACCGTCGGCGATGATGTGATGCAGCGTCACCAACAGTTGATGGTCCTCATCATCGAGGCGCACCAAGGTCACCCACAGCAGCGGACCTTTCTGCAGATCGAATTGAGTATGGGCTTCGTCTTCTCGGATTTGCTGCGCACGGACTTCACGCTCGGCAACCGGCAGGTCGCTGATGTCGATGAGTTGCAGGTTGAATTCGCTCGCTGCATCGACCTGTTGCAGCGCCACACCGTCACGTTCGAAGAACCGCGTGCGCAGGGATTCATGACGCTCGATCAGCTGTTGAAAACTGGCGCGCAAGGCGTCTTCATCCAGTTCGCCGCGCAGGCGCAAGGCGCCGGGAATGTTGTAGGCGCTGCTCTGCGGATCGAGTTGCCAGGTGATCCACAGACGGTTTTGCGCAAGCGATTGCGGCAGGGCTTCGGTGCGCGACAACGAGGTGATCGCGCCTTGGGCGAGTCCGCCGTCCTGTTGTTGGTGAGCGACTGCGGCGGCGAACGCGTCAAGGGTCGGTGCTTCAAACAGCAGGCGCAGGTTCAGCTCCAGGTCGAGTGCCTCGCGCAGACGTGCGACCACCTGAGTGGCGGCAATGGAGTTGCCGCCCAGCAGGAAGAAGTGATCGTCGGCGCTGATCTGTTTGACCTGCAGTTGCTCGCACCAGATCTGGCCAATCAGGGTTTGCAGTTCAGAACCTGATTCAGTCGCGGATTTACGTTCGATGCCTGCCGACGGGAACAGCGCATAGCTGTCGAGGCTGCCGTCCGCCAGACGATTGCGGCAAGCCGAGCGTTGCAATTTGCCGCTGGAGGTCTTGGGCAACGCACCCGGATTGAGCAGCACCACCACGCTTGGCGCTTCCTGATACGCCTCGGCCACGGCTTGGCGGATGGCGTTGATCAGGGCGTCGGGCGGGAGGATTTTCTGCACGCTGCGGCTGATTTCCGCTGCAATGCCGATGCCTTCCTGACCCTCGATGTTCATAGCAAAAGCGGCGACACGACCTTTGCGCACCACTTCCACTTCGCGCTCGATGGTTTGCTCGATGTCCTGTGGATAAAGGTTGTGGCCACGGACGATCAACATGTCTTTCAGGCGCCCGGTGATGAACAGTTCACCGTTGCGCATAAAGCCCAGGTCACCAGTACGCAGCCAGGTACAGCCAGCGTGCTGAACGAAGGTTTTGGCGCTGGCCTCCGGGTTGCGCCAGTAGCCGTGGGCGATACTTGGCCCTGCGGCCCAGACTTCGCCGACCGCGTTGTCAGCCAATTCGTTGAGGGCTGTCGGATCGACAATCAGCACCGCGTGCTCCGGCTGACTGATGCCGCAACTCATGATCGCGCTGCCGTCGCCCGGCTCGGCACGATTTTGTGCCAGGGCTTGATCGTCCACACGCAGGTTGCCAATGCCCTGACCGCGAGGGCTGCCGGCCACGAACAGCGTCGCTTCGGCCAACCCGTAGGACGCCATGAAACTGTCTTGGGTGAAACCGCAGGCCGCGAACTTCTCGGCGAAGCGCTCCAGCGTATCGAGGCGAATCGGTTCGGAACCGGAATACGCCACGCGCCAGCCACTCAGGTCGAGGCGTTCCAGGGCCGATTCACTGACCCGCTCGCTGCACAACCGATAGGCAAAGTCCGGCCCGCCGCTGATGGTGCCGCCGTACTCGCTGATCGCTTCCAGCCAGCGCAACGGCCGGCCGAGGAAATACGCTGGCGACATCAACACGCACGGCACGCCGCTGAAAATCGGCTGCAACAGACCGCCGATCAGGCCCATGTCGTGGTACAGCGGCAACCAGCTGACGATCACATCGTCAGGATTCAGATCGATGCCGAAGCCGTGGCGGATCAGCAGTTCATTCGCCACCAGGTTGCCGTGGCTGACTTGCACCCCTTTCGGCAACGCGGTGGAGCCGGAGGTGTATTGCAGGAACGCGATGTGGTCGTCTGCAAGTTCCGGCGCCACCCAATGTTCGGCCAATGCACTGTCGAGCGTATCGACACACAGCAACGGCGGCGCGCCCTCTATGTGCTGCAACGCATCGCGCAGACTGGCGCTGGTCAGCAGCAGACGCGGTTCGGCATCGTTGATGATCGACAGCAGACGCTCCTGATGATGACGACGCGCCGACTCCGGCGGATAGGCCGGCACCGCGATCACACCGGCATACAGGCAGCCGAAGAACGCCGCAACGTAATCCGGGCCGCTGGGAAACAGCAGCACCGCGCGATCGCCAAACACAGCCTCGGCCTGCAACGCGCCAGCAATGGTCCGCGCCCGCATATCCAGCTCGCGATAACTGAGCACCACAGCCTGATCCTGGGTTTCGGCGAGAAAACGCAAGGCCACCCGGTCCGGTGTCAGGGCCGCTCGGCGCTGAAGGGCTTGGACCAGTGTGCTGGGGAGTTCGAACGCGTCGGTCATGAGGTTTCCTGCCTGAATTCGGCTTGCAAGTGGAATCGGTTTTCTGACGTCACGCCCCTTCGAGGGCGTACAGGGCGCGGTCTTCGCCGACCGCGCGAGGCTTGGGAATGCTGTTTTGGCCGCAGCCGCTACCCGGAACCATTCACCAATGAGAACGGTTGACGTCTTTAAATAATTAGTCGGAAGGCCTGATCGCCAGCGGGGCTAAGGTGCGTCAGCGTGTCGCAGTTCTCACACTGCACCTTTGAGGAGCATTAGTTCTCTTTCTCATTTGACAATCATTATCATTAAGAATAATTTGTCGCTCGATGTGTTGGACGGCCCAGCCCCCGCTTGCCGTCCCACGAACCTATTGGCAGCAAGGTGATTTCCATGACGGAACAAGTGTCCACAAGCAGGTGCGATTCACCGCTACTTCAGGCATTCGTCGACAATCGACTGATCCTGGTCAAGATTGCAGCCCGCATTACCGGCTGCCGGTCGCGTGCTGAAGACGTGGTGCAGGATGCGTTCTTCCGGCTGCAATCCGCGCCGCAGATCACGTCTTCGTTCAAGGCTCAGCTCAGCTACCTGTTCCAGATCGTGCGCAACCTGGCGATCGATCACTACCGCAAACAGGCGCTGGAGCAGAAGTATTCGGGCCCTGAAGAGGAAGGCCTGAACGTTGTGATTCAGGGCGCTTCGCCGGAAACCTCGCACATCAACTTCTCGACCCTGGAAAACATTGCCGACGCGCTGACCGAGCTGCCCAGCCGCACCCGCTACGCCTTCGAGATGTACCGCCTGCACGGCGTGCCGCAAAAGGACATCGCCAAGGAGCTTGGCGTCTCGCCGACCCTGGTGAACTTCATGATTCGCGATGCGCTGGTGCACTGCCGCAAGGTGTCGGGCAGTCGTGTGGATACTTTTGCCCGTCGCTGATACTCAATCGCGCCTATAAAAAACGCAGCCCGAGGCTGCGTTTTTTTGTATCAAGCCAACGCACACCGATCAAAAAACCGCTCACGCCCCAACACCATCAGCGCCGCGCGCTTGTGCGGGAAGTCGAACGCTTTTTCGCAGTGGAAACCCTGGCTCTGCATATGCCCGATCATCTTCGCGTTGTCGGCGCGAGGCTCGGCAACCACTCGCTGAGTGCGGGGATCGTCGAGAAACAGGTAATGCGTCAACGCCGATAACCAGCTCGCCACCTTGTGCGGACCTCGGTGATTTTCTTCACCCACCAACATGTGAATACCGCGGTCGTAATCGTCGGCGTCATAGAACGGCGCGATGCGATCTTCCTTGGCCCAATAGGCTTCAAAGTAGGCGAACGGCTGATCATCGAAACAACCGATCAGCGTCAAAGTGTGCGGATCGGCTTCGAGTTTGCTCAGGTACTCGTGATGCTGCTCGAGGCTGCCCTCCTCCTGCCAGAAACTCGCCACGCGCGGGCTGTTCTGCCAACGATTGAAACGTGCCAGGTCCAGGTCGATGTCCACCGTGCGCAGGGAAATCCAGGTACCGAGGCGCGCATCAAAACGCCGATAGACTTCACCACGCGGTTTCACCGGGCGCAGCGGATGACGCTTGCCGCCACTGATGACCAGTTGCTGTGGATAACCCGATGTCAGTGACGCGCCCAGCCAAGGCTGAGGCAACTGCCAGAACAGCGTGCGCTCGCAACGATACTGGCCGACGATTTCGGTCGGAACCAGCAACCCGCTGAGCAATGCTGCGGTGGGCGCTTCATCGAGATGCCAGGTCAGGCGCTGGCTGGATGGGTCACGGGCAAACAGCCAATAACAGGCCGCCCAGACAGCCCGATTGTCGGCGTGGTCGAAGCGCTCTTCTACGAGCACTTGCAGCGCGGGCTCGCGAGTCAGGCGCAACTGAATCAGCGGTTGCCCTTCAAGGCTGAGGCACAGACGGCTTTCGCTTTCATCAGCTACAAGACGGCTTCCTGTCGGCAAGGCCAGGGCAGTCAGGTCATTCAGAGTGGACATGGGTCGGGCTCACGTTAATCGTCGACAGTTCAACGAGGTGACGTGAGCCAGTGCAGGAAATTTAAGAGAAGTCGGTCAATACGCGACCTGCGGTGCGATCTCAGTTACCCGGGACCGGAACGATGGCAATCTTGTAAGGATCGAAAATCTTCAGCATCTGACCATTGTCCCGCAACCCTTGCAGCAACTTGCCGAACGCCTCGCCACTGATCGGTGCGGCCGGCCGTAGGATGGCGTAGTGGTGATAAACCTGATCGATACGCTGGGACACCAGCAGCTGATCGGCGACTTTCTCGTTGCGCAGCAGGTAATCGCTCAGATATGAACGCGTCACCAGGGCAACGTCGGCACGCCCGCGCAGCACCATCAGCAGGTTACTGTCATGGGAATACGTCAGCGTGGCGTTGTAGTTTTGCGCGAGGAACTTTGGATCGGCATTGAAGTTGGCGAATTCGTAGTGATAGCCGCTGAACAGCGCCAGACGCTTGCCGGCGAGGTCGGCAAAATAATTCTGCTGACGAACCGGCTGGCCATCGGGCTGGCGTTGTGCGACGAAGATCTCGGCGTCTTCCAGCCCCATGTCGACTGTGGTGTGCGGGATGTCCTTCCAGCCCCAGTCCGGGTTCTCGAAAATCGCCATGTCCACCCGGCTTTGCTTGAAGTCACCGAAACGCCGGGGAATGGAAGTGGGCACCAACACAAACTGATAGTCGGTCTGCAAGGCATTGAGCGCCTCGACCAGCTGCGGCAGCAAACCGGTGTCGGCACCGGATTCCGGGCGCACGGTATAAGGGGGGAAATGTGCGGCACCGACCCGCACCTGCTGTGCGGCCTGGGATGGAACCACGCATAACACCGCAAGCGTCGCCAGCAAAAGCCGCGAAGCCGTCCGAATTGGCGAAGACATCAAAACAATCCACTCCCCAAAAAAATACGCGTCAATGCATTCAAGCTAGGCGGTTTCGGCGACTTAGCCAGTTTCCTTCTGATTCAAAACAAACTTACTGCTTTTCTTCCAGCACGAGAATCAATGCCTCATCGGCCAATTGATCGAGGCTCATGCTGCCGCCGGCGCGAAACCAGGTGGTGGTCCAGGACAACGCCCCAGTCAGAAAACGGCGGGTGATGAACACATCCCCGCGAATAAAACCGGCCTCCTTGGCTTCACCCAACACTTGCAGCCAAAGTTCTTCATAAATGTCGCGCAGCGCCAGTACCTGCGCCTGCCCGTCTGCGGACAGTGAGCGCCATTCATACACCAACACCGCCATGGCCTCGCCGCTGCCGCCCATGATCGACTGCAATTCACAACGAATCAGCGCCAGTACCCGCTCGCGCACACTGCCTGCTTCTGTCAGGGCTGCACGCATCAACGCGGTGTTGTAGCGAATGGTTTCCTCCATCACCGCCCGCAGGATCTCGTCCTTGCTTTTGAAGTGATGAAAAATGCTGCCTGACTGAATCCCCACGGCGCCGGCCAGATCGCGCACGGTGGTGCGTTCGTAACCTTTGTTGCGGAACAGGTGAGCCGCCACTTGCAGCAGTTTGCCGCGAGCGCTGTCCGGGTCGGTCAATTGGCCGCTGTCGACCAATTCGCGCATCACCCTCAGGGCTTTTTGCTCGTCCACCCGTTCTCTCCTACAGTCGATCAATCAAATACGCTGCTCGCCGCTAAAACTGCGGGGTTGCGCGGGCAATTTAAGCTGGCCGGAGCGACCAAGCAAGCGCTCGGGCAGAAGATATTTCAGCCGTTTACAAACCAAGCGCTTGCTTGGTAGTCTCGATGTACTTCTGTCGGGGGTGGTTATGGAGTTGACTGTGCCAAAAACAATCCGCATCGGTTGCGCCAGCGCCTTCTGGGGCGACACCTCGACCGCCGCCGCGCAACTGGTGGAAGGTGGGCGCCTGGACTATCTGGTCTTCGATTATCTGGCCGAAATCACCATGTCGATCATGGCCGGCGCGCGGATGAAAGATCCCCAGGCCGGTTACGCCAGCGACTTCATCGAAGTCCTCAGCCCGCTGTTGGGTCAACTCGCCGAACAGAACATCCGCGTCATCAGCAACGCCGGCGGGGTCAACCCGCAAGCCTGCGCCGCCGCCCTGCAAGCGGCTTGCGACAAGGCCGGGGTAACGCTGAAAATCGCCGTGCTGCTGGGCGATGACCTGCAGCCGCAGCTCAAACAGCTGAGCAGCCGCGGTATCCATGAAATGTTCAGCGGCGCGCCTTTGCCGCCGATGTGTGTCTCGACCAACGCCTACCTCGGCGCACCGGGCATCGTCGAAGCCCTGCGTCTGGGCGCCGACATCGTCATCACCGGACGCGTGGTCGACAGCGCCGTGGTCAGCGCCGCGCTGGTGCATGAATTCAGCTGGTCCTGGCACGACTACGACAAACTCGCCCAGGCCGCATTGGCCGGGCACATCATCGAATGCGGTGCCCAGTGCACCGGCGGCAACTTCACCGATTGGCACGAGGTGCCCGACTACGAACACATCGGCTTCCCCATCGTGGAAGTCAGCGCCGACAGCCAGTTCATCGTCAGCAAACCCGAAGGCTCCGGCGGGCTGGTCACACCGCTGACGGTCGGCGAGCAGATGCTGTATGAAATCGGTAACCCGCAGGCGTATCTGCTGCCGGACGTGGTCTGCGATTTCACTGAAGTCAAACTCGTGCAACAAGGCAAAAACGCGGTTCGGGTGCACGGCGCAAAAGGCTTGCCGCCGACCGATCAGTACAAGGTCAGCGCGACGTACC
>Ga0207655_1004416_pt1 | contig 9980 bp, 13 predicted proteins | sample KBSM44metaG_FD_184398 | JGI IMG/M metagenome (GOLD analysis project Ga0207655, IMG submission 184398) | Miscanthus rhizosphere microbial communities from Kellogg Biological Station, Michigan, USA - KBS M4-4 metaG (SPAdes) (version 2) | ecosystem: Host-associated > Plants > Roots > Rhizosphere >... | reverse complement strand
GGTGATCATCTTCACGACTTGCAGCTTGAAGCTGGCGTCGAATGTCCTGCGTTTGTCGGTCATGAAAAACTCCTCGATAGATGCATTTTCCACCTATCGGGGTGTCCGGGGAAATTAAACCACCACACACAGAGGGTCAGCCCACAGGCTTACTCATCATGCTCAGGGACGAGGTGTATGAACCTCAGCTACGGGTGCCAGGGATCTTTTTCTCTCCGGGCCAGATTGTTGCCACCCGATATGTGGACACACTGATCAAGCAAGATCGGCTGGACACATCCATCTACCTCTCCCGCCATCTGGTGGGTGATTGGGGAGATCTGAGCGATGAGGACAAGCAGAGCAATGAATATGCGCTAAAGCATGGCTTGCGATTGCTCTCCGCATACAAGACGAAGAACTTGGCAGAAAAGCTCTACATCATCACCGAAGAGGATAGAAGTGTAACGACGCTGCTGCTGGCGTCGGAGTACTGATCACCACCCTGCCCCAGCCTGGCTGAGGCTTATGAACCGTCTACTTGCCCCTTGGGGTGAGTAGGCGGTTATGTGTTTTGGGCACCCGAGATTGTGAGCCGATGTCCGAGCAAACTCGTACGGCCTTCTGAACTGCGCCTAAGTCAGTTGCTAAATAGCCGTCACCGTGGGCAGAAGGCCCGCTGAGCGGGCTACTGTGTTCAATGCCCTCCTGATCTGGCCGTCACTACTCAGGCCGTTGTATTCATCCTGAATGCTCCGCTTTTTCCAGGTGAGCATTCAGCCTTGCGCCAGGCTGGGAATCTGGCCTGCATGGGGCACTATCGCCGCATCCCAACTCCACCAGCCTTGAGGGCCATAGACCCGGTTGTACCACTCGGTCTTGCGGGCCTTTTGGGCGAGGTACTCGGGGGTGTTCATGCCGAAGACTTCCAGGGGGAAGTCGCGCTTCATGTCCAGGAGCCAGAAGTCGGGAAAGAACTCGCACTCAGCGGCGTCGTAGCGCAGGGGCTTCTCGAAGCTGCGCTCGGTAGCGGCCAGTTTTGACTCGAGCAGGGACTCGTATTCGGAGTCCAGCGGTATCCAGCGCTGGCTGATGTGCATGAGCGCCAGGTCAGTCACCTGGGCGCGTACCTGGGTCCTGTCGGGCGTGAGATTGAGCTGGGCCAGGACCATGATGCGCTCGCCGCGTTTCCAGGCCGCCACTTCGCTGTGGAATCGGTTTTGGGCGTCGTCCCAGACCTCAGGGGCCATGCTCAGGTACGGAATGCCATAGGGGCCAGCAACGGGAAGCTTGGACAACGGGGCGTTGTGCTTACCGGCATCAAAGCGCGCCAGCGGGGAGATCACCAGGGCCCGGCGTCCTGCCTTGCTCACCCGCTCCGCCACGGCCACATTGCTGGCTTCGGCCCGGGAGCGAGGCGTAGCACAGACCATCAGCACCTCGTGGAGCATCACTCGACCGGCTTTGATGCGCTGGGCCGTTTTGCGCAGTAGGCCATGGACCTGTCCGCTGTTGCGTTTGCCCTCCATCGCGGGGTACCAGATGTTCAGGCGGGTTTCCTGCCACAGCAGGCAGAGTAGCCCCAGGAGTGTCATGGCGCGTTTGCGTGTATGGGTATCGTTTTGGGTGAGACGATCACCATGGGTGCTGCTCGCTCTGGCGGGTAGTTCAACCAGGCCACGGGCCAGTCGGACACGCAGGGTGCCGTCGTCACCCTCCTCGACCACGCCGGCCTCATAGCCTTGCATACCAGAGCGTTCAGGTGCGGGCGCGTAGAAGCGGCATTCGTTGGCGTGTTCAGAGCCGGTACCCGCGAAGCGGGCCAGGTGAAAGCCATCCGTGTCATCGCGGCGCTTGATGGCCAGTTTGCGCTCGCCCTGGCCTGGGCAACGGCAGATGGCGTGGGTGCGGCCGTAGGCTTTTTCGAGAACGGCCTTCCAGGCGCTGGCGAACGCGTCTTGGGTCTGGAAAGTCGTCGAGAAGGGTTTGCCGTCAATGACGACGGGGAATCGCTCATACACCATGCGCAGGCACTCCTTGCCGTGATCAGTCTGCAGCGAGTGCTGCTGATCGACTGTACCGCTGCTGGTGCCAGGTTCGAACTGGCAGGGCGTTACAAGGTGTTTTGCCAGGGGCTACTTGAGAACCATCATGTAGCCACTGCCCCAATAATCGCCCCAGTGGGCGCCAAGATATCTTTACCCGATATGTAGCCTTCATTACCGCCTTTAATTAATACACCAACCTGCCAAATCAAACTAGAGAGCTGCATGCCGTTTTTTTTGCAAAAACCTCCGAAATCAGATCAAAGCATTCGCCACAACTTAAAAACGATTCCCGGGTCAATCAAGTCATCACAGGCTTATTGATCGTCAGGGTACCTATTAAACCTTCAGATATTTTTCCGCCACACCAAATCATATCAAAACAAAATTCTTTTAATAGAAATAACAAAACCAAAGAAAATCAAAATCACAGAGTAGCTTCGTGCAGCGCGCATAAAGCATGAAACCTTCCCCTGGAAAGGGATAACCTCAAACAACTCAGTAAATTTTACCCTACCCATCCCTTTATCAAATTCTTCAAGATATAGCTCCTGCATGTACCCATAGAAAAAAATCAAGAAAAACAACACCACACAAGCAAGATCCTTAGCCCGATCGCGCAAACTAACCGGAGGACCAATAGGCAGAACAAAGTACAAAACAAGGCTAGCTAAAATTAGAATCAGTCCAAATGCCGGGAGAACATTACTTCCTTTCGTGCGCGACCTTAGATTCCCAAGCAAATCAAATGGTTTAAATTTCTTATCCACATCAAATCTAGCTTCAATTCCAGCAGCATAATAAGGCAGAAATAGAAGAAACCCCAAAAACATCAACAAGAAACTCATACACACAAACCTCCACCCACACCAAAAATTAACTAACTTTAGAACAACATCACAGTCCATTTACAAACTATTCTCATCGAGCCTTCAAATTTGAACTCGCGTACACCTCCAGTGAACTCAAAAAGTACTCAATAACCCGTCGTTTATCCGGCATCGAGCACATCGGTGATGCTGGCCAAACCGCCCTTGAGGCCATACCAGGCATCCGCCCGAAACAGCGGTTGTCTCAGGTTGGCCTGGTAGGTGGTACCGCTACGCGCTCGGGTCAGCTCAGGCGCATCTCGCTCCAGACGGGTCGATTCGATGGTTGCACTGCTGCTGATCGCCGGCAGCAGGTTGGCGCGTGCCTGTGGAATCGCTTCCTGTTGCGCCTCGAAGCCAGCGCGGGCGGCCTTGAGTTCGGAGTTGTTCGAGACAGCCTCGCGATAGACCGACATCAGCTCGGCACGATCGGAGAGCAAAGACTCCTGTTGCGCCGCAAAGACACTGACAGGCGCCATGCACGCCATCAACCAGACGCCATATCTGCGGGTCATGAACAAATCCTTTTGTGAGGCCAGAAGATAGAGATGAGCACCGTGGCCTTGCGGGCGAGCACGCTATGTCAGCGCGTGCGGCAAGTCAATTTCGTAACACTTGGAAAGACACGAAATGGCCTTCTGAAAATGTGCCGGTTTCCTACGTTTTACCGGCATGGGAGAATATTGTGTGCGTCTACGGTGGTGACTACAGTCCAAGGGTCGCTGCAAATTCAGCGATGCGGGTTTCGCAGCCCGGTCGTTAAGTAGACGCACAGCGCCGCGAAAGCGGTTTTTTTGTGTCCGCGTTATGGCGGGCTGTGCGCAGGAGGCTTATGCCTGCCGGTTCCTACTTACCGGTCTGCGAACCTGCGTGCAGCTCGCCACCCTTGTGTCGCAGCAGGAGTGGATGAGCACCTCCAACTAAGTAGGAGTGCCTCCATGGCCAAGAAAATCACGCCCGACCCACCACCCTGTAGCACCTCAAGCCTCGAAGAAAAAGCCGCGTACCTGAGCAAAGTCATGCATGAGTCATTGGCACAGATCCAATCGGCTCCACCTGATAGCCAGAGACCGATTCTGCTCAATACACTCACCACGACGGCCTTCAAGACCGTCGAGTCCACTACATCATCCGTACCCTCGCTGTTCTCTGTACAGCCAGGCATCACCGCCCAGGTCGCACTGACCCAGGTATTGGAATTGCTCAGGTACGCCGAGCTGAATGCCGATGAAATCTGCCCGCGCCTGGAGGGGTTCGAGCGAGATCTGCTCCTGGGTGTGATCCACTCGGTGACGCTGTCGCGCACCGTGGTAGAGGCATTGCTTGAGCAGGCATCTTCTCCCGCCTGAGAACAGTTGGCCGGTAGCTGCGGACCGAGGCTACCGGTCATCGCGGGGGCGCGATGATAAGGACCTATCCTGCTCAACCACCTCTGTAACTTCCGCCCCCTTGCAAGCCTAACGCCCCCGCCAACGCCCTCCACCACATTCACGGCTTCGGAAAAAACCGGTAGCACTTGGGCTTTTGACAGCCTGCGCCAGGTTATCCATTGTGAAAGGGCATAGAGCTGACCTTGTCGGCACCCTGCCAAGTAGCTTGGGATCTGAAGGGCTACGATGCGCCATTGCGCATGATCCACTCTCAGGTCGCCAAGCTTCCAGTGATGCGGCCAATCGACTGCCATTGCGGTCGGTGGAAGCGCTGCTGTTCTCAATGTTTTCCCCCTACGGGCCATGCCCGTTGGGGCAGGCCCTCCCTTGTAATCTGGAGGTCTGAATGAAGACAACAACGACGATGTACCAAGTGCTGCTGGCTACGAACATTTGTGACGTGGACGCCACACACATCCTGACGTTACTCGAGATCGAGAAGAAAGCAACGCTGGCTTTTGAGCCCGGCACAGTGCTCATGACTTGGGGTGTTCAGTCACTTCACTCAGAAGAAGGATTCAACACCCTTCCCTATCTGGTGAGACACCTGGTCGGTGACTGGGGAGATATGAAACCTGCAAACTACATGCAGAACACCAAAGCGCTGCAAGACGAAGAACCCTTGCTTTCGATCTATTGCATTGATGAAGAAGGCGAGAAATACCTCTACATCTACACCACCGCCGACAGGCAACAAACCACCATGATGTTGTCCTATGAAGCTCACTTCATGGGTCGTACCAAGGGCTAAAGCCTCACCGACTGCCGACTCACCTCATGGGTGAGTCGGCAGTCTTTCGTTGAGTCCATTGGAAAGTCGGTACCACAGCGTCACGGTGTAGGCTCACGGTGTTGAGCCCTCCACCCGGTAGCGTTTGGGCCGCAACGCGCGCGCCCAATCAGCGACGGCTTACACCAGCCCCTCGTTGATCCAGTACTGGACCTGATTCCAGATCATGGCCAGGTTCAAGGTCGGCTCGCATTCGGTCATCAGCATCGTGGTGTGCAGCACCGAGCGTGGGTCTTGCGGGCGGGTGCCCTGCTCTTTCGAGATCCGAGCCCAATGTCCCCACAGGCGCATCTCTTCTTCAAAGTCGAGCAGAGGCCAACGGCCCTTGCGGTGCTCGATGCCGAGCATGGTGCGACGGACCGCCACCTCCTTGGGAGGTAGCCCAAAGAGCTGCTGAATCATCGGTGAACTGGCACCCAGGACGAGTGCACGACGAATCAGCTCCTCTTCGTCACCGCCCCTGGCGTGGGCCAGCAGGCGCTGGACCACATCGCCATCGACCAGCAGTTTGAACCAGGGGACCGGTGAGTTCATCAGGGCGCCCACACAACGGGGATCAAACAGGGCCTGCAGATCCCCTTCTTGAAACCCCATGGCCAGGCAATTGCGCAGCTGACCGTTCTTGATGTTGCTCATGATTTGAAAGGCGACAGCCATATTCAACGGGTGCATAGGAAACCACTCCATGGTCGGGTGATGGCCCTCAAGTGGGCCGGTGTGCGTCAGGTCAAGGGCAACGCTGGTCGGGGATCCTGGGTGCCGGTGCGAGCAAACTCGACACTCAGGATTTTGGCACCTGAGAAGTTTTCCACGCGCCCGGCCAGTTCGAGCAGAAAGCGGTCACGCTTGCCGGCTTGCACGCTGATTCTGAGCACGAGCTGGCAGGTCTGTTCAGCGGTGTTATCAGGACTCAAGTCCATGTCTGGATACTCCCTAGGATCGCCATTGCCTCATGGGGCAACAGCGTTGGATGGATGAGCAGGCAGTGAAGGCGTCTCAAGGTCCTGCAAGACGGTCCCTGTGGCTGGAACGCCAGGTGCCTCCCCCACTGCTCAATTGGGTGATGCCCATACATATGTAGTTGCTGGGGCCACAACCTTCTGTAGGACATGGCATCGCGTCAGCGGGGAAAAACAGGCGCCGCCTGTGAGCGGTTGAAGTGGGTCATTGGGGTGGGCATGAAGGGCGTGGCGATCGCCGGCGTGGTCAGTGATCGGCCAGACGATCTGCAACAGATCGAATGCCGTCATCGGTGGATTCAGTACACGAGGGACGCGAGATGGATAGCGGTCATGGGACAGGCTTGGTGCCCGTGCGCGAACCCGCTGTAGGCGCCCGCAGAGCGGAATCGGAAGCACGGTGTCCGTCGGTAGACGACTCCGCACCCGCGCCTTTGATGCAGCACGAATCAGCCCTACCTGACGGGCGCAACGCGCAGGTTCCTGCACCTGTCGGGAAGCGTGTTTGAGGGGGGCGTGTTTCGATTTCGTACACGGCGCCCACGCTGGCAAAAGCTTGTTGCACAGGCTGCTTTGACAGTCCTGGGCTGGGGTATTCATTGTGAAGCGGCGTACGGCTGGCCTTGTCAGCCACATGCCAAAGTAGCGGGGATCGGAAGAGCTACGATGCGCCATTGCGCAGATCCACACTCAGGTCGCCAAGCTTCCAGTGATGCGACTAATCGACTGCCATTGCGGTCGGTGGAAGCACTGTTGTTCTGTTGTTTCCCCTGTACGGGTCTTGCCCGTATGGGCAGACCCTCCCTATGAAATCTGGAGGTCTGATGAAACAGGATGTGAAATGCCAACCGGCACGGCTCACGGCCGATCGCCGTAAGGAAAACGCACAGAATGCGGGTGCTCCCAAGGAGGACGAAAGAACTTCATGCTGCGCCAGCAAGGCTGATATTGCCCCATACCTCAATGAGCTGAAGCTGGGTATTTCGATGCTTCGCTCTCAGGCCTTCTTTGACCTGTCGTGGCTTCATATCGACACCTGGACGCTGTGTGACAGGCTACTGAAGAGCGACACCAAGCTGGACACCTTGAATGGCGGGCTGTTCGTACAGCTGTAGCTGTCGCTCATGACCCTGGCAATGGTGGCCGGTGCAGCAATCATGCTGAACCTGGACTGCCTGAGCTAACCGACTGTTTCAACCCACCCGCGCGGGGAATTCTCTCCCGCCGGGCGAGAGGTTCTCCGCGTTCGCCTTTGTGAATCAGGAGCATCATCATGGAAAAACTACTGGACGTTCTGCAGCTCATTTATCCGTTTGTTCGTAACCCCTACGCACCCCACTCGTTTCTGCGGCTGGATGCGTTTCACAAGCAGTTCACCATCGTCTGCTCAGGCGTGATGTACCTGCCACTCAATGATCCTGGCGTAGGATGTCGCCGGGGCAAGACGCAATACACCCTGGGTTACCGCAGTTCGATCGAGGATGCCATCAGGCTCTGTACCTCGAAGTTCCACGAACTGTATGCCTATCCGCAGATCAAGGCAGGTGCCTCGTTTGAGCCGCGCCGTGTCGAGGTCTACTACACCGCGGCCAAGGCCTACCAGGCCACCGCTCAAGCCTCGGGTCAGGGCCCTACCTGTGTCCTCTCGGGGATGGTCGAGGAGGCAGAGATCATCTGGTGCCGACCTGCTGCCGTTGTGAATGAGATCTTCGAGCTTGAAATATGGCTGGATACGTTTCATCGCAAGGTCAGTGAGCAGGCCTGGGCCGGTGAGTTGGACATCGCCCAGAGTGTCTGCCGGGAAGCGGCAGAGCTGAAGAGGTTTTTCGATTCGTTGAAATGGAAGAACTTCGTGCTCAGGGCACTCGATCAAACCGGTGTGACCTGTACGCCGGAGGAGTACCCGTACAGCAGCGGCCATTGAGAAAAGCCACTGCATAACCACTCAGGCCAGGCGCCGTGCCTGACCCGCTGAAACACCCTCACCTCAGCCCGACTCTGTCGGGCTTTTTCTTGTGGGTTACGTGCGATGGCCGTCGACGGCTGGTGCTATGTCTGAGCGATATGACGAGTCAAGGTTGCGTTGATACGCCTCGTTCAATGAGACAACATAACCCTGTTCTCGACGCAACGGTTCAAGCGATCACGGCTCAAGTCGTGCTAGTTTCAACGGTGCCAGAACGCTGCAACCCGCTACACGAACAACCCGATGGGTACACAGACGCCCCCTCTCACGGAACGTTTTATGTCGCTCAAGACAACCTTTGCTGCGGTGCTCAAAGCCATGCGTGCCACGCGTGGGCTCTCGCAGAAAAAACTCGCTGAAGTCAGCAGCCGCACGTACATCTCGAAGCTGGAACGCGGACAGTGCTGCCCTACTCTGGAAATGATCACTGCGTTGAGTGCTCCTCTGAACGTGAGCCCGCTGACGCTGATGGCCATCACACTGGGGGCACAGACCGGCGAGCCCATCAAGGACTTGGTGACTCGCATCGAGCAAGAGGCGGCCGAACTGGCACAGACGGGAGTACTCCAGAAGTTGCAGATTTCGATGGGTGAAGAGTCGCCAGTGCCACAGCGCCGCTCCCCACCTCGGACCCGGCACTTGGCAATGACTACTCAACAGACTGAGTTCTGTTTTGCTGAGTAACCGTGTGCAATTCAAGACGGAAGCCATTCAAATGCGAATACCTCCTCCAGCGGGCGATTGAGCGAGTTAGTCGTCATGATCCGTTATCACTCCTCAACAGCCCCGGAGCCCCAATGACATTTGGCCGTTGCGCCTACTCTCCCACCAGAGCAATCCAGGATCTTGCCAATGCCCGCTTGCTGGTGGGAAAGCGGCTACGCCTGTTGTCGCATCAGCAGTACTACTTCAATGGCGATAAAGAGCCCTCGGACACAGGCCCGCTGGAATGGCACTATGGGGATCAGGTCGTGTCCATGTACCTGCTGAGTGATGGTGAGTGCGTGGGTGCCGATCCCTTGCCGTTTGAGACGCCGGAGGCCTTTGAGCTTGAGTCCGGTGCCATCTGCTCTTGGAAAAATGAGGATCTGCTGGCGGGTCTATCGGCAGTCCATCTGGTGGGTCAGCTCATTCATGAAATCGAAGGCATCGTGGATACCCGCAGCCACCATGCTCCTCGGCTGGTTGGATTCCAGATCACCTTCGAAACCGGCGACTTCCTGGTGTTTCTAAACCAGGGAGACGAAGGCGTTGTACTGGTAAACCAATTCCCTGCGGCAATTATAGGCGTACAAACCCAACGGGTCACCACTCTCGGCTGATACCTTGAGTCGATAGCAACAACCTGCCAGTGAGCGATGAGCTGGTGTTCTCTGGAAAGAAGCAAAGTTGGAACTGTTCGCAATCCAACTGAACGGCCACCAAGGTCGCTGTGCCTGAGACATGCCCAACGGCCCTTGAATGCCGATCCCCATCCAGCAGTCGCAGCGCATGCCTCTGCTCCCAACAAGCGTGTGGGTCAATTCCCGTTGGCAGTAATCACCGTGTTCAATGCCGCTGTCCAGGCGGTACATGACCATCGTCTTGAAGAACCGCTTGCTGCTGCCTTCGTACTCACCAGCAGTGGCACGTCGGTTTCCCAAGATTTCCTGAGGAAATCCAACTGTTCCCTAAGGGTAACCGTGCGCGAATAACTGAACGAAAACAGAACTAGAGACGTTCTTTAAGGGCCGCGTCAGAGACGTTTTTTCGGCTCGTTGATACTATTCTTGCAAGATTTGGTTGACCAAAATCAGTCGAACAATCTGGGCTCAAGAGACTGTCAGAAATTTTGTGTTCGGGCATACCATGAGTAAGAGGTGCATGTATGCCAACCAAAAAGAAACCGCTTCGAACATTACCGTCAGTTCCGAAAGAGCTTCTTGAACAGTTTTCCGCCACC
>Ga0207655_1004411_pt1 | contig 9986 bp, 8 predicted proteins | sample KBSM44metaG_FD_184398 | JGI IMG/M metagenome (GOLD analysis project Ga0207655, IMG submission 184398) | Miscanthus rhizosphere microbial communities from Kellogg Biological Station, Michigan, USA - KBS M4-4 metaG (SPAdes) (version 2) | ecosystem: Host-associated > Plants > Roots > Rhizosphere >... | reverse complement strand
GCCCGCCGCCACGCGCCCCAGTACCGGAATTTCCAGCAATTCGGGGAGTGGCTCACTGTTCAGCAGGCGAATGCCCCGCGCCTGATGCGCTACGACTTCGATCAGCCCGGCCTCGGTGAGGGCCACAATGTGTTTGCGCGCCACACTGCGCGAAGCAAAACCGAAAGCCTCGGAAATTTCCGCCAGGCTCGGTGATTGCCCCTGCTGCGCGATGCGATCGCGGATGAAGGTAAGGATGGCGCTGCGTCGAGGAGATAATGTGCTCATGGAGTACATTTGTACTCCACTGGTGATTTTGTGACTAGTACGGTTTGTCGGATTGACGCCGCACGCTCTCGCGCTTGGTGAACGTTAATTATTCGGATTTTCACAACGGTGAAATAAGAAACACCAGGTTTATTGCGCCAGCCAAAGCGTAGAGACTTGATGGCTCTTTCAACGATCAGGAGCACTCATTGTGATCACGCGCCAATTGGGTCAACTCGGTCCGCACGTATCCGCCGTCGGGCTGGGCTGCATGGGAATGTCGGACTTCTACACCACCGGCATCGATGAAAAGGAATCCATCGCCACCTTGCACCGCGCACTGGAGCTGGGTGTCACCTTTTTCGATACAGCGGACATGTACGGCCCGCACACCAATGAAGCCTTGCTTGGCCGGGCCCTCGAAGGCAAGCGTGAAGGTATTTACCTGGCCAGCAAGTTCGGCATCGTGCGTGGCGACGATCCGCATGCACGTGGCGTCAATGGCAGCCCGACGTACATTCGCCAGTCCATCGACGCCAGTCTGAAGCGGCTGAACACCGATTACCTTGATCTCTATTATCAGCACCGCGTCGACCCAAAGGTGCCCATCGAGGACACCGTTGGCGCCATGGCCGAACTGGTCAAGGCTGGCAAGGTTCGCCACATAGGCATCTGTGAAGCCAGTGCAGCGACCATCGAAAAGGCCCACGCGGTGCATCCGTTGGCAGCTGTGCAGAGCGAGTACTCACTCTGGTCACGCGATCCGGAACAGAATGGCGTGCTTGCCACCTGCCGTCGCCTGGGCATTGCCTTCGTGGCTTACAGTCCGCTCGGCCGGGGGTTTCTGACCGGTGAATTGCGCACCCCGGACGATTTCGCGGCCGATGACTATCGTCGCTTCACCCCACGGTTTCAGGGCGAAAACTTCAATCGCAATCTGCAATTGGTCGAGAAGGTCAAGGCACTGGCTACGGCCAGAGGCATCAGCGCGTCGCAACTGGCGCTGGCCTGGGTGCTTGCCCAGGGAGAGGACATCATTCCGATCCCGGGCACCAAACAGCGCAAGTACCTGGAAAGCAACGTGGCCGCAGCTTCATTGACGCTGAGTACCGATGACCTTGCCCAGCTGGAAGCGATTTTTCCGGCTCAGGGGTCGGCATCCGGCGAGCGCTATAGCGCGGAGTCGATGAAGTCCCTCAATGGCTAACGCTTGCGATTCGAGATCAGGTCGCCTCAGGGCAGGTCTCGGTGCCGTTGTTGAGGCCCTGTTTTTGATTCTTGTAATCGAGCGTGGCCTTGCCATCGACCCATTTCAGGGTGACGACAATCACTGAGTCGAAATCATCGTTCGTCCAGTCATCCAGCAGGTTAGTGCTCTTGCCGGACGCTTCTTCAGCAACCTTGTTGATCAGCTCCGGCAGGTAGCCATGCGACCAGGCGGTGTAGATAACTGCGTTGTGGTACTTGTCCCGCATCAGCTCATCGGCCAGGTCGGCGGTGTCGTTGGCACCAAAGTCGAGGTTGACGGGCAGACCCAGTTTGATTGCGCTGGGCCCTACCGTCATCAGCGGACGCACGTAGCTGTAGGACTGATCGCCCTCACCCTCTTCCACATGTCGGCTCGGATTGGCAGCGAAAATGAAGTCAGCCTTGCCGAATTCCCTGGGCAGGACTTCCGACAGTTCTATCGCCCTGTTGAGCCCCTGACAGTTCAGTTGCCCCAACCCCATGGCCGGTTTTTCGGCATGCCGAAGGAATACCAGTGTCTGGGTGCCATTCTTGGGCTCTGCGTGCACGCCTTTGCCCATGGTGAACAGGGCCAGGGCCGAAGCCACCAGCAAGGAGGGGAAGAAGCACCACGCAAGACGGCGCTGAAGTCGGGTGATGGAAGGCATTTTCGGCATATTCATTATTTTCTGAGTCCGGTGCGCATTTGAAAGGGGACAGCCATCTGGCTGGTGCGAATACGCAGGCTTGTGCAGCTCGCCCTGGAAATTTCTGCGGATCAGTCAAACAGGGTCACGCGCGAATCTTAGTGCGCACATGTTTCGAAATTAAGAATTTGGACGATTAAGAGTGTCAAAAAACGATTCTGTTGCAATACCGGCAAAAAAAATCGTCTGACAAGCAGAGAAAATGTCAAAAAATCGTCGAAGATGGGTCATCAGACCGACTGTTTGCCTGGCAACAGCCATTCAACAGACCGCTGTCAGATCAACATCACGGACGTCGGAAAACTGCGTAAAGCTCCGGAATTCAAGCCCCTGCTGTTTGGCATAGAGCGTGCAATATTCCTGTTCTGAATTTCACGCCCTGCGAACTGCCTGTTTTGGAATATACCAGCCGATCGCTGCGGCTCTAGTTTTCCTGACCTGGATGCCACTATGCCACAACCCTCCGTTTCCTTTCGGTTGCTGTCTCCCCGTGCGCTGATTCGCTGGATGGCCAACACCTGCGTATTGGCGTTGAGCCTCAACGGCGCGGTGCAGGCCGCCGAGGCCGTACCTGCCGAAATCCGTCTGGACTATGCCTACTATTCGCCGGTCAGCCTGGCGCTCAAGCATTTTGGCTGGCTGGAGAAAGCCCTGCCGGAGGCGAAAGTCACCTGGGTGTTGAGCCAGGGCAGCAACCGCTCGCTGGAATACCTGAACAGTGGCAGCGTCGACTTTGCATCGTCGGCCAGCCTGTCTGCGGTGCTGGCCCGGGCCAATGGCAGCCCGATCAAATCGGTGTATGTCTACAGCCGGGCAGAATGGACGGCTCTGGTGGTGCGCAAGGATTCTCCCCTGCAATCGGTTGCCGAACTCAAAGGCAAGAAAATAGCCGCCACCAAAGGCACCGACCCTTATCTGTTCACCTTGCGTGCGCTGCAGAAGGCCGGGCTGAAAAAGGATGATGTCGAGTTGCTGCACCTGCAGCATCCCGATGGACGCACCGCCCTCGAAAAAGGCGACGTAGATGCCTGGGCTGGGCTTGACCCGCACATGGCGGCCAGTGAAATACAGTCCGGCTCGCGCCTGCTTTACCGCAACAAGGACTTCAACAGCTATGGCGTACTGAGCGTCACGGAAACCTACGCCAGGGAACATCCACAGGCGATCAGAACAGTATTGAGCGCTTATGAGCAGGCTCGGGAATGGGCAGTGAAAAACCCTGACGAGCTGGCCAGGCTGCTGGCGACCGAGTCGGGTTTGCCGCTGGAAGTCGCCAGGCTGCAATTGACCCGCACAGACCTGAGCAACCCGCAACTGAGCGCGAAAGACATGGAAGCGTCCAAGGCCGCGGCGCCGATTCTGGTTTCCGAGGATCTGGTGCGCAAAGGCGTCAATGTCGAGCAGGTCATCGATCAACTGATCACGCCTGAATTCTCCAAAGCCGTGATCGCCACTCCATGACCAGCCGGGACAAAGCGTTGTCTGCATCAGCGCAGGCAGCACCGGACAAGTCGCAACCAACGCTTTGGCAGCGCTACCGAACGCCACTCAAGGGCCTGGTGGTGCCGGCGGCGATCATCGTCCTGCTGGAAGTTATCGTCCGTATCGGCTGGCTGCCTGCCTACCAGATGCCAGCGCCCAGCGAGATCGTGCTGACCCTTCGCGATCTGGCGGACGGTGCGTTGTGGAAGCACATCAGTGCCAGTCTGTTGCGTGTGCTCAGCGGCTTTGTGATCGGCGCGAGCCTGGCCCTGGTGTTTGCTGCGTGGGTGGGGCTCAGTCGTGAAGCAGAGGCGTATCTGGAGCCGACGTTCGCCGGGCTTCGCTCCATTCCAAGCCTGGCTTGGGTGCCGCTTCTGCTGTTGTGGCTGGGCATTGGCGAAACATCGAAAATCGTGCTGATTGCCATCGGCGCGTTCTTTCCGGTCTACCTCAACGGCGTGGCTGCGATTCGAGGCATTGACCGAAAGCTGGTGGAAGTCGGCCAGATGTATGGCTTGAGCCGCTATCGCCTGACCCGGCGCATCCTTCTGCCCGCCGCCCTGCCCGGCCTGTTTACCGGTTTGCGCAGCGGCATGAGCCTGTCGTGGATGTTTCTGGTGGCCGCCGAGCTGATCGCGGCCACCAAAGGCCTGGGCTACCTGCTCAGTGACGGACGCGAAACCTCGCGCCCGGACATCGTGCTGGCGGCCATCATCGTTCTGGCCACACTGGGCAAACTCAGCGACGGTCTGCTGGCAAACCTTGAAAAACGCTTCCTGGCCTGGCGCGACACATTCAACGGGCAAAGCCGTGAGGGTTGATAGATGCCGGAATCACTGATGGACATACGCGTCGACCACAAGGCATTTGCGGGCAATACCGTACTGCACGGCATCGATCTGTCGCTGCAGTCGGGGGAAATCGTCAGCCTGCTGGGCCCCAGCGGCTGCGGCAAAAGCACGCTGCTGAGAATTGTCGCCGGACTGGAGCAGGATTTTCGTGGCTCGGTGCGGCGCATTCAGGGCGAAGTGGCGTTCGTGTTTCAAGAGCCGCGCCTGATGCCCTGGCTGACCGTCGCACAGAATATCGGTTTCAGTGATGATGACCGCTACGACCGCCGCTGGGTCGGTCAATTGATCGAAGAAGTGGGCCTTTCCGGTTTTGCCGACGCCTTGCCCAAAGCGCTGTCAGGTGGCATGGCGCAGCGTGTGGCGATCGCGCGCGGCCTGTATTCGCACCCGGCGGTGTTGCTGCTGGATGAACCGTTCAGCGCAGTCGATGCGTTTACCCGGATGAGGCTTCAGGACCTGCTGCTGCAACTGGCTGCGCGCCATGCCATCACCCTGTTGCTGGTGACCCATGATGTCGACGAGGCGTTGTACCTGAGTGACCGTGTGCTGGTGATGGGCAGCCGTCCCGGCACAATCACCCACGATTTGCCGGTCGGGCTGCAGACGCCGAGGGATCGTCGCGATCCGCTGCTGGCGCGATTGAAGGCTCAGGCGCTGACCGAGCTGCAGCAGGCCCATGTCATCTGAACAGCGTTACCTGCCGGCCCTGAATGTGTCCCAGAGCTTCTCGCGCAACGTATTGATAGTGTCCGAGACCTGAGACATCACGAACAGGCGGCTCAACATGTCGGCGTCCGGGTACACCGTGGTATCGGTCCACAGGCCGGGACCGATCAGCGCGTCGGCCTTTTCATTGCCATTGGCGTAATGCACCGTATTGGTGATGTTGGCGATCACTTCGGGGCGCAACAGGTAATTCAGAAACGCGTAGGCGCCCTTGGTATCGGTGGCGTCAGCCGGTATGGCGACCATGTCGAACCACATGGGTGCGCCCTCCTTCGGAACGACATAATCGATGGTAAAGCCATTGCCTTCTTTCTGCGCCTGCTCCTGAGCCTGGGAAATATCCCCGGAATAGCCCACTGCGACACAAATACTGCCCTTCGCGAGGTCGGCGATGTAATCGGCAGAGCTGAAATTGCGTATGTACGGCCGTACGCTGTCCAGTACCGCCTTTGCCTGACGGTAGTCGTCAGGCACTTCACTGTGCGGCGGCAAGCCAAGGTAATTCAGGGTGATCGGCAGAAGAGCCGGTGCGCTGTCGAGAAATACGACACCGCATTGGGCGAGTTTTTTCATGTTTTCCGGCTTGAGCACCAGATCCCATGAATCGAGCGGTACATCCTTGCCGAGGATGGCCTTGACCTTGGCTACGTCATAGCCGATGCCGGTACTGCCCCACAGATAGGGGAAACCATGCTGATTACCGGGGTCACTGCCCTCCAGCGCCTTGAGCAGGACCGGGTTGAGGTTTTTCCAGTTGGGCAATTGACGCTTGTCGAGGGTTTTGAGCAGCCCACTCTGGATTTGTCTTCCCATGAAATGAATGGACGGAAAAACCACATCGTAGCCTGAGTGGCCGGCCAGCAGTTTTGCGTTCAGCGCCTCATTGGTTTCAAAGGTTTGGTAAGTGGTCTTGAAGCCGGTGGCGGCTTCGAAATTCTTCAGGGTGTCCGGCGCTATATAGTCCGTCCAGTTGTAGATATTGACCGTCTCCGCCGCGTGACTGGTGGAGGCCAGCAACACCAGTGCGGCAAGGGATTTTCTCAGCATGTGCAGTTCCTCGGGTCAATAGCGACAGCTTGCCCCAGACCCGGCACGAAAACCATCCTCGTCACGGCAAATTCAGTCCGTTGAAGGACTTGCGGCAGCGGCTCGGCAGATGCATGGAGCGTGCCCATTGATACCTTCGAATGACACCGGTCATATAATTGATTTTTTTATGCTGCGTCATAAAAAATTTTTCCAGAACGGCACTGGCAAATGCTATTTTCAGTATTCGTCAGACCGCTCAGCGATCCTGCTGGAAAGCAACTTGACCGACCGATGATGCGTACTGCTGGTCATCGTCTCGTCATCATGGCTTTACCGGACGCATTCTGGCTGTCTGCCTACCCATTGGAGCAAGGGAAGTGCTCGATTGATTCAGGTGGGCCATCGTCATGACTAAAGTCACATTCCCCAATGCATGCCAACTGATGCGCTGGCACTTCCATCCCGTGGGCTTTGAAGCCTCGATGGATGCGCCAGGGAGCATGATTGCGCGACTTTTCGACCGTGCCAGCGGTGAGACCGTGGTCGCCATTGCCGGCCTGCCCTGTTCTACCGTGATGAATGCCGCAGACGTGGAGCGCATCATCGAAGCGATCGAGGACGAGCTGGAGTTATTCGGCACTCAGACGCAACGACAGATCGCCGGTTTCATCTGACATGAACGCCTCAGCCAGCACGAACCCTGTTACGCAGGTCTTCGAAGAAAGGCTTGTCGCGGGCAATCCTGTCTGACGCTTTGGGCACCTGAACTGCTTCTCCCGAACTGGCGCTTTCATCGATATACCAATAACAGTGCCGCGCCGAGCGAGTAATGGCGACATAGGCCAGACGCAAGACTTCATCCTTCTGTGCTGTATCGAATGGCTGAAGATCACTCGCATCACCCAGCCCTGCCAACCGGTAAACCTGATTCTTGTATGGCGAGACGGTCAGATGCTGACAATCGCCCAGCAGAAATACGGCATCCGCCTGCAAGCCCTTGGAACTGTGGTAGGTCAGCGTTCGGATGCGGCGATTCTGCGCGCCATTTGCCGAATCAGCGTCGATCAATACCTGCAGGCGCGTCGAGAAACGTGCCTTCTCGCTGCCCTTGCGGTACAGCAGCAGGATCGAGTCGCCATCGTGATAGTGCTCGGCGACCCGCTCGGCAAGCTCGTCCTCATCGCGATCCAGTACCTTGACCGGCAGCAGCTCCTGGAGCGTGCCACTGGCGCGGGCCTTCTTGCCGGGGATAGCCGGGGCCGCACGGACGATGTGCTCGGCGGCGTCGATGATGTGCTGATGACTGCGAAAATTGTCGCTGAGCATGACCCTGGTGGTCGCCGGGGAGGAAAACTCCTTTGCGAACTCCATGAAGTATTTCGGTGAACTGCCGCGCCAGCCGTAGATCGACTGCCAATCGTCACCGACACATAACAACGATGAGTGCTGAGCGATGCGGCCGGTGTGCAATGCCGGACCACGACGCCTGATTTCGCGCAGGCTGGCGCGTAGCCATGAAACGATCTGCGGCGAGACGTCCTGGAACTCGTCGATCATCAAATGCGCCAAGGGTCTGAGCATCGGGTCACTGACGTGCTTGAGGTTCTCGGGAGACGTTTCGCCGAACAAGGCAAACATGCGGTTGTAGGTCATGATCGGCGGCGATTGAGCCAGCAGGTGCGTTTCGAAGGCTTTCCAGAACAGGCTGAGCGCTTCGAAGAAGAAACGGTCCGGGTCATCGCTGGCAAAACTCATCTCGGATACAGCGCTCGGCACATCCAGCCCGAGGTTCTCGATGAAGCTGGCAGCCGTGACAAAACAGTCAAGCAAGGGTGCCGCACCGAGCTCGCCCTTGACCCGGTAATCGAATCCAGGCCCCGCGACGGCATCGCCTGCCAGGGATTGCAAAACCTGATTGGCTGACTGGTAATTATCCATCCATATCAAAGGCTTATTGCAGAAAGCTTGAAACAGGGTGCGCTTTATGACGCCCTCTGCCCACACCGGTAACTTGGCGCCAGGGCGCTTGAGTTGCTGGTCCTCACTGGCGTCCAGACCCAGCACAACCCAAGCATCCAGCTCAGCGATATAGCCGTGAAACGAAAATGAAAAACCATTTATTTCAACAGCTTGGCGCATGGGCTCAATGCCCTTTATAGGCCAGGCCCCGGCGCGGATCCACAAGTCTTCAACGGTGTCACACCACTCTTCATCGCGTTTCGAGGACAATTCGGTCACGGCGACCCGTTTCTGCACATCAGGGTGATCGCGGTCCAGTTCCTTGAGCTGCAGGGCATGGCGATACAGCGGCGCCATGACTTCGCGAAAACGCTCATTGCCAGCGTACAGATCGCGATAGCAGAGATTGAGTTGCTGGCGCTGCGCATCGTTGATCCGCAAGTCGAAGGGGTTGCTGTCCGCCTCTTCCAGACCGGAAGACTGGCTGCTCAGGTTCTCGAACGCGCGCAGCTGCTCAAACCCCGGCAGACTGCGCACCAGCGGCAGAATGCGTGAATGGAAGGTGCGCACTACCTCGCGCGCCTGCTTTTGCTCCAGCGCATGCCCCCAGAGGGCCATGATGTCGATCAGTTTGCTGATGAAGTCCTTGCGCGACTCGCGGGTGAAGGTCACCACCGTCATGGCGTTCAGTTCGAAGCCCAGGTAGTGATGCAGCAGCAGAATCCGCAGTACCAGCGACGTGGACTTGCCCGCGCCCGCCCCGGCAATCACGTAGGTCGACGGCGTGTCGCTGAAAATCATCTTCCACTGTGCCGTGCTGGGCTGGGCATGTGCGGGGAGCTTTTCGGCGACATCGGCCTTGATGCGCTTTTTCAGTTCAGGTGTGAGTGCCAGTCGCCAGTCATCGAACAGATGATCATCGACCTTGGGGCCACGATGCCGTGCTGGCCGGGTATCGCTGATGACCAGCACCTGACGGCCCGACTCTTGGCCATCCAGATAACCCTCTTCATAGCCTTCACGCACGCCTTCGATGTGGCCGTTCAGATAACCGTCGGCATGCCCCTGCGACCATGAGGGCGCGTGCTGCGAGCGCAGTCCGGTAAGACCACGCCCCATCAGCCGCGCCAACAGGCGTCGAAAAAACGGCAATTGCCGGGGCGGTACAAGGTCGACATCCAGGTCATGAGGAAGCGCAGAAGGCAGGTCGTCAGGCACGCAGACTCCGGTGGTGGGCTCGCAGGCGAAAAGGTCGCCTATGGTGGCCGGATTTTCGCGCGGGTTCCAGCGAAATGCTTGTCTGTCAGTGTGTTAGCCGATCAACTGCATGTTCTGTGGCAAGTGCTATCAGACTGGCATGACCGACTTGGGCACCAGCGCGCCTGGGTGCTGGATCACGATACTGGCCAGACGATGCCCTGCTTCCGCCGCCTGCAGCGGGTGGTCACCCGTGAGCCGGGCCGCGAGATAGCCGGCACTGAAGGAGTCACCCGCTGCCGTGGTGTCGACCACACGCTCGACCTTCTGCGCTGCGATGTCGAAACGTTCGCCGCCGGCTTCGACGAGGCAACTCTGCGCGCCACGCTTGACGACGATTTCACCGATGCCGCGCCCGCGATAGGCGGCCAGCAGCTGTTCGCTGTCGGCATAGCCATACAGTGCCTGCTCGTCGTCTTCGGTCAGCAAGGCCAGATCCACATGCTGCAGACACGCACGGTAGGCTTCGCGGGCTTGCTCGACACTGGCCCACAGACGCGGA
>Ga0207655_1004406_pt1 | contig 9992 bp, 6 predicted proteins | sample KBSM44metaG_FD_184398 | JGI IMG/M metagenome (GOLD analysis project Ga0207655, IMG submission 184398) | Miscanthus rhizosphere microbial communities from Kellogg Biological Station, Michigan, USA - KBS M4-4 metaG (SPAdes) (version 2) | ecosystem: Host-associated > Plants > Roots > Rhizosphere >... | reverse complement strand
GTCCTGAGTAATCACCCCGTCGTAACCCGCTTCGTTGAGCATCATCAGCGCAATCTGGCTGTCGCGACCCAGCGGTGCGAGAATGATCGCGCGCTCGGACATTGCGTCCTTGGCAATCACGGGTTTTGCTCCTCAAGCAAAGGATTGCTGGCACCCAGATAGGTCGGGACACCCCGCAATACCCCCTGAAAGGCATCCAGCGGTTCACCAATGGTCATGCCCTGAGCGCTGATGCGGTATTCCCGAATGGTTGACTCATGGCTGCCCGTGCGTTTCTTGATAATCGAGATCGCCCGGCGAACCTTGCCCAATGCCTCGAAGTAGCGCAGCAGGATGACCGTGTCGGCCAGATAGGTGATGTCGACGGGGGCTTGCATGTCACCGACCAGTCCATGCTGGGCGACGGTCATGAAGGTCGCGGCACCCTGGCGATTGAGGTACAGCAGCAACTCGTGCATGTGCAGTACCAGCGCGTTTTCTTCGGGCATCGCCGCCTGATAGCCATTGATGCTGTCGATCACCACGGTCTTGATATTGCCCTCATCGACGCAGCGACGAACCCGGTAGGAAAACTCGCCGGGGGACAACTCAGCCGCGTCCACTTGCTCGATCATCAGGTTGCCGGTGTCTTGCAGCGCCTTGAGGTCGATGCCGATGTTCTTCATGCGCTCGAACAGCAACCCAAGCTCTTCATCGAAAATGAACAGCGCGGCTTTTTCGCCTCGGGCCACGGCGGCAGCGGCGAAGATCATCGAGATCAGCGATTTGCCGGTACCGGCCGGGCCGAGGATCAACGTGCTGGAACCGGTCTCGATCCCGCCGCCGAGCAGGGCGTCCATGGCCTTGATGCCACTGGACAATTGCTGGCGGACATAGCGACCGCGATGCTCGGCGGCCACCAGACGCGGAAAAACATGCACGCCATCGCCCATGATGGTGAAGTCGTGATAACCGCCACGGTACTTCTGACCGCGATATTTCACCACGCGGATCCGTCGCCGCTCGGCGCCATAGTTGGGGGTCAGTTCTTCAAGGCGAACAACGCCGTGGGCCACACTGTGCACGGTTTTGTCGAGGGATTCGGTGGTCAGGTCGTCCAGTAACACCACCGTGGCGTCATAGCGCACGAAGTAATGTTTGATCGCGAGGATCTGGCGACGGTAGCGCAATGAGCTTTGGGCCAGCAGACGGATCTCGGAAAGACTGTCGAGCACCACGCGGGTCGGCTTGATCCGTTCGACCACTTCGAAAATCTGCTTGGTGGCTTCGCCCAGTTCAAGGTCCGAGGAATACAACAAGCTCTGCTGATGCTCGGCATTGAGCAGGCTTTCCGGGGGCGTCAGCTCAAAGATGTGGATGTTCTCATCCAGTTCCCAGCCGTGGGACAAAGCCCCTTGGCGCAATTCGCGTTCGGTCTCGGACAGGGTGATGTACAACGAGCGCTCGCCGGCACGAGCGCCGGCCAACAGGAAATGCAAAGCGACGGTGGTTTTGCCGGTACCGGGTTCACCCTCCAGTAAAAACACATGCCCGCGGGACAAGCCACCGGCCAGGATGTCATCCAGACCTTCGATGCCGGTGGCGGCTTTTGCACTGATCAACTCGTTAGATGTAGACAAAAAATGCCCTCTCATGACTAGGGGAAACGAGGCAGCAGGCCGTGAGTGCCTGTATGAGCTGCCTGTTCTCTTGACCCTGGGCCGAGACGACGAGTTCAACGAAATTTTTTGTTGTTGTTAAAGCCCTTGCTGTAAGGCGGGGTCGTCGGGATTGAGTTGTTCAAGTTGCGCCAGCAGAATCTGCACGTTCTGCAGTTGGCCGCTTTCTTTCCAGTAGTTGATCAACAATACCCGGGCTCTCCGGTCGGCCGGGTGGCGCTGGACGATCTCCTGCAACTGTTTCTGCGCCGCTTCCAGCTCCTGTTCATCGTGAAGCGTGGTGGCCAGGTCGTAGCGGTAATCCTTGTTGTCCGGCTCCAGCTCCACGGCTTTGGAAAGGCCGAGCAGGGCGAATTCACTTTGCCCGTGATGCAGCAGCCAGAGTCCCAAGGCATGTTGCAGGTAGGCCGAGTCGGGCTGAGCTTTTAGCTGCTTGGCCAACAGTTGCCGGGCAGCATCGTTTTGGCCCAGGCGATCCAGCACGTCGATTTGCATCACCAGCGCGGGCAGGTTGCCGGGCGCAAGACGCAAGGTGTTCTCTAGCGCCTGCTGCGCCTCTTTCAATTCGGCATTGTGCAGATGCAGCCGAGCCAGTTGATATTGGTTGTCGGCGCTTTCCGGTTGACTCTTCAGGTCTTGTTCCCAGGCGTCGATGGCTTGCTCCAGCGGCCCGAAGTACAAACCGAGATCGTCCGGCGACAGCCCCAGCAAGGCGTTCACGGCGGCATAGCGGACGCGCTGTTCGCTGTCATCGAGTAACGGGCCGAGCAGCAGGCTGCGTTGACCGCTGGGCACCAGGCCGCTGATGCTTCTGATCGCCGCGATGCGCACGTCCGGCGATTCATGCTGCAAGTCCGCATCCGCCAGTTTCAGGGCCACGGAGCTGGGGTAGTTGGGCAGTTCGGCATGCAACCAGACGCGGCGTTTGACCGATATATCGGAGCGGCCCAATTGCTGGTAAAGGACCCGCGCTGCACCCGGCTGGCCTGCGCGCGCCTGATTCAGCGCCTCGCTGTAGCCGCGCTTGATCGCCTCCGGCACCACGGGGGTTGTGCTGCGCAGGAAAAACCAGGCAAGGCCGATGGCAAACAGAACGCAGAGGCTGATGAGCAAGTAGCGGCGAGACTGGGGCATGCAGGAATCCGGGAGCTGGCAAGCTGTTGCAAAGTAGCCAGCTTCGGTCAGGCAAGGCTGTGAGTCAAACCCAGACTTGTTCGATACGTGAGTCAGTCGATTCAACGCGGTCTGGATTTTCGATGATTTTGCCTACAGGTTGCGTCGACATTGAAACCCGTCGAGGCGCCTTGGCAGTGACTACGCTTGCTGGAGATGACTCGATGAGCGTTCCCATGCAACCGCTGCTTCAGTACTTCAAAGCGATACTCAACCCCGGCCCCGGAGTGGCGTTGTTCGCCCTGCGGACCATCGCGGCCGGGTTGCTGACGTTATATCTGGCGTTCCTGTTCGACCTTGAGCAACCCAAGTGGTCGATCATGGCGGTGGTCATCGTCAGCCAGCCATTGGGCGGCATGGCCCTGGCCCGCAGTTTCGGCCAGGTCATCGGCACCACGCTCGGGGCGGTCGTGGCGGTGTTGATCATGGCGATCTTTCCCCAGGCGCCCCTGCCTTTCATCCTCACCCTGGCCTTGTGGCTGGCGCTCTGTACCGCCGGTGGCACCTTGTTGCGCTACACCAGTTCCCAGGCGTTTGTTTTGAGCGGGTACACGGCGGTGGTCGTGGCACTGCTGGCAATACCCGATCAGGACGGTACGTTCCTTCTCGCTGTCACCCGCGTGACCGAGACGCTATTGGCCGTGGCTTGCGTGTGCGTGGTCAGCCTGCTTACGGCGCGACCGGAAGCCGTGGCCCGGGATTACTTCGCGAAGATCGATCAGGTCATCAAGCTGCTCGCGACCCACGCCGCTGCGGTCATTCGGACCGAGGAAAGCGAAGCCGATTTCCATCGACGGCAGATGCAACTGCTCGGCGCGATCAGTGCCCTGGAAGGCGTACGGCGGCATTTGTATTTCGATGCACCCCGGTTGCGCAGCTCCAATGAGTTGGTGCAGTTGCTGGGCAATCAGCTGGTGTTGTTGACGTCGCGGCTGACGGCTTTGCGTCACCAGCGGGAGCTGCTTGCCGAGCGCTGGAAAGGTGCCTTGCCGGAGGAAGTACAGCGATTACGCGCCGAAGAACTGGTCTTTCTCGATGAATTGGCCTTGCAGGGGCGATCATTGTCGACCAAGGCCCGGCAGCGTTTCTCGGCACTGCAACAGCGTTTCGATGACCAGGCCTACAAGGCCGAACAACTCACCGAGACAATGCCAGCCACCCTGCGTTCACTGGCCTGGGCGCTGCGCTGGGAACAGGCGCGGATGCTGGAGCAGCTCGGCCAGATTCTCGAACTGAGCGACGCAATCCAGGACGGGCGTGCGGCCAGCAGCATGTTTCGCGGCCAGGACAACCCCTTGCATCTGGACTTCACGCTGGCGGCAATGAACGCGATCCGCGCATTTACCGCATTGGTGGTAGCCGGTCTGATCTGGATCGAAACCGCTTGGGACGGGGCACGTGGCGGGATGATCGTGGTGGGGATTCTGTGTTCGCTGATGGCGACGTTTCCACGACCGTTGCTGGCCAGCCAAAGCTTTGCCAGGGGGCTAGGGCTGGCCTTGCTGGTGTCGGCGCTGTATCTGTTCTTGCTGATACCGATGATCAGTGACTTCGAGTTACTCGCTTTGTTGCTCACCCCCTTGCTGTATGCCGTCGCGGTGGGGCTGTCCAGTCCGCCAACTACGGGTACAGGCATTGGTCTTGGGCTGACGACCATTCTGTTGCTGGGCCCGCAAAACACGGAAATCGGCCAAAACAGTGCCATTCAGTGGTTCGAGTTTGCCGGTTCCTATATCTGCGCAGCCGCGCTGGCGCTCAGTGTCTACGCCTTGATCTTCCCGTTCAGGCCCGATTTGCGGATGCGCCGACTGTTCAATGAGAACTGTGAACAGGTCTACGCTTTGCTGAAGACACCGGCCACCGATGAGCAGCAATTTGCGTTTGAAAGCCGCATGGTCGATCGCCTGACCATGATGTTGGGGCTGCTTCCGTCCACCAACGATAAGCAATCCAGCGAGCTGTTCGAAGTCAGCCTCGGGTGCATGGCGCTGGGTGTGGCGCTGAACCAGCTCAGGCAACAGGGGCAAAGCAACACGTTGCTCAGTACTGATCAACAAAACCGTTTGCTCGCTGCCGTCCGAGAGACAGGACGATTGATCGCCGGGCGGCCCGGGATTGACCTTGAGCAACTGCTCGGAAACCTGCGTGTCTTGGGCGATGAAATGGACGACTTGCATTTAGACGTTCATGAACACCTGTGGTCGGTATTCCGGATGCGCGTGGCGTTGTTGATCGTGGTGTCGTTTCTGGAGCGACATCGCAAATACTTTCAACCCGCAGCAACGGAAGGAGTGCCGGCCCTTGCCCATTGATTTTGAGTTGGGTGGCGTCTACTTGCCGCCGATTGCCCAGGCGTTATTGCTGGCGCTACCGATTTACCTGGTGCTGGACTGGATCTTGCGCCGCCTCGGCGTGCTGCGGTTTGTCTGGCATGAAGCCTTGTTCGAAGGCGCGTTGTACGCCTGCGTTTGCGCAACGCTGATTCTGGTAATGGGAGCTTGATGCTTTGAAGAAGATCCTTGCCCGACTTGCGACGGTGGCGGTGGTGTTGCTGGCCTTAGTTCTCGGCTGGTTTGCCTGGGAACATTACACCCGCGCCCCTTGGACCCGCGATGCGCGGGTGCGTGCCGATGTGGTGACGTTGTCCGCCGATGTCTCGGGGCGCATCGTTGGCCTGGGCGTGCAGGACAACCAGCATGTGGAGAAAGGCCAGTTGCTGCTGGAAATCGACCCGGCGCGCTATGTCCTGGCGGTGGAGCATGCCAAGCGCTCGGTGGAAGTGGCGAAAGCCACCCTTGGCCAGTCCGAGGCAACGATTGTCGCCAGTGAAGCGTTGCTCCGCCAGCGTCAGAGTGAAGAGCACCGACGGCGCACGCTCAAGCAGCGGTTCGCCATTTCTGGCGAAGAATGGGAGAAATCCAGCACGGAAGTGGCGGTGGCACAGGCCGAGTTGCTGCGCAACCAGGCTAACCTCGGCTTGGCCCGGGCCAACGTGCAATTGGCCATCGCCGCATTGACCCAGGCCGAACTGGACTTGCAGCGCACGCGGGTCGAAGCGCCCGTGACGGGTTACGTCACCAACCTGCTGACCCGTCAGGGTGACTACGCCGCAGCCGGCGGCGCGCTGTTGGCGCTGGTGGACAGCAACTCGTTCTATGTCAGCGGTTACTTTGAGGAAACCAAGCTGCCGCGAATCGAGGAGGGCGACCGGGTCAGGATCGAATTGATGAGTGGCGAAACCTTCGGCGGCACTGTGCAAAGCATTGCCTTCGCCATTTCCGACCGGGAGAACCTGCCCGGCGGTCGCCTGCTGGCCAACATCAACCCCAGTTACACCTGGGTCAAGCTGGCGCAACGGGTGCCGGTGAGGATACAGATCGACGCCGATTACGCTGCCAAAAATCGACTGCGTGCCGGGACCACGGCCACCGTAACGGTCCTGGAAAACCGCGAGACTCAAGAACACCGCTAACCCTGTGGGAGCAAGCCCGCTCCCACAGGGGAATGTGGTGGACTCAACAAGCGTGCAGGCAAAAAAAAGCCCCGCGACCGAATGAGGCGCGGGGCAAAGGAAATGGTTGGTTGCTACCAACCAAAGGAGCTCGTTGAAACTTTACTTGCTGGCAACCGTCTCTGGTTGCCAGCCACCGCCCAGGGCTTTGTAAATCGCGACAATGCCGCGATACAGATCGACTTCGGCCTGGGCCTGGGTGTCTTCAGCCGCCAGACGCTCACGCTGGGCGTCGAGCAGGACGAGGAAGTCCGCCGTGCCTTCGCGGTAGCGAATTTCGGCGAGGTCGGCCGCAGCGCGACTGGATTCGCTCTGACGAATCAGCGAGATCAAGCGCTGCTGACGTTTGCCGTAGTCGCTAAAGGCGTTTTCCGATTCTTCCAACGCCAGCAGTACTTGCTGCTCGTAGGTCGCCAGGGCGCCTTCGGCATCCGCATCGGCGCCCCGCAAACGGGCGCGCACGCTGCCAAGGTCGAACGCCGCCCAGGTAATGCTTGGGCCCAGCGCCCAGGCGTTGGCCGCCGAGGAACCGATTTGCGAACCGCGCCCGGCGGTGAAGCCCAGGAAACCGCTGAGGCTGACCCGAGGGAACAAATCAGCCTTGGCCACGCCGATACGGGCAGTGGCGGAAGCCAGTTTGCGTTCGGCGCTGAGAATGTCCGGACGACGCTGCAGCAGTTCTCCCGGATCACCGATCGGCAGGGCCTTGGCGATCGCCGGCAAGTCTTTTGGACTCAGGTCGACGGTCAGCTTGTCCGGACGTTCACCCAACAGGGTAGCGATGCGGTTTTTCTGTCGAACCTGTTCGGCCTGCAATTGCGGCACGCTGGCTTCGACGGACGCCAGGCGTGCATCGGCGCGAACCACATCGAGCTGATCGCCGACGCCGGCATCACGCAGGCTGACGGTAATCTTGCTCGACTCTTGCTGATTGTTCAGGTTGGCCAGGGCGATCTTTTCCCGCAGCTGTGCACCGCGCAGTTGTCCGTAGGCATCCACCAGTTCGGCAATCATCGAGACTTGCAGTTGGTACAGATCGGCTTCGAGCGCTTGCTGTTCGGCGTCGGCCGATTCCAGGTTGCGCTGGATACGGCCAAACAGGTCGATCTCCCACGCCATGTCCAGACCGAGGTCGTAGCGTTCGCTATTGACCCGCTTGGTGGTCTGGCCCGGGATCTGACCCTTGGCCAGGTCACTGCTGACCCGGCTGGTGATGGTTGGCATGGCGTCATTGCTGACGTCATCGCGAATGGCCCGGGCCGCTTTCCAGCGAGCGAAGGCTACGCGCAAATCACGGTTGCCTTGCAGCGATTGAGTCACCAACTGGTTGAGGGTTGGATCTTCAAACTGCTGCCACCAGATGCCTTCGAAACGCGAGCGGTCGAAGTTCTTCTGACCGGCGCTGCCATCGGTGGCGGTGGTGATGTTGGCCGGCTCAGTGGCTGGGGTCTTGTAGTCCGGGCCGACGGCGCAGGCACTCAGGGCCAGTACCAGAAGGCTCGGCAGGAAGGCTTTCAGGCTCATTGTTGCGCCTCCAGTTTCAGGGCCTTGGCCGCTTTGCGCTTTTCACCGCGCTCCACAAAGTTACGAATCAATACGTAGAACACTGGCGTCAGCAACAGACCGAAGAAGGTCACCCCGAGCATCCCCGAGAACACCGCCACACCCATGGCATGACGCATTTCGGCACCGGCACCGCTGGAGAAGACCAGAGGCACAACACCCATGATGAACGCGAAGGACGTCATCAGGATCGGCCGCAGACGCAGGCGGCAAGCTTCCAGTACCGCGGCGAGCGGGCTGAGGCCTTCGTCCTGCTGTTTGTCCTTGGCAAACTCGACGATCAGAATCGCGTTCTTACAGGCAAGCCCCACCAGTACGATCAAGCCGATCTGGGTGAAGATGTTGTTGTCGCCTCCCGAAGCAATCACACCGGTGATGGCCGACAGCAAGGTCATCGGTACGATCAGGATCACCGCCAGTGGCAGGCTCCAGCTTTCGTATTGAGCCGCGAGTACCAGGAACGCCAGCAGTACGCAGAGCGGGAACACGAACAGTGCGGTGTTACCGGACAGAATCTGCTGGTAGGTCAGGTCGGTCCACTCGTAGGTCATGCCGTTCGGAAGTTCTTCCTTGAGCAGTTTCTCGATGGCTTTTTCGGCCTGGCCGGAGCTGTAGCCGGGGGCTGCCGCACCGTTGATTTCAGCGGTGATGAAGCCGTTGTAGTGCATCACGCGGTCCGGCCCCGAGGTGTCGCTGACCTTGATGAAGGTCGCCAGCGGGATCATCTCGCCTTTGTTGTTACGCACTTTCAGCTGACCGATCTGGTCCGGTTCGAGACGGAACTGCTGTTCAGCCTGAACGTTGACCTGGTAGGTGCGACCGAAGCGGTTGAAGTCGTTGGCATACAGCGAACCCAGATAGATCTGCAGGGTGTCGAAGATGTCGCTGACGGCCACGCCGTGGGTCTTGGCTTTTTCGCGGTCGATGGCGGCATCGACTTGCGGCACGTTCACGGTGTAGCTGGTGAACAGGGCGGCCAGTTCCGGCACGTTGTGGCTCTTGGTGATGATGTTCATGGTTTCTTTGTACAGCTCGTCATAGCCCAGGTTGCCCCGGTCTTCGATCTGCAGACGGAAACCACCAATGGTGCCCAGGCCTTGTACCGGCGGCGGCGGGAAGATCGCCATGTAGGCTTCCTGAATCCCGGCGTACTGGCCGTTCAAGGCACCGGCAATCGCACCGGCAGACATGCTCGGGTCTTTACGCTGGTCGAACGGTTTCAGGGTAACAAACACGATGCCGGCGTTAGGGCTGTTGGTGAAACCGTTGATCGACAGGCCCGGGAAGGCCACGGCACTTTCCACGCCCGGCTGTTTCAGGGCGAGATCGGACATGCGTTTGATCACGTCTTCGGTACGGTCCAGGCTCGAGGCATCCGGCAGTTGCGCGAAGGCCACCAGGTATTGCTTGTCCTGGCCGGGTACGAAACCGGTCGGGGTGTTGGCGAAACCGAAGAAGGTCAGCACCATCAGGCCTGCGTACAGCAGCAGGGCGATGCCGCTGCTGCGGATAACCCGGCCCACGGTGCCGACATAACCATGGCTGGCCTTGTCGAAGAAGCGGTTGAACGGACGGAACAGCCAGCCACCGAAGATCTTGTCGAGGACCTTGGAGAAACGGTCCTTCGGTGCGTCATGGCTTTTGAGCAATACCGCAGCCAGGGCAGGCGACAGGGTCAGCGAGTTGAACGCCGAGATCACAGTCGAGATCGCAATGGTCAGGGCGAACTGCTTGTAGAACTGCCCGGTCAACCCGGAGATGAACGCGGCCGGGATAAACACCGCACACAGCACCAGCGCCGTCGCGATGATCGGGCCGGTCACTTCACGCATCGCACGTTTGGTTGCTTCGACCGGCGTCAATCCCAGTCCGATATTTCGCTCGACGTTTTCCACTACCACGATGGCGTCGTCCACCACGATACCAATGGCCAATACCAGGCCGAACAGTGACAGGGCGTTCAGCGAGAAGCCGAACAGGTGCATCACGGCAAACGTACCGATCAGCGAAACCGGCACCGCCACCAACGGAATGATCGAGGCGCGCCAGGTTTGCAGGAACAGGATCACCACCAGCACAACGAGGAT
>Ga0207655_1004404_pt1 | contig 9993 bp, 9 predicted proteins | sample KBSM44metaG_FD_184398 | JGI IMG/M metagenome (GOLD analysis project Ga0207655, IMG submission 184398) | Miscanthus rhizosphere microbial communities from Kellogg Biological Station, Michigan, USA - KBS M4-4 metaG (SPAdes) (version 2) | ecosystem: Host-associated > Plants > Roots > Rhizosphere >... | reverse complement strand
AGGCGGTGTTGATTGGCGCTGTGCCGCCGATCATGGTCAAGTCGGCGAAGAACCCTGGCGGTCTGCCGATCGACGTATTTGACGGTTTCCGGTCAGCACTCGCCGCCAACCGTGCGCAGTTCTACAAGGACGTTCCGGTGCCGTTCTACGGCTACAACCGTGAAGGCGCCAAAGTGTCCGAGGGCATCAAGGAAAACTGGTGGCGTCAGGGCATGATGGGCGGCGCCAAAGCCCACTACGACTGCATCAAGGCGTTTTCGGAAACTGACTTCACCGAGGACCTGAAAAAAATCACGGTGCCGGTGCTGGTTCTCCACGGCGATGACGACCAGATCGTGCCGATTGCAGACTCAGCGGAGCTTTCGATCAAGCTTCTGAAAAATGGCACGCTGAAAGTCTACAAGGGCTACCCGCACGGCATGTGCACGACGCATCCGGAAGTCATCAACGAGGACCTTCTGGCCTTTATCAAGGCCTGATGCGCAGGGCCCTTCATTGCCAGACAGTGAAGGGCCCTTTGCCGTGGCCTGAACCGCTGTCGTCACAATGTGGGCAGCGTGAGAGTCACCTTGGCCCCGGTCTGGCCGTCATCCCTGTTTGCCAGTTGGATCAACCCGCCCGCAGCCTCCACGATTGAACGGCATATCGGCAGCCCCATGCCCATTCCCGTGGCCTTGGTAGTGAAGAAGCTGTCGAACAGCCTGCCCTCCAGCCCCGGCGCGATACCTGGGCCGCTGTCGAGTACCTGAAGCCTGATTTCACCGCTGGACAGGTGTTCGCTGCGTATAGTCAGCTCCCTTGAAGGGGAATCGGCAGACGCCATTGCCTGTGCGGCATTCATCAGCAGGTTGACGATCACTTGTTGCAGCAGCACCCGGTCGGCGCGCACCGCCGGCAATGAGACCGCCAGGTCAGTGGTCAGGCGCACGGCATGCTTGCGCAGTTCATGGTCGGTGAATTGCAGTGAGTCCTGAATGACGTCGTTGATCGCCACGTCCGACTCTTCCGCAGGTCGACGCAGAGCCATGCCGCGAATGCGCGTGATGACGTCGTCGGTGCGCTGGGCCTCATCGACGATCTGCATCAAGGCAATCTCCACTTCTTTCAAGTCAGGCTCGGGTCGCCGTAACCAGCGCAAAGCAGCTTGGGCATAGGTAGAAATGGACGTCAGGGGTTGATTGATCTCGTGGGTGATGGACGCGCTCAGTTCACCCAGGATCGAGATGCGTGCCACATGTGCAAGCTCCGTCTGCATGATCTCCAGGGCGTGGCGGGCTGCAGCCAGTTCAGACAGATCGATGATGCCGATCAGGATTACCCCGCGCGCGATGTTCTCCCTGGAAAAACAGGCCGTGAACAGGCACTCGAATTCTTTGCCTTCAAGGGTTCTCAGGCGCGTGACTTCGATGTTGTTGGGGTGCCCCGCGAGGGATTTGACAACGCAACGGGCGTACACCTGGATACTCTCGTCGGGCCAGTAACGGTAGATGTTTCCGAGCATCTCGCTACGATCACCGCGACCGAACAGGCGGATGCTGTGATCGTTCAGGTCCACCACCTGAGTGCTGCGCATGAAGTCGCGCACCACCTCGGGGTGAGCCAAGAAGTGCGCTTCGAGGTCGCGCACCCCGGCGTCGAGAAGGGCCCGGATCTTGGGGCCGACCGCGGTGAAATCCAGCTCCCAGAAAGAGGCTGCCATGGCTTGAAACAGGTTGCGATACCGATACTCGCTGGCTTTCAGATGCTGCTCGGTCTCTTTGGCCAGCGAGATGTCGTAACCGGTTTCCAGAATGCCAATCGGGTGACCGTCGGCATCCCGGCGCAGCGACCAGCGGGCGTTGACCAGACGACGTGAGCCGGTGCCCGTGAGCCTGGAAAGTTCGCCCTCCCAATAGCCATCCGCCAACAGTCGGTCGTCTGCCGTGTCGTGTCCTTCGCGCTCGTGCCTACATTTGAGCAGCGTACGAGCGTGCGCCCCCAGCGCCGTATGTGAGGGCCAGCCGTAAAGCGCAGCCGATGCGGAGTTCCAGAAACAGATGGTTCCCTCCATGTCACGCACAAACACCGCGTCGTGAAAGCGCTCAAATACCTCGGCTTCGGCGAGGGTGATGGGTTGAGTCATTCGGCCGTCCTCACTGCGTATTCAGTCAGGCTTGGGGAAGTTGACGAGGATGTCATGGGTGCGCTTGGTCAGGTCCGCCGCTGGAATGATGCTGCGCTCCCATGACCAGAACGGCACGCAATCGAACGTCTGCCCGCATCATCCGGTCGTAGGCCTCGCTCGCCTGTTCCAGGGGAAACGTCTCTACCAGTGGATGGATACCCTGAAGGTTGGCGAAAGCCAGGGTCTGCTCGTTGTCAATCACCGTGCCGGTGAGGGCGCCGCTGACCGAGCGCGCGCCGAAGATCAGGTCAGTTGCGTTCACCGAAAGGGGTTCGTTGGGAACGGCGACCACGACCAATTGCCCCCGAGCCGACAGGCCTGGAATTGTCTCTGCCATGCCTTGTGCGGTTGGAGCAGTCCCGAGCACTACTTTTGCTCCGCCCAGCGAGCGTAAGACCTCGGCAACGTTTTCTTCGGTGGCGTCGATGTAGCGATGAGCCCCCAGCGACAGCGCCATTTCGGCCTTGCTGGCGCCTCGGGCGATGACCACGGTATGGAAACCCATCTTGCGGGCGAACTGCACACCCAGATGGCCCAGCCCGCCCAGACCATGGATCGCCACTACGTCACCCGCTTGCGCACCGGAGTTGCGCAAGGCGTTGAACGTGGTCAGGCCTGCGCAGAGCAGGGGCGCGGCAAGGGTGGCATCCAGCTCTTCGGGGACACGAACCAGTCCGCGCGCCTCGGCGATCATGATCTCGGCATAGCCACCGTCAACGGTCATGCCACTGATCACCGGGTTCTGGCAGGTCACTGGATCACCCTGGCGGCACGACGGACAAGTGCCGTCTTCGCCCGCCAGAAAGCCCACACCCACTCGCTGGCCAAGGGTCCAGCCCTGTACGCCGGCGCCGATGGCGTCGATGCGTCCAACGACTTCATGCCCCGGCACACGAGGAAACGGTACGCCTGCGAAGCCTTCCACGGTGGCGCTGTCAGAGTGGCAGACGCCGCAGGCTTCCACTTGGATTCGTACCTGGCCGGGGCCAGGCTCCGTAATCGGGCGCTCCACCAGTTCCAGTTTGCCGGGGGCGGTCGCCACGACGGCGCGATACGTTGCAGGCTTTGTCATAAATCACCTTGGTCGTGAAAAGTGTTGAACAGGCACACGGCCGCCGTCCCGCTCGCTCTGAGCACGACGTTTATGGCGCGGTTCTGGCGAAGAAGAGCGGTCCGTTGCTATCGATGAATCAGGGTGGGCCCGCGTTGCGGTGATTCGAACGCAGGCCCGGGCGATCAGAGGTCAGTCGTGGGCAGCCTCGACGAACGCGGCAATGTGCTTGGCCGCCGTGCGCGGGTATTGGAGCTGCGGACCGTGGCCGGAACCGGGGAAAGTGACGATGTGCAGCGTCGGCAACTGATCGCTCAAGGCGTACCAGTTCTCGACGGGGAAGGCGATGTCGTGATCGGCGCCCAGGTGCAGCACGGGCACCTCTGTATTTTTCAACACGTGCAACACTGCTTCGACCGGGAACACGGGGTTCTTGGGACCTTCGCCCAGTTGCGCGCCGGCCCACTCGTAAGGGACTTCCGGGCTCGGGTCTTCGCGCCTGGACGCCAGCCGGTTCCATGAACGCTCAGCGGCGGCCCGGCTGGAGGGCGAGGCGGGTTCGAAGAACAGGCTCACGAAATCTTCGAAGTTGTTATCTCGCTTGGCCAGTTCGTAGAACAGCTGTTCCCCAGGCTTGGCCAGAAGCCCTGGAGGGGTGGTTGCGATCAGCACCAGATGGCTGACCAACTGGGGCGCCTGGGCGAGGACGATCTGTGCGGCCACGCCGCCGATCGACCAGCCTCCCAGGACCACCTTGCCCAACTTCAGGGCCGTGATCAGCTCGATGGTGTCCTTGGCCAGCGAGGCAGGGTTATAGGTCCGCTCGCCGGTCGATCGCCCGAGGCCGCTGTAGTCGAAGACCGTGACTTGAAAACCCTGCTGCGCCAGCCCGTCCAGAAACGCCGGGTCCCAGGACTCCATCGTTCCTCGAAACCGCACGCAGAGTACCAAGGGGGTGCCGTGTCCAAAAGTGCGATAGGCCAGGGTTCTGCCGCCCACTTCAAGGTAGTGGGTCGCTGCATGAAAACTTACGGAGTGTTCAGTCATTGCGGTGTGCTCGTTGTGATGGAACGTTAAACGACCGATGTGATCAACACTTCAATCAATAAACTATGGGTGTGATCATTGGACTGCCATTACAGCGATCACGGGCGCAGGATGAATAGGACTCTCGTGCGTTTTCACCTAATGCGTATAAAGTGCGGATGCATGTATTTTTAGTTGGCCAGCAGTTAGTCGCTACACCGGGTTAAACACGAGTAGGTTAAATTGATCTTACAAGCTGGCCTGTTCGCTTAGTTGCGCGTAGGATGCAACAGTAATCATCGCCCGATGACCTGTTTAATCCTCTTTTCGTGTCACCTGTGTCCGTTTTTATGTCGTTGGCTCATCGTGCATCGCGTTGACGGGAATTGAAACGACATTTAGGGTCATGTTTTCGGACATGACGCCGGACGGAGTGAAAATGCACAGAATCGGTTACTTCCTCACGGAAGGGTTTCAGGTCATGGCGCTGGGGACCCAGTCAGTGTTCGAATTTGCCAATGTGGTGGCCAAGGAACAGGTTTATCAGGTCACCAACTATTCGTTGACCGGCGGGGTGATCACCTCCTCGATCGGGGCGTCGGTCAACACCCTCAAGGCCAGCAGCGAGTCTCAGGCCGACACCTGGATGGTGTCCGGAATAGTGGATCCGCTGGCCCGCGACAGTACTGTTCAAGAGCTGGACTTCGTCAAGACCGCCGCCAGCCGCGCCCAGCGAGTCGGCGGGATGTGCACCGGCGCTTTCGTGCTGGCCGAGGCGGGGTTGCTCGAAGGTAAGCGCGTCACGACCCATTGGGCTTATGCCGGGGTGCTCCAGCAGCGCTTCCCGAACACTCTGGTCGAGCCGGACAGCATCTTCATCAATGACGGCTCCATCTGGACCTCCGCCGGCCTTTCGGCGGCGATGGACCTGGTGCTGGGAATGGTCGAAAAGGACCTGGGACATGAGATTGCCAACCGCGTTGCGCGGGTTCTAGTCATGTATCACCGCCGCTCCGGGGGGCAGTCCCAGCATTCGGAAATGCTCAACATCGCGCCCCGTTCAGACCGGGTTCAGGCCGCGCTCGACCACGCCCGGGCCAACCTGACGGGCGATTTGAGCGCCGACGCGCTGGCGAAGATTGTCCACCTCAGCGAGCGGCAATTCAGGCGGGTATTTCTCGCGGAAACCGGCTTGTCACCGGCCAAGGCGGTGGAGCAACTACGCCTTGAAACTGCCCGGAACATGATTCAGCGCGGGCACCATTCACTGGAAATCATCGCCAGGGAGACGGGATTTCGTGACCGGCGCCACCTGCGCGAGGTATTTATCCGCAAGTTGGGAGTGTCCCCGCAATCGCTCAGGCGTGATGCCAGGGACGGACAAGATTGCGCTTCAGCCGCAAGCACTACCTAACCTTAGGTATGAATTGACCCGTTCACCCTGCGGGTACAAAGTTCACACCGACGTGTTGCCCGTAAGCCTAAGTAGCGTAGATGTTGATTATTGACGTCTGCGCTAATGTTTCGTCGTTGCAGGGTGCGCGTGAACTGTGACATCAACAGTGTCGCTAAATGGGGCGCAAGTCGCGAATTCGGCATACAGAAACGGGTGTTGGAAACAATCAACCCAGTCAACTTGAACCCTGTCGCCAGGGAGGCTGAATGTATCACTTAACTTCACCCAGCACCGCGCAAGTGAATGCGCCAGTTGTCTTGATTGTCGATGACGACTCGGTATTGAGCGGCTCGGTCGCCAGCCTGTTGAAGTCGGTCGGTTACGACACAAGGGCCTTTTCCGGCCCCGAGGACATGCTCGCCCATCCACTGGCGCGAAAGGCAGGGTGCCTCATTCTGGACGTCAGGCTGCAGGGCAGCAGCGGTTTCGATTTGCAGCAGCGGTTGGCGGAATCGGAGAACCGGGTGCCGATCATTTTCATGACCGGTCATGGCGACATCCCCATGTCTGTGCGAGCCATGAAGGCCGGTGCCGCCGATTTTCTCACCAAGCCATTCCGCTCTCAGGATCTGATCGACGCCGTGGCCGTTGCGGTGGCCAGCCACTCTGAGTTTGTCGAGAAACAGATTGAGATGGACGCCCTGCGCCAGCGCTTCGAATGCCTGACTCCTCGGGAGAAACAAGTCTTGGCGGGGGTGGTTAAGGGCCGGCTCAACAAGCAGATCGCAGGTGATCTGGCGGTCAGCGAGATCACGGTAAAACTGCACAGGGCCAACATGATGCGCAAACTAGGCGCCCGCAGCATCGCGGACGTGGTTCGGGCTGGCCATCAACTGGAGCTGTCGCAGTCCGGTTCGAAAAACTGACATCGCTCCATCAGGCGTACTCCATGCGCCCCCGCGAGGGGCGACTCTATCTGCTGCCCACCTGACTGACGTCGCAGACACGTCCCAAGGCTCGGTATCGCGACTTTTCAGGTGACTTCATGGCCCAGGACCAACGCTTGCCAACGATTCCCAGTGTGCCCGGCGTCAGCGTAATGCAGGGCAGTGTGACGTTCTCCGGGCACTGGGACGGCACCTCGCTCACCCAAGGGGTTACACAGAACGGCGCGAAGCGCACGCTAGAAAACCTGGCGCCCTGGCGCGTGAAAAAAGCCAAGGAGCTGATGGTCGATCTCATGGCCCAAGGGTGCACGATAGAAGAGGTCGCCAATGCCTGTGCCATCTCGCGCAGTCATTTCTCCCGGGCTTTCAAGAACGCCACGGGGCTGGCGCCCCACGACTGGTTTCGACGAGAACAGATTCGCAAGGCCCAGGCGTTGCTGCGCACGCGAGAGCTGTCGATCTGTGTCGTGGCGCAGGAATGTGGGTTCTCGGATCAGTCTTACTTCACCCGGGTCTTCAGGCAGTTCAACGGAATCAGCCCAAGACGCTGGCGGTTGCAGCATTGTGCGCAGGCCGCAGGCGTTTTCAGCGATGCATCCAACGAATGAGCGTCTGCCTCGCGGTCGCGGTCAACAGGCGGGCGTACGTGGCATCTCAATGCTCGTGTTCGTGGGCCCAGGATAATAAAAGTGAATAACGTCACCCGTATATCGATTGTCGATGATGACACATCGTGTCGACTAGCCCTGAGCAGCCTGGTGCGCTCACTGGGTTATGTGCCTTGTCTGTTTTCATGTGCCGAAGCATTTCTGGCCTCGAGCGAAATCGATAGCACCGATTGCCTCATTTCCGATGTGCACATGCCTGGCATCGACGGTCTGGAGTTGCAGCGCACGCTGATCAGGAGTGGCCGATCCATCCCGATCATCTTCATCACCGCTTACCCCAAAGAGTCGCTGCGCAAGCGGGCGCTGGCGGCTGGGGCCGTGTGCTTCCTGAACAAACCTTACAACGCGCAGACCATCATCGATTGCATCCAGCGCATCGTGCCCGGCGACTGAGCCGTGGGTTGCCCGATGTGAGGCAGTGCATGGACAACTGCCTATACGTTGGTTTAAGCGCTTCTGTTACTTGGGATAATTGTTGAGCGGAGCGTGCGCGGTTAGCCTGTCCACCAGCGTTTAAACAGCCGGCATGTGGTTGTGTGGATGGGTAGAGGCTTTGCGCCGGGTGAGCTCTCAATGCGTTTGAGAGCATTGGACAAAAAGTTGAGCTGATCACGCATAACGACCCGTTTTCATCGCTTTACCATCTAACTTGTTCAATCATCGGATGCAGAAAATCATGAAACATCAATCATCAGTTGTGAATGGGTTACTTGTGCGTGCCAGTCGCCTGGACAAAATCGGTACACATTTGATTCGCATCGGTGTCGCCATCATCTTTCTATGGATTGGTGCATTGAAGTTCGTGCCGTATGAAGCCGACAGCATCACCCCATTCGTGGCGAACAACCCGGTGATGTCCTTATTCTATGCGCACCCGGACGAATACAAAGCCCACCTTACTCATGAAGGTCAGCTGGACCCGGTCAAGCGCGAATGGCAGACCGCTAATCACACCTATGCGTTTTCCAACGGTCTTGGGACTGTTGAAATCCTGATCGGTCTACTGGTGCTGTCCTACCTCTTTTCTCGCTGGCTTGGCATGGTCGGATCGGTGCTCGCCTTTCTGACGCCGCTGGTGACGCTGTCTTTTCTTATTACAACTCCCGAGGCCTGGGTGCAGAGCATGGGTGACCCCGAGTTTGGATTTCCGTACTTGTCAGGCGGCGGAAGACTGGTACTTAAAGATGTACTGATGCTGGCCGGTGCAGTCGTCATGATAGCAGATTCGGCACGTCAATTACTTGAGCAAAGAGCGACGGCTGCTTTGGGTAATATACAGGCATCAGACACTCACGCTCTTTAAAGAGCAGAAGGTTGTATAGTTAAAGTTTACGCAGACTGAGGCCGGCTTGTTCTGTCAGAAGTTAAAGTGAGCCGAGCCTCTAACTTCAATAAAGTTTCTGGATATCAATATCCACACTGAGGAAATCCAACATGGCACGTTTTACTGCAATCGCGGCCGATCAGGCCAGTGGCGCTACTGCTCAAGTGTATGCGGGTATCAAACTGGCGCTCGGCAAAGTCCCCAATGCTTACGCTGCTTTGGGGACGTTAGCACCACAAGCGCTGACGGCGATGCTCTCGGCAGACAAGGTTCTGGCAAGCGGTCCGCTGAGCAAAGCGGACCAGGAAACCGTGAAGCTGGTCATCAGCGAGTTGGCAGGTTGCGATTACTGTGTCGCCGCCCACAGCATGGTCGGCAAGATGGCAGGCCTGAGCCCGGAGACCCTGCGTCAGATTCGTCAGGGCAACGCCACCGGCGACGCCAAGCGTGATGTTCTGGTCAGCTTCGTACGCAGCCTCGCGCTCAAGCCTGGCACGTTGCCGGAAGAGGGTGTCCAAGCGCTGCTGGCCGCAGGCTACAGCGGCGAAGAAATCGTTCACATCGGGTTGGCGATCTCGGTGATCACCTTCACCAATGTGTTCAATCGCATCAACGACACGGTGGTCGATTTCCCCGTGCCTCAGTGACCTGTGGCCCGGTGCTGTCATCGTCCAAAGGAGCTGCATCGTGAACCTTCTTGCCGAATTGAACGTCGCCGACCCCGATCTTGAAGCGGCGTGCCGAGCGTTTGCCGTACCCGAGCGGGTTTCTGCCTCGTGGAGTGAAGTGAGCTTTCTGGGTAAGGGATGGCAGGCGTCGCTGGACGTCGACGCGGAGCGCCTGGCTTTCTGGATGTATGGCAGCGGGCCGCTCATCCTGCTGATGCACGGTTGGTCCAGCCGGGGTTCTCACCTGATGGGGTTTGTAAAACCATTGGTTGCCGCAGGGTTCTCCGTTGCCATGTTCGATGCGCCGGGCCACGGCCACTCTGGTGCAGAGGTGTCGAGCGTGATTCACGCGGGCAGGGCAGCACTGAAACTGGCGAAGCATTTGGGCGATATTCATGGGGTTATCGGCCATTCCGCAGGCTCCACTGCTGCGCTATGGGCCTTGAACAACGGGTTGTCGGCCCGGCGAAGCGTTCACGTTTGCGGGCCCAGTTCGATGACTTCTGTCGTGTTGGGGATTGCACGTGCCCACTGTCTGGACGATCGGCAAACAGCCGCTTTCTACGGCTGGGTGGAGGCGTTCATGGGAGCTACGCTGGCGTCTGTCGATCTTCCCGCACTGGGCATGGGGCTCGGACATTCAGGCTTGATCATCCATGATCGCGATGACCGGGTCGTGCCGGTCGCGCAATCGCGGGCGCTGCAGAAGGCGTGGGTGCATTCGACTCTGGTTGAAACCCACGGGCTCG
>Ga0207655_1004399_pt1 | contig 10002 bp, 8 predicted proteins | sample KBSM44metaG_FD_184398 | JGI IMG/M metagenome (GOLD analysis project Ga0207655, IMG submission 184398) | Miscanthus rhizosphere microbial communities from Kellogg Biological Station, Michigan, USA - KBS M4-4 metaG (SPAdes) (version 2) | ecosystem: Host-associated > Plants > Roots > Rhizosphere >... | reverse complement strand
GGTTAAGCTACGCCTCGGGACCAAGCACGCAACCCTTATTGGGTATGACCATTGGTGAACAATTTGATCAGGCCTGTCGGCAATATGCAGAAAAGGAAGCAATCGTCAGTTTTCATCAAAACAGACGGTTAACCTATAAAGATTTACAGGATGAAGTAAATGCTTTTGCTTGTAGCCTTTTAAAATTGGGATTAAAAAAAGGAGATCGATTAGCGATCTGGTCACCTAACTGTGTGGAATGGACGGTAACCCAATTTGCAGCTTTTAAAGCAGGGATTATTTTAGTCAATCTAAATACAGCTTATAAAAGCCATGAACTTGAATATGTGTTGAATAAAGTCTCATGCAAAGGATTGATTATTGCTTCTCAATTCAAAACGACTGATTACCAAGAATTACTCACAAAAATTGCCCCTGAGTTAACCAACAGTCTAGATAAAGTGCTCAGTTCAGAACGACTGCCATATTTAAAATTTGTGATTAAAATTGATGACCAGCAACATACGGGTATTCATCGTTTTAGTGATTTAGTTACAACACCAAACTCCGAGCAGCTTGAACAATTAAAACAGTTAACCAAGCAACATCAGTTTGATGAAACCATTAATATCCAATTTACTTCTGGTACAACGGGTAACCCAAAAGGGACCATGTTGACCCACCATAATATTTTAAATAATGGTTACTTTGTTGGTGAAGGTATTCGTTTAACGCCTCAAGATAAAGTCTGTATTTCTGTGCCGTTATTTCATTGTTTTGGCATGGTGATGGGGAATTTAGCATGTGTTACACATGGGGCAACGATGGTCTATCCATCGGCAGTATTTAATCCTTTAGAAACTTTAAAAGCCATTCATCAAGAACGTTGTACGGCAGCATATGGCGTACCAACCATGTTTATTGCAACTTTAGAACATGAACAATTTAATGAGTTTGATCTATCGAGCTTAAGAACGGGCATCATGGCAGGCAGTCCTTGTCCACGTGAAATTATGCAGCGTGTCATAGACCGAATGCATATGTCTGAAATCACGATTTGTTATGGCATGACTGAAACCTCGCCAGTCAGTGTACAAAGTTCAGTAAATGATTCGATTGATAAACGAGTAAGTACAGTTGGCCATGTTCATCCTCATGTTGAAATTAAAATTGTCGATTTAGAAGGTCAGATTGTTCCGCAAGAAACTTTGGGGGAGCTATGTGTTCGTGGTTATTCAGTGATGGCTGGCTATTGGGGCGAAGAAGAAAAGACCCGTGAAGTGATTGATGCGGCTGGCTGGATGCATACGGGTGATATTGCAGAAATGGATCAAGACGGTTTTATTAAAATTAAAGGCCGTATTAAAGATGTCGTGATTCGTGGTGGGGAAAATCTCTTTCCAAAAGAAATTGAAGACTTTTTATATACCCATCCCGATGTGAGCGATGTACAGGTAATAGGCTTGCCAGATGCGAGATATGGCGAGGAACTCTGTGCTTGTATTATTTTGCATGAACATCATCAAATTGATGAAAATAGCATTCGTCAATTCTGTAAAGAGCATATTTCCCATAATAAAGTGCCACGCTATGTTCGATTTTTTAATGAGTTTCCAATGACTGCTTCTGGGAAAGCCCAAAAGTTTAAGTTACAAGAGATTATGCGTGCTGAGCTTAATTTAACAGGAAATGTCTTTGACTAAATAAAGTCAAAAGCCCAGTCAAAGTGCAGCAAACTATAAATTGAAAGGCAGTTTGAAAAGAGGATAAAACAAAATGGCGAAAGACTTTAATAGCCCAAAAGTAGTCGATGGTTATGATGAACATATCCGTAAATTAATTCCGGGTTATGAAGTGATCCATCAACAGGTGGATGCCATTTTGCAATCAGTGTTGAAACCTAATGCTCATATCTTAATTGTGGGATGTGGCACGGGTTATGAACTCGAATATTTACTTAAAAGACATCCGAACTGGAAATTTACAGCCGTTGATCCATCTTTAACGATGCTTCAAAAAGCCCAAGAACAGGTTGAACTTTTAGGTAAATCTTCACAAGTGACTTTTGTACATGGGGAAACTTCAGCTTTGCCTCTTGAAAATTGCTTTGATGCTGCTCTGTCTATTCTCGTGGCGCATTTTATTGCAGATGATGTAAAACCTGCGTTCTTTAAAGATATTTATAATCGCTTAAATGAAAATGCTGTCTTGCTCACCTACGATTTAATGACGTGTATAAACCCTCAGCAGCTTCAAGCTTTACGTTATTTATGTTTGGCACAAGGCTTAACGGAGGAGCAATGCCAGAAAATGTTAGAGCGTATGGCTCAAGACTTTTTTAGCCTAACCTCAGAAGGTTATATAAAACTTTTGCAAAAGACTGGCTTTGAAAGCGTGCAGTCCTATGCACAGGTTCTGACTTATCAGGGTTTTATTGCAAAAAAATAATGCCAGTAGAGACATAGGAATGTTGTCTTAACACTTAAATATTCTCAATGAGGAAGAGAATATGAAAACTGAAAAAAAATAAAAGATTTAGCTTTACTTAAAACAAATTAAAAAGTGGCCCTAATGCCGCTTTAGGGAGGTTTTGTCTAAAAAATATGATGGAAGGTCTTTCTTGAGAAAGAAAGTCAAATTTTCAAGGACCTATCTAAATAGGTACATAACAAAAAGGATGTCGAGATCTTTAAGTCTATTTAAAGATCAAAAGGAAAATTTCATGATGAAAATTTTAAATACAACGGTTCAAAAAAGCCTGTTGGCAGTTTCTGTGACCCTGTTTGTATCTTCTGCTTTTGCAGGTCAAACAGATCCTGAAATAGCACAACTTCGACAAGAAGTAAAAGAGCTGCGGGCTATGCTACAAGCCAACATACAAGCGCAAAAATCTTTATCGCAAGGACGAATGGAACTAGCAACTTCTGCAACTCCTCAAGCTGCGCAGCCAATACGGCAAGGGCTAACTAAGTCTGGTGCAGAATTTAACCTCTATGGATATATACGGGCAGATGCTTCTTATCAAATGAAGGGTGCATCTACGATGTATAACAACATTAGTGGGGTTCCACTCGAAAATACTCCTGAAGAGGGCGCACAAAAAGATCAGTTGCACAGCACAGTTAATGTGACACGCTTTGGGTTGAATTTTAAAACCCCAACAGCCGTGGGTGATGTGGGTGGAAAGTTAGAAATGGACTTCTTTGGGGCAGCCACTCGTGATCAGTTCCGTATACGCCATGCTTATTTAACTTTTGATAAATGGCTTATCGGTCAAACGTGGTCGACATTTATTGCACCAGAATATTACCCAGAAACGATTGATGCAGGCACATTTGTAGGTGGAGCATTATTAAGATCGCCGTTAGTTCGCTATAGCGATAACTTAACTGCAAATACAAGCTTTGCAATATCGGTTGAAGATCCGAAATATACAGCGACCTCAGACCCTGATAACAAAATGCGTTTACCAGCTTTGGTAGGGCGCTTAAACCATAAATTTACAAATGGCTCGATGCTATCAGGTCGTAGTTTTGTGGCTGAAAAGAGAACCAACAATGATGAAGAAGTGGCTTGGGGGGTAGGCCTAGGGGGGAAATATCAGATTACGCCAGATACATTACTCAAAGCTGATTATTACCATGTCAAGGGAGATGGACGTTTCCTATTATGGAGTAACAGCGGCTATGCAATAGATGATCAAAACAATATGCATAGCAATGAATTTGACACTGTTTCATTGGGCATAACCCATCAATTTACGCCACAAATTCGTTCAACCTTAGGTTATGGCTATATGAAAGCCAAAGATGATAACCGTTTTGCCGAATTACAACGCACTAGCACAACTCAAAACAAAGAGCTTTGGCAGGGCTGGGTAAATGCACTTTATAACCCTTATAAACCAATTACTTTGGGCGTTGAATATGTTTATGGCGAACGAGAAACTTTTGATGGGCGTAACGGGACCGATAACCGCTTCAACATGATGGCGAGTTACGATTTTTAATTAATTAAATAAGACCTTGAATAATCTGTTTTTTCTTTAGGGTGCAATATGTCGTTTTAAAAAATTGAATATGAATTTATCTCACAGAGGAGGTGGGTAAATGACAACATCTAAATTAAATGTAAATGAAATTATTGATCAGGCCAAATTTAGACCTTATCACTGGAGTATTTTACTTTGGTGTTTATTAATTATTATCTTTGATGGGTATGATCTGGTTATTTATGGTGTAGTGCTACCTTTGCTGATGCAAGAGTGGTCATTGACGGCTGTACAGGCGGGGATGTTAGCAAGTACAGCACTATGCGGAATGATGTTTGGGGCAATGTTCTTTGGAACTTTGGCAGACAAAATAGGCCGTAAAAATGTGATTTTAATTTGTGTCGCTCTTTTTAGTGGTTTTACTTTTTTAGGTGCTTTTGCATCAAGTCCACTTGAGTTTGGGGTGCTTCGATTCTTAGCGGGATTAGGCATTGGTGGGGTAATGCCAAATTTAGTTGCACTCACTTCAGAATATGCACCTAAACGTATACGCAGTACCTTAGTGGGTACTATGTTTAGTGGATATGCGATTGGGGGGATTCTTTCAGCATTAATTGGTAGTTATTTGGTTGAAAGTCAAGGATGGCAAATTATGTTCCTGATTGCAGGCATCCCTTTATTTTTGTTGCCTGTTATATGGAAGTTTTTACCTGAGTCTTTAACGTTTTTGGTTAAAACTGGTAAAACTGAACAAGCACAGCGAATTATTCAAAAAATTTCACCTGAACAATCCATGAGTATCAATACGCAGTTAGTGCTTAATGACGATAATGTTCCAACAGGCAGCTCTGTAAAGGGATTATTTCAACAAGGCCGCGCTTTCAATACACTCATGTTCTGGTTAGTGTTCTTTATGTGCTTACTTATGGTGTATGCCTTAAGCAGCTGGTTACCAAAACTCATGCTGGCAGCAGGGTATTCACTCGGAAAGAGTATTTTATTCTTGTTTGCCTTAAATGTCGGCGCAATGATTGGTTCAATCGGTGGCGGCATTCTTTCTGATAAATTCCATTTAAAACCTGTAATTATGGCAATGCTGCTGGCGGGTGTTATGGCATTAGTTGGTTTAGGTTTTAACTCACCAGCCTATGTTTTATATGGTTTGGTGACTGTTGCAGGAGCCGCAACCATTGGTACCTCAATTCTCCTTTATAGCTACGTTGCTCAATATTATCCATTAAGTGTGCGTTCTACTGGAATTGGTTGTGCCTCCGGTGTTGGTCGAATTGGGGCAATTGTGGGACCAATCTTAACCGGCATGTTATTAGGCCTACAGTTACCACATAAAATGAATTTTGTGATGATCGCAATTCCTGCAATTCTTGCTTTTTTAGCAGTCATGATGCTGAGACGACCTGCAGTTGAAAAACAGCCTATTGCACCGAAACTTACCGCTGAATTAGAAGGTAACTAATCGATATTGATACAGGTAGGGAAATCATTCCTACCTGTATCTGAAAATTTTATTTATTAATTAACTGCTTTAAATGAACCAGATTTGCCATTTGTTGATTACCGCGATCATTGGGATGTAAATGATCACCTGAGTCATAAATCGGGTTTAATCGATCGGGGTGTTTTGAATCTTTTAAGCCTTGATCAAGATCAAGAACTCCATCAAATGTCTGACTGGTTCTTATCCAATCATTAATTTTTTTCCGTAATTGATCTTTGTTTGGTTGGTAGTAGTTATCTAAAGGGGTATTGGGTAAAGCACCCGAAAATGGAGGTAATGTTGCCCCAATCACTTGAATGCCTTGTTTATGTGCTTCATCTACGACACGTTTATAACCTTGAGTTAATGCTTCAAAAGACGGTATTTCTTGTTTAGGAGCAAAAGCAGTACCCGGCCATGAAATATCATTAATACCCACCAGAACAATTAACGTTTTCACCCCAGAATATTGAAACACTTCTTTTTTCAAGCGCTCTAAAGCACTGTCGCCCATACCGTCTGTAAGTAGTCGATTTCCTGAAATTCCGCTATTAATCACCGCTACTTGATGTGGCGATAAACGCTTAGCTAAAAAGTCGGTCCATCTCGTGTTTGCGTCTAGAGTTGCAGTTGCTCCATCGGTAATTGAATCTCCAATAACCGCAACAACATGGGCTTTATGTTTTGGTTTTACCTCTATCGCAGAGAGTAATAATCTTGCAGTGGTTGTTTTGGCATCGCTAGGGACATTGAAATTTGCGGTCTGGTTACCCGTAATCAGCCAACTGGTTTGTTTAGCATCCCAATGAAAAGTTTTAAATGTCGTTGGTTTTTGAATAAAACTATTTACCATTAATTGTGCATGATCAGGAACAGAGAGATGAATTGGGTCACTAATCAATTGTTTACCCGGTAAAATTTGTGCTTTGAGCTTACCCGAGAAGTAAACAGGATAAGCACTCTTAGACTTAAGACTTTTTGAATTAATTAAGCCTACGGTGGTTTTATCAATGTAAAGCGGCTGTTCGCCATATTGATTGGTGAAAACGAGTCGAACTGCTTCACCACCTAAACTAATTTGACTGACTTGTCTGATCGTTTGGTTAGATATTTGCTCGGGAATATGGGTTGGGAAAACAAAATCCTTATTCCAAACCTTTTGTGGGCTGGCTGACCAACTGGTAATCCATTGGCTCTTTTGTACTTCTGCTTGCGCTACGGTCGACAATAAAACTAAAGAGAAAAGGGTAGATTTATAAAGTTTCATCTCATGAATCCTTAAAACGAATTAGAGTCATCTTGAAACAAATTAGTGGCTTGTTATAGCGGTCTAAGCGGAATAAGATTTGTGAATCAGATTCATAAATAGATTTCGTTATGTCATATTTTGATATTAATCGATCTGGCGAGCTGGCAATTTTTATTCGGGTGGTCGAATTAGGAAGTTTTTCAGCAGTAGCGAGAGCATGCGACATGACGCCGTCTGCTGTCAGTAAATTAATTGCTCGGCTCGAAAAACGACTTGGAGTCCGGTTACTGAATCGTTCAACACGCCAGTTTCAGCTCACAAGTGAAGGTTGTCAGTTTTATGAGCAAGGTCTTCAAATACTCAGTGAGCTAGATGAACTGGAACAATCTGTTACTGCAAATCACACACCTAAAGGACGAATCAGAATACATACCAGTCTTTCATACTGGACCCATTTTTTGCTGCCGTGTATTTCTTTATTTAATCAGCGCTATCCACAAATTGAATTAGAGGCTCATTTAAGTGATGAAGTCATTAATTTAGTTGAACAAAGAATTGATGTCGCGATTCGAACTGGACCTTTAAAAAGCTCAAATTTGGTGGCTCGCTCATTGGGGAGCACTCATAAACATTATGTATGTTCACCTAGATATATTACACAGTGTGGTTGTCCACAGCATCCAGATAAACTATCTGAGCATCAGCTTTTAGACGTAAGTTATCTGCGCCAGAATAAGACATGGTTATTTAAAAAAGATAATCAAGAAATCACGCTCGTACCTACTCAGGTTTTAAGAGTAAATCATGGGGAAGCGATTTTGCAGTTAGCACTTGCCGATGCAGGCATTGCACAACTCAATGAGTTTCAAGTTCGAAAAGCGCTAGAACAAAAGCAGTTAATTAAAATTCTTGAAGACTGGAATGTTAATGCTTCTGAAGAATTTCATGCTGTCTGGATCGGGCATGATAAATACGTTCCTAAACGTGTAAGAGTCTTTCTAGATTTCTTGGTGGAACATGCAAATATCAGTTAATTGAGTCTTTTCTTGCACTTAACTGACATTGGTGAATTGTTTCATTCATTGTTTCCACAAAGTTCATGTCCGCATCAATATTTTGTAAGCTTACTTTTTCTAGATCTTCTACAAATTGTGGCGAATAATGTTCTTCTAAAGCGTTATAAATACAATTGCATTGTGAGAGCGCATGGCCTGACCACACACAATGTGTATTGAATTCGTTTTTACTGATAGGTCTGCACCCTAATAAACTTATAGAAATTATTAATAGAGTGCACACTAAAACAATACGATATGAAAAAAACATCATTATTGCTCTTCGTTGGTTGTTGTTATCGTTAAGTTGTGCTTATAGATGCGCTCATCTTTAACTGGCGTTAAATATTGAGATCTTTTCCCTAAAAAGATAAAAGTAGGGATAGGTAAAAAGATGGGAAGAATTCTTTAAACGTGTTTTAAGCTGAACAATAAGATAATGAAGAGTAATAAAAATAAAATGATATAAAATAATAGTCATTAGAGACTCCTTGATAAAAGAAGTTGTGCCCAATCACTGCTATTAATTATGGTGGTGAAACGAAAGAGGGTTAGCAGACTGATACCTAAGAAACCAGCACACCCGAAGGTGTCCCACTCCCGTTCCTCCGTCAAAGGCACGAGGGGCTCCACACCAAAAAACTTGTTTTTAGTGCACTTAGGTAGACGATCTGCTAAAACCGACTGACAAAATAGGTCAGCCGGAGCATCATAAGCTGAGCATTAAAGCGGGTCAATTGCAAAAATAAAAGATTGGTTTATATAAACAAATATTAATATTTTTAAATTTTCATTAATAAAATAACAAGTTATTTAGAATTTAAACAATTGAATAATTATTAAAGCTAATTTCTACAATTGAGTTTTAATGTTTATATATCAAGGATTTATTAATTGTTTATTTATATATTGTTTGCAGTCATTGGCTTAATAAGACACATCCTCATAAAGGATGAACAATTTTAGTTTTATGAATATGGCAATCTTAAATAATTAGCTAATGCCAAAATTTAATTAAAATATCAATTGCAAGAATGGTATTTTTTAATCATTTATTTAATTTAGATTTTTACAAAAGCTTGCATAATCTACAAAAGTTAAGAGAACCACAGTGGTAGGCCAACAGAAGATAATGTTATTCATAAGCCGACATCTTAAAATTAATAAGGGTGACTTCAATGTTAAGAGTTTTTTGTGCAGTTAGCATGGTCGTGGCAATTGCAATGGGTATGAGCGCTTGCCAAGATAGAAATTCAAGAGATGATGGAACTCATGGCGTTAATGACCCCACGACCCCTCACAAAATGGATAAAAACTCATAACTATTTTTTCTAAGAAAACTCATTTTTAGGTGAGTTTTCTTATCGTTATTTTCTATAAAATATGTAACATAATAAAAAAGATAATTATATGAAAATATAAAATTAATGAATAAATTAGTAAGTTATTATCTTTCTACGAATTTGTTGTTACTGAAGTGTTTCTATAATGAGTTATAGTTTCAAAAAATTAATAAAATAAACACAATAAATTACTTATATTCATCCTAAATTCATTGTAGTCATGACAGTTTTATAAAGGTAAGGATATGCCCCAGTACTTAAGAATAGCTGAGAAAATATATCAAAATGTTAAAGAAAAAAAAGGCTTTACAGATGATCATATGGAAGATCTTAACAATTTGATGATTGAACTCAGACATGAGCTTAAGGGGACAAAACTTAAGCTTTTATATAATTATATTGATTTTGCTGAATTACTGATTAAACCTCTGCAGGAATCTAAAATTAAATTGGATTTAAGTATTATTCCGCAGAGTAAGAATACTCAAGAATTTGTATTGTGGCTTGCGAGTTTTATTGAGCGGATTACCACGGGTGGACAAGAAAAATTACCGCCAATCCGAGCTAAGGTTACTTTATCTTCATATGATTACGAAGAAAATTATCGTTCAGTGCAACATCCAGTGAATAACGGAGAAGAAATTATTGAATATTTTAAGAAAAATGAAAGTTAAATAGGGGCATATAAAAAGAGCTTATTTCCGAGGGCCAATAGGAAATAAGCTCATATTTTTTAAATTAATAAATAGAAGATACTACATTGCAAATACTATCTATCGTTCCATGCATCTTTAATTGCCTGTTTAGCATGTTCCCATTTTAAGCGGGATTCAGCTTTCAGCTCTTCCCATTTTTGTTGAAGGCTACCTTCGACATCTTCAAATTGAGCA
>Ga0207655_1004397_pt1 | contig 10006 bp, 11 predicted proteins | sample KBSM44metaG_FD_184398 | JGI IMG/M metagenome (GOLD analysis project Ga0207655, IMG submission 184398) | Miscanthus rhizosphere microbial communities from Kellogg Biological Station, Michigan, USA - KBS M4-4 metaG (SPAdes) (version 2) | ecosystem: Host-associated > Plants > Roots > Rhizosphere >... | reverse complement strand
CCCATACCTGGCGCCGGCGGCTCGGCTGCCGCTCCGGCACGCCCGGAAGTAGGGCGGTTTCCCATACCTGGCGCCGGCGGCTCGGCTGCCGCTCCGGCACGGCCGGAAGTAGGGCGGTTTCCCATAACGGGTGCCGGCGGCTCGGCTGCCGCTCCGGCACGGCCGGAAGTAGGGCGGTTTCCCATACCTGGCGCCGGCGGCTCGGCTGCCGCTCCGGCACGCCCGGAAGTAGGGCTGTTTCCCATACCGGCGCGCATGGCGCGGTATTAGCAGAACGCTTTAGAAAAAGTAGGGTCGATTCCCATATCGGCCTACATACTGTAAATACAGTGAAATTAAACGGCTTAACAGGGTAATACGTACAATAATTATAATTACATTGCAAGTTCAGTTGTCGGGAAAGTTATTGCCACTTTATGAATATTTTATTTCCTTCTCTGTTGTTGCTTGTTAAACATTAATATCCTCACATTGAAAAATAAAATCCATCTGTCGATAGTTTCTACCAACACCTGATTAAAGCTTAACTTTCATCGTGAAATTTATTCAATGAATCGATGGTTTCTTTGTTTTTTTTATAAAATCCGTACATGGGGTATGTCGCAACTGTTACCAATATGGCGTATACAAGTGTAAGGGACATAACAAGCATTGCTATAGCAAGTAAAATCTCTTCTTTGGGCAATTTAAAAGCCGAAAAGAACAAGATGTAATAACCAGCCAAGAAAGTAATTAAAAGTCTAGTACCCTCGTTCCTTCTTTTAATATACTTGCTCTTGTTAAGTGTGAATCTTATTTCTTTATTCTCTGTTACTGTGTCAGTGGTCTCCTGATCAATGCAGTGTGAGAGCTTCTTAATTCTTGATTTTTGAATGTCAGTAATCTCATTGCAGCTCAGTATTTTTAAATGCTGCTGCGCCAGAAGAGGATTTCTAATTCCTGTGGTCTCAAATAAAATTAGATTTTTTATTTCTTTGTCAATCGCTTTTTTTTCATATTCTTTCATTTCTAACGCTGTGCAAAGTGGCTTGATATCTTTATAAACAGATATCCTCTCATTTGTAAGCTTTTTAAATCTTGCAGCGAAATTAAGCGCCATCGCAGCCGCCGGAAATATAAAGCCTGCGATTTTTAACCATTCCATATTCACGGTTTCTCCTGTGATTAATTTTTGTTTTGTATATCAATTGCAAATCTAACATTTGACATTTCTACAGATTAATTGATATATTTTCAACTGTTCTATGTCGTCGATGACGACCACCAATGGTCCGGTAGCTTGAGAGGATCGCCTTCGGGTAGCTACAAGAAACACTCCCGCAGCCTGAAAGGGAGAACGCAAAAGCGTGGTAAATCTGCTCACCTTTGGAAGCGGATATCGTCTTTAACAGCGCATCTATGTCGCAGGCGATGAAGGTTTATATACACATCTCAGCCACGGCTTTCAAATACGCCAGGCATCCCACGAACGGCATAGCTTATGCTGCTTCGCACACTTCCGTTATGAAGTTTTTCAGGTGTACGGCCTGAGCTGCATCCGACTTTTGCTATGATGCATAAGCCCATTTGGAACATTTGGGCGCTTGCGGAAGACGCATTAGGAGCATGAAGCTGCGCGGCGTCACTTTGGTTCGAGTGAAACGAGAACAAAGTGACGCGCGCAGCGCATAACGTCCAAACCCACGTACAGTGCGGTTTTCAACGGGCCGGTACAATCTGACGTGCACGTAGTACGTGTTTTCAGAACAACTCTGGCTATTTATCAACCACAACGCGGCACTGACGAACGAAACGTCAGGGGCGTTTAACTAGAAGGAGAATGATCGACTCGGTATCGATGGCGACATCAGGAAACTGATGTACGGAGGCAGACTGACTCACGTCAGCACGGCGCAAGCCGCAAACAGGTCAGAGACCTGGGGAAGCCTCGCAAGAACTCAACATTTCGCCGCCCCGATGCACAGATACCAGTTGAGCCGCAGGAAGCGCAAAGGCAACCACGCCGTCGGGGAAGAGATGTAAGCGCACAGAGTTACAGAACGGTCAGCACAGGCGTGCTGAATGTTCTGGATTCTGGCAGAGGTGGATATGTCCAATAAATTAAGTAAACAACTCGTGACGCTGGCACGCCAGGGCGGAGGAAGTTTTAAAACTGTTTCAGATCGTTCTAAGATTGCCAGCCGCTTTTCGGAGCGACTGGCAACCCTTAATATTCAGATTCGGGACGTAAGTCATGTTAAAACAAAGCATATCGAGAATTATATAAGAAGCCGACAGGAAGAGAATATATCTTCCCGAACGCTACAGAATGAAATGGCTGCTATTCGGTCTGTGCTTTCACAGGGAGGCAGAAATATCCTTGCTAATCCCTCGCATGAAAAGTTAAGCAACGAGGCTCTGAATATTTCAGGGGCGAGCAGGGAAGGGAAGAAAATTGCAATTACTGATGAAAGACTGGCCGAAATCGTGGCTGCTGTCTCGCTCAAAGATGAAGGAGTGGCGATCGGTATTCAGCTTGCAAGATATATAGGTCTTCGTGCAGAAGAAGTTGTCCAGGCAGCAAAATCCCTGAAAACCTGGAAGCAAACTTTAGCTACCGGTGAAAATAAAATAAGCGTTGTTTTTGGATCAAAAGGTGGACGGGCACGGGACGTCACAATATTTGAGCGTGAGAAAGTCATGCTCTTATTGAATCAAGCCATTTCTTATGCAAATGAAAATAATGGAAAGCTGATTAATAAACCTACTCTTCATCAGTCGCTTGACCGTTTTCATAATGTTCTAAGAGAAAATGGTATGACTGGCGTTAATGCCCCGCACAGCCTGCGATATGCTTATGCTCGCGACGCTGTTAATTTTCATGTTGAAAATGGAATGAGTCGTAAGGAGGCTGAGGCGCTTGTTTCAATGGATCTCGGGCATGGCGACGGGCGGGGTGCATATGTTGCCCGCGTATATAATCGAATGATCAATGATGAATAATATTTTCTTGAACAATAAGTACAATAAACGTTATTATTAAACTGTTTCGCACGTTGTCTTCGGACAACCACCAATGGTCTCGTAGCTTGAGATGACCGCCTTCGGGTAGCTACAAACGAACACTTCCAAAGCCTGCAAGGAAGTACACGTAAAGTGTGGTACATCTGCTCACCTCTGGAAGCAGATATCGTCAGTTTTCGCTCCTACTGCGTGACGATCGAGGTTTCTTAACTATCCGGCTTCGGCCTTTGTCCTTCGGGGAAACATTCCCGATCGGGCTAATGTTTCTCCATTTATCGTGAGAAACTATACCTATGATGAATCTATCAACAACTCTGTCCGATATGCTGAGATTAGCTGAATTCGAGAGCGAATTGCTCACTGCATTAGCTTATAAAAAACTCGGCATAGATGATCCTAATCATGAAGTGCATATCGATAGTGAAATCGCTATTTTCACCTTCGAGTACGGAATTGATATAGGACATTTTCTCGCCCCGGCCTGTGCAGATTTGGTGTGCTCAATACAAACTCTCGCACGGGAAATAAATGGGGTACATGTAGTTTCTTAACTATCCGGCTTCGGCCTTACGTCCTTCGGGGAAACATTCCCGAGCGGGCGCATGTTTCTCCCGTTTTCAGGAGAAATCATGTCACTTATCCGTTCGTTTCTTACTGAGCTCAGCAAACCGTTTGATTTGGCCCGTTCTGCCACAACTCGCGTTGTTTCAGACTGTCCCCGACTCAAAGCTGTTATCAGAAGAACGCCCTGGCTTGCCTCACCCTCCGGTCTGCATGAATACCGCTCCCACGTCTGGTTTGACGATCGTCGCTACCACGCCATTGTTATGGCCCGTAAGGTGATCGACGGACAGCCGTCGGAAGCATTTGTGCACAGCCGTCACGGTGAGTTTCATACGTTCAGAGCGGCCCGTAAAACGGCGCAAATGGCAACGTCAGCACTGGCGACACTTGCTGTGTTAACACGTCAGAACTGATTACCTTCTTAACCATCCATCCGCTCAGCGGATCCCCTCGGGAAACATCTTTCCCGACAGGGCAGGTGTTTCCCGTTTTTACAGGAGAAACACCATGATTACCCTTTTATTACCAACCTCCCTTTCCATAAAAGGCATCTTTTCAGCAGCCTTCGCTGCAGCGTTATCCCTGCGGGATCACGTTGCGGCCGGCAAAAGAAAAGAAGAGTGGATAACGAACCGGACTGGATCACTCAGCTTCAAGGTTCAGGTTCATCAGTTACCTTCAGGAAAATGGACGGCCGGCATACTTACTCGTTCCGGCACGTTTTACGGTAATCACCGGTTTGGTTCTTTGAAAAAGCCGGATGAGGTATTCCGCTCTTACCGTCAGGCTCGCCGTTTTGCACTGAAGCTGGCGAATCAGATGGCAAACCTGCGTTATGCATATCAGTAAAGGGACGTGGAATATGACTATTTCAACAAACCTGGCAGATATGCTGCAGTTAGCTAAATACGAGTGCGACATGCTTACGGCATTAGCCTATCAGCGATTTGGTCTGGACGACCTTGACGAGCAGGTGCACCTATACGGTGAGCTGCCGTTCACGATAGCCGTTCAGATCAACGTCATATACAACCTTGAGTTCGGTATGGTTCAGGATCATTTTCTTAGTTCTGGCTGTGCTGACTTGGTTAACTCCATCCGTGCCATGAGCATCAGGCTTGACCGCTCTTTGCATGAACGGATTTCCTTAAATGGACACTCTGAAGGCCTGGGCGATCTGGCAATTAGCCGATTAGAATCTTTCTAATCTGACTTAACCCTGTGGGGATTTATTCCCCATCAGGGGGATAAATCCCCTTTTTTTGAGGATTTATCATGACACCAATCTCCGTACCGCCCCAACACGTTACCTATACGCTGAAGCAGAGCGGATGGATATCCCCGAGCCAGTGGCACAGTTTTACCCTGGCAGTCACTGAAGCATTCTGGCTGTTACCGGTACATCTCCGCCCGTGCTCGCCAACTGACGGTACACGTCTGGAACGTGCATCTATGATGTTTACTCACCCCGATGCTTTTGAATTCGGTGGAAAAGACGAAGGGAATTACATATCCAAAAGCGTGATGTTTACCCGGGATATGAGCCCTGATTTGCGTATTGAAACGGAAGGTCAGCCCATCGACTTTTTCACGCGGATTGCGCTGCTAATGCTGTATCACCATTGCTCTGGCTGCTTTGAGATAACGTCATCAGCCGGCGGCGTCAGCTGGGCGCTTCCTGTTCGCTGGGCAATACGACACCAACTGATTGATGGCAGTGATGCTCCTCAGTCTTTCAGTATGGAAGGTTTCATTACCGGCGCAGCTGATGAACTGCTTATCAGAAGCGTTTCCGGAGGTGAACGTCCGTTTACGACGGCTGACTGGGGACTGGTTTCAGAACTTGAGTTCACACTCGAAGAACAGAAAACACGCAAACGCTGATCCGGCAATCGATTTAACTTAACCCAACAGGGATTTACCTCCCTGTGGGCGGTAAATCCCCGTTTTTAATGGAGATTCACCATGACACATACACCAACCGAGCATCTGGTCCTTCCAGGCGTCTACCAGTTTGAGCAGGGAGCGTCCATAAATGATGAACAGTGGTGCAGATTTACCGACGCAGTTAAAGAAGCATTCTGGCTTCTTCCCGCTCAGCTCCGGCCTTATAAGCAGCTGGGTTTTGACATGAACCGCGCGTCAGAACTTTTTGACGAAGAGGGTTCAGTCACGTTCAACCATAAGGACGGTGAAGGCTACTGCCTCAATCCGTTCTACCTCAGGCAGACGCTTTCGGATAATTTTCGGCCGTACCGCAAAGTGGAGAGCCAGCGATGCAAACAGGATTTATTCGTGCGCATCGTGCTGGTTCTTCTGCATAACCTATGCCCGGACAGCTATCACATAACCAGTTCCTGTCCACAAAACTGGCTTTTCGCGCAGCGATGGCTGGCATGGAATATGGATATGTTCACCAAAGCACCTGAAAAAATACCGGCATCGTTTGTTATACCTGGCGCAATTGAACACCTGCTGCTGGTAAAAACCTCCGGTCCCGGCAAGCAGGTCACCACTGAAGAGTGGGAAGCTATATCAGGCATTGAGTTCTGGCTTGCTCAGCAGCACAATGACTGACCTATACCTATCCTTCCGGGGTTTGCTCTCCGTAAGGAGACAGATCCCGCTATTACAGCAGGTGATCCAATGTTTACTTTCAACAGTGACGCGCTCGCGCAGCTGTTTCATGAAACCTACCATCAGGCTATGTCAGTCAGGCTTGTTATCTGTTCGCAGGAAGGTTTGTTCCTGGAATTCAGGAACGGATTACCCGGTCAGCTTTTCTACCGCAAAGAGCGCATTTATGCCCTTGAATACAGCGGAGGGAGTGCCGACCCGGGCGTGCAGGTCGAACTGAATTTTGGTCAGATCTCTGAGACGTACGCTCTCACTGTAGATGACCCTACCTTTTTCAGTCCCATAACGCCTGCAGACAAGGTGGTTGTTCTGTCTGTCCGTTCAACCTATCAGCTGAAGCGTAAAACCATCAGCTGGCTCAGTCAGCATAAACTCGGGCTGTTCCGTGAACGGATGGACCTGATGAGGACTGCGGATTTTTGTGACTGCAGCTGCGACGAAGAGCGGGCCGGTGGTTCGGTTCGGCAGCTTCAATGCTTGAAGAAGCAATGTTTACTGACAGTAAGCGGCATGACCGCCACGATTTTTATCATTCCAGGCGGCAACTCCGGTCGCGACTAAACAGCATAACCGCCGACGGAAAGATCATTTCTCCGGTGCGTTAAAAACTTACCCTGACGGGCGTATTTCTCGCCCATCAGGGGAGGGATACGCCCTTTTTTTACTGAAGGAGTATCCCGTGAAGAAACCAGTCAAAGCGCGTCGCGCAAAGAAAACAGAAACCGTCGATCTTTATCAGAAGGTAACGGATCGCATCGTGCAGGCACTTGAGAAAGGCGTCGCGCCATGGAAAAAACCGTGGCGCACGACACAGAAGTACGCCGCAGCAGGCCCGCTGCCGGTCAATGCATCGACGGGGCGCGCCTACAGCGGTGTTAACGTTCTGCTTCTCTGGCTTGAGGCCGAAGAGAAGGGGTACAAAACGGATCGCTGGGTGACGTACAAACAGGCTCAGGACATGGGCGGCCAGGTTCGCAAGGGTGAAACCTGCGCGCAGGCCGTTATCTTCAAGCCTTTTGAAAAACAGGCTGAAGACCTCAGTGGAAACCTGCGTTTCGACGCCGAAGGTAATCCGCTGATGGAGTCGCGGGTGATGATAAAGCCCAACTTCCTGTTTAACGTCGATCAGTGTGACGGGTTACCCGAATCTGCTGTTGATATACCGCATGCCTCTCCTGATGAAGATGAGCAGGGCGCGCTTCACTGGCCGACCGAACAGCGAATAATGGAACTGATCGATGCCGCAGGCGTGGCTATCAGCATTCGTTTACAGGATCGCGCCTACTACAGCCCTGGCACCGACAGAATTGTGATGCCGGAGGCGAAGCAATTTTTTACCGAGGCCGATTACTGGTCCACGCTGCTGCATGAGATGGTGCATGCATCAGGCCATGAGAAACGACTCAACCGCGAAGGCATAACCAAATCATCCAGAAAGTTTGGCGATCCGGTTTATGCATTTGAGGAGCTGATAGCTGAAATGGGCAGCGCGTTTCTCTGCGCCCAGCTTGGCGTTTATGGTGAGGTCCAACATGAAAGCTATATCGACTCCTGGCTGAAGGCGCTTAAAGAGGACAAAAAAGCCCTTTTTCGTGCCTGCCGGCACGCGAGAGAAGCGTCAGATTTTTTACTGCAGTCAACTGAAAAAGCGGCCCAGGCTGCTTAATTAACCAAACCGGTAGCGCTCACTTCGCGCGCTGCCATCCCGTGAGGGCATTATTCCTCACGGGATGATGCCCTCTTTTTTTACCTGAGAGGAAATCAACCATGTCTGACTGGTGCAGAAATCATTTTGAAATTACCGGTAAATCTCCGCTTCTGGCCGTTGCGGAGGAATGGATAAAAGGCGAAACAGAGCCTCTTTACCGTCATGCCGTTATGCAGAGCATAAAAATTTTCCTTGCTGGCTATAGCGGCCTGCTCCGCCCCGTTAAAACGGCATCTTTTTCACCCTTCCCGGAGCTTATAAAACTTGGGGTCGGGCAGAATACGCTGGCTAATCAGGCATATGAACAGTGGCTGGAGTATCTGAAAAAAGACGTACCCCTGGACGGTCATCATATCCGGTTGATAAATCGTGTTTATCATCAGTCGGGTATTGGCGCCATAAAGTGGGAAAGCATTCCAGAGTTGTCGCGCAGACATATTGGCAGGCTTATGGAAGATCGGTATGCCGACTGGTTTGGTGTAGCGTCCCTTTCGCGAGACATTGACTTTGCGTTGTGCTGGGAAAAACTTGGGCAGTTTCCCGAACGATCCCAGCCCTGCGATCTGCTGCAGATTATTCCCAGCCGGCTTGCGGCTGAGATAAACGGAAGCGGTGGATTGTTGGCCGGTATGTCTACTGCAACCAGTCTTTACTGTCGGCTGTACGGAATGGAATGGCCCGCCGGCCATAACGTCCGCTTTCAGCGCGAAGGGATAAACAGCATAAAGCTGTCCTTCGACTCACCCTGGTTTCCGCCGTCTGGTGAATCAGTGGCCGCACTATCGGCAATGTTCGATTGCGAGGTTCGTCACTGGTACAGCGAGCCCGCCCATGAACTTGAAGGTTTCGATTGCTACGATCGGGGGCAACACGTCAGCAGTGGCGAAGTCACCATTGACGAACTGGCCGCGGAAGTAGAGACAGTCGTTCCAGATAATGTGGATGAACCTGAATCCGTGGACAGCGCGCAGTCATCGTTAGCCGCTTCATATCAGGAGGTCAGGGTATGAAATTTGAATCAGGCGCACCGCAGGTTGATGGTTTTGAAGTGAATGACTGGTAAATAAACCCACGGGTCGTTAATCGCGGCCCTAATACCCTGAGGGGAACACTCCTCTCAGGGCGTGTTCCCCTTTTTTTTGGAGAACACGAATGACGATTGAATACAAAAAAGCGTTTCTGAAGCTGTTTCAGGTTACAGCGACCTACCATAAGCGCCACAAGGTATTTGAAGACTTTGTCAGCTGCTCCGCTATTGCCCTGCACAATGGCGTTAGGTTTGATCAGGAGCTGGAAAACCGCTACCTCAGCATAATCGCTGGCTATGAAAAGGAGGATGTCAGCAACATGGCTAAGCTGATGGGGCTTGTCGTTATGGCGCTTGAAGCAGAACGTTGTGATTTTCTGGGTAGCGTCTTCATGGAGCTGAATATGGGAGAAAAATACCGGGGCCAGTTTTTTACGCCCTGGGATATTGCCCGTATGATGGCTTCACTGCAGCTTCACGGTATAAGCGAATGCTTTCCTGATCGGGACTTCATCATTCTACAGGAACCGGCGAGCGGTGCCGGATGCATGGTGATTGCTTTTGCCGAAGAGTTTGCTCAGCGTGGATATTCTCCACATGAACAGTTATGGGTATCAGTAACTGACGTTGATCAGCTGCGCGCTCTGCCGATGTGCTTTAACCCCCAGAATGACAAAAAACACTGGTACACCCGCCTGACGTGGGTTCAGCACCTTGCCGGCCTTCTGCCCGTTACCGGTCGTGAAACCGGCACCGGCAACCCGGGCTTCAGCTTTTTCAACCGGGGCGGCGACGTGCTGGACTTCGATCCGCTCAACAAACACGACCGTTCGCAGAACGCGCATATGCTGCTGTTCGGGCCAACCGGGGCGGGCAAATCGGCCACCCTGTGCTCGATGCTCTGCCAGCTGATGGCCGTCCAGCGCCCGCGCCTGTTCATCGCCGAGGCCGGCAACAGCTTCGGCCTGACGGCGGACTACTTTGAAAGCCTCGGCCTCACGGTGAACAAGGTCAGCGTCAAGCCGGGCAGCGGCGTGACCCTGCCGCCGTTCGCCGACGCGCACAAG
>Ga0207655_1004396_pt1 | contig 10007 bp, 9 predicted proteins | sample KBSM44metaG_FD_184398 | JGI IMG/M metagenome (GOLD analysis project Ga0207655, IMG submission 184398) | Miscanthus rhizosphere microbial communities from Kellogg Biological Station, Michigan, USA - KBS M4-4 metaG (SPAdes) (version 2) | ecosystem: Host-associated > Plants > Roots > Rhizosphere >... | reverse complement strand
GAGGGCAAGCGGGTTCCGCTGGGCATAGAACCCGTCAGGATCTGGGTGCGTAACTGCGCATACAGCTGCTGGTGCAAAGGCTCAGCCGCCGCGCGGTCGAGCTCAAGTCCGGCCAGCAGTCGGCCACCAGCGCTCTTCATCCCGCGAACCGCGGAGCTGATTTCACCATGGCCCCATTTTACGGGCCCGCAAGCGGACGACGCCGGGAAGTCCCGCCGTCGTCCGCTCACCTTAGCGGGCAGACAGGTGAAGCAAGCCGGCCGGACCGGATATGCATGCCGCACGACGGTCAGGCTCCGGGTCCCCCGTCAATGGTCAGGATCGTTCCGTTGGTGTACCCGGACCGCGGGGACGCGAGGAACGCGACTGCACTGGCGATTTCCTCCGGGGTTGCGGAGCGTCCGTAGGGCAGGGCCGAGTTGAGTTCCGCCCAGCGGTCCTCGTCGCCGAATTCTGCCTTGGCCCTAGCCCTGAGCATCGTTTCATTCCGGGGCGTGGAAACCGGGCCGGGATTAATTCCCACCACACGCATGTTGTCCGCGGCGGCCGACTTTCCCAGCGCGCGGGTAAAGGCCATGAGGGCGGCATTGCCCGTGGCGCCGGCAATGTAGTCCGGCCGGAAGACCTCCCCGCCGGCGCCGATGATGTTGACGATTACTCCTTGCCGTTCCTTGAGGTTCGAATACAAGGACCGGGTCAGGTTGATATAGCCGAAGACTTTCAGATCCCAGGCTTCCCTCCATTGGCGGTCGTCAATCTGCTGAAGCGTTCCCGGGGGAATGGCTCCGGCATTGTTTACGAGCACATCGAGGTCTCCCACGCTGGAGCCCACCCGTTGCAGATCAGCATCTGAAGACAGATCGGCAGCCATGAAGCTCACGGACACGCCGTGGTGCGTGCGGATGGTGCCGGCGAGGTCCTCCAAACGCGCAGCATCGCGGCTGACCAGGACGAGATTGCAGCCTTCCGCGGCCAGTAGCAGTGCCGTTTCCCTTCCGATGCCCTGCGAGGCGCCGGTGATGAGAACTGTCTTTCCCCGCAGGCCAAGATCCATCAGGCAACCGTAATGTATTCAGCTGGTTTGAGGTCCGAACGGTTCTGGGCCTGGGCCGCGTGGCGGCCGGCCAGCCGTCCGGAGACCATCGCCCAGCCGATGTGCAGGCCGTGGTTGAGCAACTGCAGGCCGCCCTGACCGGTGGATCCCGCGGCCCACAGTCCCGGGATGGCCTCGCCGTCTGCTGTTGTTACGCGCAGTTCAGTGTCAACGGCCAGGCCGCCATCCGCAAGGGTGATGAAGGCGTTCATCGGGCCGAGCGCATAGAACGGACCCTCGCTGACCCCGCCGCCGAGGCGCTGCCGGTCGAATTGACTGTCGGTTCCGGTGGCGACGTCCGCGTTCCACTCATCGACAGTCGATCGCAGGACAACGGGATCCAGACCGGTACTCTGGGCGAGCTCTTCGATGGTGTCGGCCCGGTGGTAGACGTCCGGGCGGTACCGCCTGTAGTCCTCCACATAGGCGTAGGCCACGCCCGGGAAGGTGGAAACAGGGTTCGGCCAGGCAGAGAACTTCCTTGCCACCCGGTGGTCGAAGACCATGAAGGCGGTGTTTTTCTCGTCGGCGGCCGCGGCGCGGGCCATCAGTTTGTCGGAGTCCTCATTCGCGATCCGTTTCCCGGCATGTCCCACCAGGATGGCCCCCGCCTGGTACATCGTATTGTTCGGGCCCACCCAGCTGGTCAGGGCGCCGCGGATGACGAACGCCAGCAGGTTTTTAGGCAGCCGCTCCACAATGAGTCGCATGGCCTTGGACAGCAGCGGGTGCGAGGGCAGGATCTTAATGGGGTCCAATCGTTTGGAGGGGGCGAAGCGCAGTCCCTCGTAGAGCCTGTCCATTTGCAGCATGACGCCGCCGACGCTGGTTCCCATCTTGAATCCGTCGCCGGTGTTGTTGGGGTTTACCGGCGGGATTTTGGCGGCAGCTTCCCCGACGAACTCGGCCTTCATCTCCGCGGAAGCGGAGTAGTCGCCGGTGGCCAGGATAACGCCGCGCCGGCCGAAGAAGTCGGTGCCGTTGGCCCTGGCCCCGATGATCTCCCCGGCGGCGTTGCGCAGGAGTTTCTCCACGTGCATAGAGGTGCGGATCTCCACGCCCCGTTTCCGGCATTCCCTCAGCAGGGCCGATGCGTAGGCGGACGAATTCGGCAACACATTGTGCATGCGTGGCTTTTCGTACGGCGGCTCCGGGGTGGGACCGAGGAACTGCACGCCAATGCTGGACAGCCACTCCACCGTCGCTCCGGCATTCTCCGCCAGGATCCGGCGCAGCGCCTTGTTCTCCCGTTCCTCGAATTCGCCGTTCGCCACTTTCATGTCGGCAACAAAGAGCTCGATGCTGTCGTTGACGCCGGCCCGGTACTGATAGGACGTGTTGGCCGCGGTGAAAGAGCCCACGGACATCGCCGTGCTGCCGCCCACCTTGGGGCATTTTTCCAGCACAATCGCGCTGGCGCCGCTCGTGGCTGCCGAGATGGCGGCGCTCATTCCTGATCCGCCGCCCCCGATGATCAGGATGTCTGCTGTAGTGGTGGTCACGATGCTTCCTTGTCTGTGGCCTTACGGCCTGCGTTGATCAGTTCGGGAGTCCGGCGAGTCCCGCCGATGGTTGCGCGTGCGGCCGCGGCGAGCCCCGCCCAGCGGCCGGTGATGTAGCCCGGTGCCAGGCCGCCGGCATAGCCATAGTTGGAGAGGCCGCCGATATCAGCTCCGGCCGCATAAAGGCCGGGGATGGGCCGGCCGTCATGGTCCAGCGCCTCGCCGCTGCTGTTGGTGCGCACCCCGCCGAACGTGAAGGTGATGGAGGGCTGAACCATCAGGGCGTAGAAGGGACCCGTGCGCGGAGGTCGGGCCGTGGAGGAGACCGGGACGCCCAGTGCTGTGCCGCCGCCTTGGTCGGCTGTTTCGGCGTACTTCTTGAGCGTGGCATTGAGGTTGTCCCGGTCGACGCCCCAGACCGAGATCTTCCCGACCAGCTCGTCCAGAGTCTGCGCCTCCGCACACGTTCCGCCCGCTTCAACGGCGATCGCGAAACGGTCGATGGACCCGAGACCGGGAAACGGCTCCTGGATGACCTCGGTGGTCCGGACGTGTTCGTCGAAGATCAGGATGCCGCGGGCTTCCGGCTGGAACGCAACATCCTGGTTGAGCAGTTCATCGCCCTTGGTTTCGTCGGCAAAGCGTTCACCGCGGAGGTTTACCATCACGGTGGACCCGGAGTAGTACTGGGAGTACGGCAGGTAGTCCTCCGTCTCGAACCGGCGGACCGGGTACGGCAGCAGATGACCATAGAACGTGCTCATCGCCGTAGTCCCGCCGGAGCCTGCCGCCCGTGCGAGCCGCAGTCCGTCCCCGACGCTGCCGGGGTTGGAGCGCAGAAGCAGACGGTCTGCATTCGGGCCGATATGCCGGGTGAGTTCATCGCGGGCGCCCTGGAACCCGCCGGTGGTCAGTACGACGGCGGATGCGGAGTAGCGGATGAGGCGGCCTTCGGCGTCGCGCGCCGTGACTCCGGTGACGGAGCCGCCGTCGTGCACCAGCTCAGTGACCGTTATCCCGGTGAGTGTTTCGCCGCCGGTGAGGCGGACTTCCTGCCGGCACCACTCCAGAACGGCGTGAATGTCGGTGGAATACCCGATGCCGAACGTCATGATGTTCAGCTTGGGTTCGGCGGCCACTCGCGCCCCCGATGCCCGCAGCTCCGCCAGTGCATCCTCATAGTCGCCCACCAGGCGGGCAGCAAGCTCAGGGTTCCCCAGCGGGATCCGTGCGCGGTAGGCATCGACCGTTGGCGCGGTCCAGAACATGCCGGCCGAGAGGGCGGCCGAGCCTCCAAAGGTCTCCTGTTTCTCCAACAACACGACCCTGGCACCTTGGCGGGCGGCGGTCATGGCTGCCGCCGACCCGCTGATGCCCGAGCCGACAACAACAACGTCCACGTGACGGGTCTCGTCGACGTTTCCTGAAAATGACATTGCAGTACTCCTTTGTAGCGGATCGGGCGTTCAGGACCGGACCAGGGACAGGTTGGCGCCGGCGTGCTGGGCGACGATGCGGCCGAACACCGCGCCCTTACCCAGCGAGGTCCCCGTCATGTAGGCCGCGCCGTGAAATCCGCCGGTAACCTCACCGATGGCGTAGAGGCCGTCAATCACGTCGCCGTCAATATCCACGACCTGTGCCTCGGTGTTGATAGTGATCCCGCAGTAGGTGGTGGTCATCAGCGACTTGGCCGGGTAGGCGTAGAACGGGGGCTGGTCCAGGGGCAGCAGCTCTCCGACGCCGTTGCACAGGTGGGTGCGGCCGGCCTCGTCAGCTTCTCCGCCGGCAATGGCAGCGTTGTATCGGGACACGCTCTCCGCCAGCCCTGCGGCGTCGATGCCGGCGATCGCGGCGAGTTCTTCAAGGCTGTCCGCCTGGTGCACGTGGCCGATGTTTTCGAGCATGTCGATGTCGTTGAGCGGGATCCCGGGGTGGGATTTCGCGCGGATCTTCGCATCGAAGATCTGGAAACCAAGACCCTCGGCCTGTTTGAGGACCTCCCGGCCCAGGACCTTGTAGGACTGGGACTCGTCCATAAAGCGTTTGCCGGCCGTATTCACGACAATCGCACCCATGTAGTAGGCGGTGAGCAGTTCGTGGAACTCCTCGCCGGTCTCCGGATGCGAACCATACGTGGCGGTGACATAGGCCATGTCAGCCATGCCTGCCCCAAGCTTCCATGCCATTTTCAGTCCGTCACCGGTGTTGCCTTTTCCGCCGTACGGGATCGCCGCGAGTTGGTCCGGGGCAAAAGTCCGCAGCAGGTCCGTGCTCCGGCTGAACCCGCCGGTCGCCAGCACAATCCCGCCGCGGGCACGGAACAGGGACTCACCCTCGGGGGAATGCACGACGACGGCACCCACCCTCCCGGAATCCTCGCGGACCAGCCTGGTTGCGCGGTGGTTGAGCCGGATTTCGCCGCCAAGGGCAGTGAAGTTTCGGTGGAGAGTGGCCAGGACCTCGGTAATGACGGAATTGTGGCTGCGGGGTGCCGACTGGCCGGAGCTGATTTCCAGGGCGCGGAAAACCACACCTTGACCCTTGAGCCAGGTGTACGTCTCTGTCTGGTGATCCAGGTAGGCCTCGAGCAGGGCACGGTCGCTTGCCCCGCCGCCTGCCGTGACCATGTCGGCCAGAAAGAGTTCGGCTGTGTCGTGGATACCTTCTGCTGCCTGTTCGTCGGTTCCGGAGAAGGCGAAGAAGCCTCCGCTCATCGCAGTGGAACCTCCGAGGCGTTCTGTCTTTTCAAGCAGGACGACGCTGAGCCCGGCCTCGGCCGCAGACGTGGCGGCCGCCTGCCCGGCGATGCCGGAGCCAATGACGACCAGGTCAAATGAGTATTCGGGCATGGACATGGTGTTGCTCGCTTTCAGGTGTTTCGGGGAGTCGATCACGCGGTGGATCAGGATTCAGCAGGTGAGCCAGCCGCCGTTGACGTCGAGGCTGGTGCCGGTGATGTAGCTCGCCCGGCTGCTGACCAGGAAGGCGACGGCGTCGGCAATCTCCGCGGGCTGGGCAAAGCGCTTCATGGGGACCTGGTTCAGGAGCTTGTCATCGACCGGGACGCTGGACATCATGGGGGTCTGCACGAAGCCCGGGGCTACACCGTTGACCCGGATCTGCAGGTCGGCCAGCTCAAGTGCGAGGCTGGCAGTCAGGTTTTGCAGGGCGGCCTTCGACGCTCCGTATGCCACGGAGCTGGGCAGGAACGGCCCGAACGCGGCGTCGGCCGGCCCTCCGGTCCCCAGCTTGGAGGTAATGGAGAGCAGGTTCACGATGCTCGCGCTGCCGTCCGTGGGCATGTACCGGTAGGCCTCGCGGATGAGGAAGAACGGAGCGCTGGCGTTGACGGCCATGACGTGATTCCATTCGTCGTCGCCGAGCTCGAAGAAGGGGACCTTGGCGCCGTTGCGCTTTGGGGAGATGCCAACTGCGTTGACCAGGACGCCGATGGGCGCCACCTCGGCTGCGAGGGCCGCCAGTTCGCGGTTGGCTTCGCTGCTGGTCAGGTCTCCGGCGAAACCGGTATGGGTGGCGCCGTTGACCTGGGGGAGGCCTGCCACGGTCAGGTCTGTTGCCGCCTGGTCCATGTCGGCAACGACCACTGCGTAACCTTCGGCGGCCAGCCGGTGGCTGATTGCCCTGCCGATGCCGCCGGCACCACCGGTGACGATTGCCGTCTGGGTGAGTGTCTTTTGTGCGGGGACCGCGAGTCCGGGGGATTCGGTCAGCGTAATTCCCATAGTCAGTTTCTCGATTCTTCGGCGAACGCGGTGTGGGTGTCTGCGATGGAAACGGGCAGGGTTCGGATGGGTGAAAACGGCGTTGGGTACATGATCTTGTTTTCCATCGTCATGATCATGGGCCGGATGATGGCCAGGCATTCCTGCCACTGGGCGTTTTTGGCCAATTCGGCCCTGCGTACCCGGCGGTCCTCAAGGTCCGCGTAGGCCCAGAGGTGGTTCAGTTCGTTTTGGCGTCCGAACTCGGTGACGAAGTAGCCGAGGAAGCCGCCGAGGATTGGTTTCTGCGCCGGCAGGCCGATCTGTTCATAGGCCGCCAGATAGTCCGCAAGGCTGGCCCCGGTGTGAAGGACATAGGTACGCTGTTCAACGATCATGGATCAGTTCACCGTCGAGTCGGCGCGGACATCGGCGTCGACTGCTTCGCGGGTCTGAGGCGCCGGCTCATACCGTCCGAACCGCTGCTTGTTCCCCTCAAGCGTGGAGCCGTCACCCATCAGCAGCATGTTGATCAGGGCGGCGGCGATGATGACCACCCAGGTAATCGTGATGGCCAGGGTGCTCCCCCCGCTGATGCTCGTCAGCCAGGAGGCGAGGAATGGTGCCGGGGCTGCGAACACCAGGTTGCCACCGGTGAGGGCCAAGGCCGAGCCCGTGTAGCGCATGTGGGTGGGGAAGGCCTCAGCGAAAAGGGCACCTTGACCTGCGTTGCCGAATTGCGCTGAAACCAGCGCGAAGGCGACTACCGCCAAAGTCAGGGGGAAGCTGTGCAGGTCCACCACCTGGAAGAAAATGACAGCTGCCACAAGGGTGAAGGCAGACCCAACCATGAGGATCTTGCGGCGTCCGTAGACGTCGGCAAGCCGGCCACCCCACCAGATGGCGATGACGGACAGGAAATTCGAGATCATGATGATGGTGAAAGTCTCGCTTTGGGCATACCCATGGGTGGTGAGATAGCTGATGCCGAAAACGCTGACGATGTAGAAGGTGACGATGATCGGGGCGTACGCGAGCATGAGCCGGAGAATCGTGACACCGTGCGTCCGGATCACCATCGCAGGATTGGTGGACTCGGCCCCGATCTCCTCCAAGCCCTTCTTGAATACGGGCGTCTCTTCGACTTTGAGCCGGATGTAGATGCCCACAGCCACCAGAAGGATGCTCAGCAGGAACGGCAGGCGCCAGCCCCAAGAGAGGAAATCCTGTTTGCTCAGCACGCCGGAGAGCACGGCAAGGAGGAGGTTGGCCATGACCTGGCTGATCGGAGATCCCATCGCCATGAGGGCGCCATAGAATGCGCGCCGGTCGGCGGGGGCGTGTTCCATGGTCATCAGCTGGGCGCCGGTGGCCTCGCCGCCAAGCGCCACACCCTGGATAAACCTCATGACAACCAGGGCCAGTGGTGCGATGAAACCGATGGCTGAGTACGACGGCAGCAGGCCGATCACCATGGAGGCGACGCCCATGAGGATAAAGGTGGTGAGCAGGATCTTGCGCCGTCCGATCCGGTCGCCAAGATGACCGAAGAGGATCCCGCCCAGCGGCCGGGCGAAGAAGCCCACACCGAAGGTGGCGAACGAGGCCAGGAGGCCCATCGCCGGGCTGAGCTCATTGAAGAACACCACGGGGAATACGGTGGCCGCCATGGCTCCATAGACGGCGAAGTCAAACCATTCCAGGGCTGACCCAAACGTGCCGCTGAGGACGGCTCGCTTGGCCTCGGCAGGGGCAGGGGTGCTCGGCCGAAGCGGCCGTCTGGCAGGTTGAATCGGAGTGGTTTGGATCATCAGGACTCCTTTGTCGGATGACGATGCGGGGGAGGGGAGGGCAGTCACCGCCGGAGAAGGGCCGGGACTGCCTGGCGTTTGCGCCCTAGCGGCAAGCGATGAATGTGAGTTTAGGCACGGACTTGTGTGATTCGCAATACTCCATATACTTATTGCGTGATACGCAATAATATTGGTTCCCGGGTAGAGTCCGTCCACCGCGCGCTTGTCCTGTTGAAGCTCATGGTTCAGGAGGGGTCGCTCAGCGTGACGGAGGCGGCCAAGGCGCTGGATGTCGACCCGTCGACGGCGCAGCGGCTTCTGGCCACACTGACCGGTGATGGCTTCGCGGAGCAGGGGGATCAGCGGCGATACCGGCCGGGTCCTGAACTCCTGAGGCCAGGCCTGATGATGTCGATTCCCTCGCTACGGGTTCGCGCCAGGCCCTATCTGGAGCGCCTCTTCGAGCGGGTCGGGGAAACCGTTCACCTGGCGACGCTCGTCGGGACGACGATCCATCATCAAGACGGCATCGATGCCACGACTCACGCCTTGCGGTTTGGGCTGCGCATCGGCGTCGTACTCCCTGCCCACGTCACGTCGGCCGGAAAAGCCATGCTGGCGGACCTGTCGCCGGAAGAGGTGGAAAGCCGCTACCGGACGGTGCCGTCCGTGGCGGGCGGGCCCGCTACCGAGTTGGACTTCGAAAAGCTCCATCGGGAGCTCGCTGAGACCCGGCGCCGGGGGGTGGGTATGAACTTCCAGGAGAGCGAAGACGGTGTGGCGGCCCTCGCCGTGTCCCTCGGCGTCATCGACGGCGAACATGCGGCTTTCAGCATTGCCATGCCCATTGTGCGCTTCGGATCCGGCGATGCCGAGCGTCTCTCTGACCATCTCCTGAAGACAGCGGCGGAACTCAAGGAGGGCATTTTGTAGATATGGGCGACATCTCCACCAAGGAGACCGCGAACACGCGGAAAGTGGCCGCCTAAACCAGGGGCCACGGGTAGCGCATGCCGGTGCGGTCAACCGGCAGGACCCGTGCGTGCAGCAGGCGCTGGACGCGGCGCTGCAGGGCGGTGACCTCGTGGTCGTCGAGGAGTTCGGCCACCTCGGGAGGCGCGGCCTCGGCGAGCGGGGCGATGTCCTCGAGCAGGGCATCGGGGATGGGTTCACCGGCGAAGTCCCAGATCACGGTGCGGAGTTTGAAACTCGCGGAGAAGCAGAGCCCGTGGTCGATGCCCCAGACCCGTCCGTCGTCGCCGCGCAGCACGTGCCCGCTCTTGCGGTCGGTGTTGTTGGCGACGTAATCGAACAGGGCGATGCGGGCCAGGTCGCGGTGCGTCTCGGGGGCGTCCTCGAACAGCGTGAAGTAGTGCTCGCCGAAGTCGCACTCGATGAACCACTGCAGCGAACCGACCCCCAACGGGGCTTCCTCGCGGATCACGGTCGGCGGCACGATGCCCCAAGACAGGGACTCGCTGAGCAGGTAGGCGGCGCGTTCCCGCCGGTACAGTCCGGGCTCGAAATCGGACAACGGCCGTTCGCCGGCCTCCGGCTTGTAGACCGCGTACCCCTCGTCCTCGCCGCAGGAGACCTGGGCGAGGAACGTCTCGTTGCTGCTGCGCGGGATGCGTCCGAGCAGCTCGACGCGGCCCTCGGCGAGCAGGGTCAGCTCCCGGGCGGACACCGTCTGCCCCAATTCATGACGCCCTCAGCCCGCTGAGCGGTTCCGACGTCGAATTCACCATCAACACGGCCGGGTCCTGCCCCTCCACAAACGAGATGGCCGACACCGAGCCCGGGCTGATGACGATCCGCTGGAAGAGGTCCAGGGGCGTGCCCAGGGCGTGGGCGACGGCCGCCTTGATGGGATCGGCGTGGGAGAAGCAGACCA
>Ga0207655_1004394_pt1 | contig 10009 bp, 9 predicted proteins | sample KBSM44metaG_FD_184398 | JGI IMG/M metagenome (GOLD analysis project Ga0207655, IMG submission 184398) | Miscanthus rhizosphere microbial communities from Kellogg Biological Station, Michigan, USA - KBS M4-4 metaG (SPAdes) (version 2) | ecosystem: Host-associated > Plants > Roots > Rhizosphere >... | reverse complement strand
ATCTGGCAATTGCGGGGTGGATTGCTGTGCTCTGGGGTGATGAAATATACGCCTCTTACCTGCAACTGCTTGGATTCTGATGACCACTGCAGCTTTCACCCCCTGGATTCTCGGCCTGACCGGTGGTATCGGCAGCGGCAAGAGTGCCGCCGCCGAGCGCTTCATCGAGCTTGGCGTGCACCTGGTCGATGCCGACCAGGCCGCGCGCTGGGTGGTTGAGCCTGGTCGCCCGGCGCTGGCCAGTATCGTCGAGCGCTTCGGCCCAGGCGTGCTGCTGGACGACGGCCAGCTCGACCGCGGCGCCTTGCGCCAGCTGATTTTCGCCGACCCGGCCCAGCGCCAATGGCTGGAGGCCCTGCTGCATCCGCTGATTGGGCAGGAGATTTTCAGCTACCTGGCCAAGGCGCAATCGCCGTATGCGGTGTATGTGTCCCCCTTGCTGATCGAATCTGGCCAGCATCGCAAGACCCAACGCGTGTTGGTGATCGATGCCCCGCAGGCGTTGCAGGTGCAACGCACCCTGCAGCGGGACAACACTAGCCCCGAGCAGGTGCAGGCCATTTTGCAGGCCCAGCTGGCCCGCGAAGAGCGCCTGCGCCATGCCGACGATGTGGTGGTCAATGACCGCGACCTCGCGGCGCTGCACGAGCAGATCGACCGTCTGCACCACTTTTACCTGACTTTACGAGGAGGCCAGCCATGAGCCAGCCATTGACCGTCGATTGCCCGACCTGTGGCGCACCTGTGGAATGGAACGAGAAAAGCGCGTTCCGGCCGTTTTGCTCTGACCGTTGCAAGCTGATCGACCTGGGGGCTTGGGCGGCTGAGGAGCACAAGATCGCGGGTTCGGAAGAGTCCGAAGATGAGCTGTATTCCGGGGACCTGGAACCGCGGCACTAAGCTGATCCCTGGGTTGCTGTGAGGCCCTTTCGCGGGCAAGCCCGCTCCCACATGATTTGCGCAGACTCAAAAGTTAGCGCCACACCAGTGGGAGCTGGCTTGCCGGCGATGAGGCCGGAACAAGCAACAGAAGCCAGTTACTGCCACAGGGGCCTCACCACCACTCACTGGTCATCCTTCCACGGCGCCTGCAGGTACCGCGTGCGGTTGAACGTTTCCAGCCACTCCGGGCAAAACACCACCAGCGCACTGATCACCATGCCGTTGATGAACGCCTCGGGGAACATCATCAGCCACAGGTAGCCCACAAAGTCACTCAGCCACTCCGGCATGGCAAAACGCCCGTCCAGCCACAAGATGCCCAGCCCGGCCAACAGGCACACCAGCACCGTCAGCGCCGCCGGAAAGAACCCTGAACAAAAGATATACACAAACAAGTTGCGCGGTTGCGCGCGTTCGACCGCGATGGCGCATAGCTCGGTAATCAGCACCGGCAAGCCAATCAACAGCAGGCCGTTCACACCTAGTGCCGCCAGGTCCTGACGCCCCAACGCCAGCAACCCCAACTGCGCTAAAAAGCCTCCCAGCACAGCCAATGGCCAGTCCAGCAGCAGGGTCACAGCCGTCATGCCAATGAAGTGATACGACACGCCCGTATCGAAATCGCGCCTGACCAGCCACAGGGCAAACAGGCTGAACACCGTGCCAAACAACAGGTGTTGGCGACGCCTGTCGGTGAACAGCTCCACCCAGCGGGCGCGGCTGGCGGCCCAGAGCAACAGTGGCACGTAACCCAGCCAGCCCAACGTGAGGCTGGTGCCCGACAACACCTGTGCACTGATCACTGGACGAATACCCCTCTCTCCCTTGTGGATAAAGGTGAGTCTACACCCATTCTCCGTTTCCTCCGGCTGCTGTAGGCTGGCGCCTCCACGCAATGCAGGACGCATTCAAAATGCTGGAAGGAATCAATCTCGCGCTGCTGTTGGCAGCGGTGCTCAATGCTGTGATCGGCCTTTTGCACTTGGCCATTATCGGGGTCGGCCCACGCGGGTACCGGTTGTTCGGCGCGGGTGAGCGCATGGCGGTGGCGGCGGAGAAAGGGCGTTGGTATCCGGCGCTGATTACAGCGGCCATCGCGGGGGTACTGCTGATCTGGTCGGCTTATGCGTTGTCCGCAGCCGGCTTGATTGGGCGCCTGCCCTTGCTGCTTCCAGCCATGTGCCTGATCACCCTGGTCTACTTGGCGCGGGGGCTGCTTGGCCCGTGGCTGTTGGCCGGGACCGGGCGCACGCGGCGGTTTATCGTGGTCAGCTCGCTGATCTGCCTGGGGTTTGGCTTGGTGCATCTTCTGGGTATCGTGCAGCAGTGGCCGGTGCTGAGCTGATTTCTACGCACAAACAGCATCTTACCGTCATCGATTAGCGTCTAAGCTTGTCTGCATGGATGACTCAGACTACCTGCGCCTGCTTACCATCCAGGCCGAACAAGCCAATGCTTTTCTCTCCAATGCACGCAAATGGGAGCGTGAGCGTTGGGTATGCCAACGCCTGCTGCAAGGGTTGAACATTCCCTACCGCAGCGAGGACTTCACCCCGGCCGGCCAGGAGCCGCCAGATGTGCTGTTCCGCGATGCGGCATTCGAGGTGTTTTTCGTGCTGGACGAAGGCCGCCGCCTCAACGATGAGTGGCGCGAAGAACTGCAACGCCGGCGCAGTGCGTTTTCCCTGGCGCAATTGGTGCGCCGTGAAGCACGTCCGCGGCGTATCAGCGCCACCGAGCTGCTGGGGCGGCTGGCCCCGACCTTGCGCAAGAAGGCGCACAACTACCGTGAACGTGGGCTGGAGCTGAACGAGCTGGACATCATCGCCTTCGCCAGCCTCAAGCGCGAAGTGCTCGACCTCAACACTCACTTCCCGCCGCCCACCGAATACCTGCGCCAGGGTTGGCGCTCGTTGTCACTGGTCGGGCCGACGTTCGCCCGTGTGCTGTTCGCCCACCCGGATGCGCCAGACTTTTTGCGCGGCAACCTGGGGCGCAGCATTGTGTTCGATGTGGGCATCAGTCTTTGATCCAGTGCCGAGAGTCTTTGCGATGGCGTACACTCGGCGCCAGAGATAGAAAGCATTATCATTTGTTTCAAGCGCTTGCCTGAACGCTGTAGCGTTTGCGCAGTCACAAACGTCTATCTGACGAGGCCCACCATGACCAGCCGCCTGAATCCAGAAGATCAGCGTCGTGTCGATGAGTATCTACGCGCCCCCCAGCACCAAGTCGAGCGCAGGCCCTTCCGGCCGTGGTTGCTCCTTGTACTGGTGGTGGCCGTGACCATTGGTCTGGGCCTCATAAGCCGCCTGTTGAGTGGACTGGTGCTATGAGCTGCCTCGCGCTCGCCCTCCCCTCGTGCAGTTTGCGGCCGGCCCCCCGGGCCACGAATTCCGTAAACCTTATGAGATATCCCCATGACTCATCGCATCGTGATTGTCGGCGGCGGCGCCGGCGGCCTGGAACTGGCGACCCGCCTGGGTAAAAGCCTGGGCAAGCGCAAGCAAGCCGACATCACCCTGGTCGACGCCAACCTGACGCACATCTGGAAGCCGCTGCTGCACGAAGTGGCAGCCGGCTCGCTGAACTCCTCGGAAGATGAACTGAACTACGTGGCCCAGGCCAAGTGGAACCACTTCAACTTCCAGCTGGGGCGCATGAGCGGCCTGGACCGTGAAGGCAAGCAGATCCAACTGGCCGCCACGCTCGATGAAGAGGGCCGCGAGCTGGTGCCTGCGCGCACGCTGAGCTACGACACGTTGGTCATCGCCGTGGGCAGCAACACCAACGACTTCGGCACCTTGGGCGCGGCGCAGCACTGCCTGTTCCTGGACACCCGCAAGCAGGCCGAGCGTTTCCACCAGCAACTGCTCAACCACTACCTGCGCGCCCACGCCGGTGATGTGGCCAGCGAACAAATCAGCGTGGCCATCGTCGGCGCCGGTGCCACTGGCGTAGAGCTGGCGGCCGAGCTGCACCACGCGGCGCACGAGCTGGCAGCCTATGGCCTGGACCGCATCCAGCCCAAGGACATGCACATCACTTTGATCGAGGCTGGCCCACGGGTTTTGCCTGCGTTGCCTGAGCGCATCAGCGTGCCGGTGCACAAGACCCTGGAAAAACTGGGGGTGAAGGTGATGACCAATGCCGCGGTCAGCGAAGTGACCGCGGATGGCCTGAAAACCAAGGACGGCGAAGTGATCCAGGCCAGCCTCAAGGTGTGGGCGGCAGGTATCCGTGCGCCGGGGTTCCTCAAGGACATCGATGGGCTGGAAACCAACCGCATCAACCAGCTGGTGGTACGCCCTACCCTGCAGACCACGCGCGATGACAACATCTTCGCCTTCGGTGACTGCGCCGCGTGCCCGCAACCGGGTAGCGACCGCAATGTGCCGCCACGAGCCCAGGCCGCACACCAGCAGGCTTCGATGCTGGCGCAAAGCCTGAAGGCACGGTTGGAGAACAAGCCGCTGCCGACTTATGCGTACAAGGACTACGGTTCGTTGGTATCGCTGTCGCGCTTCTCGGCGGTGGGTAACCTGATGGGCAACCTGATGGGCAGCGTGAAGCTGGAGGGCTGGCTGGCGCGGATGTTCTATGTGTCGCTGTACCGCATGCACCAGATGGCGCTGTACGGGTTCTTCCGTACAGCGATGATGATGTTGGGTAGCAAGATTGGGCGTGGGACAGAGCCGCGGTTGAAGCTGCACTGACAGCTAAGCCCAGCCCCTCAGGCTGGGCTTTTTTGTGGCAGATCACCCAGCCCTTTGGGCTGCGGCAAGCGGTACCAAAACCTGTGGGAGCCGGCTTGCCGGCGATGCAGGCGCCGCGGTGCATGGCACCGGCTTCGCCGGTGTTCGCGGGGCAAGCCCGCTCCCACAATGCGTCAATGTTTAGAAATTGCGCAAGACAGTTGCTCCCAAAGGGCTCCGCTTAAACAGAAACCTTAACGGGTGCTTTTTTCGTGGGTTAAATTCGAGGCAAAAGAAAAAGGGCATCTCAGTCGAGATGCCCTTTTTACATGGTGGGTCGTGTAGGATTCGAACCTACGACCAATTGGTTAAAAGCCAACTGCTCTACCAACTGAGCTAACGACCCTGAAAATGGTCGGGGTGAGGGGATTCGAACTCCTGACATCCTGCTCCCAAAGCAGGCGCGCTACCGGACTGCGCTACACCCCGAGATTGGCTCCGCGACCTGGACTCGAACCAGGGACCCAATGATTAACAGTCATTTGCTCTACCGACTGAGCTATCGCGGAACTGAACTTCGGTACATCTTTACTACTTCGAAGTCTGTGTTAGCTTCGATCTCTTCAGCTTCTCTGCTTTCGCTTTGTCGCTGCTGAGGCCGGCTATTCTACATTCTTCGTTTTGCTTGTCAACCACTTTTTTTCATTCAACTTACTGATTTCTAAGTTGTTTTGCTAACACCGATGTTCCTGGTGATTCGCTTAGTGCCTGACAACGCGGCGTATATTAGGGGCACTCGATTTTAGATGCAAGCAGAAATTTCAAAATTTTCAGCAAGTTATCAAAAAAAGCTGCGAGGCCCCGATTTTACGGTGTTTGCCAGGCCTATTCGCGGGTAAGCCCGCTCCTGCAGTGGCATCAGGGGCATAAAAAAGCCCCGCAGGTGCGGGGCTTTTTTTTCAGCTGGATCAGGCAAAGACGATTTCGTCGCCTTCCACCTTGGCGGTAATCGCCGACCCTGGCAGGAATTTGCCAGAGAGGATCAACTGCGCCAGCGGGTTTTCGATCCAGCGCTGGATCGCACGCTTCAGTGGCCGTGCGCCATACACCGGGTCGTAACCCACTGCGATCAGCTTGTCCAACGCCTCAGGGCTCAGGCTGAGCGACAGTTCACGTTCCAACAGACGGCTGCGCAGGCGGCCGAGCTGAATTTCGGTAATGCCGGCGATCTGGTCGCGACCCAGGGGCTCGAATACCACCACTTCGTCGATCCGGTTGATGAACTCCGGACGGAAGTGCGAACCCACCGCATCCATCACCGCAGCACGCTGCGCCTCACGGTCACCGACCAGTTCCTGGATCTGCGCAGAGCCCAGGTTGGAGGTCATCACGATCACGGTGTTGCGGAAGTCCACAGTACGGCCGTGGCTGTCCGTCAGTCGGCCATCCTCCAGCACCTGCAGCAACACGTTGAACACGTCCGGGTGCGCCTTCTCCACCTCGTCGAGCAGCACCACCGAATAAGGCTTGCGCCGTACCGCTTCGGTCAGGTAACCGCCCTCCTCGTACCCTACATAGCCTGGTGGAGCGCCGATCAGGCGAGCCACGGAATGTTTCTCCATGAACTCGGACATGTCGATACGCACCATCGCCTCTTCCGTGTCGAACAGGAACTCGGCCAGGGCCTTGCACAGCTCGGTCTTACCCACACCGGTCGGGCCAAGGAACATGAACGACCCACTTGGCCGGTTCGGGTCGGACAACCCGGCGCGGGAGCGGCGTACTGCGTTGGCCACGGCGGTAACGGCTTCGTGCTGACCGATCACGCGCTGGTGCAGCAGTTCTTCCATCTTCAGCAGCTTTTCGCGCTCGCCTTCGAGCATCTTGGCAACCGGAATGCCGGTCCACTTGGACACCACTTCGGCAATCTCTTCCTCGGTGACCTTGTTGCGCAGCAGCTGGTTTTCCGACTTGCCGTGCTGGTCGACCATCTGCAGGCTGCGCTCCAGGTCTGGGATCACCCCGTACTGCAGCTCGGCCATGCGGCTAAGATCGCCTTTACGGCGTGCGCTTTCGAGCTCTTGGCGGGCCTGCTCGATCTTTTGCTGGATCTGCGCCGAGCCCTGCACCTCAGCTTTCTCGGAGGCCCAGATCTCTTCGAGGTCGGAATACTCACGCTCCAGCCGCTCGATTTCCTCGTGCAGTTTTTCCAGGCGTTTTTTCGCGGCTTCGTCTTCTTCTTTCTTCAGCGCCTGGGATTCCACCTTCAGCTGAATCAGACGACGGTCCAGACGGTCGAGCACTTCAGGCTTGGAGTCGATCTCCATGCGAATGCGGCTGGCCGCTTCGTCGATCAGGTCGATGGCTTTGTCCGGCAGCTGGCGGTCAGTGATGTAGCGATGGCTGAGCTTGGCCGCCGCAATGATCGCGCCGTCGGTGATGGCCACCTTGTGGTGCACTTCGTAGCGTTCTTTCAGGCCGCGCAGGATGGCAATGGTGTCTTCCTCGCTCGGCTCTTCTACCAGTACCTTCTGGAAGCGACGCTCCAGGGCGGCATCCTTTTCGATGAACTGGCGGTACTCGTTTAGCGTGGTGGCGCCAACGCAGTGCAGCTCGCCACGGGCCAGGGCCGGTTTGAGCATGTTGCCCGCGTCCATGGCGCCCTCGCCCTTACCGGCGCCGACCATGGTGTGCAGTTCGTCGATGAACAGGATGATCTGGCCCTCCTGTTTGGACAGCTCGTTAAGCAGCGACTTCAGGCGCTCTTCGAACTCGCCGCGGTACTTGGCACCGGCGATCAGCGCCCCCATGTCCAGCGCCAGCAGGCGCTTGCCTTTGAGGCCATCGGGCACTTCGCCGTTGATGATGCGCTGGGCCAGGCCTTCGGCAATAGCGGTTTTACCCACGCCAGGCTCACCAATCAGCACCGGGTTGTTCTTGGTACGCCGTTGCAGCACCTGCACGGTGCGGCGGATTTCGTCGTCGCGGCCGATCACCGGGTCCAGCTTGCCCTCTTCGGCACGCTTGGTCAGGTCGACCGTGTACTTGTCCAGAGCCTGGCGCGACTCTTCGGCGTTGGCGTCGTTGACTGCCGCGCCGCCGCGCAGGTTATTGATGGCGTTCTCCAGGGCCTTCTTGGTCACGCCCTGGCTCAACAGCAGCTTGCCGAGCTTGCTGTTCTCGTCCATGGCGGCCAACAACACCAGCTCGCTGGAGATGAACTGGTCGCCCTTCTGCTGGGCCAGGCGGTCGGCCTGGTTGAGCAGGCGCGCCAGGTCCTGGGACATGTTCACGTCGCCCGTGGGGTTCTGGATTTTCGGCAGTTGGTCGAGTTCTTTCACCAGTGCCTGACGCAGGCTGTTGATGTCGAAGCCGACTTGCATCAGCAGCGGCTTGATCGACCCGCCCTGCTGTTCGATCAGGGCCTGCACCAGGTGCAGGGGCTCGATGGCAGGGTGGTCCATGCCTACGGCGAGGGACTGAGCGTCGGATATTGCTAATTGAAGCTTGCTGGTCAAACGGTCTATTCGCATGGGAGTACCTTCCTGTTAGGGCAGGTCGGAGCGATGGACAGCGCCTTTAATGAAGAAACCTGCCAGAGATGACCAATAGATATGGGTGATTCTGGAAGATTCAAGCGTAGCGGGGTTGACCGAGGTCAACCTGATGGATTAGTGGTGGCTGCGTTGCGGGCTTGCCCGCGTAGAGGCTTGATAACTCAGCGAGGGGCTAGCCAGACCAACGAGGCAAACCGCCCACCTTGAGGCGTGCGGCGATACGAGAAGAACCGTGAGTCGCTGACCGTGCAGAAACCACCGCCATACACCGCCGTCACGCCACGCGCCGCCAGGCGAATACGCGCCAGCGCATAAATGTCGGCCATCAGCTTGCCCGGCCGCTCACCGTCGACAAAGGCCTTGGCGGCCTCTGGGTGCACAGCAGTAAAGGCATCACGCACTTCCAGCCCCACTTCGAACGCCTGCGGGCCAATGGCCGGGCCCAGCCACACCAGCACGTCCTCAGGCGGCAGGGCCAAACGGTCGAGGGTCGCTTCCAGTACCCCGCCCGCCAACCCGCGCCAGCCAGCATGGGCTGCAGCCACGCGGGTACCCGCACGGTCACAGAACAGTGCGGGCAGGCAATCGGCAGTCATTACGGTGCAGGCGATACCGGGTTGATCAGTCCAGCTGGCGTCGGCCTCGGCCACCACGGCCGGGTCGGCATCCGCCACCATCAAGCCATGCACTTGCTTGAGCCAGGCAGGCTGGATAGCAAATTCATCGCTCAGACGGCGGCGGTTTTCGGCGACTGCGGCAGGGTCATCACCCACGTGATCACCCAGGTTGAAGGCTTCATAGGGCGGCAGGCTGACGCCGCCCTGACGCGTAGTGACACAAGCGCGGACCGAGGCCGGGGCCGGCCAGTCAGGAAATAGCAGCGCCTGCGTCAGACCGTTCATCCGATAAAGCTCTCGCGGTCTTCGTTCAGCAGTGTCAGCAACCAGAGGAAATCATCCGGCAACGGCGATTCCCACTTCATGACTTCACCGGTAATCGGGTGGGCCAACGCGAGGAAACGCGCATGCAGCGCCTGACGCGGGAAGGTCTTGACCGCCTCGACCATGGTTGGGCTGGCAGCCGGCGGAATGCGGAAGCGCCCACCGTACGTCTGGTCGCCGACCAGTGGGAAGCCCACATGGGCCATGTGCACACGGATCTGGTGGGTCCGGCCGGTTTCCAGCTTGACCCGCACGTGAGTGTGGGAGCGGAAGCGCTTGAGCACACGGTAGTGGCTGACCGCCGGCTTGCCGCCGTCGGTTACCGCCATGCGCTGGCGCATGCCGCCGTGGCGACCGATCGGGGCGTCGATCTTGCCGCCGGAGGTCACCACACCAATCACGATGCACTCATAGATGCGGCTGACCTTGCGGCTTTGCATTTGCTCGACCAGCCGGGTCTGCGCCTGCAGGGTCTTGGCCACCACCATCAGACCGGTGGTGTCCTTGTCCAGACGGTGGACGATACCGGCGCGCGGCACGTTGATGATGTCTGGCACGTGGTGCAGCAAGGCATTGAGCAGGGTACCGCTGGCATGGCCGGCGGCCGGGTGCACAACCAGCCCGGCAGGCTTGTTGATCACCATGATATGGTCGTCTTCGTAGACGATATCCAGCTCGATGTCTTCTGCGATCCACTCGCCCTGGGCCTCTTGTTCGGCCTCCAGGACAAGCACAGAGCCACCATAGACGGTGTCTCGAGGGCGCACGACGGCACCATCGACCGTCAGGCGGCCCTCTTTGATCCACGTAGTAAGCCGCGAACGCGAGTACTCGGCGAACAATTGGGCGGCGACCTGGTCGAGGCGTTGACCGC
>Ga0207655_1004389_pt1 | contig 10019 bp, 10 predicted proteins | sample KBSM44metaG_FD_184398 | JGI IMG/M metagenome (GOLD analysis project Ga0207655, IMG submission 184398) | Miscanthus rhizosphere microbial communities from Kellogg Biological Station, Michigan, USA - KBS M4-4 metaG (SPAdes) (version 2) | ecosystem: Host-associated > Plants > Roots > Rhizosphere >... | reverse complement strand
TCTTCGACGAGGTAGACAGCGGCATCGGCGGCGGCGTGGCCGAAGTGGTGGGGCGGCTGCTGCGCCGTCTGGGCCAGGAGCGCCAGGTGCTGTGTGTAACGCACTTGCCGCAGGTCGCCAGCCAGGCCGGACAGCACTTCCAGGTGGCCAAGGGCACGCTGGACAACGGCAAGACCGCCTCGCGCATCGACGTGCTGGATTCGAAATCCCGCGTGGAAGAAATCGCCCGCATGCTGGGCGGCCTGGAAATCACCGCCACCACCCGCAAACACGCCCGCGAGCTACTGGCCTCTTGATGTAGCGCAGGTCCGCAAGCGCAAAGAGGTCTAAGATTGATCATTGCCCTTTACAACAGGAGGCGATGATGGAGATCGAGGAAAGGGTGGGCAGGCTGGAACTCTTTGCCGAGGTGGTCAAGCAGCGGCTGTCGCGGATTGAGGCGCGGCTGGATGTGATTGACGTGCAGCTGACGCACATGGCGACTAAGGCAGACCTTGCAGGCCTCGAAACTCGGTTGATCAAGTGGTTTATTGTCACCGCGTTCGCGATTACCACCGTCATGAGCGGGGTCGCCGTCGCGGTGGCCAAGCTTATACATTAAGATAGTGGCTTACGGTAATAACCTAAGCCACTCATGACCTTCCAAAAAGAACCTCCGCACAAGCACGGCAGCACCGGCCGCAGCGCCATCGTCCTGGTCAACCTCGGCACGCCCGATGCGCCGACGCGTTCCGCCGTGCGCCGCTACCTCAAGCAATTCCTGTCCGACCCGCGCGTGGTCGAGATTCCGAAGGCGGTGTGGTGGTTCATCCTTAACCTGATCATCTTGCCGTTCCGCTCCGGCCAGTCGGCGAAAAAATACGAGTCGATCTGGACCCGTGAAGGTTCGCCGCTGCGCACTCACACCGCCGCCCAGGCGCTGTACCTGCGCGGCGCGCTCGGCGAGCGCGGCCACCAGGACCTGAGTGTCGAGATGGCGATGCGCTACGGCTCACCCTCGCTGCCGGACGTGCTGGCCAAACTGAAAGCCGAGGGCGCCGAACGCATCCTGCTGCTGCCGGCCTATCCGCAATACTCGGGCACCACCACCGGCTCCATCTACGACGCCGTGTTCCAGCACTACGGCAGCGTGCGCAACATCCCGGAGCTGCGCTTCGTGCGCAACTACCACGACCATGAAGGCTACATCCGCGCCCTGCAGCAATCCGTGCTCAACCACTGGGAACAGCACGGCAAGCCGGAAAAGCTGGTGATGAGCTTCCACGGCGTGCCCAAGCGCACCCTGATGCTGGGCGACCCCTACCACTGCGAATGCCTGAAAACCGCGCGCCTGCTGGCCGCCGCGCTCAAGCTGGCGCCGGACCAGTACGTGGTTACTTTTCAGTCGCGCTTCGGCAAGGCCGAGTGGCTGCAACCGTACACCGCGCCCACCGTGGCCCAGCTGGCGCGCGACGGCGTCAAGCGCATCGATGTGATCTGCCCCGGCTTCATCAGCGATTGCCTGGAAACGCTGGAAGAGATCAACATGGAGGTGCGCCATGACTTTGAAGCCAACGGCGGCCCGAGCGACGGCTACCACTACATCCCCTGCCTGAACGAGTCGCCGGCCTGGATCGCCGCGCTGGCCGAAATCGCCGAGCAGCACATCATCGGCTGGCCGACCCGGTTAGCGCCGTCCGAGCGCGAGGCGCTGAAAAAACAGGCGGAAGCCGGCCGCACCGCCGCCCTGCAGCTCGGCGCCGTCGACTGAAAAGCAACAATCCCGCCCCCATCACACCGTCACCCGACAATCAGCACTTGCGGGTGACGAGTGCCAGCCTGTTAAAATAGCCGCCTGATACAAGCTAGTGTTGTCGAAATGGCAGGCAAAATAAACCCTTGAAATCGTAGGTTATTGCCCCATTTGCTGCCACAGCGGTAACAAAAGTAATGTCAAACAAATACGATTGTAGGAGTCTTTAGATGCAAGATCAGGAAAATCAAGCCGTACCACCTAATCCAGAGGCGGCCGAAGCCGCTGCGTCGGCCCCACCATCGACTCCGGAACAAGCGGCCGGCCAGCCATCGCTGGAAGAACAGCTGGCAGCCACCGAAGCCAAGCTGGCGGAAATGCACGACGCCTTCATGCGCGCCAAGGCCGACGGTGAAAACATCCGTCGCCGCGCCCAGGAAGATGTGGCCAAGGCCCACAAGTTTGCCGTGGAGAGCTTTGCTGAAGCCATGGTGCCAGTCAAGGACAGCCTGGAAATGGCCCTGAAAGTGGAAGCGCCTACCGTCGAGTCGCTGAAAGAAGGCGTGGAAATGACGCTGAAACAGCTGGCCTCGGCCTTCGAGCGCAACCGTTTGATCGCCATCGAACCGGCCCAGGGCGAAAAGCTGGACCCGAACAAGCACCAGGCTGTGGCCGTGGTGCCGGCCGAGCAGGAAGCCAATACCGTTGTTGCCGTGCTGCAAAAAGGTTATATGATCGCCGACCGCCTGCTGCGTCCGGCCATCGTCACCGCCGCGCAGCCAAAGTAACTAAAGCTCTTGAAAACAAAGCGCTTTTCCACATATTAGTACCATCTGAACTTTAGCAAATAAGGAATAAAATCATGGGTCGTATTATCGGTATCGATTTGGGAACCACCAACTCGTGCGTTTCCGTCATGGAAAACGGTCAGCCTAAGGTAATCGAAAACGCCGAAGGCGCGCGCACGACGCCATCCATCATTGCTTATCAAGACGATGGTGAGATCCTGGTCGGCGCGCCGGCAAAACGCCAGGCCGTGACCAACCCTAAAAACACCCTGTTCGCGGTGAAGCGCCTGATCGGCCGTAAGTTCGACGAGAAGGAAGTGCAGAAGGACATCGGCCTGATGCCTTACTCGATCACCAAAGCCGACAACGGCGATGCGTGGATCGGCGTGCGCGACAAGAAACTCGCGCCGCCGCAAATCTCGGCCGAAGTGCTGCGCAAGATGAAGAAAACCGCGGAAGACTACCTGGGTGAAGAAGTCACCGAGGCGGTGATTACCGTGCCTGCGTACTTCAACGACTCGCAGCGCCAGGCAACTAAGGACGCCGGCCGTATCGCTGGCCTGGACGTCAAGCGCATCATCAACGAACCAACCGCAGCGGCCCTGGCCTTCGGCCTGGACAAGACCGAAAAGGGCGACCGCAAGATCGCCGTGTACGACTTGGGTGGCGGTACTTTCGACGTCTCGATCATTGAAATCGCCGACGTGGATGGCGAGAAGCAGTTCGAAGTGCTGTCGACCAACGGCGACACCTTCCTGGGCGGCGAAGACTTCGACCAGCGCGTGATCGACTACATCATCGAAGAGTTCAAGAAGGTCAATGGCCTGGATCTGAAAAAAGATCCGATCGCCCTGCAGCGCATCAAGGCTTCGGCCGAGCGCGCGAAGATCGAACTGTCGTCGTCGCAGCAGACCGAAATCAACGAGCCGTACATCGCCATGGCGAACGGCGCGCCGGTCCACCTGACCCTGAAGATGACCCGCGCCAAGCTGGAATCGCTGGTGGAAGAGCTGATCAACGCCACCATCGAGCCATGCAAAACCGCGATCAAGGACGCGGGCGTGAAGGTTTCGGACATCGACGACATCATCCTGGTCGGCGGTATGACCCGTATGCCGAAGGTGCAAGAGAAAGTGAAAGAGTTCTTCGGCAAGGATCCACGCAAGGACGTGAACCCGGACGAAGCCGTGGCCGTTGGTGCTGCGATTCAGGGTTCGGTGCTGTCGGGCGAGCGCAAGGACCTGCTGCTGCTGGACGTGACCCCGCTGTCGCTGGGTATCGAAACCCTGGGCGGCGTGATGACCAAGATGATTCACAAGAACACCACGATTCCTACCAAGTTCTCGCAAGTGTTCTCGACCGCTGACGACAACCAGCCAGCCGTGACCATCAAGGTGTATCAGGGCGAGCGCGAAATCGCGGCCGGTAACAAAGGCCTGGGCGAATTCAACCTGGAAGGCATCCCGCCAGCAGCACGCGGCACGCCACAGATCGAAGTGACCTTCGACATCGACGCCAACGGCATTCTGCACGTCGGCGCGAAAGACAAGGCCACCGGCAAAGAGAACAAGATCACGATCAAGGCTAACTCCGGCCTGACCGAAGCGGAAATCCAGAAGATGGTGAAAGACGCTGAAGTCAACGCCGAGGAAGACAAGAAAGTGAAAGAACTGGCCGAGTCGCGCAACCAGGCCGACGCGCTGGTGCACTCGACCCGCAAGTCGCTGACCGAATACGGCGACAAGCTGGAAGCCGGCGAGAAAGAGAAGATCGAAGCGGCGATCAACGACCTGGAAGCCTCGATCAAGTCGGGCGACAAGGCCGAGATCGACGCCAAGGTGGCCGCGCTGTCGACCGCTTCGCAGAAGCTGGGCGAGAAGATGTACGCCGACATGCAGGCGCAGCAGGCAGCTGGCGGTGCTGAAGGCGCAGCGCCTGGCGGCGAGCAAGCCAAGCCGCAAGACGACGTGGTCGACGCTGACTTCAAAGAAGTCAAAGACAGCAAGTAATACCGTCCTTCCCGCACCAGCGGGAACGACGCACGCCGAGCCGCGTGGCAGTGCCGCCGGCTCGGCTTTTTCGCATAAATCAGTACAGAATACAGGCAAGGTTACGACAACATGGCAAAGCGTGATTTCTACGAAGTACTCGGTGTCGCCAAGAGCGCATCGGAGGACGAGATCAAGAAGGCCTATCGCAAACTGGCTATGAAGTACCATCCGGACCGCAATCCGGACAGCAAGGACGCGGAAGAGAAATTCAAGGAAGTCAAAGAAGCCTACGAGATGCTGACCAATCCGGAAAAGCGCGAGGCGTATGACCGCTACGGTCACGCCGGCGTCGATCCGAACATGGGCGGCGGTGGCGGCTTTGGCGGCGCGGGCGGCTTCGGCGATGCCTTCGGCGATATCTTCGGCGACATCTTTGGCGGTGGCCGCGGCCGCAGCCAGGGCCCGCAGGTGTACCGCGGCGCCGACCTGCGCTACAACCTCGAGATCACGCTGGAACAGGCGGCGCACGGCTTCGACACCACCATCCGCGTGCCGTCGTGGGACAAGTGCGACACCTGCCACGGTTCCGGCGCCAAGCCGGGCACCTCGCCGGTGACCTGCTCGACCTGCGCCGGCCACGGCCAGGTGCGCATGCAGCAGGGCTTCTTCAGCATCCAGCAGACCTGCCCGAAATGCCACGGCACCGGCAAGATCATCCCTGAGCCATGCGCCGCATGCTCGGGCCAGGGCCGCATCAAGCGCAACAAAACGCTGGAAGTGAAGATCCCGGTCGGTATCGATAACGGCATGCGCATCCGCTCGTCCGGCAACGGCGAGCCGGGCACCAACGGCGGGCCATCGGGCGACTTGTACGTGGAAATCCACATTAAGCCGCACCCGGTGTTCCAGCGCGAAGGCGACGACCTGCATTGCGAAATGCCGATCTCGTTTGCCAAGGCGGCCCTGGGCGGCGAAATCGAAGTGCCGACGTTGTCTGGTAAAGTATCGTTTACGATCCCGGAAGGTACCCAGTCGGGCAAGACTTTCCGCCTCAAAGGCAAGGGCATCAAAGGCGTGCGCTCCGGCTTCGCGGGCGACTTGTTCTGCCACGTGGCAGTTGAAACGCCGGTCAAGCTGACCGAGAAGCAGAAGGAACTGCTGCGCGAGTTTGAAAAATCCACCACTGAGGGCGGCGCCAAGCACAGCCCGCAGACCAAGACCTGGCGTGACAAGGTGAAGGACTTTTTTGAGTAATCAAAGGGTCACTGAGTTGTCACGTTGAATCGGTAATATCCAGACCGCCGCGCTGCAGATTTTGCAGACCGGCGGTCTTCTTATGTACGAGAGGAGCATCATGGAAACCCTGAAAAACAGCACATCCCCCCTGCGTCACCTGTTGGAGAACAACCGTAAATGGGCCGCATCGGAAGTGGAACGCGACCCGGAATTCTTCAACCGCCTGGCCACCCAGGCCGCGCCGGAATACCTGTGGATCGGTTGCTCCGACAGCCGCGTGCCGGCAAATGAACTGCTGGGCCTGGCGCCTGGCGACGTGTTCGTACACCGTAACATCGCCAACGTGGTGGTGCACTCGGACCTGAACTGCCTGTCGGTGCTGCAGTTCGCGGTGGAAGTGCTGAAGGTCAAGCACGTGATCGTGGTGGGCCACTACGGCTGCAAAGGCGTGCACGCGGCCATGACCGGCGCCCGCGTCGGCCTGGTCGACAACTGGCTGCGCCACGTGTACGACGTCAACCAGAAGCATGAGCGCTACCTGGGCGCCGTGGTCAACGAGCAGAAGCGCTCGGAGCGCCTGGTGGAACTGAACGTGGTGGAGCAAGTCTCCAACCTGGTGCAAACCACCATCGTGCGCGACGCCTGGGATCGCGGCCAGGAACTGACCGTGCACGGCTGGGTCTACGGCATCAACGACGGCAAGCTGCAAGACATGGGCATCGCCGTCAGCGCGCTGGACCAGCTGGCGCCGGTCGTGCAACAGCGCCTGGCGAAATACGAAGCCGCATAAATTCAGCGCAGTTGTCCTAAAATATTAGAAGAATCTAATTTTGGGAGGCAACGTGGCGCTGGTTATTGCTGACAAAGCGGCATTGGCAATTGTCGCTCGCAGTGTGAGCACTAGCTATAAAGAGGTGCTCACACCTACTATTCTTGCCGACATCCTCCGCTCCGGTGTCCTGCCGGAGCGTTATGCTCCCCATTTAATGTCTCTGCTGGACGAAGTGCCGCTGTCCCTGGTTGACCAGGCAGTCAGTGAGGCAAGCACTGACGCTGTATCGATGGCTCAGATCAGACGCCATCTAGGCCGCTGGGCCAAGCAATGGCAAGTATGCCGGCAGGTTTGGCAATGAGCGGTGAAGCGCCCGCAGCTTGGGAGATATTATTTGGCCAAGCGTTAAAACTGATCGATGAGATCGCCAGATACGGTCGTGATGATCCGTTCTGGACATTCGGTGGCGGCACTGCGCTCATGCTGCGCTATGGGCACCGGCTTAGCAAAGATATCGATATCTTTGTGCCTGACCCGCAGTCGTTAGGCTTTGTAACTCCACGTTTGAGTGATGTGGCGGAAGCCATCACAGAAAATTACGCGGAAGCGGCCAATTACGTTAAGTTGTATTTACCAGAGGGAGAGATCGATTTCGTCGCGGCTCCTAACCTGACATCGCCAGGGTTCACGGTTGAGGAGATCCTGGGTTATCAAGTGCGAGTAGAGACGCCCGAGGAAATTCTTGCCAAGAAATTCTGGCATCGAGGAGACAGTATTACGGGGCGAGACATATTTGACTTTTCGTTGATCGCGGCACGGGAACCGGATGCACTGAAGATTGCCGCTCAATTTATGCGACGGCATGCCGATGCGGTATTGCGTCAATTGGGTGAGCGAAGTGAACCATTGAGGATTCAGTTCGACGCTGTTGATGCGCTGGACTTCAGACCTACATTTGACGAGGCTTCAGCCAACTTGCGTGCGACGTTATTGTCGATACAGAATTTGCATAAGGATATCGGATAAGCTTCGTTTTCTAAATAAGGACGGCGGCATAGACTGTATGGCACATCTTTACGAGAGAGTGTGTCATGTCCGCCGTTCTTCAGGATTCTTTTCAGATCGAGCTGTTCGATGCGCCGCTGGGCGCGGAGATTATCGGGCTTGACCTGAACCGCCCGCTGCCGCAGCGGGACTTTCAACGCATTCATAAAGCGCATCTGGACCACCATCTGCTGGTGTTCCGCGACCAGCGCATCACGCCCCAGCAGCAGGTCGATTTCAGCCGCCGTTTCGGGCCGCTGCAGATTCATGTGCTGCGCAATTTCCAGCTGCCTTCCCATCCGGAAGTGCTGATCATTTCCAACATCATCGAGAACGGCAAGCCGCTCGGCCTGGGCGACGCCGGTCATTTCTGGCACTCCGATTTATCGTACAAAGAAAAGCCCAGCCTCGGCTCGATGCTGCACGCGCAGGAGTTGCCGCTTGAAGGCGGCGACACGCTGTTCGCCAATATGCACCTCGCTTACGACACGCTGCCGGCCGCGCTGCGCCACGCGGTGCAAGGCGCGCGTGCAGAGCATAGCTATCTCGCGCAGTACGAAGAGCTGCGCCGCCGCAGCCCATTCCGCCCGGCGCTGACGCAGGCGCAGATCGATGAGGTCAAGCCGGTCGAGCATCCGGTGGTGCGCACGCACCCGGAGACAGGCCGCAAGGCTCTATTCGTCAGCGAGCATTTCACTACCCGCATCGTCGGCATTCCCGAAGACGAAAGCCGCGCCCTGCTGGCCGAGTTGTTCGCGCACAGCGTGAAGCCGGAGCATGTGTATCGCCATCGCTGGGCGCCGCATGACCTGGTGTTCTGGGATAACCGTTCGCTGATGCACCTCGCCGGCGGCACGCCCGAGCATCTGCGCCGCAAGCTGTATCGCACCACCATTGAAGGCGATGTGCCTTTCTAATTCGAAGAGGATAACCATGTTCAGATTGACCGCCGCCGTTCTCGCTTTGTCGCTCGCTGCCGCCGCACCCGCGCAGGCCGAGGGACGCATTCGTATCGCCGAGCAGTTCGGCGTGGTGTACCTGCTGCTCAATGTGGCGCAGGACCAGCAATTGATCGAGAAGCAGGGCAAGAAGCTCGGTGTCGATATCACGGTGGAGCGCTTGCAGCTGTCGGGCGGCTCGGCGGTGAACGATGCGCTGCTGTCGGGCGCCATCGATATCGCCGGCGCCGGCGTTGGTCCGCTGCTGACGATCTGGGACCGCACCAACGGCAAGCAGAATGTGAAGGGCGTGGCGTCGCTGGGGAGCTTCCCTTATTACCTGGTGAGTACCAATCCGAAGGTGAAGTCGATTGCGGACCTGAGCGAGAAGGACCGCATCGCGCTGCCGGCGGTGACGGTATCGGTGCAGTCGCGCATTTTGCAGTACGCGGCGGCCAAGCAGTGGGGCGACAAGGAGTTTGCGCGCCTCGATAAATTCACCCAGACGCTCCCGCACCCGGATGCAGCGGCTGCCGTCATTGCTGGTGGTACGGAGATCAACGGCCACTTCGGCAACCCGCCGTTCCAGGAGCAGGAGCTGGCAGCGAATCCGAATGCGCGCATCATTTTGAATTCCTACGATGTGCTGGGTGGCCCAAGCTCCGCCACGGTGCTGTATGCGACCGAGAAGTTCCGCAATGAGAATCCGAAGACGTATCGCGCTTTCACCGCCGCGCTGGCGGAGGCGGCGCAGTACATCGCCAAAAATCCTGAAGGCGCGGCAGATACCTATCTGCGCATCAGCAAGGCCAAGGTGGATCGCGACCTGCTACTGAAGATCATCAAGAACCCGCAGGTGAATTTCAGCGTGGCGCCGCAGAACACTTATGGCCTGGCGCAGTTCCTGTATCGCGTCGGCGCGATCAAGAAGCAGCCTGCCAGCTGGCGCGATTACTTCTTTGAAGATCCTGTGATTGCGGCCGGGTCATGAGTCTGCAAATCGTCAGCCCGACCGGCGGCATCCAGCCCTTGCTGCGCGCTGATGGCGTGAGCCTGGAATACGGCGGCACGCGCGCCACGCATGACGTCAGCTTTGATGTGTATCGCGGCGATCGCTTTGTGCTGCTGGGGCCTTCGGGCTGCGGCAAGTCGTCGCTGTTGAAGGCGGCGGCGGGCTTCATCAAGCCGGCGGCGGGCAGCATCAGCATCAACGGTGCGGAGGTGCGCGGACCGGGGCCGGATCGGATTGTGGTGTTCCAGGAGTTCGATCAGCTGCCGCCTTGGAAGACCGTCAAAGAGAATGTGATGTTCCCGCTGCTGATGACCAGGCGCGTGAGCCGTCACGAGGCGGCCGAGCGGGCCATGCACTGGATTGGCAAGGTCGGGCTGGGCGGATTTGAAAACGCGCATCCGCACACGCTATCCGGCGGCATGAAGCAGCGCGTGGCGATTGCGCGCGCTCTGGCGATGCAGCCAGAAGTGCTGCTGATGGACGAGCCGTTCGCCGCGCTCGATGCG
>Ga0207655_1004384_pt1 | contig 10025 bp, 7 predicted proteins | sample KBSM44metaG_FD_184398 | JGI IMG/M metagenome (GOLD analysis project Ga0207655, IMG submission 184398) | Miscanthus rhizosphere microbial communities from Kellogg Biological Station, Michigan, USA - KBS M4-4 metaG (SPAdes) (version 2) | ecosystem: Host-associated > Plants > Roots > Rhizosphere >... | reverse complement strand
CGCTCCAGGGCGGACACCAGGGAATCCGGCCTGAACCGCGAATAGGTGTGGTCGTAATCCGCCACCGTTGCCAGCAGTTGGCGCTGCACGTCCGGCGCAAGCATCGACGACGTCGAAATCTCCCAGTGCGTACCGATCCCTTCGAAGCTAAAGCTGCTCCAGCCCGGATGCGGCATGGCTGCTACTTTGCCTGGGACTTGATCTGTTCCACGGCTTCGTTGAAGCCGCCGGAGGTAAGGGAAGAACCGGCCACCTTTGAAACGTTGAGTTCGTCGATGTCTTTGCCGACGATCTGCGCGGCGATACCGCTGGCAAACTCTCCTTGGAACTTCTTGGTATTGGGGTTGGAGGGGTGGACGGTGATATTCACAGCCGACACCTTGTCCCCGGCCAGCTTGAGCTCGACGCCAACCGTCTCCTGGCCGTTCGGCGATGTGTATGTTCCGTCCGCGCTGTATGTGCCGTCCTTGTACGTGGAACCACCATTCCCAGCCGAAGTGGAGGAAGAAGGGCTGCCAGTGGAAGCCTGGCCACCATTCTGGGTAGCGGGTGTCTGGGTTGACGGGGCTTCCGTTGTGGGGGCACAGCCAGCGGCGGTCCCGATAATGGAGACGCTGGCGAACCCGACGTAGAGGCTCTTGCGGAGTGGCGTAGTCATGTTCTGCTCGTTTCAACTGGACAAGATGTGATCAACATGCGGTCAACGGATGGTTTCGGTCTCTGGATGACCGATAAAAGCCACCTCTTACGTCTTCACAACGTTGAAATCAGCGTAATGGTTCAGTCTGTGAGTGCCGCCAGCCGTTCATGTATAGGTGCTGTGTCCCAGATATCCACATAAACGAGCCTTAATTCCTCGAGTTCGCGGGCCCCCGGTAGGCTGGATGGGTGACTCCCGAAGAACTCTCTGCTGCCATATCCACCTGCCTTAAGGATGCCGTCTCTGCCGGCGAAATCGCCTTGGCGGAATCCGCTGTCCCTGACGACGTCCGGGTGGAGCGCCCCAAGAACAGGGACCACGGAGACTGGGCCACCAATATTGCCCTGCAATTGGCTAAGCAAGCCGGTACGAATCCGCGCGATTTCGCGGGAATCCTCAGCCACCGCCTGCAGGAAATCGCCGGCGTGACCGGAGTGGAAATCGCAGGTCCGGGCTTCCTGAACATCACCGTTGATGCTGCAACGGCAGGCGCGCTCGCCAAGGCAATCGTTGAGCTGGGTTCCTCCTACGGGACCAACCAGGCGCTCGCAGGACATGTTGTGAACATGGAATTCGTTTCCGCCAACCCCACGGGTCCCCTTCACATCGGCCATACCCGGTGGGCCGCCCTGGGCGACGCGATCGCGCGCGTGCTGCGGGCTTCTGGAGCCGACGTCACCGCCGAGTACTACATCAACGACGCCGGTTCGCAGATGAACGTCTTCGCCAACTCAGTTCTTTCCCGCCTCCACGGCCGGGGCGTCCCCGAGGGCGGCTACCCCGGTGAGTACATTCGCGAACTCGGCGATGAAGTACTCAAAGCGCACCCCGATATCCGTGAACTCACGGACGAGGCTGCCCTGCCGGTCATCCGTGCCGCTGCCTACGAGGCACAGATGGCCGATATCAAAGCAACGCTGGCAGATTTCGGCGTGGAGTTCGACGTCTTCTTCTCCGAGAAGGAACTGCACGACGCCGGTGCCATTGAATCTGCCGTTGCCCGCCTCCGCGAACAGGGCCATGTGTTCGACGACGGCGGCGCCGTTTGGTTGCGCACCACTGACTTCGGCGATGACAAAGACCGCGTCATGATCCGCGCGAACGGAGAACCGACTTATTTCGCCGCCGATGCCGCGTACTACCTCTCCAAGAAGGACCGCGGTTTCACCGAGAAGATTTACCTTCTTGGTGCCGATCACCACGGCTACATCAATCGCCTGAAGGCTATTGCGGCGTGCGCGGGCGACGATCCCGAAGTAAACATTGAGGTTCTCATTGGACAGTTGGTGTCCGTCAACGGCGCCAAGTTGTCCAAACGCGCGGGGAACATCATTGAACTCAAGGACCTCATTTCCTGGTTGGGCAAGGACGCAGTGCGCTACTCCCTTGCCCGGTTCCCTGCCGACTCGCCGCTGACACTGGACCCGGAACTGCTCAAGAAGAACAGCAACGAGAACCCAGTGTTCTATGTGCAATACGCCCATGCCCGCTCCAGGGGAACAGCGCGCAATGCCGCCGAGGCGGGGGTGGACCGATCTGTGTTCGACGCATCGCTGCTGGATCACGCCACGGAGAACGAGCTTCTCTCCTACCTCGGCAGCTACCCCTCCATCGTGGCCAAAGCAGCCGAGCTCCGCGAACCGCACCGCGTTGCCCGCCATCTTGAAGTCATCGCCGGTGCCTACCACCGCTGGTACGACGCCTGCCGTGTCTCGCCGCTGGGCGAGGAACCCGTGCTGGACGTGAACCGGACTCGTCTCTGGCTCAACGACGCCACCAGCCAGGTGCTTGCCAACGGACTCGGACTGCTGGGCGTTTCCGCGCCGGAACGGATGTAAGGCCATGAGCACAAACACCGCAACAAATTCACCCCAGGCCTCTCCGCTTGCCCCTGACTGGCTGGCCGTCCCGGAGGACCTTAACGTCCTTCAGGCACCGATGTGGGCAGCCGGCGTGGAGAAGAACGACGCCGGTGAGGTCACCATTGACGGGATTTCAGTCAGCGATCTCAAGGCGCAATTCGGCACTCCTCTCTTTGTGATGAGCGAATCTGACTTCCGCGCGCGTGCCCGTGCCTTCAAGGACGCCTTCGACGACGCTTTCGCGGACATCTGCGGGGGAGTGGATGTCTACTATGCGGGCAAGTCTTTTCTGTGCACCTCAGTGGCACAGTGGGTGGCAGAGGAAGGCCTTCGCCTGGACACCTGTTCCGGAGGTGAACTGGCTGTTGCCGCCCGCGCCGGAATCCCCGGGGCCAACCTGGGCCTTCACGGTAACAACAAGTCCGACGCCGAGATCAACCGGGCACTGGATATGAGGGTGGGCCGCATCGTGGTGGACAGCCTCGATGAATTGGAACGGGTCGCCAAGATTGCGTCCAGCCGCGGCGAAACGGCCAAGGTCATGCTTCGCCTCACCCCAGGCGTGCACGCCCACACCCACGAGTTCATTGCCACAGCTCACGAGGACCAAAAATTTGGCCTGTCCATGGCTGAGGACTCCACGGAGGAAGCCGGCCTGTCCGCGGCTGAGGAAGCAGTGGCAGCCGCGGCGTCGTACCCGAGCGTGGAGCTCCTGGGATTGCACTGCCACATCGGCTCCCAGATCTTCGAAGCGGACGGATTCGCGCTGGCTGCGGAGAAGCTCCTCGGTTTTCAGGCAGCGATGCAGGCCAAATACTCCATCATCCTGCCGGAATTGGATCTCGGGGGCGGCTACGGTATCGCCTATACGCCAGTGGACACCCCCCGGCCTCCAGCCGAAATCGCGCAGGCGATGGCCGCCGTCGTGCGTTCAAAGTGCGCGGAGCTCGGCATCGAAGCGCCCCGTGTTTCCATCGAACCCGGACGCGCGATCGTCGGGAGCACCACGTTCACTTTGTATGAGGTAGGCACGCTCAAAACTGTCCGCGTTGACGTTCCGGGCAGCGAAACTGGTCCAGAGAACGTTACGTATCCGCGTCGGTATGTGTCGGTGGACGGCGGAATGAGCGACAACGCCCGTCCGGTGCTTTACGACGCGGATTATTCGGCGATTTTGGCGTCCCGTGACTCAGATGCAGCTCCGCAACTGTCCCGCGTAGTGGGCAAACATTGCGAGAGCGGCGACATAGTTGTTAGAGATGTATATCTGCCCGCGGATGTGGCAGCCGGTGATTTGCTCGCAGTACCGGGTACCGGCGCCTATTGCTGGGCCCTCTCCAGCAACTACAACTACCTGGCCCGGCCTGGCGTTGTCGCTGTGCGCGACGGAGCCGCCAGGCTCATTGTCCGCGGGGAAACCGAAGAAGATCTCTTGAACCGCGACATGGGAGTGGCGAATGTCTGAAGTGCGAACCCTGAAGGTGGCCCTGCTGGGCTGTGGCAATGTAGGGGCCCAGGTCGCGCGCATTCTTATTGACGACGCCGAGGCTCTGGCCGCCCGCAGTGGTGCCCGCCTCGAGCTGTCCGGTATTGCCGTGCGCAACATCGACTCGCCGCGCGACGTCGAACTGCCCCGTGAACTCTTTACCACGGACGCCGAGACCCTCGTCAAGGACGCAGACCTCGTCATCGAGCTCATGGGCGGCATTGAACCCGCACGTACGCTCATCGTCACCGCCATCCAGAATGGCGCCTGCGTTGTCACCGGTAACAAGGCGCTGCTCGCGCAGGACGGCCCCACTCTCTACGAAGAGGCTGACAAGGCCGGCGTTCAGCTGTCCTACGAAGCGGCCGTTGCCGGTGCCATTCCCATCCTGCGCCCGATCCGCGACAGCCTCTCCGGCGATCGCATTACGAGGGTTCTCGGGATCGTGAACGGGACCACCAACTTCATCCTTGACCAGATGGACAGCACTGGCGCGCAGTTTGCAGACGCCCTTGCCGAAGCCCAGCGCCTCGGTTACGCCGAAGCTGACCCCACTGCCGACGTTGAGGGCCATGACGCAGCTGCCAAGGCTGCGATCCTGGCATCGTTGTCCTTCCATACAAGGTTCTCCCTGGACGACGTCTACTGCGAGGGGATCACCAAGGTCAGTGCCGCGGACATCGCTTCGGCCAAGGAAGCCGGCTTCGTCATCAAGCTTTTGGCCATCGCCGAGAAAATCGAAGCCTCAGCGAACGGCAGCGGAATCTCGGTACGCGTGCACCCCACCCTCCTGCCACGCGAACACCCGCTGGCAGCAGTCCGCGGTGCGTTCAACGCGGTCTTCATCGAAGCCGAAAACGCTGGTGAACTGATGTTCTACGGCCAGGGTGCAGGGGGGACTCCCACTGCCTCTGCTGTGTTGGGTGACCTCGTCTCCGCTGCCCGGCGCCTGGTCCTTGGCGGTCCCGGCCGCACGGAAACAACTACCGGGCATGTTCCGGCACTGTCCATTGATGCCTCCAACACCAGCTACTACATCGGTCTGGATGTAGCGGACCAAGCAGGTGTGCTGGCTCGCATCGCCCACATTTTTGCGGAGAACGGCGTATCCATCGAGATCATGCGTCAAACGATCCACCGCGACTCCGCCTCGAATGTTGAGTCGGCTGAGCTGAAAATCGTGACGCACCGTGCATCCGAAGCTGCACTCGCAGCAACCGTCGAGGCCATCAAGGGCCTGGACGTCATCAATTCTGTAACATCCGTACTGCGGGTAGAAGGGGTCTAAGTGGCTCACCAATGGCGCGGAGTAATCCGCGAATACGCTGATCGTTTGCCTGTAACGGAAGCCACCAAGGTCATCACCCTCGGCGAGGGCGGCACCCCCCTCGTCCACGCACAGAAGCTTTCCGAGCTGACCGGGTCCCAGGTGTACCTGAAGGTCGAGGGCATGAACCCCACGGGTTCCTTCAAGGACCGCGGCATGACCATGGCTATGACGGCGGCCGTCGAAGCCGGCGCCAAAGCTGTTGTATGTGCTTCCACCGGAAACACCTCGGCCTCGGCCGCGGCATACGCAACGGCCGCAGGCCTCAAGTGCGCTGTGCTGGTCCCCGAAGGCAAGATTTCCATGGGCAAGCTCAGCCAGGCGATCGCGCACGGCGCCACGCTGCTGCAGGTGGACGGCAACTTCGACAACTGCCTGGACATCGCCCGCAAGCTTGGCGAGTCCTATCCGGTCTTCCTGGTGAACTCGGTCAACCCTGCCCGTATCCAGGGCCAGAAGACCGGTGCCTTCGAAGTTGTGGACTCCCTGGGCGATGCCCCGGATATCCATGTTCTGCCTGTCGGCAACGCCGGCAACATCACTGCCTACTGGAAGGGATACAAGGAGTACGCCGCTCCCTTCGAGACCGCCAACGGCACGCTGCCGGCCGTCTCCACCAAGACACCCATCATGTGGGGTTTCCAGGCTGCGGGTGCAGCGCCGTTCGTTGCAGGGCACCCGATCACTGAACCGGACACTATCGCCACTGCCATCCGCATCGGCAACCCGGCATCATGGGACACGGCGATCGCTGCCCGCGATGAATCCGGTGGCCTGATTGAAGCTGTCACAGATGAGGAAATCCTGGACGCCCACCGTTGGCTCTCTTCCAAGGAAGGCGTCTTTGTGGAGCCCGGCTCTGCTGCCGGCGTGGCAGGCCTGATCAAGAAGCACGCTGCTGGTGAGGTTCCGTCCGGCAAGACCATCGTCATCACCGTTACCGGCCACGGACTGAAGGACCCCCAGTGGGCCCTCCGCACGGAGGACGGCAGCGATGTCCAGCCGGTCAAGGTTTCCAATGACGTCGTCACCGTTGCCGCGGAACTGGGACTGGAAGAAAAATAAGAGTGGAACAAACGCAGCCCACCGCGACCGATCGTCAACTCGTCGCGGCAGGCCAGCGGCTGACCGTCAAGGTCCCCGGTACGAGCGCCAACCTGGGTCCCGGCTACGACAGCCTCGGCTTGGCCCTATCCATTTATGACACCTTGACGGTGGAAACGCTCACCACCGGAGAGCTCGAATTCGAGCTCTCCGGTGAAGGCGCCGATACCCTTCCGCGCGACTCCAGCCACTTGGTGGTGCGTGCGATCGACCTTGCCTTGGAACGTTTGGGTTTCCGGCACTCCGGCCTAAGGATCACGGCTGACAACGTTAATCCGCATGGACGCGGCCTGGGTTCCTCAGCCTCCGCAGTTGTAGCGGCCGTTACTGCCGCCAATTCCTTGGTTCCAAAAGAGGTGCAGCAGGATCTCGACTGGATCCTGCAGCTGACCAGCGAAATGGAAGGCCACCCGGACAACGTCGCCCCCGCCATTTTCGGCGGACTGGCGCTGTCATGGCAGGACAGCGAGCAGTACAGCAGTACGCGTGCTGAAGTAGCCCGATCCGTGGTTCCCGTGGTGGCGGTTCCAGATTATGAACTCTCCACCGAAACTGCCCGCGGACTTTTGCCCGCGTCTGTGGGTCACCATGCTGCTGCGATGAACTCCGGACGTGCAGCGTTGCTTATCCACGCGTTGACAACGCAGCCGGAATTCCTGCTGCCCGGTACCGAAGACTACCTGCACCAGAGCTACCGGGCCGAAGCGATGCGGCCCAGCGCGGATCTTATTGCGGCGCTGCGAACGGCCGGTCACGCTGCCGTGGTTTCCGGTGCCGGTCCTACTGTCATGGTCCTGGCCAACGGGCCCGGCGAAGCAGCAACCGTTGCCGAATTCATCGAGGCGTTTACTGCCGCCAACACACCCAACGTCGGTTGGCGTGTGATGACGCTGGCTGTGGACGTTGAAGGTGCTAGAGTGGAAGTGCACCGGCGGTAAAGCCGCGGGCAGTTCCCTGATTTTGGATCTTGGCGGTTTCGCTGTTCCTTTCGTCAACTGTGCCAACGTCTGGCGGTGCCGTCTCCTTCCGGCCTGTCTCAGGTGCCGCAGAACTCTCTCTGTTCCCTGAATATTCAGTCGGCTGTCCGGGCAACTGGGTTCAGTGAAGACGATCAGTATCCGGCCCTGTTGGCCACAATCCATCAGGCACGGCCGAAATCACCGGCTGCAGATCTGAACTGCAGCCCCGAACAAATCATCGCGTCCAGCTCTCGCTCTGGACGCCGTCGAGGGGGAAGGATCCTTCGTGACAGAAACCACTGAGCTGGCTTCAGCTGTGGACACAACAACTTCTGCTGCTGAGTCGTCAACAGCAGCAACCACCAAGAGCAGCGGCCTTGCAGGCCTTAAGCTCGCCCAGCTCCAGGCTCTTGCCAGCCAGCTGGGGATTTCCGGTGGGTCCCGTATGCGTAAGGGGGACTTGGTAACAGCCATATCCGCCCATCGTGCCGGGACTTCAACCGCCAAGGCCCGGGCCAAGGCATCGACGAAGGCTGCCACCGCGCCCAAGGCAGCGCCGGCTCCCGAGGTCAAGGTTGCGGAGAAGAGCACTCCTGCCGCTGAAGTGAGCACGGAAGCGCCAGCCCAGGAAGCCCCTCGTGGACGTGGACGTGGCCGTAGCCGCCGCGCCACCAGCGATGGCGTAGTTGCCGCGGCAGAGGCCGCTGCACCTGCTGAAGCGCCGGCTGCGCCGGTTGCAGAGCCCGAGGCAGCGCCGGAAGCAAGCGAAGCCGTCACCGAGCGTCGCCAGCCCCGGACCCGTAACCGTCGCCGCAGCGAGGCTGCTGCAGCTCCGGAGGAAACCGCAGAAGCCCCGGCCGCTGAGCAGCGCCCGGAGCGCACAGAACAGCGTGCCGAGCGCACTGAACAGCGTGCTGAGCAGCGTGAACAGCGTGGCGAACGGACCGAGCAGCGTGAACAGCGTGGCGAACGGACCGAGCAGCGTGAACAGCGTGGCGAACGGACCGAGCAGCGTGAACAGCGTGGCGAACGCACTGAACAGCGCACTGAACAGCGCGAGCAGGCCGACTCCGGCGATCAGTCCCGTGAACGTCGTGACTCCCGCGGACGCCGCGAGGACAACACCGACCTCGACGACACTGGTAACCGCCGCAACCGCAGGAACCGCCGTGATCGCAACGATCAGAACGAGCGCAGCGACCGTCGTGGCGGTCAGGACAGCCGGGACGGCAACACCCGCAGCGACCGCTTCCGCGACCGCAATGAACGCCGCCGTGGCCGTGCGCAGGGGCCGGATGTTGACGACATCGAGGTTACCGAAGACGACGTCCTGCTCCCCGTAGCGGGCATTCTGGACGTCCTGGAGAACTACGCATTCATCCGGACGTCCGGCTACCTCCCCGGCGCGAACGACGTCTACGTTTCGCTGGCACAGGTCAAGAAGTACAACCTCCGCAAGGGAGACGCCGTCGTTGGCGCCATCCGTGCACCACGCGAAGGTGAAGACCGCAACCAGCAGTCTTCGCGCCAGAAGTTCAACGCCCTCGTGCGTGTTACTTCGGTCAACGGCAAGACTCCTGAAGAGCTCAAGGATCGCGTCGAGTTCGCCAAACTCGTGCCGCTGTACCCGTCCGAGCGCCTGCGCCTGGAGACCGACCCCAAGAAGATCGGTCCGCGTGTCATTGACCTCGTGGCTCCGATCGGCAAGGGCCAGCGTGGCCTGATCGTCTCCCCGCCCAAGGCCGGAAAGACGCTCATCCTTCAGTCCATTGCGAACGCCATCACCACCAACAATCCTGAGGTCCACCTCATGATGGTGTTGGTTGACGAACGTCCCGAAGAAGTCACCGACATGCAGCGCACCGTCAAGGGTGAGGTCATTGCCTCCACCTTCGACCGTCCCGCAGACGACCACACCACGGTTGCCGAGCTCTCCATCGAACGCGCCAAGCGCCTCGTTGAAATGGGCATGGACGTGGTGGTCCTCCTGGACTCCATGACCCGCCTGGGCCGCGCCTACAACCTGGCAGCACCGGCCTCCGGCCGCATCCTGTCCGGTGGTGTGGACTCCGCTGCGCTCTACCCGCCGAAGCGCTTCTTCGGTGCCGCCCGCAACATCGAAAACGGTGGCTCGCTCACCATCCTGGCAACGGCGCTCGTAGAGACCGGATCCAAGATGGACGAAGTCATCTTCGAGGAGTTCAAGGGCACCGGCAACATGGAGCTCCGCCTTTCCCGCCAGCTGGCAGACAAGCGCATCTTCCCGGCCGTGGACGTCAACGCGTCCGGCACACGCCGCGAAGAGAACCTGCTCTCGCCGGAAGAAGTCAAGATCATGTGGAAGCTGCGCCGGGTCCTTTCAGGCCTTGAGCAGCAGCAGAGCCTTGAGCTGCTGACCAACAAGATCCGGGAGACGCAAAGCAACGTCGAGTTCCTCATGCAGGTTCAGAAGACGACGCTTGGAGCGAAGTCGGACAACGACAAATAGCTGTAATCGGGGCGGGGTGTCGGGTGTTTGTGCGGTTGGTGCCGCGCGGATTTCCCGCCCCCGCCCCTTCGCGTGGCGGCTCTGTCCTAACGGACCTGA
>Ga0207655_1004382_pt1 | contig 10028 bp, 12 predicted proteins | sample KBSM44metaG_FD_184398 | JGI IMG/M metagenome (GOLD analysis project Ga0207655, IMG submission 184398) | Miscanthus rhizosphere microbial communities from Kellogg Biological Station, Michigan, USA - KBS M4-4 metaG (SPAdes) (version 2) | ecosystem: Host-associated > Plants > Roots > Rhizosphere >... | reverse complement strand
GGCGGCGTTCAGCGCCAACAGGTTGGTCTGCTGGGCCACGGACTTGATGACGTCCAGCACGCTGCCGATCTTGTCGCTCTCGCGCTTGAGTTCGCCCATGGCCTCGGTGGAATGGGCCACCTCGCGGGCCAGGCGCTCGATCTGGGCGATGGCCTCGTTGACCACCTTGTCACCCTCGCGGGCCTGCTGATCGGCCGCCACAGCCGCCTCAGAGGCTTCCTCGGCGTTGCGTGCCACTTCCTGCACGGTTGCAGTCATCTGATGCATGGCGGTGGCGACCTGATCGGTCTCGACCTTCTGGCTGTTGACCCCGGCGCTGGTCTGTTCGGTCACCGCCGACAGCTCTTCGGCAGCACTGGCGATCTGGGTGACGCTGTCGCCGATGCCGCCGATCAACTCGCGCAGGCTCAGGGTCATGCGCTGCATGCCACCTTGCAGCTGGCCCAGTTCGTCGCGGCGGTCGACCTTGAGGTTGTGCGTCAGGTCGCCGGATGCCACGCGGTCCACGGCAATCAGCGTCTGTTTCAACGGCAGGGTGATCTGGCGGGTGATGGCCCATGCGGCCAGCACGCCAAACAGCAGGGCGATCACGGTCGCGATGCCGAGCATCGACTGCGCCTGCTGGCTGTCGGCGTCGCGCTTGGCATTCTGCGAGGCGGTCAGTTGGTCGCTGAGGTCGCGCAGTTGCTGGCCCAGCCCGGCCATTTTTTCCATGGCCTGACGGCTGACCTGCTGCGCATCGCGGTATTGCCCAACGGCCGCGCGATAGCCCTTGAGTGCCAGGTTGGCCTTTTGCAGTTGCGGGATGTACTGCGAAGAAACGTCGCCGGCCAGGGTGTTCACGCCGACGATGGCTTCGTCGATGGCGGCGTTGGCGTTCTTCTCGAAGTCAGGATTGCCGCTGAAGGTGTAGCCGCGCACCTGGAAGCGTGCTTGCTGGATCTGCTTGCTGACGCCCACCGCGCTGTTGAATTGCAGGATGTTGTCGTGCTGGATCAGCGCTTCCTCGATCTTGTTGACTTCCTCGACCGCAGCGTCCGCTGTCGCACCCAGGTTGGTGCGGCTGGCTTCACGTGCGGCGATGGCGCGGGTCATGTCGTCGAAGGCGCGACGGTAGTCGGCGGCGGCCTGGATCTGGCCGTCGAGGAGTTGCAGGTCGCCTGGGCTTACGATCTTGCCGCGAGCTTTCTTGAGGTAGCCGTCGAGTTTGTCCAGCGCGGTCATGACACCCGTCGCGGCTTCGGCGCTGTACTGGGCTTCGTAGCGCATGCGCGCTGTGCCCAGGTCCAGGGTCTGCTCGCTGATCTGCGAGATGTTCGCCAGCTTGTCGCCGCGCTCGATCAACGAGCCCAGGCTAGACCAGCCCGTGGCAGTAATGACCAGCGTCATCAACAGCACCAGGCCGAAGCCGATGGCGAGTTTGCGACTCACACTCACGTTCCCGAGACGTTGGGCAAACCAGCGATACATGTGGATTCCTTGCGCGTTGTTTTTATCGATGCCGGGTTATCGGCACACAAAATGTGAACTGCAACGCCATTGGGCGGAAATGGCGCAGGAGCCGTCTAGTTTGTCCGTAGCAGCACGGCTTGCCGGCGGGAGCGGTGTGTCTGTAACGGATGGGTTGACTGACACACCGCTCCCGCCGGCAAGCCGGACTGCTACGAGATCAGAAGAGACGTGCGAGGAGGGCGGTGACGGCGGTTTCGACGCGCAGGATGCGCTCGCCCAGTTGCACCGGGTTCAGGCCCGATGCGCGCAGCAGCTCGACCTCGTAGGGAATCCAGCCGCCTTCGGGGCCGATGGCCAGGGTGACCGGCTGCTCGACCGCACGCGGGCATGGGGGAAAGTCGCCGGGATGGCCGACCAGGCCCAGGGTACCGTCCACGATGGCTGGCAGCCGGTCCTCGACGAACGGCTTGAAGCGTTTCTCGATGACGATTTCCGGCAGCACGCTGTCCCGGGCCTGTTCAAGCCCCAGAATCAGATTCTCGCGAATCGACGCAGGTGTGAGGAACGGGGTCTGCCAGAAGCTTTTCTCGACGCGATAGCTGTTGACCAGAATGACCCTGGGCACGCCCATGGTCGCCACGGTCTGGAATACCCGGCGCAGCATTTTCGGCCGGGGCAGGGCCAGCACCAGCGTCAGCGGCAGTTTGGCCGGCGGCTCGCGGTCGAAGCTGACCGACAGTTCCGCCTCGCGGGGCTCCAGGCGCAGCAGCTCGGCACTGCCCAGCAGGCCACCCACGCGCCCGACCCGCAGGCTGTCGCCCACTTCCGAGCGATGCACCTCTTGCATGTGCTTGAGGCGCCGGTCGCGCAGGATCACCCGGTCGGCCGAAATGAAGTCGGCCTCTTCCAGCAACAGCAGGTTCACGGCTGGGTCGCTGGCGGCTGGTCTTGCTTGTCTTCGGCGTTCTCGTCGTCTTCGTGGTCACCGCGCTTGGTGACCATCGAACTGCACAGCACGCCGATTTCGAACAGCAGCCACATGGGCACCGCCAGCAGCGTCTGGGAGAAAATGTCAGGCGGCGTGAGGATCATGCCGACCACGAAGCAACCGATCACCACATAGGGGCGAATCTTCTTCAGGTATTTGACGTCGACGATGCCGATCCACACCAGCAGCACCACGGCCACGGGAATCTCGAACGCCACGCCAAAGGCCAGGAACAGGGTCATGACGAAATCCAGGTAACTGGAGATGTCCGTCATCATCGACACACCCTCGGGCGTCACGCTGGCGAAGAAGTGGAAAATCAGCGGAAACACCAGGAAATAGGCAAAGGCCATCCCGGCGTAGAACAGAATGATGCTGGAAATCAGCAGCGGCACGGCCACGCGCTTTTCGTGCTTGTACAGGCCCGGCGCGATGAAACCCCAGATCTGGTAGAGAATCACCGGCATCGCCAGAAACAGCGCGACCATCATCGTCAGCTTGAACGGCGTCAGGAACGGCGAAGCCACGTCGGTGGCGATCATCGTCGCGCCTTCGGGCAGGAATTTGCGCAGTGGCGCCGAGACGAAGGTGTAGATCTTCTGCGTGAAGTAGAACAGCGCGCCGAAGATCACGAAGATCGCCAGCACACAACGCAGCAGGCGCGAACGCAGTTCAGTCAGGTGCGAGACCAGCGGCATCTGCTGGTCATTTTCCGGGATTTCGCTCATGGGGCTCGTGGTGGCTGTGTCGAATCGTTGGCGGAAGGTGTGCTCGGCACAGCGGCGGCAGGAGCAGGCGCGACAGGCGCGGGTGCAGTTGCAGGCGGCGAAACCGGTTCGACCACCACGGGCTCCGAGATCACCCCGGTGCTGACCGGGGCCGGTTCGGCGGCAGGCGCGGGGGCGTTTTGCGCCTCGGGTGTCGGCGCGGCATCCAGCGCTGAAGGCGCAGGCTCCGGCGCAGCTGCGCGGGCCTGGGGCTGCATGATTTTGCGCGCTTCTTCTTCCAGCGAAAGAATGTGCTCGTTGTGCAGTTGACGACGAATCTCGTCGGCACCGATTTCGCGCTCAACTTCCTGTTTGATCGCATTGAAGCTGCGTTTCAGACGCCCGACCCAAAGCCCGGCAGTGCGCGCGGCTCCCGGCAGGCGCTCGGGGCCCAGTACCAGCAGGGCAACGAGACCGACCAGCAGCAATTCAGAGAAGCTGATACCAAACATGCGTCAGGACCTAGTCTTTGCGGATGGGCTCTTCGACTTTCTGCGCAGTGCCGTCGATGGTGTGCGGCTGATGCAGCGGCTGGGTCGGCGGGGTTGGCTGCGCGGTCTGCTGGGGTTGCACAGGCGGCTGCTCAGGGCCTTTTTCGTCGTCGTTCATGGCCTTGCGAAAGCCCTTGATCGACTCGCCGACGTCAGTGCCCAGGTTCTTGAGTTTCTTGGTGCCGAAGACCAATACCACGACAACCAGGATGACGATCCAGTGTTTCCAGTCAAAAATGCCCATGACGCGTTCCTCACAAGGTATTCGGGGCCCCTTGGCCCTCGGTTTATTCAGCCGGGCGCGTTATTCAGTTGGGCGCGCCGCCTTTTCGGCGTGGCCCGATAACCCGAAACGGCGATCCAGTTCATCGAGTACGGCTTGTGGATGCTGGCCCAGTGCTGAAAGCATGACCAGGCTATGGAACCACAAATCGGCTGTTTCGTAGATGACATCGCTGCAGTCACCGCTGACGGCGGCGTCCTTGGCGGCAATGATGGTTTCGACCGACTCTTCGCCGACCTTCTCCAGAATCTTGTTCAGCCCCTTGTGATAGAGGCTGGCCACGTAGGAGGAGTCCGCCGCCGCGCCCTTTCGCTCTTCGAGCACCTGAGCCAGGCGAGACAAGGTATCACTCATGTTCAGTGTCCTGCGTGGTAAATGGCTTCGGGGTCCTTGAGCACCGGCTCGACGGTCTTCCAGCCGGCGTTGTCATAGACGCGATAGAAGCAGCTTTCGCGGCCGGTGTGGCAGGCGATGCCGCCGATCTGCTCGACCATCAGGATGATGACGTCGGCGTCGCAGTCCAGGCGCAACTCGTGCAGCTTCTGCACATGGCCCGATTCTTCGCCTTTGCGCCACAGTTTGCCACGGGAACGCGACCAGTAGATGGCGCGGTTTTCGGCGGCGGTCAGGCTCAGCGCTTCGCGGTTCATCCAGGCCATCATCAGGACACGCCCGGTTTTATGATCCTGGGCAATTGCCGGGACCAAACCGTCGCTGTCCCACTTGATCTCGTCCAGCCAGTCTTTCATCGTCGGCTCCGGCCGCTGTGTTGAAGGGGGTTAGTGTGCCAGCGGCAGGCGCTGCTGGCTATCGGCGAACAACCAGATAGAGCCCCGCGACCAGCATCAGCACCGAAGGCCAGGCGCTCATCGCGATCAACTCGCCACCTGATTGAGTATGGGCGGTTGCCAGCACTACGCCACCGGCCAGCAGGCACGCGCCCAGTAGCCGCAGGGCCCAGTGGTCGCCTTTGTGGCTGTAGGGCGGCGGTGGATCGGAGGTGTGCGGCTGGGACAGACGCTCCAGCAGATCGCGGGTCATGTTGGCCAGATGCGGGATCTGCTCAACTTGTGACTGCAAGTTTCCGATCAGTGTCTTGGGGCTGACGCGCTCGCGCATCCAGCGCTCCAGGAACGGCTGCGCGGTGCTCCACAGGTCCAGCTCGGGGTACAGCTGCCGGCCCAGGCCCTCGATGTTGAGCAGGGTTTTCTGCAACAGCACCAGTTGCGGCTGCACTTCCATGTTGAAGCGGCGGGCGGTCTGGAACAGGCGCATCAGCACCTGGCCGAAGGAAATGTCCTTGAGCGGCTTCTCGAAAATCGGCTCGCACACGGTGCGGATCGCCGCTTCGAATTCGTTGAGCTTGGTTTCCGCCGGCACCCAGCCCGAATCGATGTGCAACTGCGCCACACGGCGATAGTCGCGCTTGAAGAAGGCGAACAGGTTGCGCGCCAGGTAATCCTGGTCTTCGGGTGTCAGGCTGCCGACGATGCCGCAGTCGATGGCGATGTACTGCGGATCCCAGGGTGCCACGGTGCTGACGAAGATGTTGCCGGGGTGCATGTCGGCGTGAAAGAAGCTGTCGCGGAACACCTGGGTGAAGAACAGCTCCACGCCGCGCTCGGCGAGCTTTTTCATGTCGGTGCGCTGGTCGGCCAGGGTCGCGAGGTCCGTGACCTGTACGCCGTAGATGCGCTCCATCACCAGCACTTTCGGCCGGCACCAGTCCCAGTAGACCTGCGGCACATAGAGCATGGTCGAACCTTCGAAGTTGCGTCGCAGCTGGCTGGAGTTGGCCGCCTCGCGCAACAGGTCGAGCTCGTCGTAGATAGTCTTTTCGTAGTCGGCGACCACGTCCACCGGGTGCAGCAGGCGGGCGTCGGCGGACAGGCGCTCGGCGATGCTGGCCAGGATGAACAGCCAGGCCAGGTCCGAACCGATGATCGGCTTGAGCCCCGGACGCACGACCTTGACCACCACTTCCTCACCGGTTTTCAGGCGCGCGGCGTGTACCTGCGCCACCGACGCCGAGGCCAGGGGCGCGACGTCGAAACGGCTGAACACGTCGCTGATCTTCGCCCCCAGCTGGGATTCGATCAGGGCGATGGCCTTCTCGGACTCGAACGGCGGCACGCGATCCTGCAGGAGCATCAGCTCGTCGGCGATGTCTTCGGGCAACAGGTCCCGGCGGGTCGAGAGCAACTGGCCGAACTTGATGAAGATCGGCCCCAGGTCCTGAAGTGCCAGGCGCAGGCGCGCGCCTCGGGTCAGTTCACTCTTGCGCCTGGGGAACCAGCGCCAGGGCAGTACGAAACGGACGGCGAGCAGCCACCAGGGCAGGGGCAGGGCGAACAGCAGGTCATCCAGGCGGTAGCGGATGACGACCCGCTGGATGCGAAACAGGCGGCGGACGGCAAGCAGGCTCATGCGTTATCGCTGGGTTTGAGAGATTGGGCCAGACGCTCGAAGCGGGCTTCGAGGCGTTCCAGGTCTTGTTTGGTCTGATCCAGTTCGGCGAAACGGGCTTCAGCCTCGCGCTTGCCGACCAGTGTGCGGGATTCTTCGGCCAGGTACTCGGCCAGGTTGTGGGAGAGGCTGGCGATCGTGTCGCGGGTCATGCGCGCACTCTTGCGCAGATGACCGCCGATCAACGGCGTGGCCACCGGGCCCAGCCAGCGTTGCAGCTCGTATTCCCAGTCCAGATCGAGATCCTGCAACACGCCCACCAGCTCCAGCAGTACGGCGCTTTCACCGTCCAGTTCGACTTCGGGGCTGTGCAGCACGGCATTCTTGTCGCGGCTCGTGGCAAGGCGCATCAGGCTGGCGGCCGGTGCGCGCAGGGTCACGTCGGCGCCGCCTTCCCAGGTCGAGGCCAGCATCAGGCCTTCGTCACTGGGCAGGATGTGCAGGTCGAACGCGGGGCTGGTGCATTGCACCGCGATGATCTTGCCACTCAGGCGATCCAGGCGTGGCAGCGCCGTGCTGTCCATTTGCAGCACACGATTGATGCCGTGCTCGGCGCTGGCGAGCAAGCCGCGGATCAGCATCAGGGCTTGATACCGCGATGCAGGGCGACGATGCCGGAGGTCATGTTGTGGTAGGTCACGCGGTCGAAACCGGCCTCTACCATCATCGACTTCAGGGTTTCCTGGTCCGGGTGCATGCGGATCGATTCGGCGAGGTAACGGTAGCTTTCCGAGTCATTGGTGATCAGCTTGCCGGCCAGCGGCATGAAGGCGAACGAGTAGGCGTCGTAGACCTTGGACATGACCTTGTTGGTCGGTTTGGAGAACTCCAGCACCAGCAGGCGGCCGCCCGGCTTGAGCACGCGCAGCATGGAGCGGATGGCGTCTTCCTTGTGCGTCACGTTGCGCAGGCCGAAGGCGATGGTCACGCAATCGAAGTGGTTGTCCGGGAACGGCAGCTTTTCAGCGTCGGCCTGGACGAACTTGATGTTGCCGGCCACGCCGCGGTCGAGCAGGCGGTCGCGACCGACCTTGAGCATCGAGGCGTTGATGTCTGCCAGTACCACTTCGCCGGTAGGGCCGACCAGGTGGGAGAATTTCTTCGCGAGGTCGCCCGTGCCGCCTGCGATGTCCAGCACGCGGTTGCCAGTACGAACGCCGGAAAGCTCGATGGTGAAGCGCTTCCAGAGGCGGTGCATGCCACCGGACAGCACGTCGTTCATCAGGTCGTACTTGGCTGCAACGGAGTGGAACACTTCGGCGACTTTCTCGGCCTTCTGGCTTTCGGCCACGGTTTTGTAACCGAAGTGGGTGGTGGGTTCGGCATCGCTGCCTTTGCGCGGATCGTTCATATCGCTGTCACCGGAATAAAGTGCGGCCATTCTAATCGTCGGGGCTGGCTTTGTCTTGACAAGGGTTAGGGTGAACAGTTTCTTCAAGGGATGGCACTGGTATAGTGGCCCGACGATTTACCTCGATGAAGGAGCCTGCCAATGGCCCGAATTACCGTGGAACGCCCGCACACGCTGGGCAAGGACAAGGCCCGCGAGAAGGCCGAATTGCTGGCCGAGAAGCTGGGCGAAAAATATGGCATCGAGCACAGCTGGAACGGCGACACCGTGTCGCTGGAAGGCAAGGGCGCCAAAGGCACGGTGCAGGTGGAAGAAGCGCTGGTGCGGGTCAACATCGAACTGAATTTCTTCCTGTCGGCGATGAGCAGCACCATCGAGTCCGAAGTGGCGCGCCAGTTGGACAAGGCCCTGACTGCCTGACGCCCGCCCTTGTAGGAGCGCGCTTGCCCGCGATGGCGGTGTGTCAGGCGATGAATGTTTGAATTCACCGGCCCCGTTGCGGGCAAGCGCGCTCCTACAGTTCATCTCTGTGTTCACTGGCTAGGGTGAGCATTCTAATTTTTCCCTCTACTTTGTGCCCATGCCCCAACTTCCTGCGGGCGGTTGCTCCCATCCCTTTCGAGTGTGAGGTGCGTCATGGTCAAAGTTGCCCTGAAGAAAAAAATCGCGAACGAAGAGGCCAGGACCTTTTCGGAAGTCCGTCTCTATGCGCGCAAGATCTGGCTCGCGGGGCTGGGCGCCTACGTCAAGGCTGGCCAGGAAGGCAGCGAGTACGTCAAAGAGCTGATTCGCACCGGCGAGCAGACTGAAAAGAAAGCCAAGAAAGTCATCGATGAAAAGGTCGAGGCGGCCAACACCGAAATCGACGAAGTGACCGGTGAAGTGATCAAGGCCAAGGGCCGTGTGGAAGCGCAACTCGACAAGATCGAAAGTGCGTTCGACCGCCGCGTGGCTAGCGCCTTGAATCGCATCGGTATTCCGTCTAAACATGATGTTGAGACACTCTCTGCTAAGCTCGATGAGCTGACGGCATTGCTCGAACGTGTCGCGCGTAAACAATAAGGAGAGCGGGATGGCTGGCAAAAAGAAAACCGATAAAGAAGGCAGCTCCTGGATTGGCGAGGTTGAAAAATACTCGCGCCAAATCTGGCTGGCTGGTTTAGGCGCTTACTCGAAGATCAGCAATGACGGCAGTAAGCTTTTCGAATCGTTGGTCAAGGACGGCGAGAAAGCCGAGAAGGAAACCAAGGCCACCGTTGGCAAGACCGTGGACACGGCCAAGACCACTACCAAATCCCGCGTCGGTGACGTGAAGGATCTGGCGCTGGGCAAATGGGGCGAGCTGGAGGGGGCTTTCGACAAGCGCCTGAACAGCGCGATCTCGCGTCTGGGCGTTCCCAGCCGCAACGAGGTCAAGGCACTGCACAGCAAGGTTGACCTGCTGACCAAGCAGATCGAGAAACTGACCGGCGCTTCGGTCACCCCTGTCTCGAAAACCGCCGCTGCAAAACCTGCGGCTAAAACCACCGCCAAGCCATTGGCCAAAGCTGCGGCCAAGCCTGTTGCGAAAGCGGCAAGCACCGTTGCGAGCAAGACTGCAGCCGCCAAACCGGCAGTGGCCAAGGCTGCGGCCAAACCGGTAGCTGCGGCGTCCAAGGCTGCTGCTTCGACTGCTGCCAAGGCCAAAGCCGTGGCGGCGAAACCTGCGGCCAAGCCTGCTGCGAAACCTGCCGCCAAACCGGCAGCGGCAGCCAAACCTGCAGCCGCGAAGAAACCGGCAGCGGCGAAAAAACCAGCCGCCGCCAAGCCAGCCGCCGCGAAACCGGCAGCAGCGCCTGCCTCGGCAGCACCGGCCAACACCGCTTCAAGCGCACCGGCGCAGGCTGCTGCGACCGCACCGTCGTCGACCAGCTCCACGGCGTCGACACCGTCCAGCCAATCCTGATCCCCGGCTGGTTATCCCGAAGCCCGGTCTGTGCAAGCAGGTCGGGCTTTTTATTGCCTGTAGCAGCCGGGCTTGCCCGCGGGTCGATCTCACGGACGCCCCCGCCGGCAAGCCGTGCTGCTACGGGGCGTGGTGTATCGGAGTCGGGGTCAATCGTCGAGATAGTGCATCGCCAGCTTCTCTGATGCATGCCGGGCACCCGGTTTGAGGTGCGGCGCGACCAGCATCATGATCTGGTACACGACGACACGGGTTTCCCCTTCGCGGTCCAGAATGCGCTGGTAA
>Ga0207655_1004379_pt1 | contig 10033 bp, 10 predicted proteins | sample KBSM44metaG_FD_184398 | JGI IMG/M metagenome (GOLD analysis project Ga0207655, IMG submission 184398) | Miscanthus rhizosphere microbial communities from Kellogg Biological Station, Michigan, USA - KBS M4-4 metaG (SPAdes) (version 2) | ecosystem: Host-associated > Plants > Roots > Rhizosphere >... | reverse complement strand
AGCGTGGAAAAGCAGAAGTAACAATAACAAGATCATATTTGTCGTTTATTTTCTTAAGCTCGTCGATAACATAATTATCTATAGGCTTAAGATTGAAGAATGTGCCTGGTGTGTTGAAATAGTCAATCTTGTTGTATTCAGGGTGAAGCATGCTGTCATCGAATGCAATCATATTTTCATAAGCAACGAGGTGGTCAGGGAATTTAGCATTGTGGTCTTCCATAATTGCTTTCATTAAATAAAGGATAGTGTCATCCATATCTACTGCTACGATTTTCTTGGTCAAATATAACTTCTCCTTCTGGGGAGTAAGGTCACTCCTCGAAGCGACCCCATCCATCATTTTCTAGTAAGTAAGACTCATCTTGTTTGGGAATTAAGCCTGCGGAGCGATAGTCTTCTAATTGCCTTTGGTACGTTTGTGTGGCATTTTGATATCTCTCCGCCGCTTTCCTAGAGTTTTCATATTCTCTGGTCACGGTGCGTAAATTCGAAGTTAGTTCGATGACGCGGCTAGCAAACTTTTCTCTATCAAGAATAGCCTCCCTGTAACGTTTGCCTCTGGTGGCGACATAAGAGATAAACCAGACAGTAATAATAGCAAGCAAGACTGTTAATATTATAACAAGAGCTAACACTAAAAAGCCCTCCTTCCAAGATAAAATTGAGCTAAGGAATAAAAAAAAAGTGACTACCCTGCGATAGAGTAGCCACTAGTTAATTAAGAAGTTGCTTCTTCTTTTTTCTTTCTGGCTACTTTCTTAGCAACCTTTTTCACTTCAACCTCTGCTACTGGTTCTTCTTGCTTCGGCTTTGGAATAAGGTTTTCTCCTTTATTCAAAGTAGTAGTGAAGCTCATGTTTTGAGAGTTAAAAGCAATTGCATGCTGTGTCAAACCTTCATTGGAAGTTAGAATTGTATTAGCAAATCCCATCATCAATGTTGCAGCCAATTGGTTCGTGAAGATATTTTGTGGATTGCTTACTGCTCGCTCTGCACAAGAAAGTTCAGTTGGGAGTTTGTCTGTTGCTTCCAAGATTTCAGGATAGATATCAGCAACTGATGGCAAGTTGAAAACATGTTTGTCACGATTGCCTTCTTGGAAATCTCTTTGTGCGTTGTAACCAAGAACAACTTGGCCCGCCCATTCTTCATTTCCTGCATCCAACCAGAACATACCTCTTGTAATTTTGAATACATTATGAATGATAGCACGAGTTTTGTTGTTGTCAACTGCACCAATGACAACTGGAGGCAGAGAACCTTCACGAATGATGTCTTTCAACATTGCTTCGCTATCAAGATATTCTGAGATGTATGTTACTTCAGTACCAAAAGCACGACCATAACGAGAAGCCATAACTTCTGCCTTATTGCGATTAACGTCTTGTGGAATGAAGTTCTGGCGAGTTAGATTCTTGTGTTCAACTTCATCTGCGTCGATGATTGTAACTTGATGAAGTGGTTTCTTAGAAATCTCCAACATTTTATTTTGCAAAGATATTTGACGAAGAAGGTTTGGAATAAGGTAACCACCGTTACCGCCTGCTCCAATAACAATCCAGTGCTTTGCCTGATTAGGCTTTACGTCCAATTTGTAAGTAGGTGCAAAAATATTTTCTAAGTTCATAATAAAATTCCTCCTAAAGTTTTAATTATTTTGTAATTTTGTTTCCAGGAACTTAATAAATTCTTCATCTTCAAGATTGTAAAGGTCGATAACGCGGCGGCTATGAATACTTACCAACCTACCAGAGTTATCAAGAAGTTGCTCTATGTTACCTTCAATTCCATTTGCTTGCGCGTACTCATGTTTGAGATTATGTGTAAGCTGGAAGAAACGTGTATCTGGTTGGTCTTTCCAAACTTGAAACAAAAGCTCGATAGTGCGGTCAATCCGTTCTGGATTTCTTGGCTTGAACAACGAAATCATTCCTTTCAATAGAAGGAAGGACGGGCAAAGCCCGCCTCATTCTTCTTAGGAGAATTAAAAATGGTGACCATAGCCACTTTGTTCGGCAACAACATCAGCAACGATATGGTCAAAGCCGTTATTGATAAGCTCACCGACAAGGTATTTTACCATGTCTTCAGACTCAGCAATCTTTTCTTCGTCAAGCTCTGTTAAGACAATATCAACGACGGCCCTGCTTTCTTCGCTTAGTTTTTTTGCCGTTACGTCGTTTTTTTTTACTTCATCTTCGGAGCCATGAGTTTTCTGATTACCTTGAGCCCAAGCTTGACCATATCCTGTACGACCATTTCCGTAGTCGTATGGGTATCCCGTCTCGTCGTCGTAATAAGTTCCGTAGTAGGGGTCGTTGTATTGCTGGCCCCCTCGACTGGGAGTAGACTGCGTAGTGCCCTTGTTAGCGGCACCACCAGTAGTCCCGCCGTTGTACTTTCCCGCGTACGTTGTAGTTTTTGGTGCATAGTAGCTTTTTCTGTGCTGACCTGTCCAATCTTCTGGCGGCGCAACATCAGGCCATGGACCAGCGAATGGTTGTGTTTTCACTTCAGTAGTAACAACTGGCTCTTGTCCAGGGGCTTCTGTAGTAACAACAGTTGTGATTTTTGTTTCTGGCATATCAAAAAGAATATTGTAATCAATATCAATTTTGGCATCACCAGCAACCCAACGGAACAAGAATTTCGGGTCTTTGTCCAAAATCTTACCCCATACGCCATAGAACTGCGTTGCATTCTCATTAGCGTTATCTGTACCAGACCAGAAAGCATTCATAGTGTGGTGACTATGAGTTTCAAGCAAACCAGTCATATTAGCACGAAGCCACTCAACCATGCCGTCATCACCGAACTCAGAAAGACCAGAAGAGTTCTTTTGCTGCGGGCAGTAGACAACCAACTTGCCATCAACTAGCAAACCTTTTACAGGGTCGCCATCGACTTTACCTTGGTTCTTTTGAACTTGAGTTGGTTCATAATGAGCTGGAATTTCAACATCATCATGGTTCCAGAAGAATAGAACAGATGCTTCTGTCTTATCTTTCTGATAGATTTCACGATACCAAGTAAGAACCATTGCCAAATACTTGCCTGGAATTTTAGGAATTAGCAACTCTGGGCCTTCCTCCATTGCTTCAAGACCTGGAATTGCAGAAGCAGCTGGAATGTCACTTAGTTTCTTCTTGAATAATGCGATTGGTGTTTTTACCACGCGGAAGATACCGTTTCTTGCTACTACAATGTTTGTTGGTTTGTCATAAGCTTCTGGAGCCTGTGGGCCCCAGTGTCTTCCTTGCATTTGTGCTGCCAATTGTGCTGTAAGATCAAGTTTTCCTGCCATAATAAAATTCCTCCTAAGAAATTAAAAGTTTTTTTTGTTTTTTGTGATCGGTTTAATACAAATTAACGAAGGTACTGACGGCCCCAATGACGAATAGCAGACTCAAGAGTGAAATCGCTTGTGCGAAGAATGTCATTTTCAAAGCTGTAAGTTTCGCCTTTTTCTTCTGCTTCTTTGATTTTGCCATCCATGTGCTGTAACAAGTGAATGCAACGCTCACGAACAATACGACGACCATTTACTGTTGCTTCAATCGGACGGTACTTGCCGCCATCCAAATCAGAGTTGAATGGATTTTGGAAGAAACGGTCTGGAATAGATTGAACAGACTTTGAACCAGCAAGTTCTGGATTGTCTCTGCTAGAACCCCAGCATAGATAATCTCCATTTGTATTGGAGAACGGGAAGCGATAAAGCTGGTCACTAAGACCAAGAATTGGATTCTTTAGTGCATAAGCAACACCGTGAGCATATTGGCGTGTATCTCGTGCAGGATCATGTTTTACATGGATAATCCACAAGGACGCTGGTGCCACGATTTTGTAATCAACAATTCCTTCTCCGTTTTCTCCACGCATGTCGAACTTAGCGTCGTATCGTTGCTGCGGTGTAGCAATAACATATTGCTCCATGTTATTAACGCGAGTGTATTTTACAACTCCGAATGGAGCAGGAAGAAGTGGTGTTTCCATCTTCTCCCCACGTGTTAGAACTTCTTGCAAAGCTTCGATGTTTGTATTTTTAACGGAACGGCGGCCTTCACGAACCGTTTCAACTGTAACTTCATTTGGTCTCAAGTGGATAATCATTTCGTTTGTCATAAGGGTAAATCCTCCTCAAATTTTTATTGGTTTATTAAACGGGCTCACCAGTATGGTAATCAAGCAATGCGCTAGCTTCTCCAGTAAATTGTGCGGCAGCTTCATACGTACGGAAGCGACGAACTTCACCTGAGTCATTGATTCCAACATACATTTCTAATGGAATCGCACGACTGTTACGATAGATACCAGCGTTTATTTGAGGCGCTAGAGGCGCTTCTTCAGCAGGAGCTTCCGCAACTACTTCTTCAGCTGGTTCTTCTTGCGTTTGGCTTGCTAACTGCTGACGTAATGATTCTTGCAAAGCAGCAGCTCGTTGACGGTTTTCTTCCTCACTACGTTCTTGTGCTTCACGTGCACGCTGACGGTCACGACGAGCTTGCTCTTCTTGCTCGCGAAGTTGTTGCTCAAGCATTTGGCGTTCTTCCTCTGCACGTTGTGCTCTTTCAAGTTCTAAACGCTCAGCCTCTGCCTTAGCAGCTTCTTCTCTTGCGCGAATTTCAGCAAGATGTGGAGCAATTTCTTCTTCAGCTTCTTTTCTCAAACGCTCAGAAGCTTCAAAGATTTCGTTGTATCCGCTTGGAAGTAAGTGCTCCCAGTATTTCAAATCGAATTCAGTGTACAAGTACGTAGAAACGATAACTGGCGCTGCACCGTTACGAGAACGTTCGTTTTGACCTTGAATATCAAGACCAGTGATTTCACCAACACCTTCGATTTTGTAGCCTTCAGGTGCTTCTTGTCCGCCTTCAAATAGCGGAAGCGCCAACCAACCTTCTTCTTCAGAGCTTGGTGGTGATGCAACTTTCACTCGCTGACCTGTTACAGCCATTTCAGCTGGCCCAGCTGGAAGTGCATATTCAGGAGCCTTGCCATTTTCTCTTGCCCATTCAGTCATCTTCTGTGCAAATAGACGGTCTGTTGGGTCTTCAGATTCTTGCAAGAAAGTAATTGGTTTGTACAATCTAGAAGTAACTTCTCTCATGTACTCACGAAGACGACGCTCAAGTTCCAAACGTTTCTCTTCAGCACGACGTTCTTTTTCTGCTTCGATAGCATTGATAACTTCATCGTATATTTCAGAAAGACGACTATCAGCCGCATGCTGGTCTTCCAAGTACTTACAAATTGGAGCTAAACCATTTCGAGCATAGTCAGAAATTCTATCCAACTTGAATGGAACATAAATAAAGATTTTATCTTCGCGTGTTTGCTTTGGAACCATACCACCATTGAAAGTAGTTTCGGCACGGCGGTAAGTTTCAAAGTGATTGCGATGATTATCACGTAACCATTCTTTCCAGTTACGGTCATTTTGCAAAACTTCTCTTAACTTGTTGGCTCTCCTGTGGATGTTACCATCAAGTCGTAATGAGAAAGAATCTGCATTTTGACGAATCTTACAACCTACGAAAAGTTTTTTCAAGAAAGTAAACATTAAGTTACGAACTTCTTCCTGTTCCTCTTCTTGAGAAGTTGGATAAGCAGGATAGTCTTCGATGTATTCTTTCCGCTTCAAGCGGCGAACACTTAAAGTGAAATTTATTTTAGATATTAATTCTTCAGCTCTCTGTGTCATTTAGAGACCTCCTTTTTTTAGATAAAGTCTACTTCTTCAGATTGAACGATACGGGCTCTTCCAATGTTGCGCTGGAAGGTTACAATTTGTTGCTGTGCCGCTGGAACATTTTCACGAATGCGACTAATAAAACTTTGCAATTGGTCTTCATCATATCTATCAAGATCAGATACTACCTTTGCATTGTTAATAGTTTCAAAAATTTGTCTTGTTGCAGCACTATACATAAATTTCTCAGGTTCAGCTTCAAGACCTTCAACTACTCTTGCAATGTCTTCTAGAAAACCTGCTTGTTCCCAAAATGATTTTTCTTGTTCTTGCGCTGCTTCAGGAGCTTGCTGTTCTTCACGAACAACTTCAACTTCAGCTTGCGTTTGAACCATTTCTTCTGGATTCATTTAAAAAGCCTCCTTTTATTTTTTGAGTATGATGTACTCAGTCGAGCAGAAAAGGTTACGAGCCCTTCACCGCTCTTAGAAAACACTATACACTGGACACTAACACATCCTGGAAAGAGGTAAAATATGCCCACTGGAACAGCGAAGGATAGGTTCGCTGCTCTCAGGGCATCCAATAGTTTTCCGCCTATTAGAAGCTGCAAGCTAAAGTATCCTAGAAAGGTAAAAACTATACTGGAAGTATAGAAGACATCTTACGATGCCTAATGAAAAAGCGGAAGGTCGTCATAGACGGGTGAACAGGCCGTCTCCCTCCGCTTCTTTTTAGAGATCGTCATATCGTCTTTAGGGTGATGGAGCACCCTGAATCATTGAAACGAATGTAAGAAACCGTGCTAATGCAAGCAGCTTCCTACATTCAAGCAGTAAATCCTTGGATTAAGCAGCGAAATCAATTACAAGACGCTCGAAACGAGCACCCTTCGTACCAGCCTTAACAGTGAAGATGATTTGGCTTCCTACTTCTTCGAAAGTCGCATTTTTCAACTCAGGGAAAATCTCAGACATGCTCTCCTGAATTTCCTTAGCGCTCAAAGAATCGTCATCAACAGTAAGCTTGTTGGAGCCGTAAACTACTTCACGAGCTCCTTTAGTACCAGCTTTCACTGTGAAAATGATTTGATTTCCGCGCTCTTCAAACGTCGCATTCTTCAATTCAGGGAAGATTTCGCTCATAGACTCTTGAATTTCTTTAGCAGACAGGCTGTCATCATCGACAGTCAAAGAGTTGCTACCGTAAACAACCACACGAGCCATACCCTTCGTACCAGCTTTTACTGTGAATACGATTTGGTTACCAACCTCCTCAAATGTTGCATTTTTGAGTTCAGGGAAGATTTCAGACATACTTTCCTGAATCTCTTTTGCGGACAAACTATCGTCGTCCACTGTCAATTTGTTACTTCCGTATACTACTTCTCTTGCCATACCTTTCGTCCCCGCTTTCACTGTAAAGATAATTTGGTTGCCACGCTCTTCGAACGTAGCGTTTTTCAACTCTGGGAAAATCTCAGACATTGATTCCTGGATTTCCTTCGCTGAAAGGCTTGCATCGTCGACAGTCAGTTTGTTTGAACCGTAGACAACCTCACGGGGCTGGCCTGAGCCAGCTCCTTTGGTGCCTGCTTTAACTGTGAAGATGATTTGGCTTCCCCGCTCCTCGAAAGTAGCGTTTTTAAGCTCTGGGAAGATTTCGGACATGGACTCCTGAATCTCCTTCGCGCTTAGGGAATCATCATCAACTGTCAACTTGTTAGAACCATACACAACTTCTCTAGCCATACCTTTTGTACCTGCCTTTACTGTAAAGTGGATTTCATTACCGCGAACCTCAGCTGTTGCATTTTTAAGCTCTGGGAAAATTTCAGACATTGAATCCTGAATTTCCTTTACTGATAGTGAAGCGTCCTCGATTTGAAGTTTGTTAGAACCGTAAACAACTGTGCGTGTCATAATAAATTCCTCCCGATTGATAAATGATTTTTTATGTGAACCCAAAGAAGTCAACTAATGTTGTCTCCTAGGTAGACACCAAGGGTTAAAAAAAGTTTAGGCTGTTAGCTTTAACGCTCACTTAGCTATGACGCAAACAACCATAGCACCTAATAAATAAGTGTGACTTTGTCGTTAGTCACCAACGAAAAGATAGTACAAAGCCATCAGGAGTTAGTCAGACCTCAGATGGTGTTTAGGATGGATTGTCATATAAACATTATCGCATATTTGGGAATCAAATACCGATCTTTTTGATAACCTGATTACGTGCTTTTCGCTTCATTCCATTTACTTTGGAACGAACCTGTTTTTGCATGAATTTCTGCGGGTCTTGTGCCATTTCGATGGTGCGGGCAAGGGCATTCAGCCGTCTGGCTTCAGCCCTTAACACCTTAGGGTCCATCGAGAACATGATTACTCACCAGCGTTTTCGTCAGTGTTTTCTCCGTTTGCAGGAGTTTGAGACTGAGCAGGTGCAGCTGGAGCTTGACCACCAAAGATATTTTGACCAGTCATTGCTTGAAGCATTAGGATATCTTTGAAGTCACCGCCGCCTTCGCCTTGCATAGCAAGAAGCATCATTGGGTTGAAAGCACCAGCTTGAGCGCCTTGACCAGCTTGACCAGACATTAGAAGCAATGGAAGAAGGTCATTTTTCTTACCTTCTTTGTTCATAGCAAGGAACATAAGCGGGTTGAAACCTTCACCAGCTACGCCGCCCTGTTGCATAAGAACAAGTGGAAGCAAATCTTCAACATCATCACCAAGAAGCATTAGCAAAGTTGGGTCGATTTGACCTTGTTTTGCTTGTCCGCCAAGACCACCAGACATAAGCAACAATGGAAGAAGATCATCTTTCTTGCTGTCTCCACCTAGTGCCATAAGAAGCATTGGGTCGAAACCGCCGCCGTTGTTACCAGTTGCAGCATCAAGAGTTTTCACAACAGTGTAGAAAGTAGTACCAAGAAGAGCATTCTTAGTAGCGATTACAGAACCTTTCACACCTTTTACAGGGTTGATAGTTTCAAGGTAACCATCGTGCTTAGCAGTAACGTAAACATACTCAGCGTTGTGAAGAACGATATCTCCAACTTTTACATCTTTGTGAGCAGTTGGCAATTTGAAAGCTGGAACATTAATGTCAAGAGTCAAACCAGAAACATCAGTAATTCCTTTTGTAGCTTTGTCGTATGCAACGAATTCAGCAGAGATTCCTTTGCGTAGTGCCAAGCCGTTTGTTACAGGAGAGAATGCGAAGATACCTTCTACTTTACCGAATTGTCCTTTGATAGTTGCGAATACGTTTTTCATAGTATTACCTCCAGTAGTTTTGTTTTTGTTTACAGATGCGTTGAATTGAGCTTGAAGATCAGCTTGACCTTTCTTTTGTGCAAGCTTCGCGTTAAGTTCGTTTTGAATAGACAATTTTGTTTCCTCCTCAGATTGTTTTGTTTCAATGGCAGAGAGACGAGAATCAATTTCACGAAGTGACTCGAAAGAATCACCAGCTACATCCAAAGCTTTTTCAGCTTTGCGCTCAACATTAGCTAAACGGTAGCGAACACCAGCAACTTCAGCAGAAGCTTTGCTTGCTGTACGGTTAGCTTCGTCTGCTTGATGAAGAGCTTCAGCAGCAACTTCAGAAGATTTAACAGCAGACTTACTAGCAACAGATGCCTTCGCATGAGCTTGTTGTGCTTCACTTCGAGCAACTTGTGAACGAAGATCAGCCGCTACAGCAGCAGGTGATGGCTTGATTGTAGCAGTAATTGCTTCAGCTGTTTTGATAATCTGACTTCCAGGAGTAGAAAGTTTGATTTCAGCAGCTTTGATTTTGCTTGTGTCGATTTGACCAGTCTGGATTCCAGTTGGTTTATCGAGTTGTTTCTTCAACTGAGCCGTCAAATCCTTCTTAGCAACTTGAGATTTCAGTGAAGCAGTAAGAGAAGATGGAGCTTTCTCTTCGGCAATTTGAACCAAATGATCAGAACCTTGGTAACCAGCACCAATTACTTGAGAAGCAGGAACAGCTTCCTTTGTAAAGATTCCAGTAACTTCAGCCAAGCGATACTCGACAAGCCCATACTGTTCAAACTTTAAAACTCTGTACTGCTTACCATCACGAATGATAATGCTACCAACTGCATCCTTAATCCGACGAACTATCATACCAACCAATTCCTCCTTATGTGTAATAAACATTTAAGCCTTCCAAACCGACGATTCAGAAGACTTATGATATTTATTACATAAAAAAGAGCCTAGATAAACCAGGCTCTTCCTAATCACAAATAAAATCTCAGCATTTGCAATAGTTGCTTGTTAGCTTCTAGCATATGCATGTGAGCTTTTTGAACTTCTTCTAACCAGGCAT
>Ga0207655_1004378_pt1 | contig 10038 bp, 9 predicted proteins | sample KBSM44metaG_FD_184398 | JGI IMG/M metagenome (GOLD analysis project Ga0207655, IMG submission 184398) | Miscanthus rhizosphere microbial communities from Kellogg Biological Station, Michigan, USA - KBS M4-4 metaG (SPAdes) (version 2) | ecosystem: Host-associated > Plants > Roots > Rhizosphere >... | reverse complement strand
AGATTGCACCTTTACGGTCACACATAATAATGTCGCGTACTCCATAGCGATATAAAAGTTTAATAATTGCAATACCTGCTGCACCTGCGCCATTTGCGACAACTTTAATGTCAGACATTTTCTTTCCAACTAATTTCAGCGCATTCACAAGGCCCGCTACTGTTACGATAGCTGTTCCGTGTTGATCATCATGGAAGATAGGAATATTTGTTTCTTTCTTCAAACGTTCTTCAATAATGAAGCAGTTTGGTGCTGCGATATCTTCTAAGTTAACGCCGCCAAAAGTTGGCTCCATTAATTTTACAGTTTCAACAATTTTATCTACATCGTTTGTATTTAAGGCGATTGGGAATGCATCTACACCAGCAAAGCTCTTGAATAATACAGCTTTACCTTCCATTACTGGAAGAGATGCTTCAGGTCCAATGTTACCAAGACCAAGTACAGCCGTTCCATCCGTCACAACTGCTACCATATTTCCCTTCATCGTATATTCATATACCTTACTTTTATCGTCATAAATTTCTTTACAAGGCTCTGCAACCCCTGGAGAATATGCAAGACTTAAATCTTTTGCATTTTCTACTTTTACTTTTGATACAGTTTCTAATTTTCCTTGATGCACTTTATGCATGTGAAGTGCTTCTTCACGAAGTGTTGACAAACTATCCACTCTCCTCAAATTATTCTAGCTGGTATCAATTTCTCCAAGTGGTCTGACCACGAACACTACTACTATAATAATCGAAGTGTAGGGAAATTGTCCATTATATTTTCACAACTACATTCTCTTCCCCGACAATTTCACGAAGTGTTCCTAAGCATTTTTCACTTGGATGAATCGATAAACTTCGAGATAATTGTACCATTTTATGTTCCTTTTCATAATAAATTAGTACTTTCGCAAAACCCGAATAGTCAAACAATATTTTTGTAACCTGATTCAAAAGCTTTTTTTCATACTGAGACGGCAATTTCACGTAAACAGATGCATCTTTCTTTTCTTCATAAACATCCATTTCTTCTAACGGATATAGTCCGTTTACAATCCATTGCAGCTTATGATTTCTTAGCTCAATCGTACCGTCAACTAAAACAATTGCCCCTTCTTGTAACTTGTCTGAGAAATGTATATACGTGTCCGGGAAAACAACCGCTTCCATTTCATCATTTTGATCACAGAATGTAATAAACGCCATCTTTTGCAATTTTTTCGTACGAATGACTCTCACACTTGTTATATACACGATAGCCCTTTGTACTTTTTTCTTATTTCGCATCGCCTGAGCGAGAGATGGAATTTCTAATTCTTTTGCTAACTTCACATACTGCGCTGTCGGATAGCTTGATAAATAAAAGCCAAGTGCTTCCTTTTCTTTATTTAACTGTTCAATAAAAGAGAGCTCTTCTCCTTGTACATATTTTGATTTTGGAACAGCATCCCCTAAATCACGGGCAAGATTTGCGTACTCTAACGCTCCTTTAAGGCTTTTCCATAAATTCGTTCTCGAAATACCAAAATCGTCAAAACATCCCGACCAGACGAACGCCTCTAAATTTCGTTCTGTTACAAACTTCGCTGGCATACGAAGACAAAATTCAAATAAATCCTCAAACATTTTGCTCTCTCGTTCTTCTAACAATGCCGTCACTGTAGCCATTCCGATATTTCGAATTGAAAGTAAGCTGTAACGTATCGCATTCCCTTCTATTTGGAAGTTGTAACCACTCTTCTGAAGTGACGGTGGCAAAACGTGGAAACCTTTCCGCTTCGTTTCTCGTATATACTGCACAATCTTATCTTCATTTCCAATTGCACTTGATAATAATGCTGTCATAAATTCCAACGTATAATTCGCTTTTAAGTAGGCAAGCTGATATCCGATCATACTGTAAGCTACAGCGTGACTTCGGTTAAAACCGTAATTCGCAAATCTTACAATCAAATCGTAAATTTTATCTGCTGATGTCTCATCGTATCCGTTTCGCAAACAACCTTGCACGAAATGCTGACGTTCCTGATCTAAAATATCACGATTTTTTTTACTCACTGCTCGGCGTAATAAATCCGCTTCTCCGAGCGAAAATCCTGCTAACTTCGATGCAATTTGCATAATTTGTTCTTGGTATACAATTACACCGTATGTTCTTTCTAAAATCGGCTTTAAATCCGGATGTAAATATTCAATTTTTCTTTTTCCGTGCTTCGATTCAATAAAGGTTGGGATTTGCTCCATCGGTCCTGGTCTGTATAACGAGTTAACAGCGACAATGTCTTCAAACTCATTCGGTTTTAATCCGCGAAGTACATTTCGCATACCACCTGATTCAAGCTGGAATACCCCCGTTGTATCCCCTCTCCCTAGCAATTGGAACGTCTTTTCATCTTGGAGAGGTAAATTCCTTATATCAATTTCTTTCCCCGTTTTTTTCACAATAAACTTTATAATATTTTCAAGTAACGTTAAATTACGTAAGCCTAAAAAGTCCATCTTGAGCAACCCGAGTTCTTCTAATGCATCAGCAGGATATTGCGTAACATAAACATCGTTATGTCCTTCTTGAATTGCTACACTACCCGTTAACGGTTCTTGACTCATAATAACGCCAGCGGCATGAATAGACGTATGACGAGGTAAGCCTTCTACACGTTTTGCAATTTCAAACACACGCTCATGAAGAAGATTCCCTTGTATAAACTCACGGAGTGATTGTGATTCTTCATATGCATCTTTTAACGTTATACCAAGCTTTGATGGAATAAGTTTTGAAAATATGTCAATGTCTCGCGGCGGAAGTCCCATTACACGAGCAATATCTCTAATTGCTGCTTTCGCTGCAAGCGTCCCAAACGTTACAATTTGCGCCACGCGGAGCTGACCATACTTATCTTTCACATATCGGATCATCTCATCACGTCTTATATCTGGAAAATCGATATCAATGTCCGGAAGGGTCACACGTTCGGGATTTAAAAATCTTTCAAATAACAAATCGTATTCAATCGGATCAATATCTGTAATTTCTAATACGTACGAAACGAGTGAGCCAGCTGCCGATCCACGGCCTGGTCCTGTTAAAATATGATTTTCATGTGCATACTTCATAAAGTCCCATACGATGAGAAAATAATCACTAAATCCCATACTAGAAATGACGTTTAGTTCATGATTCAAACGCTTTATATGCACTTCTTTTGGCGTACCATAACGTTTATGCAAGCCTTCTTCACAAGCACGGCGTAAGTAAGTATCATTCGTCTCGTTAGATGGAACAGGAAATTTCGGTAATTGATTTACATGAAACGGTATTTCTACTTTACAACGTTCTGCAATTTTTACAGTGTTGTAAATCGCCTCTTCCGTGTGAGAAAATAGTGCTTCCATTTCATCCGATGACTTTAAATAATATTGATCCGTTTTGAGCCTCGGCCTGTCTGGATCAGTCATTTTCGTTCCACTTTCAACTGATAGTAAACATTCGTGAACGAGCGCGTCACTTTGATTGATATAGCGCACATCATTTGTTGCAACGACTGGGACATTTACCTTACTAATAAATTCAGGTAATTTTTCTTGCAGGAGCAGTTCATCTTGAATCGCATGATGCTGCAAACTCATATAAAAATTATCGAACATATTTTGATATGTACAAGCTACTTCTTCCGCCTGATCCTCTTTGTCTTCTAATAATAATTGTTCAATTTCCCCATCTTTACCTGGTGAAATAGCAATTAATCCTTTCGCATAATGCGCAAGCCACTTCTTCGGAATACCCTCTTTTGACTTCGTCATAATGCTACTAGAAATCTTTAATAAATTTTGATAGCCTATTTCATCTTCAGCAAGTAAGACGAGCGGATAAGACTTCTCTTCTTCTTCACTAAAAATAGAAGCTGTTAAGCCGATAATAGGCTGTATACCATGTTTCTTACATGCTTTATAAAACGGAATAACGCCATACATAACATTTTCATCCGTAATAGCCAACGATGAAAAACCAAGCTCTTTCGCCCTGACTACAAGCTCATCAATTTTACAAGCACTTTTTAATAAACTAAAAACGGTTTGACATTGTAAATGCACAAACTTCACTGTTGTACCCTCTCTTTACCTATTTGACTACTTTCATTATAGGTGATGAGGAAAGCGGAAATCAAAACATACTTCTCATACTTTGTCCATATATATGAAGAAGAAAGGGGAATGACGATGGATGTAAGAGAACATACTTTTTTCTCTCTGCTTATTATTAGTTATTTTATTGCCTTTGGGGTTATACTTGGCGGTTCATTAATTGGTGGATTTGGTGCGTTTCTTATCGGAAAACCAGCTCTAACTTACATTAATCAATTCGCCCAAAATTTAAGAATTTGGGCACTCGTTGCAGCAATCGGCGGAACATTTGATACCTTTTATAGCTTTGAAAGAAGCTTCTTTGGCGGAGATATGAAAGATATCGTAAAACAAATTCTCCTTATTTTTTTCGCAACTGGCGGCATGCAAACAGGTCTTATTATTATTAAATGGCTAACGCAGGAACATGTATGAGAGTGCCAAGTGCCAATACAGCAAAAAGATGGTACTTAGTTTTAGCTGGCGCTGCTGTTGGAGGCGTGTTGAGCTGGTTTATTTTTTTGTACATATACGGTGTTTTTCAAGAAGAACAATCTAGTAAAATAGCAGAGCAACGAGAAATTATAGAAAAACAAGAAGCAAAGCTCCACGTCCTTCTCGAAGATCAAGAAAAGTTGAACACAGAAAATAAACGTCTCTTAACAATTCAAGAGATTAAAATAAAAATAATAAATCGAGAAAAATATGATTTAGACAATCTAACACTCGAAAATATGACCACTTCTATCCATAATGACCTCCAACATCTTTTAACGAAAAACATTCAAAGTATCGCAAAAAATAAAGACCTACTCAAAAAAGCAATCGAAAACAAAACGTACAAACATTACGATCGTATATACCGCTTTAAAGTCGATACAATTTCTTTTGATACTGTACTTGAAATTAGTATTGATATAGAGAAAGAAAAATAAAGAAGGAGGGCTTAAGTGCCGCTCCTTCTTTTCGTTTTAACATATACTCTCTTATTTACAAATATCACGTAAATCAGCAAACAGACGATCCGCTTCTTCCCAAGAAGATGCTTTTGCACCAGAAGCCATCGGATGTCCTCCGCCGTTATATTGCATTGCTAATTTATTTATAACTGGCCCTTTTGAACGAAGGCGAACACGAATTACATCGTCTTCCTCTAAAAATAGAACCCATGCCTTTAATCCGTCAATATTACCAAGCGCTCCAACAACACCAGATGCTTCAGAAGGAAGTACATCAAATTCTTCTAATACTTCTTTCGTTAATTTAATGTAAGCTGCTCCTTCTTCTACCATCGTAAAGTTTTGTAAAATATAACCGTTTAAACGAGCGATTTTTTCTTTTGTCTTATACATTTCATTGTATAAATCTGTGAATTTCACACCCATATCAACAAGCTCACTTACGTAAAGGAGTGTTTTTGCTGTTGTATTCGGGAATAAGAAACGACCTGTATCTCCAACAATCCCTGCTAAAATAAGGCGAGCTGCTTCTTTTGTTATTTTTAATCCTTTATCTTTTCCATAGTTATAAAACTCATAAATCATTTCACTTGTAGAACTTGCTGTCGTATCTACCCACGTAATATCTCCGTACGGATCTTCATTTGGATGATGATCAATTTTGATTAACATCTTCCCTTTTGTATAGCGTTGATCGTCAACACGTTCTTGGTTCGCAGTATCACAAACGATAACAAGTGCATTTTCGTATACGCTATCTTCAATATTATCCATTACTCGTAAGTATGCTAGTGACGGTTCATTGTACCCAACCGTATAAATATTTTTCTCTGGAAACGATTCTTGCAAAATCGTACCAAGACCGCCTTGTGAACCTAACGCATCTGGATCCGGACGCACATGACGATGAATAATAATTGTCTCAAATTCTTTAATTACTCCTAAAATTTGCTCATGCATATGTATAATCTCCTTTTTATTCAACTTCTTCACTTTATCCTCCATTATAACGGAAAGTATTTCATACATGCGAACAATTGCTTTATAATAAAAATTAGAAAGTTTAGATATTTCTTTTTTCTTCACTATAATTTTCACAAAGCGATGGGAGTGTGCATTATGCCAGTATTAGTCTTCTGTATTATCGTCTCATTTATGTTGTACCTCTTCTACAAAACAAAATACTTTCGTACAAACCGCCCAATGGAAAAAGGTTGGCTCTCAGGAAAATCCGCAATGGCACTCGGTTCATTCGTCTTATTCTTCGGGATAAACCAATTCTTTTTAGAACTTTCAACCGCTCGTATGATCGTCGGTGTTTTATTCGTTCTATTTGGTAGTGCGAGTGCATTTAATGGATTTCGCCAATATAAACATTTCTTTCCATTAGCAGTTAAAGAAGCAGAAGCTTATGAAGCAACGTAAAAAAGCATCACCATTGTGATGCTTTTTTACGTCCTCTACTTTTTAAAATCATATATGCAACAAACGCAGAAGGTATATTAAATAGGTTGCCTTGCACATGAAAATGTAATTGTTCCTCTTCAAAAGACATTTTTTCATATAGTTCTCGCTGAGATAATCCTGTACGTTTCCTTTTTTCATGTAAACCTTGTAAATATAAATATTGGATCGGTATCATTACAAGAAAGTAAATAGTGCGATACCACCAAAGAAGATTATTTCTGATGACATATTGCATACCGCCTCCTCAAAATCCATTTTCTTACAATATAATTGTAACATAGTCTACCATCTAAATAAATTAATATTCTGTCATTTAATATTATATAAATCACTCTCTACATAAAAAAAGATGGAACAAATCAAAACGATTTGTTCCATCTTTTTATTTATCAATCAATTGCACCATAAGTAATGCTTTTCCAACAACATTACCTTCATGGTGTACTTCTACATCAACCTTACCAAATTTACGGCCAATTTCTAATACTTTCGGATGAACGGATACAACATTATCAATCTGAACCGGCTTTACAAAATAAATTGTTAAGTTCTCAACAATTGAATCACTCTTCTTCTGAGCACGAATGACACGGTTTGTTGCTTCTGTCACAATTGTTGTAAATACACCGTAAGATAATGTTCCGATTGAATTCGTCATTTGTGGTGTCACTGAAAATTGATACAAATGCTCATTTTTTGCTTCTTTCGGCGTCATAAATTGATTCGTTACAATATCATCAATCGTTTCACCAACTTGTGGTTGACGCTGAATCATCTGTAATGCCTGAAGTACATCTTGACGACTAATGATACCTTGCAATTTATTTCCATCTTCCACAACAGGAAGTAATTCAATACCTTCCCATACCATCATACGCGCTGCAGCTGCGACAGACATCTTTCCATTTACCGTAATAGGGTGTTTCGTCATCACTTTATCAATTGGTGTATCTTTCGCAACACCAATCATATCTTTCGAAGTTACGATACCTAACACCTTTTTATTTTCATCCACAATTGGATAACGTCCATGCATCGTCTCTTCATTGTACTCATGCCATTTCTGCACGATATCACTAGGCTTTAAATATAGTGTTTCTTCAATCGGTGTTAAAATATCTTCAACGAGTACAATTTCTTTCTTAATAAGTTGATCATAAATCGCGCGGTTAATTAACGTTGCGACCGTAAATGTATCATAGCTACTGGAAATAATCGGCAACTTCAATTCGTCTGCTAACTTTTTCACATGCTCTTCTGTATCAAATCCACCTGTAATTAATACAGCGGCCCCTGTTTCTAATGCTAATTGATGTGCATTCGTACGGTTCCCGATGATAAGCAAGTTCCCCGCTTCTGTATAGCGCATCATCGCTTCTAATTTCATAGCCCCGATTACGAATTTATTTAATGTTTTATGTAGTCCTTCTCTGCCTCCAAGTACTTGACCATCAACAATGTTAACGACTTCTGCATATGTTAGTTTTTCGATATTCTCTTTCTTCTTTTGTTCAATTCGAATTGTTCCGACACGTTCAATTGTACTAACATATCCTTTATTTTCTGCATCTTTAATCGCACGGTAAGCTGTCCCTTCACTTACACTCAAATCTTTCGCAATTTGCCTTACAGAAATTTTATGCCCTACCGGTAGGCTATTAATATGTTCTAAAATTTGATTATGTTTGGTAGCCAAATGGTTTCACCATACTTTCTTTTCCCTAAATTCTTCATGTGTTGTATTCCCAGTATACTATATTTTCAAAACTGTTACACTCTCTCTTTGTATATCTGTACTATTTTTTTTATAACAAAATGACCCTTGCATTCCACTAGTCATTCCATTACAACAATGTAATGCTATTGTCATCTCGTTCGATAGTTCGTCCACACACTTCCATATACAATTAAGACAAGAAATGAAACAAAGGAGCGAATACATGATGAAAAAAATTTTAGAGGTTATAGGCGCAGTATTTTTAGCTTGTGTAGATGGGAAAAAAGTTGCAATGGATTTGAATGAAACTCCTGAACAGCCGCGTTCAAAAAGAGAAGAGTCAACTAAACAAATACAGACTTTAAAAGCTGTACTACACGCATAAAAAGCCCTTCACTTGTCTTTTCAAATGAAGGGTATCTGTTTTATAGCGTAATACTTTCTCCAACTTCTAATACTTTCCCTGTACAATTTTGTAGTTTTTCTACAAATTGATATGGATCCTGTTCAATAACTGGGAACGTATTGTAATGCATCGGTACAACAGTTTTCGCATGAATCCATTTTGCTGCTAAAACAGCATCTTCTGGTCCCATTGTGAAATTATCACCAATTGGTAAAAACGCTATATCTATATCATTCAGTTCCCCAATTAACTTCATATCAGAGAATAGAGCCGTATCCCCTGCATGGTAAACCGTTTTCTCTTCTGCTGTAAATAAAATACCCGCTGGCATACCTGTATATGTAATCGTCTTATTTTCTTCATCAATATAACTAGAGCCGTGGAATGCTTGTGTAAACTTCACTTTTCCGAAGTCAAATTCATGTGAACCACCAATATGCATCGGATGTGTTTCTACACCTTGCCAACTTAAAAATGTCGCTAGTTCAAATGGCGCCACAACAACTGCATTATTTTTCTTCGCAAGCTCTACTGTATCTCCAACATGATCACCATGACCGTGCGATAAAAGAATTGCATCTACTTTTACATCTTCAGCCTTTAAATCTGTTTTCGGATTTCCCGTTAAAAATGGATCAATTAAAATCACTTTTCCATTCGTTTCAATCTTTACAACTGAATGCCCATGATAAGATACTTTCATTATTACATTCCTCCCCTATTCACATTCTCACTTTTTATTCTACATGATTTTTCAATTCCCTGTCTTTTCTAACATCTATTTACTTGTCATAACGCTTTCTTCCGAGGTAAAGTTATATTTGTAATTAAATATCTCGGGGGTGCCAATCGATGAATGCTAGATTAGAAAATTTAATGCAATGGCTAAAAGAAAAAAACGTAGAAGCCGCGTTCTTAACTTCTACACCAAACGTTTTCTACATGACAAACTTCCACTGTGAACCACACGAAAGACTACTTGGTATGTTTGTATTCCAAGAAAAAGAGCCTATTTTAATTTGCCCTAAAATGGAAGAAGGCCAAGCACGTAACGCTGGATGGGCACATGAAATTATCGGATTCACTGATACTGACAGACCATGGGATATGATTGCAAAAGCAATTAAAGACCGTGGCATCAATGCAAATGCAGTTGCAATTGAAAAAGAACATTTAAACGTAGAACGTTACGAAGAATTAACAAAATTATTCCCAAATGCAGCTTTCAAATCAGCAGAGGAAAAAGTTCGCGAGCTTCGTTTAATTAAGGATGAAAAAGAACTTTCTATTTTACGTGAAGCAGCTAAAATGGCAGACTATGCTGTTGAAGTTGGGGTAAATGCAATTAAAGAAAACCGCAGCGAACTAGAAGTA
>Ga0207655_1004376_pt1 | contig 10040 bp, 8 predicted proteins | sample KBSM44metaG_FD_184398 | JGI IMG/M metagenome (GOLD analysis project Ga0207655, IMG submission 184398) | Miscanthus rhizosphere microbial communities from Kellogg Biological Station, Michigan, USA - KBS M4-4 metaG (SPAdes) (version 2) | ecosystem: Host-associated > Plants > Roots > Rhizosphere >... | reverse complement strand
CGGTGGTGATACAGGGCAGCTCGCGGACGGTGCTTGAGAGCATCCACACCGCCGAGCGGCGGATCATGTGGCGACAACGGCAATGAGGAGGCAGGGAGATGGCAGCCAGCAACAGGGGATTCTCGATGATCGAACTGCTGATCGCCGTGGCGATCGTCGCGATTCTCGCCGGCGTCGCCTACCCGGCGTACACCGAATACTCGAAGAAAGCCCGCCGCTCGGAAATCGCGGCGCTGCTGGTTGAAGAGGCACAAAGGCTGGAGCGTTTCCATTCACGCGCAGTCCAGTACGCAGATGTCATCGGGCCGCCCGCGCACAGGCATGAGGTCACGGCTGGCAACGGCTTCTACGCCATCGAGGCCGAGCGCTCCGAAGACAGATTCGTGCTGGTGGCGACGCCGTCAGCCAGCGCGCTCATGGCAGGGGACCGCTGCGGCGCGTTCGTGCTGGAGAACACTGGCAAGCGCGACAACCTTGGGATGTCGGGTGATGCCAGTGTCCAGCAATGCTGGGGGCGATAAGGCCGCCCGGTCATTTCCAGCAGGTGGTGGTGCTCGGGTCCGGAGTCTTGGCGCCTGCCTGATTGAGGGTGTAGGTGCCGCAGCTGTCGCTGGCCTGGTTGCCCTGGGGGGTGCTGGTGAGGGTATAGCTGGTGGTGTCACTGGTGATCGTCAGCGTATACCGGCCGGTGGTGGACGCAGCAGCCGTGCCGATCTTGGTGAGGTCCGAGCCTACGTCGTATTTGTTGTTCTGCGCGTAGAAGCGCTCCATGCGGGCCGCGGCGTCGTTGAGCTGTGCAATGGCCTCGGAGCGATAGCCGCGTTTTACATAGTTGGTGTAAGACGGGTAGGCGACCGCCGCGAGGATACCGATGATCGCGACGGTGACCATCAGTTCGATGAGGGTAAAGCCACGCTGTGGCCGTTCAAGATTGTGCATGCCTGCCACCTTATGGATAGGGAATGGAGCGCCAGGTCTGGCGCCCGTTGAATTTCAAGCCTGTGTTGACTTTGATCGGGTTGTTGCTGCCCCCAACGCCACCACCGCCACCACTGGAGTCGGTCAGATACTTGTCGCCGGTGACCGTGCTGATATCGGTGCCGCCACCGGCAATGGCCATGCCGCTGACCACGTTGTTGGTGCCGTTGCCATCGGTGTAGTTGTCGGCGCTGGAGATCGTGCCGTTGCGGCGCAGGTTGAAGACCGTGAAGGTGGTTCGTCCGCCGGTGCCCGGGTCCAGGCCATAGACCCAGCCTGTCACGCCCGGGCTGCAGACGTCGGTGCTGGGCGTGCGGGTCGTCGCGAACAATACGCCGCCACTGATCGTCAGCGGGTCCACCAGACGCTCGCCGAGCAGGCTGCCACCCACCGAGAAGTTGATATACCAGCCTGACTTGCTGGTCCAGTCCACGGTGTTGGTGCTGACCAGCCTGATGGTGCTGGTCGATGTGCCGAAGCTGGCATTGTTGACCTGGGAAGTGATGGTCTGCTGCTGCAGGCTCGCCCTGCTGAGCACTGGCGTGGAGCTTGCCGTTTGCGCTGCGGTCTGTTTGTCCCAGATACCGTAGAGCGTCTGCAGGTCGGTACTGGTCTTGTCGGCCGAGGCGAAGTAGCGCCCGGTGCCGAAAATCACCAGGATGCCTGCCGCCGTCGGGTGCGCCCTGACCGAAGGGGCCGCAGTGATGGACTGGGCCGCCGAGCCTGCGGTGTCACTGACCGTGGCGGTGTACAGCGGTTTGTTGGCGAATGCGACCTTGAAGCTGGCGGCGGTGGTGTCGGCGGTCAGCGATGAGCCGATCAGGTCGAACCGCCACATGTTGCCCAGCAGGTCGCCGGCATAAACGTAGTCGGCGATGCCGTCGGCGTTGGCGTCCAGGATGGTCGGGGACGACAGGCCGTTGTTGCCGGTAACCGAGGTGGTCAGCTTGCTGATGACCGCGCCTGTCGCGGCATTGAGCACGAACAGTGAGGCGTTGCCGTTGTTGCCGTTGTACCCGTTGCCAAAAATGACCCCCCAATCACCGGTGTGCAGTTTGACGATCTTCGGAATAGAAAAGGTCGAGCCCAGATCGACGTCGTTCTGCGAGGTGAACTCCCACAACAGGCTGACGCTGTCGGGGTTGGTGATGTCCAGCGCAAAGACTTCACGCCCGCCTGCGCCCAGCGTGCCGACCAGGATAGTGCGCCATCCGGTGCCGATGAAAACGTCCGCGACCACCGGCGTGCTGTCCACGAAGTAGCGGTGCAGCGAGGAGTTGGAGTTGTAGTCCTTGTTGGTCAGGGCGCTGAGGTTGGAGATGACGGCCGAGGGTATGAACGCGAACTTCTCGACCCCTGTCGCGGTGTCGAACCCGTGCAGCATCCCGTCGTTGGCGCCGACATAGACCTGCCCGCGGCGGGTGCTCTGGGCGGTGGTGAACGCTGCGTAGGTGCCCGGCGTGCCATTGAGCGTATCGGCAACGTTGGCGTCGTAGAGGGCGGTATCGACCACCACCGGCGAGGAGTTCACCAGGTCACCGATCAGCGAGGCGCGGCGTCGGAAGTTTGAAGTCGCCTTGCTGGTGTCGCCCTTGATGAAGTCCACCTGATCGGACGTCAGGGTGGTCTGCAGGGCAACACCGGCGAAGGTCCGGGTGCCGAGGTTGGTGAATGTGAACGGCAGCAGTGCGTTGCCCGCCTGGTTCGCCATCTGGATGTTGCGCTGGTTCCAGAGCGGCATCTGCGCCGAGGCGGACCAGTTCTGCACCGTGCTGCCGGTCGGGTTGGTGGAAGTGAACGTGGTGGTGGTCTTGATGAGGTCACCGCTCCAGGTCGCCACGTTCAGGCTGTTGAGGTAGGTCGACGCTGAACTGCTGGTGCCCAGCGCCGGGACTACCGACGGGGTCGAAACCGAGCTGTTGGCCTGCAGGATCTGGTTGAACGCGGAGGACAGTTGATCCTTCAGGGTCGCAGCGTTGCTGACCAGGAAGTAGTTGTTGGGCGTGCCGCTGTTGTTCGAATCCCACTGTCCGCTGACCGGCACGCTAGTGCTGGTGTTGCTCGAGTCACCGAAGCCGCCCCACTTGGCCGCATACCACAGTGGATCATTGAGGTTGGTCACCGAGCGTGTGGAGGATGGGGTAAAGATGCGCGTGTGCGAGGTGCTGCCGTTGACCTGGGTGCTGCCTGACTTCATGCCGGGCAGCAGGGGGCAGGTCACGCCGATGCACGAGCCTGGCGCCTGGGAGCCTGGGGTGTCGAACGAATAGCGGGTGTTGCCGTTGCCGCCCCCTGTCACTTCCAGATAGATGCCGTCGGCCGTGGTGCCGGAAATCGTGTAGCCCATGTGCGATTCGAAGCCGGCTACCGAATACACGGTCTCCGACCGAACGCTGAGAGTGGCAGCCGGGCCGGTGCCTAGGACTTGGACTGTATAAAGCACGATGGCGTCCATGTCGTAGTCGCCGCCCTGGCCGCTGTCGTCGTACACCACGCGGAACACCGCCTGGGCACGACCTTCGTTGACCGTGTTGTCGGTCGGCTGGCCCGGCATGTTGTACATCGAGTCGATGTAGAAACCGGTGAGCTGTTCGTTGGTGTCGTTGTTGGTCACCTTGCCGAAGGGCAGCAGGGTGATGGTGCCGTTGCCGACCGGCATCTGAATGCGTGGCAGGGTCGACGACAGGGCGATGGAGAACGTCTGGACCTTCTGGTTCCCCAGCGAGGTGATCGGGTTGGTGTTGGCAAAATACGCCACGGAGCCTGCGTTGAAGGTGCCTTGCTTGGTCGCCTCCTCCGGAAGCCCGCGAATGTTGCCCAGGCTGGAAGCCACCTTGGCGGTCGGCGCGGTATCGCTGACGGTCGGGGTCTGGCCGATGTTGATGTTCTTGTTGCCGGCGCCGACGTCGGTGTTCCAGATCGTCTGCCCCTGGGTCTGTGCGCTGTAGCCATTCAGCGCGGTCGGTACGGGCGGGGAGGCGGCGGTGCTGTAGGCGCTGCCGGGCAAGTCCGAGTCGTAGCTTGGGTTCACATCGCTGAACAGCGTCTGGAAGGGCTTGGAGCAGCTTGGGTAGGTCGGGTTCGTGGCGTTGGCATCGGGGGTGGACGAATAGGGGTTGGTCCAGCTGGTCAGGCTGCTCAATGCCAGGTTGGTGTCACCCAGGCCTGCGGCGTAGCTGGCCGTCGGATTCGTCTCGCCGCTGAAATAGCGCAGGGTCTCGAACATCATCTCGGCCAGCGGGTTGCCCCACGACTGGCAGGAGCCGTTGGTGATCGAGTTGCCCTGGCTGGTGCAGCCGGTGTTGGTGAGGGTCAGCCCGTCGAGGGTGCCGACGATGCCGGTCCTGAAGTTTAGCGCGTTGCGCGTGATGAACACGCCGGTGGACGCGTTGATCTCGTTGGCGAAGCTGCTGATCGCCTTGCGCAGCACGCCGCCTTGCAGGTTGTTCTGGTAGGTGCCGGTCATCAGCCCGAAGTACATCTGGTTACCTTCACCGAAGTCGTGAAGGATGCCGGTTGGCTTGTATTTCCCGTTGGGGTAGAGCTTGCAGTTGCTTTCCAGAAAGTTGGTCTTGCACGCCTGCACGCGGACGATGTAATCGGTGGGCGTGACGGCGATGTCCCTGAAGGAGGTGTTGGTGGCCGTGGAGCCGCCCTGCACGGACTCGCGGGACACCCAGCCGAAAATCCGCACGTTGGCGATGTTGGGCAGCACCCGCAGCAGCGGGCCGACCAGCGTCGACTGCGTGTTGTTGGCGAACAGTGTGCGGTTGCCGGCAGCGGGGTTGGAGAATGGGGTGTAGTCGGACAGGTCGTATCCGTCCACGGTGCGGCTGGTGTATTCCTTGCCCCAAGTGTGCGCGTCGGTCGGGATGTAGGCCCGCTCCAGGATCGTCGAATCGTTGTCGGTGCTGCGATAACCGCCGTAGAGCACTTTGCGCAAGGCATCGGCGCGGGAAGTGGTCAGGTAGTTCAGGTAGTCGCCGCTCCAGTTGCCGCTGCAAGTCTTGTTGGTGGCCGCAGCGATGGCGGTGAAGTAGCTGCCGTTATGGGTGTAGCAGGTGTTGGAGTCGAAATAGCCCAGGTAGGTGATCGAGGGCTTGTAGCGAATGTCGATGGAGCCGTCGCCGTCCAGGTCGGATGCGTCGTTGTAGGCCGGGAAGAACAGCTTGTGGTCGCGCCCGACCACCAGCATGTTCAGGGGCGGCACCGAGTTGTTGACGAACAGCGGCAGTTGCGCCGGAACCTGGCTCACAGCTGCCTGCACCGCCGGGAAGGGCAGCAGGCAAGCGAGGGCAACGATGAAACTGCTGAGCGTGTTGGGCTTATTCATGGTCGGTCGCTGTCGGTGTGCACTCATGAGTCGGATACGGCAAAAATGCTGCGCAGGATCACCCGCTGGGTCACGTTATCGCTGGTGCAGAGCACCGTGGAGGCGCAGGCGGTGATTTCGTAGTAACGCTGCCCGCAGGGCTTTTTCGTCAATCCACAGCCGTCCTGGGCCGGGCCATCGATGAACTTGAGGTCGGTGACGTACCACTGCACCTGCACTTCGTAGCCGTTCACGGTATTCAGATAGGCGTTGTTGGCCGCCGTGAACGCGGCCGGATAGTCACCATTGACCGCAACAGCAGGCTTGGCCATGCACGGCTTGTTCGTGTTGCCGGCCATGGCGGTGCACTCCCAGGACTCGATGCTTTGCTCACCGATACGCAACGCGGCCTCTGCGGCGTTGGTCAGTGTCTTCTGCTGCTTGAGGTTGCCGGTGATGCGTGACTCCAGCGACACCCCACGCATGCTGGAGACGGCCAGCAGGGTGATGATCAGCAGCATCATGATGGCTACGAGCAGTGTCGCGCCTTTTTGTCCGCGGGCAGGGGAGTGGAAAGGGTGTGCGAGTGCGCGGCTCATGGCATCTGATTCCTGACCATAATGGTGCCCTGGACGATCTGGTAGATACTGCTCACGTCGTTATAGGTGGTGCCGTAGCGCGTGTTCCAGTCCGCCAGCGCAGGTGAAATCTGCGCGGTCGAGTCCCGGATGGTTGCGGTACCCGGGCTTTGCATCAACGCGCTGTAGCGCACCGCGCCAATGGGCGCGTTGGCGTCGGGGGTGCTGCTGAAAGTGCTCACGGACTTCTCGAGTGTGCCGGTGCCGTATTCGAAACGCAGGTCTCGAACGCCGGTCACCAGTTGCTGTGTCGTTGTGCCGTTGGTGCAGGTGATGGAGTTGGTGCTGGAGTCGAAGGTTATCTTTTCGACAATCTTGGGACGTGAGGCGACGTTCTCGGGCTTTACCGAATAGGGAGTGAGGATGCTGTCCTGATCGGCAGAGGCCAGCGCGGTGCCCTGGCAATTGACGTCGCGTTTGCCGGTCGCCTGGTACTGGATGCACAGTGAGGTCGCGGAGACTGCCGCCACCGAGCTGCCTTCATTGAACGAGCAGTTGGCCAGCGTCGTGGTGTCCCTCGGAATGAGGACGCCCAGGTTGCTGCGATAGCCCGCCTTGAGCAACTCCTGGCTGAGGAGCGCCAGGGTGAACCTGCCGTTTTCCTGGTTGCCCACCTGGCCCTGTTGAAACAGATAGCTGCGCTGGTTGCTGATGAAGATCTGAGTGACCCCCAGGATCAGGAACAGCCCGATCACCATCGCCACCATCAACTCGATGAGAGACAGGCCGCGCTGGCGGCTGCGCATCACGGCTGCATTCATTGGACTCGGGTCCTCAATCGGTAGGTACAGATGCCGGGAGTCGTGGCATTGTTGCCGTTCAGACATTCCGCCGCGCTCTTCACGGTCCAGGCCACCTGAATCTCCAGGTCGGTATTAGTGGTGTTGGTGGTGGCGCAGGAACTGGTGCCTTCATCCCCGGGGGTGAGGCTGCGGCAGATGAAGAAGCTGCTGCTCGCCAGCAGCGCACCCGCACCGGGCAATGCCGCGCTGGCCCTTTGTGCCCAGCAGCCGATCTGATCGCTCACCGCCGTCGGCGTCGGAATGCAGGCAACGCTCGGAGTGGTGAAGGATGCGCCCGGCGCCTTGAGGCAGGAATTCGCGGTGCCGCAGTCCTGGGGCGCGCTGCGAATGATTTCCACCAGATCGTCCACCAGCATGATCGCGGTATTGCGCTGTACCGAGTCCTGGGTGTACGGGATTGCCTTGCTTTGCAGGGCCACCATGCCTAATACGCCAATCACGATGATGATCAGGCTCACCAGCACTTCGATCATGCTGAAGCCCTGGCAACGCTGGCGGTTGAAGGTCTTCATCAGCACCCCGATGGCCGTGTCGTGGCAGGCGCGGTCACGCGACCGCTGGACTGCAGGTTGATGAATTGGGTGGTGACGCCGGCGTCGTTCGGGTAGCTGATCTGAAAGCACGCCGACGCCGACGCCGTACCGGTCGGGGAAAAGGCGACGCTGCCGACGGAGGTGGTGACCGCGATGCCTGATTGCAGGCCTGAGCTGCCCACCTGGCGCAGGTTCGCGCCGCTGGACGTGATGTTGACGGTGATGTTGCCGGTCCAGTTGGTGCTGGTGGCGCCCGGCGCCTGGATGGTCACGGACGTGCCGCGGGTCACGGCCTCTGCGCGTGCGTACTGGAGCAGATCGTAGAGTTCGTCCGAGGCTGCCCGTACGTTCATGCGGTGCAGCATCGAGGTCAGGCTGGGCATGGCGAAGGCCGCAAAGATGCCCACGATCACCACGACCACGATCAGCTCGATCAGGGTAAACCCGCCGCTATTGCCCCCGGAAGGACCTTGCCAGCTGCGACGCGAATGCAGGCGCGTAAGACCAGAGCTGAAACCCATCAAGGAAATTCCATTTTTCGTTTGAAATATGGTGATACTACTCAGGTTGAAAGTCGCTATGTAGTGGATGTCCGGAGATATTCGCCGGATCAGCGGCATGGTACTGATTTTTGACGGTAATGGAGTCGGTTTGTCCGCAGGAAGTCGGGCAGTGGCCGGCGATTGTTTCCTCTTGATGATCGGGTTCTGCATGTCCAGGCAACACGTGGTAATCGTCGGTGGTGGCGTCATCGGTCTGCTGACGGCCTTCAATCTCGCGGCAAAGGTTCAGAGCGTGGTGTTGCTCGACCGTTCCGGTGTCGGTCAGGAGTCTTCCTGGGCGGGCGGCGGTATCGTTTCACCGCTTTATCCCTGGCGCTACAGCCCTGCGGTCACAGCGCTGGCGCATTGGTCCCAGGATTTCTATCCGCAGTTGGGCGAGCGGCTGCTCGATGCCACGGGGATCGATCCGGAAGTCCACCGTACCGGTTTGTACTGGCTGGATCTGGACGACGAACAGCAGGCGCTGGAATGGGCTGCACGGGTCGGGCGGCCGCTGGCCTCTGTGGATATCTCGGCGGTCTATGACGCGGTGCCGGTGATGGGCGGCGGGTTTACCCGCGCCATTCACATGGCCGACATCGCCAACGTGCGCAACCCGCGACTGGTCAAATCCCTGAAGGCGGCACTGCTGGCGCTGCCTAACGTGACCCTTCACGAGCAGTGCGAAGTCAGTGATTTCGTGCGCGATGGCGACAGGATCATCGGCGTAAGCACACCGCAAGGCGACATCCTGGGTGACAGCGTAGTGCTGGCTGCCGGTGCCTGGAGCGGCGATCTGCTCGCCAGGCTCGGGCTGGAATTGCCGGTAGAGCCGGTCAAGGGCCAGATGATTCTGTACAAATGCGCATCCGACTTTCTCCCCAGCATGATCCTCGCCAAGGGCCGCTACGCGATTCCTCGCCGTGACGGCCACATTCTGATCGGTAGCACGCTGGAGCACGAGGGCTACGACAAGACCCCCACCGATGTGGCGCTGCAAAGCCTGAAAGCGTCGGCAGTGGAGCTGATCCCGGCCCTGGCCGATGCCGAGGTGGTGGGGCACTGGGCAGGACTGCGCCCGGGGTCACCGGATGGCATTCCGTTCATCGGCCCGGTACCGGGGCATGACGGGCTCTGGCTCAACTGCGGGCATTTCCGCAACGGCCTGGTGCTGGCGCCTGCGTCGTGCCAGTTGCTGACGGATTTGCTGGTGGGCGATGTGCCGATCATCGATCCGGCGCCGTATGCACCAGCGCCCACGGCCCTCGGCCAAAAACCGGTCGAGACCCCGTAGCAGTCCGGCTTGCCGGCGTCAGCGATCTTGAGAACGCTCCCGCCGGCAAGCCGTGCTGCTACGGTTGTGAGTGCGCCATCAATCCCGTAGCAGCCGGGCTTGCCCGCGGGGGCGATTCCAAGGGCGCCGACGCCGGCAAGCCGGACTGCTACGGGAAACTACTCCAACCCCAACTTCTTCAACCGATAGCGCATCGACCTGAACGTCAGGCTCAACCGTTGCGCGGCTGCCGTGCGGTTCCAGCGGGTCTCTTCGAGGGCCTGGAGGATCAGCTTGCGCTCGATGCTCTCCAGGTAATCTTCCAGATTGTCGATGTCAGCCAGGCTCGGGCCGTCCTGTTCGTTGACCGTGACCGGTTCTGCCAGGCGCAGGTCGTCGGCGTTGATCTGGTCGTTTTCGCACAGGGTGTAGGCCCGTTCGAGCATGTTCTCCAGCTCGCGAACGTTGCCGGGAAAACGGTAGCCCTTGAGCGCGGTCAGCGCCGGGCCAGCGAGGCGGGCAGGGGGCTGGGCGGCGCCTTCGGCCAGGCGGCGCAGGACATTGTTGGCGATTTCCTCGATGTCTTCGCGGCGTTCGCGCAGCGGCGGCACGCGCAGTTCGATGACGTTGAGGCGGTAATACAGATCCTGCCGGAAGCGCTGGGCCGCGACTTCGACGCTCAGGTCCTTGTGGGTTGCGCACAACACGCGCACATCGACCACTTGCTCCTGCTGCCCGCCTACCGCGCGGATGGATTTCTCCTGGATGGCGCGCAGCAGTTTTACCTGCATCGCCAGCGGCAGGTCGGCCACTTCATCGAGAAACAACGTACCGCCGTTGGCCGCCTGGAACAGCCCCGGTTTGTCTTCGTGGGCGCCGGTGAAGCTGCCTTTGCGATGGCCGAAGAATTCGCTTTCCATCAGTTCCGTAGGAATCGCGCCGCAGTTGACCGGCACGAACG
>Ga0207655_1004373_pt1 | contig 10043 bp, 10 predicted proteins | sample KBSM44metaG_FD_184398 | JGI IMG/M metagenome (GOLD analysis project Ga0207655, IMG submission 184398) | Miscanthus rhizosphere microbial communities from Kellogg Biological Station, Michigan, USA - KBS M4-4 metaG (SPAdes) (version 2) | ecosystem: Host-associated > Plants > Roots > Rhizosphere >... | reverse complement strand
GCCGGGCGTGCTAAACTCGCGGCCGTTTTACCTAATCGCTGCATTCTTGATACGGAACACCCATGGCCAAACGCCAACTCAATCGTCGTCAAAACTGGCGCATCGAAAAGATTCAGGGCGAACGCGCTGCCCGCGCCGCCAAACGCGAGTCCTCGGCTGTCGAGGCACTTGAGGGTGGCGATCTGGGCCCGGAACAGACCGGCCTGGTGATCGCGCACTTCGGTGTGCAGGTCGAAGTCGAAGCCCTTGATGGCGAGCTGGCTGGCCAAGTGTTCCGCTGTCACTTGCGCGCCAACCTGCCGGCGCTGGTGACCGGCGATCAGGTGGTCTGGCGTGCCGGCAACCAGGGCATCGGCGTGATCGTGGCGCAACTGCCGCGCAAAACCGAACTCTGCCGCCCGGACAGCCGAGGTCAGCTCAAGCCTGTCGCGGCCAACGTCGACATGATCGTGATTGTCTTCGCGCCACTGCCCGAGCCTCACGCCAACTTGATCGACCGCTACCTGGTCGCCGCTGAGCACGCAGGGATTCGTCCGTTGCTGTTGCTCAACAAGTTCGACCTGATCGACGAGCAGAACGCCCCGGCGCTGAATGCCTTGCTGGCGGTTTACCGCACACTGGGTTACCCGGTGCTGGAAGTCTCGGCGCACCACGGCAATGGCATGGAGCAACTTCAAAAACAACTGGACGGACGCATCAGCGTGTTCGTCGGCCAGTCCGGCGTCGGCAAATCCTCGTTGGTCAACAGCCTGTTGCCTGAAGTCGAAGCCCGTGTCGGCCCGCTGTCCGAGTTGTCCGGCCAGGGCACTCACACCACCACCACCGCGCGGTTGTTCCACTTCCCCGGTGGCGGTGAGTTGATCGACTCCCCGGGTATCCGCGAATTCGGCCTGGGCCACGTCAGCCGTGCCGACGTCGAAGCCGGCTTCATCGAGTTCAACGACTTGATCGGCACCTGCCGCTTCCGCGACTGCAAGCACGACCGCGAGCCGGGTTGCGCCCTGCTCAAGGCCCTTGAAGAGGGTCGCGTGCAGCAGCAACGGATGAACAGCTACCGCTCGATCATCGCCAGCCTGCCAGAAACCAGCTACTAAACAGACGCGCCCGCTGCCTCGACACTGACGGGGCGGCGCGCCGCTTGTAGCATCCTACAAATATCCTCACCATTTAAACGTCAGAAACTTCTGTAAGGCGCTTGCACGCCTGCGTGTAGGGAAATTCTCTTTATCAGCGCAGGCCTTGTTACGCCCACTCAAGTGCATACATTCGAGCCCTCATCGCATTTCTGGCGATACCGAGGGACAGCCATGCAAACCTATCATTTGTTCATCAGCCACTCGTGGAACTACCCCCACGCCCACGACAACCTCGTACGGCTGCTCAACGCTAAACCCGGCTTCACGTTCAAAAATTTTTCGGTACCGCCAGACAACCCGATCATCGGCGCGAAAACCGACAAACAGCTGGAAGAAGCCATCGAAAACAAAATCCGGCCCTGCTCGGCAGTGCTGATCATGGCGGGGATGTATTCGACCTACAGCAAGTGGATCAACAAGGAAATCGAGATCGCCAAACGCATGAACAAGGTGATTATTGCGGTGAAGCCGTTTGGTGCGGAGCGGATTTCCACAGTGGTACGCCAGGCGGCGCACGCGGAGTGTGCGTGGAACACCAACAGCATCATCAGTGCCATTCGAACTCACGCGGCGGGTTGAACCATGCGCAAGGGATTGTTCATCGGGATCAACCATTACGCCCACGTCTCTCCATTGAGCGGATGCAATAACGATGCGATGGCCATGGCCTCGGTGCTGGAGCGTCACGCCAACGGGCGGCCGAACTTCAGCAGCAAGGTGCTGACCTCAGCCGAAGATGACCTTTCGCTGACGGCCATGAAGCAGCACATCCAAAGCCTGTTTTCCGGTGATTGTGATGTGGCGCTGCTGTATTTCGCCGGCCATGGCCAATTCGATACCAGCATCGACGAGGGGCTGCTGATTCCTCAGGACTTTGCACCGGGTGGCGATGGTATTCGCATCAGCGACATATTGAGTTGGGCGGACAACGCCCCCCACATCAAGAACAAAATCATCATCCTCGATTGCTGCCAGGCTGGCGCAGCCGCCGCAATGCGCGGGTTACGCGGTGGTAGCAGCGTCATCGGCGAAGGCATGACCATTCTCACCGCCTGCAAAAAAGATCAGGTTGCACTCGAAGGACGCGGCCATGGCGTGTTTACCGACCTGTTGCTGCAAGCGCTGCACGGTGGGGCCGCCAACGTATTGGGCAAGGTCACTCCCGGCAGCGTGTACTCATTCGTCGACAATGCGTTGGGCGCATGGGAACAACGGCCAGTGTTCAAGACGAACGTCTCGCAATTTGTCCCCTTGCGCGAGGTCACGCCACTGATCGCCGAAGAAACCCTGCGCAAACTCAAGGACTGGTTCCCGGAGCCCAGCCATGTCTTTGCGCTCGACCCCAGCTACGAACCCACCGAAACAACGTTCGACCCGGACCACGGCGAAGTCTTCGCCCAATTGCAAAAATGCAATCGCCACAGCCTGATCGAACCGGTGGACGCCGAGCACATGTATTACGCCGCCCTGAACTCAACCGGTTGCCGCCTTACCGCCCTCGGCGCCTATTACCGCGAACTCGCCCTCAAAGGACATTTCTGATGCCCGTATTCATCAGCTACCGTCACGTGGATCGCCCGTACGCGATCGCCATCAACAGCCGTCTGATACGGGCCAACATCAAGACCTACTTCGACGTGCTGGACCCGGAATCACAGACCACCGACGACATCACCGGGGTCATCACCCGCAACATCACGGCGTGCACGCATCTGATGGCGGTGGTCTCTGACAAGACCGCGCTCTCATGGTGGGTGCCGTTCGAAATCGGTGAAGCGACCATCAGTAACCGACGGATATGCTCATTCAAGACAGAACCGGCCGAACTGCCGCTTTACCTCGATAAATGGCCAAAGCTCAGCACCGACAAGGATCTGGATTTTTTCATTGATGCCTACCGTGAAGAGGTGGCGACCAAGCGCTCAATGACGCTGGATTCGATCAACGAATCTCTTTACGGCACCTACAAACGTAATGCCGAGCTGTTCCACGACCAGCTCAAGAACCGCATCCGACGCGGCTTCTGACAGGCACAAAAAAGCCGCGATGATCGCGGCTTTTTTTGGTCTGTTGCTTGGGTGGTTCGCCCGGTTTCGGCTCCAGGTCATTGAACGTTGCGGCCGTGCTGTCTAGTTCGTGCAGGAGTCAGGGCTTGATGAACTGTTCGACGGGCGCGAGGTATTTGGAAAAACAGGTATTAGAGTGATATTCATCACGTCCGGCGCCGAAAGCCATTCTCAGAACCTTGTCATATTTTTCTGCAGCAACAAGAGCCTGAGCTTGTATGAGCTTCGTGCTGATATGCGTGAAACCGTATATTCGAATTGCTTTCAAAATGATTGACTCGACACATTCCACTTGCTGGAAAAGTATCTGCTTTGCTCTATCTGACTGCGACATCAAGATACCGACGAGTGCACGTTTGTCACCAGTGGTAAATGAGTAAGGCTGTTGATTTTGATACAGAGAGAACGCATGCATCAACAGCAAAAGCTCGCCATCGTCGATGCTGTCGATTTGAAGCAGTTCGTCCATGAAGTCCAAGTCTTCATCCGCCGCACCAAGCACGCGACATGACTGGACGAGACTGCAAAGCCGATCATAGGACGGATAACTGCCAACGCGCTTGGATACACACTTTTCTACATCATTTAAGTATAGAGAATGCTTGGCACTATCTAGAACGTAGCAATCACCAAGTCCGCACTGAAAAACCGACAATGCTTCCTCAATCAAATCACATTGAGATAGCTTTACCAGTATGTCGTTGTCATGCGATCAGTTTCCGCAGTAAATGCTCACTGTCGTCTTTGAGATTCTCTTGAAGCTGCCGGAAAACGAAATCTGTAACCACCTCCTGGTCAGTGCTTTCTCCAGCGATGAAATTTGCGGCAGAAACACACAGTGCAAAAATGCGTTTGTCGTTATGGGCGCAATTCAAAACGATATGCGTAGGATCGATTTGATGATCTTTTCCATACTGTGTTGCCAATCGCGCCAACATAGGCGTTTTCATCAACTGCTGAAGCTTAAAATTGCCGTGAGCGTTACCGGTCAATAACTGAATCGCAAACTGGTCCGCAGCAAGCTCATCGGCATCTTTGTCTAGCGCCTCGCCTTCCTTGATTTCATCATCGACAATCGTTCCATTTGCACCGACATGACCCAAGGCAATATGCCCAAGCTCATGTGCCAAATGGAAAAGCAAGAAACCGCTTTTTCGATTGTTGGAAAGGACGATCGATGGCCGGCCATTGATCGCCATGGCGATGCCATCCATTTTTCGGCCAAGCAAAGGTGTAGCCAAGTGGATGACTGGGATGCCAATGCCCCAACAATAGTCGAGCAACGCAGACAAGCCCACCCAAGGAGCCCCTGACGAAAGCAAGTGATCACGAATCGCCAGTGCGTCCGCTGGAGGCGGAACGAATTGAGTATCGAGCGCAGAAAGCGCGAGGCGCGAGGCGCTACGAGCCAAGGCAACCGCAAGATTCACGTCTGATTCAGAGGTTTTGGCAGACTTTTTGAATCGCTTATCTGCCGGTAAATCGAATTCAATCCGGGGAGGCGTCTCACTGAAAGGACGCATACGCAGACTTAATGCTTTGGCCAAATAAACCTTGGCTTGTTGCACACCTGCCGGTGACGCCTCTACCTCATCTGTCCACCAGTCAGGCAGCAGAAGAGCGAGCTTTCTTTTCGAAATGCCCTGTTTGTCTAAGGCGGAGTAAAGACTTTGAACTGTGGTCATAGATCCTTCCTCCCTAGAATGGCATCACATGAAATGGGTAGCTCAAGCAGTAGACATCATGTCTTGCCGCAAAACTCACGGGACAGTATAGATTCTTTGTAGCAGTTGCAAGGTATGCAGAGACGCTTACCGTGCTGCTCGTCGGGGTCAGCCAGCGCCCCCCCGCCGGAACACAGGTTCTTCGAGCTGAAGTGGCGCCTCCCCCTTTTTAGCCAGCGTTCACGCTGGCAACCACGGCCCACAAAAAAGCCGCGAATATCGCGGCTTTCTCATTTTCAGCGTGCGGCTTTTTCCAGCGTCCAACCCAGCACATCCAAGGCGTCACAGCCGTCCTGGATCAATATGTGCGCAGCGTTGGCGAAATGCTCCAGGTCGTGACCTTCAGCTTCTTTGACGCACAGACAGCTGACGCTGTTGAGCAGATTACGCGCGGCTTTGAGTCGGTGGACGGCGGTTTCGAGGAGATCGGAAGCGCGGGCTTCGGTGTCGATGTACAGCGTTGGGCCGACGCTGAAGTTGCCTTGGAGGGGGTGGTATTTGGGCATGGCTTGAATCTCATCTGATAGGTGAAGCTTCCCCCCTTTCGCGGCTAAACGAATTAGGGTGGTAGCCGTACGCGGGTTAGCCGACCGGACAGATGAACCCGGCACACCCGAAGGTGTCCCACGCACAGCCACCATAAACATGTAGATGCCAGGCAGCAAAAAACGCCACGATTATACGGGCGCTTGTGCATCATCTGTAACGACCGGCTAAAGTCGATCACCGATTCTTCGGCGACGGACAAACTATAGGCGAGCCTCCAGCGACGTGAAACCCGGTTCATGCGTCTCGGAGACGTCCTACACCTTTCTCGGACATGCCTCATACCTTGATTTTTACCGCCATGAGACGGATATAAATAAATTCTTACAGGCGCAAAAAAGCCGACATCACTGTCGGCTTTTTTGTGGGTCACTGCTTCGGTGGTTCAACCGGTTTCGGTGCCGGGTTGTCGAAGAGATTCAAACGCTCCCGAAGTTCATGTGCCGGCAACGGCTCTTTATCCGCCGGTAACGCATTCGGATCGGCTGGCGTGGCAGGCACTTCGCCCGGACCACCCTGCCCTTGCGCTGGCTCTGGAGCCGGTTCCGCACCTTGCGAACCTTCGATGGCACGCTGGGCTTTCTTGGTCAGCACCACGATGTCGATACGGCGATTGATCGGATTGAACGGGTGCTCGCGATCGAACAACGCCGACGAGGCATAACCGACGACGCGCGCCACCTGTGCATCCGGATAGCTGCCGGCGACCAGCGCACGACGTGCAGCGTTGGCACGGTTGGCCGAGAGTTCCCAGTTACCGAAGTCACCCGTGCCCGTGTACGGCTTGGCATCGGTGTGGCCGCTGATGCTGATCTTGTTCGGCACCGCTTTAATGGTGTCGGCCATGGCCAGCAGGATGTCTTCGAAGTACGGCTTCAGACGGGCACTGCCAGAGTCGAACATCGGCCGGTTTTCGGCGTCCACAATCTGGATGCGCAAACCGTCCGGCGTGATTTCGAAACTGATCTGGTCTTTGAATTTCTTCAGCTGCGGGTTCTCTTCGACCTTGGTCTGCAGTTCTTGCAGCAACAGTTCGAGACGTTCCTTCTCGACCTGTTCGGCCATGCCTTCAACCTGCTCGGCGTCGACGGTCACCTTGTCCGGCTGCGGCTGAGATTTCACTTCGGGGTTGAGGGTGTTCTCCGGCGCCAGGGTCGGCGAGCCGCCCAGGTCGATGATGTACGGCGTGCCACTTTCGGAAAAGCCGACCGGGTCCTTGAAGTAACCGGCGATGGCGATCTTCTGCTCAGGCGTTGCGGTGGACAGTAGCCACAGCACCAGGAAGAACGCCATCATCGCCGTCGCGAAGTCCGCGAAGGCGATTTTCCAGGCGCCCCCGTGATGCCCGCCGGCGATGCGCTTGACGCGCTTGATGATTATCGGCTGGTTATTTTCCATGACTTAACGACCGCGAACCGCTTGTTCCAGCTCAGCGAAGCTAGGACGGTGCGCCGGGTACAGAACCTTGCGCCCGAACTCTACCGCCAGCGATGGCGGCATGCCGGAGGCCGAAGCGACCAGCGAGGCCTTGATGGCTTCGTAGACGTTCAGTTCTTCCTTGGCATCGTGGGCCAGGGAATGGGCCAGCGGGCCGAAGAAACCGTACGCCGCGAGAATACCGAAGAAGGTACCGACGAGTGCCGCACCGACGTGCAGGCCGATGGATTTCTGATCGCCTTCACCCAGGGAAGCCATGGTCACCACGATACCGAGTACCGCCGCGACGATACCGAAACCGGGCATGGCGTCGGCAATACCGTTCACCGCGTGGGACGGATGCTCGAGGTCTTCCTTGAGGCTGTAAAGCTCCATGTCGAACAGGCCTTCAAGCTCATGGGGAGCCATGTTGCCGGAGGACATGATGCGCAAGTAATCGCAGATGAACGCGGTCATGCGTTCGTCTTTAAGCACAGTCGGGTACTTGGCGAAAATCGGGCTTGCGGCGGCGTCTTCGATGTCGCCCTCGATCGCCATCATGCCTTCGCGGCGGCTCTTGTTGAGGATCTCGTAGATCAGGCCCAGCACTTCCAGATAGAACGTGTGGTTGAAACGCGAACTGAACATGCCCAAGGATTTCTTGAGCACGTGCATGGTCATGTAACCGGGGTTGGCCTGCAGAAATGCACCGAGTGCCGCACCACCGATAATCATGACCTCGAAGGGCTGAATCAGGGCGGCAATTTTGCCATGGGAGAGCACGTATCCGCCGAGCACGCTCGCGAATACGACGATGATGCCGATTAATTTAGCCATAGGTAGGAGAGCACTTACTGAGTCGGGTTCAAGGTCATATTCGGAAGTTAAAAAATCTCTTCTTCTACTTATCGGCAAAACTGCGCCAGACTATAGCCAGTTCAGGCGAAAAGCCAATTTGGCCCGCTCCGGGCATAGGTAATGCAGACGATGATCGCGTCCAACCATGGCTAACGAAACGAACGTTCCAACGCCAAAACCGACCACTCTCGAAGGCTGGGTCAAGCTTCTCGATGGCGTGCGCCTGCCCGTTCCGCAAGCCAGTCATGACCGCGTCTGCAAGGCCATCGCCAACAGTCGCAGTTCCCTGCGCGATATCGCCGAACTGATACAGGACAGCCCCGCGCTGGCGCTGAGCGTGATTCGCGAAGCCAATCGCCACACCCATGGCAGCATGACCGAGCCTGCGGAAAACCTTGAGGTGGCGATCAATCGCCTCGGTTTGAAGCGCACCGAAGAACTGCTCGCCCGCCTGCCTGCCCAGCCTCAATCCGAAATCCCGGTGGGCCTGCGTCAGCTGCAACTGATCAGCCAGCACGCGACCCAACAGGCCAACGGTTTTTTCGCCAGTCGCCTGGCGCGGCTGTGGCAAGACATCCACTGGGGCAGCCTGCTGTTTCTCTCGCCGCTCTGGCCGATGGCGTTGACCCATCCGCAGTTGCTCGAAGAGTGGGAGTTGCGGGTCATCCACAAAGGCGAGTCGGCGCGCAAAGTCGAAAAGCAATTGTTCGGCGCGCGCCTGCTGGAAATCTGCCTGGCGCTTGTGGACATCTGGCGTCTGCCGATCTGGGTGCAGCAGGGTTATCGGCTGCTGCTCAACGAGCAACGTGAGCTGGTGAAAGTGCTGCGCATCGCGCGCGACAGCGATCATCCATTGCGCCAGCAGAACCGCCTCGACGACGATCCGACCCTGCGCCGCTGGCTCAATCAACCGGCCAATACGGTGTTGCTGGCCAACGGTCTGGCGCTGTCGGCGCAACAGGCCTGGGACAGTCCGCACAGTGAACGCTGGCAGTACCTGACCAGCCTTTACCTGCAAATGCCGATGGACGAAGTGCAGCAGCAGTTGCACCAACAGGCCGCCAACAGCGCCCGCCATCACGCCATGCCGGACCTCTGGCACCCGGCCGTTTCATTGATCTGGCCGTGGGGTATGAACCGCGTTCATGCTGGATTGCTGCCAGCCCCGGCACCGACGGCCGAAGACCTGGCGAAATGGCGCAGACAGTGTGCCGAGTTGCTGGTCGAGCCCAGTCGCTTCACCAATGCCATGCACTTGACCACCTCTGCCCGGGACGCTTTGGTCGCGTGTGGCATGCGTCGGGTGATGATCCTGATGGCCGACCGCACTCACGCCAATCTGCGAGTGCATCAGACGGCCGGACTGCCAAAAGAAGCGGCCGGCCTGAACTTCGTCGTCAGCCAGAGCACCGTACTGCAACGCCTGCTCTCGCAACAGGCCCAGGTACGCCTGACGCCGGCCAACAACGCACAATTTTCCGAGCTGTTACCAGTCAACCTGCGCTCACAGTTCGGCGGCGAACACTTGCTGCTGCGTTCACTGGTCAATAATGGTCGGGTGATCATGATTGTGGTGGCGGATCAGGGCGGCGGGCCGTTCTCTGAAATCACCGTACAAGCCTTCGGCAAAACCGCGCAGTGCATCGAAAAGGCACTGCACAGCTTTAGCCACCGCGGCCAATGACGCTGCGCTACAATCCTCCCCTTTGTGTTCTGGAGACCTCACATGTCTGACTTCTCTGGCTTGCCGCTGGTGATCGAGCCGAGCGACTTGCTCCCTCGTCTCGACGCCCGCGATCTGATTCTGGTGGACCTGACCAGCAGCGCCCGTTATGCCGAAGGGCATATCCCCGGTGCGCGTTTTGTCGATCCGAAACGCACTCAACTCGGTCACGCGCCTGCGCCGGGACTGATGCCGCCGCAAGCGGCGCTCGAAGCGTTGTTCGGCGAACTGGGGCACAACCCCGATGCGGTCTACGTGGTCTATGACGACGAAGGCGGCGGTTGGGCCGGGCGCTTTATCTGGCTGCTGGATGTCATCGGCCACAGCAAGTACCACTATGTCGACGGCGGCCTGAAAGCCTGGCTGGCAGAAGGCTTGCCCATGTCGATCCAGATCCCGGCAGCGGTCGGCGGCCCGGTAGCGTTGACCTTGCACGACGAACCTACCGCCACCCGCGAGTACCTGCAAAGCCGCCTCGGTGCCGCCGACCTGGCGATCTGGGACGCACGCGGGCCGCTGGAGTACTCCGGCGAGAAAGTCCTGGCGGCCAAGGCCGGGCACATTCCCGGCGCGG
>Ga0207655_1004368_pt1 | contig 10054 bp, 7 predicted proteins | sample KBSM44metaG_FD_184398 | JGI IMG/M metagenome (GOLD analysis project Ga0207655, IMG submission 184398) | Miscanthus rhizosphere microbial communities from Kellogg Biological Station, Michigan, USA - KBS M4-4 metaG (SPAdes) (version 2) | ecosystem: Host-associated > Plants > Roots > Rhizosphere >... | reverse complement strand
AACCAGTCGGTCGCAGACAATCTAACTCCAACTGGATAACCAGCAGGAACAGCGAGTTTAATCGCCTGAAGAACCTCAAGTGTCATGCGCATACGGTTTTCTAAAGAACCGCCATATTCATCTGTACGCTGATTCGCAATTGGCGATAAGAATTGATGTAATAAGTAACCATGCGCAGCGTGAACTTCGATTAACTCAAACCCAGCTTCTATGGCACGTTTTGCTGCTGCTGCAAAGTCTTGTTGAACTTGTTTAATCTCAGCAATGGTCAAAGCATGCGGTGCTGCATCATGAACAGAAAAGGTACTCTCACTTGGAGCAACCGTTTGCCAACCATGTGGCTGATCTTTTGCAATTTGCCCTTTCCCTAACCATGGTTTTTCAGTAGAAGCCTTACGACCTGCATGCGCTAACTGAATTCCAAATGGCATGGGTGAAAGTGTTCTAACCTTACCCAATAATGTTTTGATTTGGTCACGTTGCTGATCATTCCAAAGTCCAAGGTCAGCATAACTAATACGCCCCTCAGCTTGTACAGCAGTCGCCTCTACAATACAAAGTCCCGCACCGGACAATGCATAATTTGCCCATTGCTGTTCATGCCAATAGGTCACTTCACCGTCATCTGTTGCCGAATATTGGCACATTGGGGCAATTACAATTCTATTGACCAGTTGTAGTGAACCAAAGTTAACCGTTTCAAATAATTTTGCCATTTTTAATTCCTAGAATTGCTTAATTACACGTAAACCTGCACTCCAGTTACGTCCATCCGCTGGCTCAAAGTAGCGTCCATTACCGTCATTTACGATCACTGAACCTGCATAGTTTTTATCAAATAGGTTATCAACACGGGCAAAGCTATTCACTTTCCAGTCGCCCATTACCCATGCATAACCAACATTAGCTGAGGTTACACTGTAGCTTGGCGCTGCGTCACTGTTGGTATCATTCACGTATACTTTATCCATATACTGTACATCTACACCACCATATAGACCGTGAGTAGGTTGCCAAGCCAAAGAGGCATAAGCCTGATTTTTAGCAATACCTGGGATGGCATTCCCTGATGGAATTTGAGTAACACTTCCTGAGGCTGGAATATCCGCATCAAAGGTTGCATCTAAATATGTATAGCTTGCAGTCGCAGTTAAATCACGCCATAACTTTTTATTCCATGCAAACTCTACACCTTCACGTAAGGTTTTATCTGCATTACGGAACGTTGAACGGCCGTTAGAATTCCCTGCTGAAACAATGTCATCTTTGGTTTTAGTCTGGAAAACTGCCAAAGTAAAATCACCTAAATGATTTTGTGACTTTAAGCCTGTTTCATAGGTATCACTCGTTGATGCTGTTAAATCAAAATTAAAACCGCTCAAACCATCTGGACGATATGCCATTTCAGTAAAAGTTGGTGTTTCAAAGCCTTTGGCATAACTCACATAGGCCATAAGTTCAGGTAAAATTTGCCAGCTTAACGCAGCTGACGGTAATACTTTATCGTAATCGGTTTTATCGCTATCGTCGCCATTACTTAAATAGCGATCTTCCGACTTATAATGGACATTGCTATAGCGCACACCCGTATCTAAACGCCATGTTGGTAAGAACTGCCAAGATGCTTGTAAATAGGGGTCAATATTCCACAAAGTATTATCTTCATCACGGCGTAAATTACCTTTGACACCATAAGAAGGTTGACCGTTTACTAAGTTAAAGTTTTCAAAGCCTTTGCGGTCTTCATCCATTACATCGACTGCAACACCGACACTTACAGTCGTATTGGGCAGCAGCTCTTTACCCGTCCAACGGAAATCAGCACCATAATAATTACGCTCAAAATCAATCACGCCACCTGCATGATTGATGCTGGCATCTTGTGTTGATTTAGGAATAGATTGATATTGAGTAACTTGGCGATTACCTAAATATGCCATCGCATAGAGTTCATTTTTATCATTAATCGGCTTAGACCACGTCACGCCAGTTTGAGTTTGTTCAATATCTTTACGGACATTAAATTGCTTTAAAAATGGAACTTGTTGCTTTGGGTTCGCATTCCACTGGTCATGAGTTAAACCCTGTGGATCATCTGCATGGATTTTGACATAGTTGGTCACCCAGTTTATTTTGCTGCCATCATCAAGATTCCAACTGAGCTTTGCATTGTTTAATACTTTCTCTGCACCGCTATGTTCTCGATAAGCATTGGTATCGAAGTATGATGAACTAATAACATAACTTGGTTCATTCGCACCCTTTGCCCCACCTTGTAGCACGAGTCCAGCTCGGCTTTTATCATGACTTCCGCCCGAATAACTCAGCTCAATCGAGTCTTTACCCTGCCCTTCTTTAGTAGACGTTAAAATCGTCCCGCCAGATGAGTTTCCATAAAGCGAAGAAAAAGGTCCTGTTAGAACTTCGACATGATCCAGACTACTTAAATCGATATTAGACGTTTGACCTTGTCCATCTGGCATTGTTGCAGGAATACCATCAACATACAGGCGAATACCTCGAACACCAAAAGTAGAGCGTGCGCCAAAACCGCGCATGGAGAGCTGTAAATCTTGTGCATAATTTTCACGATTACGAATCTGTAAACTCGGTATGCCTTTTACAACTTCAGTTAAATTTACTTGTGAAGAAGTATCGAGTTGAGGTGCATCAACTCTAAAAACTGAAGCTGGTGTTTGCAAATAGGTTGTATCGGTACGCGTTGCTTCCACATGTAAAGTTGGCAATACCGTAATGTCTTGAGCTAAGTCATCTGCCCAAACGAGTGGGCTATAAATACAGCCCATACTCATCAAAATACAGTAATGAAGTCGGTCTAAGCGTAATAAGGACATGCTTATTTCCTTTATTTATATTGTAGTTATGATAACAAAAAGCAGTGTCTTGTCTGGATATTGAATTCGCTCTGCATTGTTGTAAATCTGGAACACACTTAATCACTATCAAAGAACTTACTACCTACTTTAATTAACGACTTAAAGACAGATGATCTTTCCAGCAATATCGTTCAAGCCACTCTTTTGCTTCTTCGGCATAATCAATTCCGATACGCGGTGTCATCACCACTTCAGGCTGAGTGGATGCTGCTTCAATCCATAGTCCAGATTCTTCACCTAAAGTTTGGCCTTTTAAACTTCGATCAATTCCTAAATATCGTGTGAGTTTGCCGGGTCCAGCCAAAAGCTTATATTCTTTTTTGGTTGAAGCACCATTCAAAAATGCAGAACGAATCATCACCCCTTCAGGGATGCCTTCTGTCTGAGTAATGAGGTTGAGCATTTCATACATGCCATAAATTAAATAGACATAAATCGTGCCACCTAAACCATACATCACCTCTGTTCGAGCTGTACGTTTATCATTGTAGCTATGGCAAGCTTTATCTCGAATTCCTAAATAAGCTTCAGTTTCGGTAATCGTACATCGAATGACATGTCCATCAGCTTGTCGCTTACATAACACGCATCCGATTAAATCATGAGCAACCTGTGAAGTTTCACGTTGAAACCAGCTTAATGGTAAAATATCTGACATAGTAATCTCTGAAATATTACATACCACACGATATACTTGATTATTCCAGTATATCTGTTAATTCTGCGAGTTGGCGATGCCTGAGTTACCCGAAGTCGAAACAACTAAAACCAGTTTATTTCCCTTATTGAATCAAAAAGTTCAAAGTGTAGAAGTACGTAACCCGAGCTTACGCTGGGCAATACCAGATGATGTTCAAAAACTTGTTGGGCAACGTCTTATTGGATTAAATCGACGCTCAAAATATATCTTGGCAAACTTTGAACAAGATCAAATGCTTTGGCATTTAGGAATGTCAGGCAGCTTCCGCTTGTGTCAGCCAAATGATGAGCTGAGAAAACATGATCACTTCATCATTCGCTTTGAGGAACATGAGTTACGTTATCATGACCCGCGTCGCTTTGGCTGCATTCTCTGGCTAAACTCTGAAACACAAGGGAAGTTAATTGATACTTTAGGGCCCGAGCCTTTAAGTACTGACTTTAATGCAGAATATTTAGCTTCAAAACTTAAAAATAAATCTGTCGGCACAAAAATTGCACTTATGGATAATCATGTTGTGGTTGGTGTTGGCAATATTTATGCAACTGAAAGTTTATTCAATGTCGGGATCCATCCCGCACAACCTGCTGCGGACCTAAGCCTTGAACAAATCGAGAAACTGGTGATCGAAATCAAACGGATTTTAAAGTCTGCTATTGATTTGGGTGGTTCGACCTTACGTGATTACAGCAATGCCATGGGTGAAAATGGTTATTTCCAACAGACCCTTTTGGCGTATGGACGTGCCGGACAGATGTGTGTTAACTGTGAAACCACATTAGAAAACTTGAAACTTGGACAACGTGCAAGTGTATTTTGCCCAGAGTGCCAACCCCTCAAAAAGCCCAATAAGCTCTAATTTTCAGAGGAAGTCATAATGCAAACAGCAATCGTCCGACATATTCTGGTCAAAGATAAAGACTTAGCTGAACAGTTAAAAAAGAAGCTACAAAGTGGTGCTGACTTTGCCAAACTTGCTAAGCAATATTCAACTTGTAATTCAGCAAAACGCGGTGGTGAATTAGGCGAAGTCAAAAAAGGACAGCTGGTACCAGTGATTGATAAAGTGGTATTTACAGCCGCTGAGCGTGTACTACAAGGACCAATAAAAAGCCAATTTGGTTATCATCTTTTAGAAGTTAAATTCAGAATGAGTAGCTTACGTTGATTCCATTATTTTAATTGTGGTATTCAGAAGCTTGAGCCTGTGCATTCAGTTGATATGTCCAAGCTTTGATCTGTTCACCCGACTCAAGCTTCACATCTGCTATGACACGTTGATATTGAAAACCTTCAAAATCATCAAGCATCTGCCAGTTTTCTGCCAGTTTTTCTGTGCTAAACAGATAACCCTCTACCCAATCGGCTTTTGCGTCTAAAACAATTGCTTTTAAGCCTTTGTCGGGTCCCCAATCTAAAATATGAATCACACCACGCACACTGGCTTTTGTCCAGTTACCGCCAATCTGCTCTAAAATATGAGCATTTGCTTTATTTGGACATAAGGTTCCATACACAAAAAGCTGATTCATTTATTTATACCCCTTTTACAATATGTGTAATTGAACTTATTGGTAACCTTTCAATTTTATCAATATCTTTAGTCAAACATAAAATACTTAGTAATAAAAAACGGTACCTTTTGTACCGTTTTTTATTACTTCAGAATACTGTTAGGCCTGCTTTTTCAACTCATCACGAATTTCACGCAATAATTGAATATCTTCAGGAGTTGCAGCTGGAGCTTCTGGCTCATTCTTATCACGGCGAAGTCTGTTTAATAATTTCACCATTAAGAAAACGACCCAAGCCAAAATAATAAAGTTAATTAAAATAGTGAGGAAATTACCATAGGTTAAAACATTAATACCTGCTTTTTGCAAAGCATCTAAAGATTGCAGATTGGTAGGGTTTGCTCCTAGAACAATGAATTTCTGTGAAAAATCGACACCACCACCAGTAATTACACTGATCAACGGCATGATAATATCTTTTACTAAAGAGTCTACGATTTTGCCAAAAGCACCACCAATAATCACACCAATGGCTAAATCCATCATATTGCCTTTCACGGCAAATTCTTTAAATTCTTGAATAATACTCATCTAAACATCTCCAGATGTCGGGGGTTAAAACACGTTATATTTTTCTTTTTCATTGGCATCTTATCCATTTAGATAGTACTCGCCATGATATTGATAATTTAATATTTTTATCAAAAAAAGAAAGTTATTTCACACTTTAACAACATATCCTCTGATAAGAAAAATATGATTTTAAGCTTAGTTTAATTTCAGATATAACGATTAAAAAAACCGCTAAATTAATTTAGCGGTTTTTTCTTTTTCACTTAAGAAAAATTATTTATCACGGTTACGTTTACGTTCATTTTCAGTCAAGTAACGCTTACGGATACGAATTGACTTTGGAGTAACTTCAACTAATTCATCATCTTCAATGAATTCAAGCGCTTGTTCAAGCGTGTATTCCATTGCAGGTGTTAAAGTTAATGCTTCATCAGTACCAGATGCACGAACGTTAGTTAACTGTTTCGCTTTAGTTGGGTTAACAACCATATCATCTGAACGAGAGTTAATACCGATGATCATGCCTTCATATACTTCTAACTGTGGTTTCGCGAACAAACGACCACGGTCTTGAAGTGTAAATAATGCATAGCCCAAGCAAGTACCTTGAACCATTGAAATCAATACACCATTTTGACGTTTCGCAACAGTACCTGCTTTTGCTGGACCATAATGCGAGAAGCTTGATGTCATGATCCCTGTACCAGAAGTCATCGTCAAGAATTCAGAACGGAAACCGATCAAACCACGTGAAGGCACAGTTGCTTCGATACGGATACGGCCTTTACCGTCAACTTCCATATTGGTCATTTCGCCTTTACGGAAGCCCATTTGTTCCATAACAGAACCTTGGTGCTGTTCTTCAACGTCAAAAGTTACGTTTTCGTAAGGCTCTTGTTTTTCACCGTCGATTTCTTTCATGATTACTTGTGGACGTGACACGCCCATTTCGAAACCTTCACGACGCATGTTTTCAATTAAAACTGAAAGGTGAAGTTCACCACGGCCAGAAACTTTGAAACGGTCTGGACTGTCAGTATCTTCAACACGTAAAGCTACGTTATGGATTAATTCGCGATCTAGACGTTCACGGATATTACGTGAAGTTACGAACTTACCTTCTTTACCAGCAAACGGAGAGTTGTTTACTTGGAATGTCATAGATACTGTAGGTTCATCTACAGATAAAGCTGGTAATGCTTCAACATTTTTCGGATCACAAATCGTGTCAGAAATGTTAAGCGCATCAATACCAGTAATACATACGATATCACCAGCAGATGCTGAATCAACATCAATACGCTCTAAACCATGGTAACCCATGATTTTTAAGATACGGCCGTTACGTGTATTGCCTTCTTTGTCAATTACAGTAACAGGAGTATTTAATTTTACTGAACCACGTTGAATACGACCAACACCGATAACACCTACGAAGCTGTTATAGTCAAGTGAAGAAATCTGCATTTGGAATGGACCGTCAGCATCAACTGCTGGTGGTTCAACGATGTCTACAATCGTTTCAAACAACGGAGTCATATCTTCCGCAAGTTCTTCAGGTGCAGGACCTGCAACACCACGTAAACCTGATGCATAAACGATTGGGAAATCCAACTGTTCATCAGTTGCGCCAAGGTTATCAAATAAATCAAATACTTGATCGATAACCCAATCTGGACGCGCACTTGGCTTGTCAACTTTGTTAATAATAACGATTGGTTTTAAACCACGAGCAAACGCTTTTTGAGTTACAAAGCGAGTTTGTGGCATTGGACCTTCTTGAGCATCAACGAGAAGTAATACGCAGTCAACCATCGACAATACACGTTCTACTTCACCACCGAAGTCGGCGTGTCCCGGGGTGTCGACGATGTTGATACGGTAAGTTGTATCAGTACGCTTATCTAACCAAGTAATAGAAGTGTTCTTTGCAAGAATGGTAATACCACGTTCACTTTCAAGCGCATTCGAGTCCATGACACGCTCAATCTCGCCTGCTCGGTCACCGAGAGCACCTGATTGCTGAAGAAGTTTATCGACAAGTGTGGTTTTCCCGTGGTCGACGTGCGCAATAATTGCGATATTACGGAGATTTTTGATATCTGACATGAAAATTCGAAACGCCTGAAATTTGAGGGCAAATTATACAGAAAAACACTACTCTTGAGTAGTGACAGTTTATTGACATTGACAAAAAAAATTTCTAATAGCCTGTATTTCGTTTTGTAAAGATAGTTATCTCGATTAGAATAGCGCCAATTTGCAAAATTGCGGCGGACCTACACCCATGTCCAATCAACACTCTCAAGACCATTTAGACCTTATTTATGGTTTAAATGATCGACCAAAACCTTTGATCGCTTTTTTAGCAGCTTTCCAGCATTTGCTTGCGATTATTGTACCAATTGTTACACCTGGCCTTTTAATTTGCTTAGCTTTAGGTGTTTCACGTACTGAAACTAACATGATTTTATCGATGTCTTTGGTGATTTCGGGCATTGCTACATTTTTACAATGTAAAAAAGTTGGTCCATTTGGTGCTGGTCTTCTTATTGTTCAAGGCACAAGCTTTAACTTTATTGGTCCTATTATTGGTATTGGTAGTGCAATGGTTGCCGCAGGAACACCTGTAAACCAAGTCATGGCTGCAATATTTGGTGTGGTCATTGCAGGTTCCTTCATTGAAATGGGTGTTTCGCAAATTCTTCCATGGGTAAAAAGACTAATTACTCCTTTAGTGACCGGTATTGTTGTTCTATTAATTGGCTTAACACTTATTAAAGAAGGCTTGATTAGTATGGGTGGTGGCTACCAAGCCATGCAAGATCATACTTTTGCAAGTGCAGACAACCTTATTATGTCATGTACTGTACTTGCCATTATTGTTGTTCTAAATCGTATTCGAGTGGTTTGGATTAAAAGCTCAGCTATTTTAATCGCTTTAGTGAGTGGTTACATTCTTGCTGGATTTATGGGACATCTAGATTTCTCTGGTATTAAAGATGCGCCACTCGTACAAATTCCAACACCAATGCACTTTGGTTTAAGCTTCTCTTGGGGATTGTTCATTCCAATGGCATTCATTTACTTGGTGACCTCTTTAGAAGCAATTGGTGATGTGACAGCAACTAGTAAACTTTCCAACCAACCTGTTAATGGTCCAGTATGGATGCAACGTATTAAAGGTGGCGTGTTAGTTAATGGTGCAAACTCTTTATTGGCAGGATTATTTAACACTTTCCCTAGTTCTGTTTTCGCTCAAAACAATGGTGTAATTCAACTCACTGGGGTTGCTAGCCGCTATGTAGGTATCTGGATTGCCATTTTACTGGTTTTATTAGGTCTATTTCCTGCGGTAGCTGGTGTGATACAAGCAGTTCCTCAAGCGGTTTTAGGTGGCGCTGTTATGGTAATGTTCGGCGCAGTGGCTGCATCAGGTATTAATATTCTTTCTTCAGTTCACCTTGATCGCCGAGCTTTATTAATTATTGCCATCTCACTTGCATTAGGTTTAGGTGTTGCTCAAGTTCCTCAAATTTTAGAGCACCTTCCAGAATTATTTAAAAATATTTTTAGCTCTGGCGTGGCAACAGGTGGTATAGCAGCATTGATTTTAAATGTTGTACTTCCTGAAACGCATAAATAACTAACTTTTAATTTTGATTACTGCCCAGCTCCCACTGGGCATTATTCTTCATGAGAGATGTACATGGATCCTAGAAGTGAAGTGGTATTAAGACAGCAAGACTATTTAAAAGGTAGAATCTTGTTAATTAATGCACCGAATGATGCCTTAGTCAGTCAATTACCCGCTGGGACTGATGCGTCAGTCTGGACATGGAACCATGCCGACTATCAGGGATTTATAAATAGTGGAACAAAAGCGCACTTCTCAGTTGAGTTTCCATCACAAGAATTCGACCAAGCAATCATTTTTGTTCCAAAATCTAAAGAGCTCTTGAATTACATATTGCATGTAGTGATGAGTCATCTTAAAACCGATCAAGCTGTTTTTTTAGTCGGTGAAAAAAAGGGTGGCGTAGAAAGAGCAGCCAAACAATTACAAAATTTCGGCAAAGTACTAAAACTTGATAGTGCCCGCCACTGTCAATTGTGGCACTTAAAGATTGAGAAAACTGAAAAGATCAAACCTCTGGAAAGCTGGCTCAAAACCTATAGTGTTCAAATCAACGAACAAGAACTTACGATTTGCGCTCTACCCGGTGTCTTTAGCCAAAATCATCTAGATGTCGGAACTGCTGTTTTACTCCCTTATCTTAATCAGGTGAAATCAGGTAGAATTGCCGACTTCGGGTGTGGTGCTGGAATTATCAGTTGCTATTTGGCAAAAATAAATTCAAGTAATATTA
>Ga0207655_1004362_pt1 | contig 10061 bp, 10 predicted proteins | sample KBSM44metaG_FD_184398 | JGI IMG/M metagenome (GOLD analysis project Ga0207655, IMG submission 184398) | Miscanthus rhizosphere microbial communities from Kellogg Biological Station, Michigan, USA - KBS M4-4 metaG (SPAdes) (version 2) | ecosystem: Host-associated > Plants > Roots > Rhizosphere >... | reverse complement strand
CGTGCGGTAGTCCACGGGTGACAGGGCGCGCAGGTCGATCACCTCGATCGAGATGCCGTCGTCTTCTGCGGCCACGGCCGCATCCATCGCCGTCGTCACCTGCGCGCCGTAGGTCACCACGGTCACATCGGCCCCTTCCCGCACGACGCGGGCAAGTCCCATCGGTGCGGCATCGGCGATGTCGAGATCGAGATCGACCTCACCCTTCGTGTGGTAGAGGCGCTTGGGTTCGAAGAACACCACGGGGTCATCGCTCGCGATTGCCTGGCGGAGCAGCATGTAGGCGTCCTGCGGGTTCGACACGGCGACGACGCGCAGGCCCGCGGTGTGGACGAAGTACGCCTCGGGAGACTCGGAATGGTGCTCGGCCGCTCCGACTCCACCGGCCCAGGGGATGCGGATGGTCAGCGGCATCGTAACGCGTCCGCGCGTGCGGTAGTGGAGCTTCGCCACCTGACACACGATCTGGTCGAAGGCCGGGTAGACGAACCCGTCGAACTGGATCTCGACGACCGGTCGGAAGCCTCGCATCGCCAGTCCGACAGCGGTTCCGACGATCCCCGATTCCGCCAGCGGCGTGTCGATGACCCGCGCCGGACCGAACTCGTCGAGGAGCCCGTCCGTGATGCGGAACACACCCCCGAGGCGGCCGATGTCCTCCCCCATCACCAGCACCTGGGGATCGTCCGCCATCGCGCGGTGCAGGCCCGCCGTGAGCGCCTTGCCCATCGTCAACGTCGTCATCGAGTCACCCCCTCGGCATCGTCGGCATCGGCATCCGAATCGAGCGAATCGAGGTAGGCGGAGAAGCGCGCCCGCTGCCGATCGATCCCGCTGTGGGGCTCGGCGTACACATCATCGAGTACCTCGATCGCCGGTCGCGTCACCGCCGTGAGGGCGGCTTCTCGCATCCGGCCCGTGAGCACGTCCGCCTCGCGGGCGATGTCGGCGAGGATGTCGTCGTCGATGTCACCGGTGCTCCGCAGGTATGCCTCGAGCCGCGTGAGCGGGTCGCGGGCCCGCCATTTCTCGAGCTCCTCCGCGTTGCGGTAGCGCGTCGGGTCGTCGGAGGTGGTGTGGGGTCCCATGCGGTAGGTGACGGCCTCCAGGAAGACGGGGCCCTCCCCCTGCCGGGCGTGGTCGAGAGCCCACCGCATCGCGGCCGTGCAGGCGAGCACGTCGTTGCCGTCGACCCGCAGGCTCGGGATGCCGAAACCCTGCGCGCGCCCCGCAATCGGGAAACGGCTCTGCACCGTGACCGGTTCGGAGATCGCCCAGTGGTTGTTCGAGCACACGAAGACGACGGGTGCGCCGAAGGACGCGGCGAAGACCATCGCCTCATTCACATCGCCCTGGCTGGTCGCGCCGTCGCCGAAGTAGGCGACCGCCACCTGGTCACCGCCGTCGCGCTGGATGCCCATCGCGTAGCCGACGGCGTGCAGACTCTGCGCGCCGATGATGATCTGCGGCGTCGCGAGATTGAGCTCGTACGGGTCGTAGGTGGAGTGCACCTCCCCGCGCCAGGAGAGCACGAGGTCGGCCGGCGCCCCGCCGCGGACGATCGTGACCCCGAGCTCCCGGTAGCTCGGGAACAGGAAGTCGTCGGGCCGGCAGGCGCGCGCCGTGCCGACCTGTATCGCCTCCTGGCCCTGGGCGGGCGCCCAGAGACCGAGATGACCCTGGCGTTGGAGGGCGACACCCTCGGCATCCATCCGGCGAACGATCGCCATGTCGCGATAGAGGCCCCGCAGGACGTCCGCGCCGATATCCGCGACCCACGGGTCCAGTCGCGGGTCGGACACGCGGTGCCCGTCGGTGGTGAGCAGGCGGGCTGCCGCGTCGCTCGTCGTGGTCGTGTCGCGTGTGGTCAGGGTGTACATCGTCGTCATCCCTCTCTGGAGGCGCCGCTCCCTCGTGGAGAACGACGACCGTCCGCACCGGCCTCGTCGCCGGATGCCAGGAAGGCTACGTGTGTCTGGCACCTAGCTCAAGTAACCCAGTCAGCACTGAGCATGTTGCACAGGCAACACACGGTGAACCTGATAGGGTTGGGCACTATGGGACCTCTCGACCGCGTCGACCTCGACCTCCTGAATGCCCTCGCCGACGACCACCGCGCGACGGTCGTCGCACTGGCCGAACGACTGGGCCTGTCCCGCAACACCGTCCAGGCGCGGTTGGCCCGCCTCGAGCGCGGCGGCGTGTTCCAGTCGTTCGAGCGATCCATCCTACCGCTGGCGCTGGGCCTGCCCATCGAGGCCATGGTGAGCGTCACGGTGCGTCAGGCCGAGCTCCCCCGCATCACCGCCGCAATCGCGAAGATCCCCGAAGTCGTGCAGGCCTACGGCATGAGCGGTCAGGTCGATCTGCTCGTCCGAGTGGCCGCCCGCGACACCCAGCACCTGTTCGACGTCGACGCGCGCATCCTCGCGATCGACGGCGTCGAGCGCACTGAGACCTCCCTCGTGATGGGAGAGGTCATCGGCTATCGGATCCGGCCACTTCTGGAGTCCGCGCGCGACGACGCGATCCGCTGATCCGTTCGCGCTTCCGCGACGCCGGCGGCGCCACCGACACCACCGATACCGGCAGCACGGGGTCGACGGGCACGTCGATGACCTCGGATGCCGTGGCGTCCATTCGCACGAGGACGACCCCGGCGAGAAGCACCGCTCCGCCGATGATCTGCACGACCGATGGCGCTTCACCGAGCAGCAGCCACGCGAAGCCGAGGGCGAACAGCACTTCACTGAGGCCGATGAACGACGCCAGCCGCGAACCCACGCGCGGCACGGCCATGACACCGAACGCATAGCCCAGGGTCGTGCCGACGGCGCCGACCCACAGGAGGGCGACGACGCCGGGCACCTCCACGCCACGGAAGACCACCGTGACGGGCGGCGCCGCGAACGGCAGGATTCCCGAGACCGCGAGCACGACCATGACCGCCGCGCCGACGAGGAGACCGCCCGCGGCCAGAGCGAGCGGCGGCAGGTCGTCGCCGGTGCGCTCACTCATCACGAAGTACACGCAGACGCAGACGGCCGCCCCCAGCGCCAGCACCGTTCCGAGCAGATCGAAGCGGGCGCCGGCGACATCGACCACGAGGACGAGACCCACGATCGCGACGACGGAACCGATCATCACCAGGCGCGAGGGCGCACGACGCGTGCGCATCCAGACGAATCCGACGAGCAGCACCGGGGCGAGGTACTGGATGAGGAGGGCGACCGCCACCGGCATCCGCTGCATCGCCGAGAAGAAGAGCAGTTGACAGCCGAGCACCGGGATCAGCCCGAAGGCGATCAGAGAGAGGCGGTGGCGTCGGACGAAGCCGGGCTCTCGGCGCACGGCACGCACGAGCGCCGGCGACAGGATGAGCCCCGCAAGCCCCATACGCACGGCGAGCGCCGCCGACAGCGACCATCCCGCCTCGAGCAGCGGCTTGACCAACGGCCCACTCGAAGAGAACGCGAGCGCCGAGGTGACCGCCAAGAGGATGCCGGTGGCGCGGGGCGCCGGTGCGTACGGGGCGGGACGGGCGGTGCGGGCGGTGCTGTCCACCGGCGGTCCTTCGGGGTCGACGTGCGGGCTGTCATGACTCAACAGCGATTACACTGGTGACACTAGCGCTCGCCGAGGTCAGGAGTCAACGTGGTCTTCATTCATGACACTGAGATGTCGCTGCGGGCGGCCGCGGCGCTCGTGAACACGCTCCCGGAGACGGACACCGCGGGGGCGGATCGACTGCTGTCACAGGCGGAGCTCGATGCCTACCTGGCCGAGTTCTCGTACACCGGGGCGTTCCGCCGTGACGAGACGGAGCTCGCCGCCGTGAGGGCCAACCGCCCGCGCCTGCGTGAGCTGTGGGACGTCGACCGGGACGGCGCGGTCCCGCTCGTCAACGCCATGCTCCGCGACGGTCGCGCGCTGCCGCAGCTGGTGATCCACGACGGTTTCGACTGGCACATCCATGCCACCGAGCCGGAGGCCCCCCTCGCCACGCGCATGCTGGTGGAGTCCGCGATGGCTTTCGTCGATGTGATCCGCTCGGACGAGTGGGGGCGTGTCCGAGTGTGCGCCGCCGATGATTGCCAATCGGTCTACGTCGACTTCTCGAAGAACGGCTCCAAGCGGTATTGCGATACCGGCAACTGCGGCAACCGGATGAACGTCAACGCCTACCGTCGGCGGAAGGCGCGAGAAAGCGCCTGACCGCGGCCGCCGCTTCGCGCGGCGTCTCGTAGTGGATGAGATGGCCCACATCGGGAATCTCGACGAGTTCGGCGTCGGGGAACAGCGTGCGCAGGTGGCGCTCGGCTTCGATCGGCGTGATGTCGTCCTTCTCGGCCGCAATGAGCAGTGTCGGCTGCGTGATCTGCGGGGCGAATCGGCGCACGTCGTTGGACACCGAGGTCATGAACCCTTCGAACAGGACGTCGCGATCGTGGAAGAGCGAGAAGTACGTGTCGTGCTGGTCGTGGATGAATCGGCGCAGCTCCGGATCGCGAGTCTTCGCCATGGACACGCTCATGACGCGGACGATCACCCGATTTCTCAGGAGGGCGTCGCCGAGTCGCTTCGGCAGCCGCGCGCCGAGCCGGTAGTAGAAGACGGCGAGCCGGGTGAGGATGCCGCGGGGTCCCTCCAACGCCGGTGCCCCGATCGGGTTGACCAGGATCACACGGGGCGTCGGCAACCCCGATGCGACGGCTGCTGCGACGACGATCGAACCGAACGAGTGTCCCAGCACGTCAGCGCCGGGGGCGACGGCATCCACGAAGGAGCGCAGCCATTGCGCGTAGACCTCGAGCGTGTGCTCGACTCCCGGCAGCGGCGGCGTCTCGCCGAACCCGGGGAGGTCGGGCGAGATGACCCGGATGTCGTCGAGGAACGCGACGACCGGCTCCAACCCGTGGTGATCACCGCGGTACCCGTGCACGGCGATCAGGGTCGTCTCCGCGTCGGCCGGACCGTACTCCCAGTAGGCGGTCGTCCCGCCGACGATCTGCACCTCATGCCGCGACACGGGGACGGCGGCGAGCCGATCGGCATAGGGAGAGGCGACGGTCACTCCTGAAGTCTAGAAGGCGTTCACTGATCCCACCCCGATCGCCATCCTCCGCGCGCCTGCACGGCGGTGTCGGTCCCCCTGCATACCGTCGGAGGCATGGAACAGTGGCAGGCGCCGACGCTCTGGGAAGACGAGGCTCTCTGGACGGAGGAGACTCCCGCTCCGGCCACGCCGGATATCCACGCCGCGCCCGGACGAGGGTGGGCGGATGCCGTCGGCGTCTTCGATCTGGAGACGACCGGAGTCGACGTCACCGCCGACCGCATCGTCACGGCGCACGTCGGGCTCCTCGATGCAAACGGGTCCGCCGTGCGGGCCCGATCCTGGATCGCCGACCCGGGCATCCCGATCCCCGACGGAGCGACGGCGGTCCACGGCATCACCACGGCGCACGCGAGGGAGCACGGAGCGAGCGCCGTCACCGTCGTCACCGAGGTCATCGCGGCCCTCCGGGAACTGCTGGACGCCGGCATCCCGGTCGTCGCGTACAACGCGCCGTTCGATTTCTCGATGCTGAAGTACGAAGCGCTCCGGCACGGCGTGCCGCCGATCATCGATCCCGCACCGGTGATCGACCCACTCGTGCTCGACAAGGCCCACGACCGGTTCCGCAAGGGCACGCGCACGCTGGAGGCGGTCGCCGCGCACTACGCCGTGCCGCTCGTGGGCGCGCACGACGCCGCCGCGGATGCGATCGCCGCGGGACGCGTCGCTCAGGCCCTCGCCCGCCGGTTCGAGCTCGACACCCCGGCGCACGATCTCCACACCCAGCAGATCGGGTGGGCGCGCGCGCAGGCCGACAGCCTGACCGAATACTTCATCCGCGTCGGGCGCCTCGACCCCGAAGAGCGCCTCGACGGCAGCTGGCCGATCCGCTGATCGCGATCCGCTGTCCGTCGCCGCCTGTCACTGGGCGGGCAAGCACCCGCCGTCCCTGATGTAGCCGCCGGCGTCAACGATGACCGTCTCCGCAGAGAGCGATCCGTAGAGACAGCCCCCCTGAGGCGCGGCAGCACCGAAGAGCACGTTCGTGCCGGCGCTACGCGTCTGCACGTCACGGAGTCCGACGTCCTCCAGAGCGGAACGCACGGCATCCGCCGTCAGCGTTCCCGATCCGCGCGTCGTCTCGAGCGCGGAGCGCGCGTCGGGGACCAGCTCATCAGCGGCGGCCCGGACATCGGGAGCCAGGTCGATCCGTTGCCGATAGCTCTCGTTGGCCGCCATCGCGGCGTCCGGGTCGTACCCCGCGCACCCCGCGGGCAATTCGACGCCGGGCTGCTGCGGGCACGCGGCTGTCGGCGCCGACGCGCTGCCCACGGCGCTCGGCGCGGACGCGCATCCCGTCATCGCGATCAGGACGAGAAGGGCGAGCGGGAAGATCGTGCGGCGCATCCCGCGAGCGTATCCGCCACCCCGCGTCGTGTCTGTCCCCCGAACGACCGACAGTTCGTCCCGCGCACCCCGGCGATGAGACGACGAAAGCCCCGCCGAAGCGGGGCTTTCGCGGGGATTCGGGCTTACTTGCTCGAACCGCCGAAGTTCTTGAAGCGCTGGTTGAACTTCTCGACGCGACCGGCCGAGTCCATGATGCGCTGCTTGCCCGTGTAGAACGGGTGCGAAGCCGAGGAGATTTCGACGTCGATGACCGGGTAGGTCTCGCCGTCCAGCTCGATCGTCTTGTCGCTGGTGACCGTCGAACGGGTCAGGAACGTCTCGCCGGAGCCGAGGTCGCGGAACACGACCGCCGTGTACTCGGGGTGGATGTCAGTCTTCATGGGATTCCTTACGTGGTGCCCTGGATTTTGCCAGGGCGAGGGAAGTCTGCGGTGCGCACGCAGGCGCGCATGCACCAAGGGTCGATCATACCAGTCGGAGAGCCCGACAGCGAACGCGCGTCAGTCCCCCGCCGGGCCGGTCGCCCGCGCGGCGTAACGACCGGCTTCTTGGGTGAGCGTGATCGGCATTCCGAAGGTCTCCGAAAGATTCTGCGCCGTCAGGGTCTCTGCAAGCGGACCCGCCGCGACCACGCCGCCTTCTCGCAACAGGAGTACGTGCGTGAAACCGACCGGGATCTCCTCGACGTGGTGGGTGACCATGACCATGGCGGGGGTGGTCGGCGCCTGCGCATAGCCGCTGAGCAACTCCAGCAGTTCCTCGCGCGCGCCGAGGTCGAGACTCGCCGAAGGCTCGTCCAGCAGCAGCAGCTCGGGGTCGGTCATGACCGCGCGGGCGATCTGCACACGCTTCTGCTCGCCGTCCGACAGGGTGCCGAAGGTCCGCTCGGCGAGATGGTCGAGCTTCCATTCCGCCAGCACGCGGCGCGCCCGGCGCTCGTCGATCGGCTCATACGTCTCGTTCCAGCGGCCGAGCACCGAGAACGCCGCCGTCAACACGACGTCCAGCACCGTCTCCTCCGGCGGAACGCGTCGCGCCATAGCCGAAGACGCGAAGCCGATCCGCGGGCGCAGATCGAACACGTCGGTGCGGCCGAGCCGCTCGTCGAGGATGGTGACCTCGCCCGAGGTGGGGTGGATCAGCGTCGAGGCGAGCTGGAGGATCGTCGTCTTTCCGGCGCCGTTCGGACCGAGCACCACCCAGCGCTGATCGTCCTCCACGGCCCAATCGATGTGATCGATGATGTTGCGGGCGTTGCGGCGGACGACGACATCGAGGAACTCGAGCACCTGGGGCATGCGTCCAGCCTATCGGGGCGCTCGCCGTGGACTCCGGCGGCGCGCGCCGGGTCTTCGCGTCAGTCCGCGGCTGCCGTGACCTCGCGGTACAGCGCTTCCGTGGCATCCGCGATCGCCTGCCAGCTGAAGGCGCTCGCCGCGCGTTCCCGCCCCGCCGCACCATAGGCGCGCGCACGCTCGGGGTCGGAGACCACCTCGGTGAGAACGGCGGCGAGGTCGGCGACGAAACGGTCCGGATCGACGGGAGTTCCGGTGCCGTCCTGCACCTGGTCGATCGGCACGAGTCGGCCGGTGACACCGTCGACGACCACCTCCGGGATGCCGCCGGTGGCGGTGCCGACGACGGCGGCGCCGCAGGCCATCGCCTCGAGGTTCACGATGCCGAGGGGCTCGTACACGCTCGGGCACACGAAGGTCGTGGCGGACGTCAGGATGGCGCAGAGCTGATCGCGTTGCAGGAACTCATCGATCCAGACGACACCGTCGCGCTGCGCCTGCAGGTCGCGGACGAGTCCCTCGACCTCGGCCAGGATCTGGGGAGTGTCGGGCGCGCCGGCGCAGAGCACGATCTGCACGCCTTCGGGAAGAAGAGCCGCCGCGCGGAGGAAGTACGGCAGACCCTTCTGCCGGGTGATGCGGCCGACGAACACGACCGACGGACGGTTCGGATCGATGCCGTAGCGCTCCAGGAGCGCGTGGTCCTCGCGCGGATGCCACGCCTCGACGTCGATGCCGTTGTAGATCACCCGCACCTTCGCCGGGTCGAGCGACGGGTAGCTGCGCAGGATGTCGCGGCGCATCCCATCGCTGACCGCGACGATCGCCGCGGCGTTCTCGTAGGCGGTCTTCTCGACATAGCTCGACACGGCATAGCCGCCCCCGAGTTGTTCCGCCTTCCAGGGGCGGAGCGGTTCGAGCGAGTGCGCCGTGATGACGTGCGGGATGCCGTGCAGGAGCGACGCCAGGTGCCCCGCGAAGTTCGCGTACCACGTGTGGGTGTGCACGACGTCGGCTCCGGCGACGTCGCCGACGATCTCCAGGTCGGTACCCAGCGTCTGGACGGCGGGGTTCGCGGCAGCCAACTCGACGGGTACGCCGTACGAGGTGGTGTCGGCTTCCGAACGCTCCGCGCCGAACGCGCGCACCTGCACTTCGATGCTCCGTCGCAACGCCGTCACCAACTCGGTGACGTGAACACCGGCGCCTCCGTATATCTCCGGCGGATACTCCTTGGTGACGATGTCGACGCGCATGTCACGAACGCTAGTACACGGCCGAACGGGGGCCTAGTGTGGTGACATGCCTGCAGCGCCGAAGGTCTTCGGAATCATCCTCGCCGGGGGCGAGGGAAAGCGCCTCATGCCTCTCACGGAGGACAGAGCGAAACCGGCTGTGCCGTTCGGCGGTCAATACCGGCTGATCGACTTCGCCATCTCGAACCTCATCAACTCGGGACTTCGCCAGATCGTCGTGCTCACGCAGTACAAGTCCCACAGCCTCGACCGCCACGTGTCCCAGACGTGGCGTATGTCGGCGCTGCTCGACTCTTACGTCGCGTCGGTTCCCGCGCAGCAGAGGCTCGGCAAGCGCTGGTTCTCGGGATCGGCCGACGCCATCCTGCAGTCGCTGAACCTCATCCACGACGAGAAGCCCGACATCGTCGCCGTCATCGGCGCCGACCACGTCTACCGCATGGACTTCGAGCAGATGCTCGCCGCACACATCGAGTCGGGCGCGAAGGCGACCGTGGCCGGCATCCGCCAGCCCATCGGTCTCGCGAACCAGTTCGGTGTCATCGATGTCGACCCCACCGACAACATCACGATCCGCGACTTCCTCGAAAAGCCCCAGAACCCCACCGGGTTGTCGGATGCGCCGCACGAGGTCCTCGCCTCCATGGGCAACTACATCTTCGACGCGGCCGCACTCATCGCGGCCGTGGAGGCCGACGGGGAACTCCCCGGCTCGAACCACGACATGGGCGGCGACATCATCCCCTACTTCGTGGGACGAGGCGAGGCCGCCGTCTACGACTTCAAGCGCAACGACGTGCCCGGCTCCACCGACCGCGACCGCGACTACTGGCGCGATGTGGGCACGATCGACTCGTTCTTCGACGCGCACATGGATCTCATCTCGACGCTGCCGATCTTCAACCTCTACAACGTCGACTGGCCGATCCACTCGCAGTCGGTGAACTCGCCGCCCGCGAAGTTCGTCCGCGACGGCGTGGGGCGCATGGGCAACGCGATCGACTCGATCGTCTCCCTCGGCTCGGTGCTGTCGGGAACGCA
>Ga0207655_1004361_pt1 | contig 10061 bp, 8 predicted proteins | sample KBSM44metaG_FD_184398 | JGI IMG/M metagenome (GOLD analysis project Ga0207655, IMG submission 184398) | Miscanthus rhizosphere microbial communities from Kellogg Biological Station, Michigan, USA - KBS M4-4 metaG (SPAdes) (version 2) | ecosystem: Host-associated > Plants > Roots > Rhizosphere >... | reverse complement strand
GCACCAGATCGCAGCCCCAGTCCCAGCCCGCGATTTCCCGGATCGAGCGTGAAAACGCCTCGGTAGCCTGTTCGACGGAAGCATTGCCCGCCTGCGGGGCCGCCTGCATCTCCAGGGCAATCACTTTGCCGGGAAAACGGGCGTTCACTGCAGCAATTTTCTGCTGCAGATGACGGTAGTAATCGACGCAGGCTTTACGCTGTTCTTCGTCGGCTGACGCCAGGCCAAATGCGCCGTTGATGCCGCGACGGCGCATGGTTTCCATGACTGCGGTGACGACAAGTTGCCAGTCGCCGGGCGTATGGCGGAACAGCCATTCGTCACCAAACGGATGGAGATGCTCAAGGCACGGCTGTTCCAGCCCGCGAATGTTGGGCGTGTCGGAAAGTTCCCGCCAGAATGTTTGTTCTTCTTGTTCCCCTTTTTGGTGAAACGAGGGTGCGCAGGGGTACGCACCAATAATAAAACTGGTATTGGCCATTTCGCGTTCCTGTATATATCAGAAAATTAATCTAATTCGCTAACTGCCACTTTCACCACAATTTTACGAATTGCGGCTTCCTTGTTCTTAATACAGGCAGGACGGTGCACATCCTGCGGGAAAAATATGGCATAGCTGCCGGGTATCATTTCGATAAAGGATTCATTTTCGCTGGCGTGATAAAAAATAATATCCCGCTGTTCCAGTAACGATTCGCTGATTTCGTTATTACCGGTATCAATGGCAATACCGATTTTTTCTTCACCCCATGCCAGAAACTGAATATCCAGATAGCGGCGGTGTACTTCCGGGTGGTTCTCATGCGGTTCTTTTGTCGTCAGGTCGAGAACCTGGGCAAAAATAGTGCGTCCTTCAATTTCCACCACGCCTGGCGCCAGAGTGGTGAAATCCGTCGTGCGCAGAAAATGAAGCGCTTTTTCAATCGCCTGCGGCAGGCGGCACGGATTTGGCTGTGAAATATGTCCGAATATCATCGCCCACTCCTTACAGAGACTGGATTTTCGCCCACACGCTGTCGTCGATGGTGATGCCGTCGCGGCGGTTCTCTTCCAGCAGGCGCGTAAACTCATGCCCCGGGAGACGGACGGCGACGTTTTCATCAGCGCGATCGGCGGTGGTGATGAAGTCCATGATGCGCTGCAGTTTGGCATCGCGGGTTGGGCCGTCGATCAGACGATCAACCTCGATGGCGATAAAGATCTGCGACACGCCGTACTCGTCGCTGTTGTCCTGGGTCACTTCCGCGACGGACGAGCCGTTGGAGAGCAGGGTGGCGATCATGTCGAGCACGATAGACAGGCCGGAGCCTTTCCAGTAGCCCATCGGCAGAATGCGGCGATTTTTCTCAATCACGCCCGGCTCTCGGGTGAGATTGCCCTCGTCGTCAAAGCCGCCATCGACCGGCAGCTCGCGTCCGGCCAGGCGATTCACTTCCAGCATGCCGTAGGAGAACATCGACATCGACATATCGACCATGGTGATCGGGTTAGAGGGGATCGCCACGATCAGCGGGTTGGTGCCGATGCAGCACTCTTTTGATCCCCATGCGGGCATCACGGCGATAGAGTTGGTCCAGCAAATGCCGATGTAGCCCTTCTCCGCCGCCTGCCAGCCGTAGCTGCCGCCGCGCATCCAGTGGTTCGCGTTACGCAGTGCCACCAGACCAATCCCGTGGTCGGACGCCAGCTCGGTGGCGCGATCCATCATCTTTTTCGCCGTCAGGTTGCCGATGGAGCGCTGGGCATCCCACTGTTCGATCGCCCCTAATGTCATCACCCGCTTTGGCTGGGCGTCAGGGATGATGTCGCCAGCATCAAGCTGCTGAATGAAACGCGGAAAGCGGTTAACGCCGTGCGAATAGACGCCGGATTCCGTCGTGCGGGCGAACATCTCGGCGCAGGCGTCTGCGGTATCCGCTTTTATGCCGCGATCGAGCAGAACCCGATTGAACGCCGCTTTTAACTCTTCAAAGGTCACTTTCATCCCTGTTCTCCTGTTCTTTTTCGGGGCAAGTGCGAGTGCTTTTTTATCGCTAAATTTCACTATGCGAAATCTGATTTCAAATATAGCGATCAAATTTTGTCAGATCAACGACATTCATGATTTTCAAAATCGATTAAAATCAAGTGGTTGTGTTTTTTCTGTTGAGATCGTGAACTAAACCACACTTTGCGCTACCATCAGGGCGCGATAAAACAGGAGCGATTTGATGAGCATGAAAGAGAGCGAAATGACGCAAGAAAAAGAGAGGCCAGCAGGTAGCCAGAGCTTGTTTCGCGGCCTGATGCTGATTGAAATCCTCAGCAACTATCCAAACGGATGTCCGCTTGCGCACTTATCAGAACTCGCGGGGCTGAATAAGAGCACCGTGCACCGCTTGCTGCAGGGGCTGCAGTCGTGCGGGTACGTCACCCCGGCGCCTGCCGCGGGCAGCTATCGTCTGACCACCAAGTTCATTGCCGTCGGGCAAAAGGCGCTGTCGTCGCTGAACATCATTCACGTGGCGGCTCCGCATCTTGAGGCGCTGAACATTGCCACCGGCGAGACGGTGAACTTCTCCAGCCGCGAGGACGACCACGCGATCCTGATTTATAAGCTTGAGCCGACAACCGGCATGCTGCGCACGCGCGCCTATATCGGCCAGCATATGCCGCTCTACTGCTCCGCGATGGGTAAAATCTACATGGCGTTTGGCCATCAGGATTACGTGGCGACCTACTGGGAGAGCCACCAGGAACAGATCCAACCCTTGACCCGCAACACCATTACCGAGCTGAGCGCGATGTATGATGAGCTGGCGGAAATCCGCGAGGGCAGCATGGCGATGGACAAAGAAGAGAACGAGCTGGGTGTATCCTGCATTGCCGTGCCGGTGTTTGATATTCATGGTCGGGTGCCGTATGCGATCTCCATTTCGCTGTCGACCTCGCGCATGAAGCAGATTGGCGAGAAAAACCTTCTCAAACCGTTGCGAGAAACGGCTGAGGCCATCTCAAGAGAGCTGGGTTTTAACGTGCGCGAGGCGTAGCAGATGAACCGATTTATCACGGCGGATTCGGCAAAATGCATTGGGTGTCGCACCTGCGAAGCGGCCTGTGCGGTGTCGCATCAGGAATTCGTCTACGCAAACGCCTTTACGCCCCGCATTCGGGTCGTTAAAGGGGATTCATACACCACGGCGGTGGGGTGCCATCAGTGCGAGGATGCACCCTGTGCGAACGTGTGCCCAACCGGCGCCATTCAACGTTCAGCGGGCGTCTGGCTCGTGGAGCAGGCGCGCTGTATCGGGTGCAAAAGCTGTATGGTGGCGTGCCCGTTCGGGGCGATGCAGGTACAGCCGGCGGGGGATCGTGCTCAGGCGTTGAAGTGTGATTTGTGCAGCCATCGCGAGAGCGGGCCTGCCTGCGTGGAGGCGTGTCCAACACGCGCGCTGAGCTGCGTCGATCCTGCCAGATTACGCACCGAACGGCTGCGTAATCTGGCGTAACGCGTTACTGACCGCCTTCGCGCCAGGCGTTTTCAATCTCTTCGGCCAGGATCTTCACGCCCGCTTCGATTTTTTCCGGGTCCGGCACGTAGTTCATGCGCATGCACTGGTGCGTGTGCGGCCAAGGCTTATCCAGCCCGGGGAAGAAGTAATCCCCCGGCACCATCAGCACGCCGCGTTTTTTCAGGCGCTGGTAGAGGCGTTCTGTCGTGATCGGCAGATCCTTAAACCATAGCCACAGGAAAATAGCCCCTTCCGGTTTATGGATCAGACAGCGTTCTTCCGGCAAATAGCGGCGAAGTATCGCGATCGTCTCCTGAACGCGCTGGTAATAGAACGGTTTTATCACGTCATTCGACAGACGCAGCAGATCGTTGCGTTTAATCATTTCGCACATCATCGCCGGGCCGATACCGCCCGGTGAAAGGCTGATAATGCCGTTCATGTTGGTGATGGCGGTGATGATTTTTTCGTTGGCGATAATGATGCCGCAGCGGCTGCCCGGCAGGCCCAGCTTGGAGAGGCTCATGCACAGGACGATGTTCGGGTTCCACAGCGGGCGTGCTTCGCTGAAGATAATCCCCGGGAACGGTACGCCATAGGCGTTATCGATCACCAGCGGGATGCCGTGCTGATGGGCAAGCGCATCCAGCTTCATCAGCTCGTCGTCGGTGATGACGTTGCCCGTTGGGTTGGTAGGGCGCGAGACGCAGATCATGCCCGTCTCTTCACCGATGTGCAGGTGTTCAAAATCGACGTGATATTTGAACTGACCTTCAGGCAGCAGTTCGATATTCGGGCGCGCGGAGACGAACAGATCTTCCTCGAGGCCGGAATCGGCGTAGCCGATGTACTCCGGCGCCAGCGGGAACAGCACTTTTTTGGTCGTGCCGTCGGCGCGACGTCCTGCGAACAGGTTAAACAAGTAGAAAAACGCGCTCTGGCTGCCGTTTGTCAGTGCAATATTCTGTGGTTCGATATCCCAACCCAGCTCTTCACGCAGCATATCGGCGAGGAGTTTCAGCAGTTCGGTTTTGCCCTGGGGGCCATCGTAATTGCAGAGTGCCTCGGTTGCTTTGCCGCTCTCCAGCATCTGGGCCAGCAGCGTCTGAAAATAGGTATTCATCTCCGGGATTTGAGCCGGGTTTCCGCCGCCGAGCATGATTGCGCCCGGTGTGCGCAGCCCGTCGTTGAGGTCCTCCATCAGGCGGGTAATGCCTGAATGGCGGGTAAATTTGTCGCCGAAAAGTGAAAACGTCATAGCAGGTGATCTGTCGGGCTTATTATGAAAGGGGGTAACCATAACGCTAGCACCGTGCGGGTGCAAATCGGTGGATGTGGTCGGATTTGTTGTTTTATGTGGTTGGTTTGGATTTATGTAGTGAATAGTTCTGGTGGGTTTCCCCTCACCCCGGCCCTCTCCCCAAAGGGGCGAGGGGGAAAGACGGCTCCGTGCGGTTCCCTCTCCCCTGCGGGGAGAGGGTTAGGGTGAGGGGGAGAATTACTGATTACCCGCCCATACCACCATCACCTTATCGCCCTTGTGTTCGCGCACAAATCCGTAGCCTTCTTTCAGCGACAGCGTGGTTTGCTTGCCTTCGCCAATCGCCGGATGGCGGGCGCGGAACTGGCCCAGCGTTTGCCAGTGGGCGACGGTTGAGGCCTGTTTGCCCGTGACGTCCTGCCAGTTCATGTCCGAACGGGTGCCCTGAAGCGGGTCGGAACCTGTCGGGCCGAACGGACGCTCAGATTCATCACCGTAATATATCTGCACGCTTCCCGGCGCCAGCAGGAGCAGCTCGGCGGCGCGCTGGCCGCCTTCGCGGAACAGGCGGGTATCGTGGGACGAAAGATAGCTCAGCACGTTGAAGCTTTGCAGCTTTTCCGCCATCTGCTGCCAGGTGAGATCCATATCGGCCAGGCAACTCACCGCTTTCGCCGCCTGCTCCTGGTAATCAAAGTTAATCATCGCGTCAAAGCCGTGGCGGTAATACTCGCTCTGCATCACGCCGTGACCCCAGGATTCGCCCGTCATCCAGAACGGCGCATTGTCGAGCTTTTTGTCCGGATTCGCGGCTTTCCAGGCGGCGAGCGCCTGTTCTGCGCGCTCTTTAAGCTGCTGCCACGCGTCAAGCTCAACGTGTTTGGCGGTATCGACCCGGAAGCCATCGATACCGTAGTCACGCACCCACTGGCTGAGCCAGTGGATCAGGTAATCGCGCGGGGTATATCCCGGGATGGCCTTCGCATGAGTATCGGGCTTGTGTTGGTAAAAGTTTGGCAATCCGGAAGGCGTCGTGGATTCCGTTTTCAGATCCGGCAGAAATGCCAGCGACATGGTCAAATCATCGAAGCCAGGATTGTCGTAATCGCCGATATCGGTGCGGATCCACTTTTTACCCCACCATTTTTCCCATGCGGCTTTGTCGCTAAAGTTGATGTAGTCGTTAAAGCTGTGCCAGCTTTGGCCCGCGCCCGGCTTCCAGTCCGTCCAACGTTCTCCCAGCGTCTTTTTCAGTTCATCACCCTGCAGGTACAGGGCTCCAAACTGATACTCCTGCATGTCTGCCAGCGTGGCATAGCCAACGTGGTTCATGACGATATCGAACAGAACGCGGATCCCGCGCTTGTGCGCTTCGTCGACAAGCTGGCGTAAATCATCTTCGGTGCCCATATTGGCGTCGAGCTTTGTCCAGTCCTGGGTGTAGTAGCCGTGATAGGCGTAGTGAGGGAAATCTCCTTTGGTGCCACCGCCCACCCAGCCGTGGATCTGCTCCAGCGGGGAGCTTATCCAGAGCGCGTTCACCCCCAGCTGCTGTAGATAGTCGAGCTTGCCGGCGAGTCCCTTGAGGTCACCGCCGTGGAAGGTGCCAATCTCCTGCATGCCGTCTTTATGGCGACCGTAACTGTTGTCGTTGCCCGGGTCACCATTCACGTAACGGTCGGTCAGCACAAAATAGACGGTGGCGTTTTGCCAGCTGAACGGCGCGGGCCTATCGGTTTCGGCACGCTCCAGCAGCAGCAGGCCATTGGCGCTGGCGGCAGGCTGGAGGGTGATTTTGCCGTTCTGCACTGTTGCGGTCTGCTTGCTGTAGAAATCCCTTACCACCGTGCCTTCGGGGAAGGTGTCGCTCACCTCCAGCGTTAAAGGCTTACCATCCCACTTAGGACACTGACGGATAACATTAGCGACGGGTTGTTCCGCTGCGCTCTTTATGGTCAGCATCAGCGTCGGCGTACCCGATCGGGTATCGATGCGCATCTGGTACTCACCGTCGCGGAACAGACGCCACTGCGGAGGCGTACCCTGGCAGCGCTTGAGCGACAGCATCTCGTTGAGCTTTATGGCATCGGTAGGCTGCCAGCACGTCTTGTCAAAACTCAGCGTAAGAGGACGCGTACCCTTCGCAAGCTTTGCCTGGCTGGTGAAAACCCCGGTGCCTTCCGCGCTAAACGCGCCGAACCCCGGCGATGACCAGTCGGCATGCGCCAGTGCGGGTAACATCAGTAGTGCCAATGCGGTGCGTTTCATGACCTTTTCCTGTCGCGGCATTTTTGACCAGTTTGCCATCGGGCGCAGCCGAAAAACTCATCCCCTGACGCTTTCTGCCAGGAGGACGCGAAGGGATGAGTGATCCCGCGCAAAATTAGGCAGTTATCTGCGATATCGCACACATTTTTCCGGCAGCGATGCTTTTATGAGCAGCTTTTAGGTGACATAGTTTCGGAAATGGACTATTTCTATACGTGCTCTTGAAGGCTATTTTTGATATGATTTGAGATTCCGCTCTCAAATTTGTGAAAAAAATAAGGTGTTGGGATGATTACATCCGACCAGGAGACCTAATGATATCGACTCCCATTCGACGATATGGGGCCGCGATACTCATGTTACTCACCATGGCATTTTCGGGTGAGGTGCTTGCGAAGACGCACACGGATACAACGAGTAAGAAAGCCCACGTAATAAAGACGACAAGTAGTAAGGTTAGCAGTAAACAAGAGTATTCTCGCAATAGTGCAAAGAGTAGTTCACTTCCTGATTTGCGAAAATACCCTTCCGGAACACCAAGGAAAAAAGCGTTTCTCCGGACGGTAATGCCTTACATCACGAGTCAAAATGCCGGGATTACTGCGGATCGTAACTGGCTGATTTCCAAACAGTACGATAGCCGCTGGTCGCCGTCAGAGCGCGCGCGTCTGAAAGATATCACGAAGCGCTACAAGCTGAGCTGGAACGGTAACACGCGTCGTGTGCCGTGGAATGCTCTCCTTGAGCGTGTAGATATCATCCCGGGCAGCATGGTTGCGACCATGGCTGCTGCCGAAAGCGGCTGGGGGACGTCTAAGCTTGCGCGTAGCAACAACAACCTTTTCGGCATGAAATGTGTGAAAGGTCGTTGTAACAATGCCCCTGGCAAGGTGAAAGGCTATTCGCAGTTTGAATCTGTGAAAGATTCCGTCAGCGCCTACGTGGTGAATTTGAACACGCATCCGGCCTACTCATCGTTCCGTAAATCACGCGCTCAGCTGCGTAAAGCGGACCAGGAAGTGACGGCCAGTACGATGATCCACAAGCTGAAAGGTTATTCGACAAAGGGACAGAGCTATAACAACTATCTGTTCGCCATGTACCAGGATAACCAGCGCTTAATCGCTGCCCATATGTAATCTCAAAAAAACGCCTTCCACTGGAAGGCGTTTTCTTTTCTATATCAGCACCTCGCTGTGGCGATCCCGATACTCCTTTGGCGTGGTGTCATACTCTTTGCGGAACACCGAATAGAAATATTGCAGAGACGGGTAACCGCACATCTGCGAGATTTCGTTGATCGACAGCGACGTGGAAATGAGCAGGCTGCGTGCTTTCTCCAGCTTTTCAGCATGGATGACGGCATGAATGGTTTCGCCCACCTCTTCTTTAAAACGCTTCTCCAGATTCGAGCGCGAAATGCCCACCGAATCCAGCACCTGATCGACCTTAATCCCTTTGCAGGCGTGGTTGCGAATATAGTGCATGGCCTGAATGACGGCGGGGTCGCTTAAGGAGCGATAATCAGTTGAGCGACGTTCTACGACGCGGACAGGAGGCACGAGCAAGCGCTGAAGGGGCAGAGATTCTTTATCCAGCAGACGATGCAGCAGCTTCGCCGCCTGATAACCCATCTGACGCGTGCCCTGTGCAACGGAGGAGAGCGCCACGCGAGACAGATAGCGGGTCAGTTCTTCATTATCAATGCCAATCACGCACAGCTTTTCGGGCACCGGAATGTGTAAGTGTTCGCAGACCTGCAGCACGTGCCGCGCGCGGGCGTCCGTCACGGCAATAATACCGGTTTGCGGCGGCAGCGTTTGCAGCCAGTCCGCCAGGCGGTTTTGCGCGTGCTGCCAGTTTTCCGGCGCGGTCTCCAGCCCCTGGTACACCACACCGCGATACTTTTCCTTCGCGACCAGCTGGCAAAACGCGTGTTCGCGTTCAACGGCCCAGCGCTTGCCGCTGGTGGCCGGTAACCCATAAAACGCGAAGCGATGGACGCCTTTCTCTTTTAAATGAAGAAAGGCGGCCTCGACCAGGGCATGGTTATCGGTGGCAATATAGTGGACCGGCGGATAGTGTTCGGGCGCATGGTAGGAGCCGCCGACGCCCACAATCGGGACGTCGACGTCGGTCAGCAGTTGCTCGATGACGGGATCGTCATAGTCGGCGATGACGCCATCGCCCAGCCAGTCTTTGATGTTCTCCAGACGGGTGCGAAAATCTTCTTCAATAAAAATATCCCATTCAGATTGCGACGCCTGCAAATATTCACCAACACCTTCTACCACCTGACGGTCGTAGGCTTTATTGGCATTGAATAACAACGTAATGCGGTGACGCTTTTCAAACATGGCTCGCTTCCCAATTAAGTCACAATACGGTTATCAGGCCCGTCGCTTGGTGGCCGAGTCCATCCAGACTGCCAGTAAAAGAATGGCCCCCTTGACGATATACTGCCAAAACGTCGGGACGTCCATCATACTCATCCCGTTATCCAACGACGCCATGATAAATGCCCCCATGACCGCGCCCGCCACGCTACCGATACCCCCTGCGAGGCTGGTGCCGCCAATGACGCAGGCGGCGATAGCATCCAGTTCGGCAATGTTACCGGCGGAGGGCGATCCAGCTCCGAGACGCGAGCTGAGGATCGAGAGGCGGGCAGCTTCAAGGTTGCCGCCAATGGCATAAATACGGCGGCCAAACGCGGTGCGCGTGGCCATAAACATGCCGCCCAGCAGTAAAAGCGCCAGCAGCAGGACGGGGGTCGGGACACCGCGATAGTCGTTAAGAAGCCAAATGGCGCCCAGCACAATGACCGCCGTGAGCGCCTGACGCCCCACCACCGAGGTTGACGCCGGAGAAGCCAGCCCCAGCGCCTGACGGCGCATGCGTCCACGCCACTGCCACGCGACAAAGGCCAGCAACCCAATCACACCGAGGGTAAAGCCCACGCTATCTGAGAGGTAACTCTGGCCAATCTGCGACATGGCCGCACTGGTGGGGGAGACGGTGGTGCCGTTGGTGATGCCAAT
>Ga0207655_1004357_pt1 | contig 10066 bp, 9 predicted proteins | sample KBSM44metaG_FD_184398 | JGI IMG/M metagenome (GOLD analysis project Ga0207655, IMG submission 184398) | Miscanthus rhizosphere microbial communities from Kellogg Biological Station, Michigan, USA - KBS M4-4 metaG (SPAdes) (version 2) | ecosystem: Host-associated > Plants > Roots > Rhizosphere >... | reverse complement strand
GTATCTTGCGCCTGGCAGGTCGGGCATTTTGCTCCCGCGATAAAGCGTTTACGTACAGCCATCTTTCGTTACCCTTTATTCAAATTCATCCCAGCCGTCGAGCTGGCGTCGTTCCTGCTGCATCTCGCGCTGGAAGATCTCCTCCAGCTCGCGACGTGCTTCCCGCACGCGGGAGATCTGCGCCGTGTCGCTGTGCACAGGCATCAGCTCGCGCAGCATCCGCATATCCAGCCTGCGGAAGTGCATCTGGGCACGCTGGGCCTGATGGGGATGCATGCCCAGCGACACCAGCGCCTTGCGCCCCAGCTCCAGCGCGCTCGAGAACGTCTCGCGGGAGAAGTGTTTCACACCCGCCTGCAAAAGTTCGTGAGCTTCAACACGTCCGCGCGCACGCGCCAGAATATGCAGATGCGGGAAATGCTGCTGGCATAGCTCCACCAGCTTCATCGTATCTTCCGGATCGTTACAGGTGATGACGATAGACTCTGCCGCTTCCGCCCCGGCCGAGCGCAGCAGTTCAAGCTGGGTCGCGTCGCCGTAGTAAACCTTATAGCCATATTTGCGCATCAGGTTGACCGCGCTGATATCGCGCTCCAGCACCGTGATGCGCATTTTGTTCGCCATCAGCAGGCGACCAATGACCTGTCCGAAACGGCCAAATCCCACAACAATCACCTGCGGCTTATCGTCTTCCACCCACGGAGCCTCATCCTCATCATCCACCGGGTTCAGGCGGCGGGAGAGCATTTTATCCACCAGCTTCATCAGCAGCGGCGTGGTCATCATCGACAGCGTCACCGTTACCAGCAGCAGCGCCATCTGGTCGTCTTTAAACAGTTTCTGAGAAGATGCGGTAGAGAACAGCACAAACGCGAACTCTCCCCCCTGGCTTAACACGCTGGCGAACTGCATTCTTTCCGAGCTGCGCAGCCCGTAAACGCGCGCCAGGACGTAGAGCACCAGCGTCTTCACCGCGACCAGCACGGCGACGCTCGCAATCACCCACAGCAGATGGGTATAGAGCACGCCCAGATTCAGCGCCATGCCCACCGAAATAAAGAACAGCCCTAACAGCAGCCCCTTAAAGGGATCGATGGCTGTCTCCAGCTCGTGTCGATATTCACTCTCGGCGAGCAGTACCCCGGCAATAAACGTACCGAGCGCCATAGACAGCCCCAGCGCGTCCATAAACAGCGCAGACCCGAGCACCAGCAGCAGCGTCGCGGCGGTAAAGACTTCGCGCACGCCCGAAGCGGCAATAAAGCGGAACACCGGGCGCAGCAGGAAACGTCCGCCAATCAGCATCCCCGCGAAGGCCAGCACCTTCATGGAGACTTTCACCCAGTCGAAATGATCGTCACCGGAACCGGCCAGCAGCGGCACCAGCGCCAGCGCCGGGATCACCGCCAAATCCTGGAACAGCAGCACCGAAAAGCCCAGCTGTCCGGCTTCGTTACGGTTCATGCCTTTGTCGCGCATCAGCTGCAGCGCCATCGCCGTGGAGGACATCGCCAGGCCTATCCCGCCAATCGTCGCCGCCTGCCAAGAGAAGTCCGTCATCATCAGCAGTCCGGCAAGGATCGCCGCGCTGAACAACACCTGCGCCGCGCCCACGCCGAAGATAGAGCGGCGGAGCTGCCACAGCTTGGACGGGTTCAGCTCCAGGCCGATGATAAACATCAGGAAGACAACGCCCAGCTCGGAGAAGTGGAGGATCTCATCCACATCGCTGATGAATCCCAGTCCCCAGGGGCCAATGGCAATACCGGCTAACAGATAGCCCAGCACCGCACCGATGCCGATACGGGCGGCCAGCGGCACCGCGACCACCGCCGCGAACAGAAACAACACCCCGGCAAGCAGAAGATTTGATCCTTCCATCAGCGACCTCCTGCCGGAATGGGTGACGCCAGCCATTCACCGTAGGCTCTGGCATGGCTCGCCAGCGCTTTCGGCTCCTGTCGCCGTGCCCAGTAAACGATAATCGGGCTCATCCAGTGCATGCGGCACATCGCCGCCGTCAGCTCGAACGGCCGCAGAATATCGCTCATCGGATAGCGGTTCAGCCCGTCGTGGCGGTAGGCGCTCTCCGGCTCGCCGGTAGTAATAACGCTACGCCAGTACTTTCCCGCCAGCTGGTTGCCCCCCACCCCGCTGGAAAAGCCCCGGCTCAGCACGCGGTCCAGCCACTCTTTCAGCAGCGCCGGACAGCTATAGGTATAAAGCGGATGCTGGAACACGATCACGTCATGCTGACGCAGCAGTTCCTGCTCGTAAGGAATATCGATAAAGAAATCAGGATAGTGCGCGTAGAGATCGTGCACCGTTACGTTGCTGAGCTGTGTGGCCGGCTTAAGCAGCACCCGGTTCGCCACCGAGTCCTGAGATTCCGGATGGGCATACAGCAGCAGCACTTTCGCTGTCTGAGACATCACTCCCCTCCCGGTTCTGTTTTTGTGTATTGTTGTCGTTTTGGGCTACCATGGCGGCCCGGTGGGGAAAGTGGCCCACACCTTACATTATCATAATGACAAATTAACATAGTCGGAACATACGGCGCTTCTATGATTGTTTTCTCCTCGTTACAAATTCGTCGCGGCGTGCGCGTCCTGCTGGATAACGCGACCGCTACCATCAACCCGGGCCAAAAGGTGGGTCTGGTCGGCAAAAACGGCTGCGGTAAATCGACCCTGCTCGCCCTGCTGAAAAACGAGATTAGCGCTGATGGCGGTAACTTTACCTATCCGGGGAACTGGCAGCTGGCCTGGGTTAACCAGGAGACGCCTGCGCTGAGCGAACCGGCGCTCGACTATGTTATCGACGGCGACCGCGAATACCGCAGGCTTGAGGCGGAACTCAACGCCGCCAACGAGCGCAACGACGGTCACGCCATTGCCACCGTTCACGGCAAGCTGGACGCCATCGACGCCTGGACCATTCGCTCCCGCGCCTCCAGCCTGCTGCACGGTCTGGGCTTCAGCAACGAACAGCTTGAACGCCCGGTCAGCGACTTCTCCGGCGGCTGGCGCATGCGCCTTAACCTGGCCCAGGCGCTGATCTGCCGCTCTGACCTTTTGCTGCTCGATGAACCCACCAACCACCTCGATCTCGATGCCGTTATTTGGCTGGAGAAGTGGCTCAAGAGCTATCAGGGCACTCTGATTCTGATCTCCCACGACCGCGACTTCCTCGACCCTGTGGTGGATAAAATCATCCATATCGAACAGCAAACGATGTTCGAGTACACCGGCAACTACAGTTCCTTCGAGCGCCAGCGCGCGACGCGTCTTGCCCAGCAGCAGTCCATGTACGAAAGCCAGCAGCAACGCGTGGCGCACCTGCAGAGCTTCGTGGATCGCTTTAAGGCCAAGGCCTCAAAAGCGAAGCAGGCCCAGAGCCGCATCAAGATGCTGGAACGCATGGAGATGATTGCCCCGGCGCACGTGGATAACCCGTTCCACTTCAGCTTCCGCGCGCCGGAAAGCCTGCCAAACCCGCTCCTGAAGATGGAAAAAGTGAGCGCGGGCTATGCCGACCGCATTATTCTCGACTCCATCAAGCTCAACCTGGTCCCGGGTTCACGTATCGGCCTGCTGGGGCGTAACGGTGCCGGTAAATCGACGCTGATCAAGCTGCTGGCGGGCGAGCTTAACCCGGTCAGCGGTGAAATCGGCCTGGCGAAAGGCATCAAGCTGGGCTACTTCGCCCAGCATCAGCTGGAATTTTTACGCGCGGATGAATCGCCGATTCAGCACCTGGCGCGTCTGGCGCCGCAGGAGATGGAGCAAAAGCTGCGCGACTACCTCGGCGGCTTCGGCTTCCAGGGGGATAAGGTCACCGAAAACACCGAGCGCTTCTCCGGCGGCGAAAAGGCCCGTCTGGTGCTGGCGCTGATCGTCTGGCAGCGCCCGAACCTGCTGCTGCTCGATGAACCGACCAACCACCTGGATCTCGACATGCGTCAGGCGCTGACCGAAGCGCTGATTGAGTTCGAAGGCGCGCTGGTTGTCGTCTCGCACGACCGTCACCTGATCCGCTCCACCACGGACGATCTCTATTTAGTCCACGGCGGCAAAGTCGAACCGTTCGACGGCGACCTGGAAGACTACCAGCAGTGGCTGACGGACGTGCAGAAGCAGGAAAACCAGCCGGAAGAGTCAGCGAAGGACAACGCCAACAGCGCGCAGTCGCGTAAAGACCAGAAGCGCCGTGAAGCGGAGCTTCGCACCCAGACGCAGCCGCTGCGTAAAGAGATTACCCGTCTTGAAAAAGAGATGGAAAAGCTCAACGCCACGCTTGCCGCCGTTGAAGAGAAGCTGGGCGACAGCGGGCTGTACGACCAGAGCCGCAAGGCTGAGCTGACCGACTGCCTGCAAACCCAGGCAAAAACCAAATCCAGCCTCGAGGAGTGTGAAATGGCGTGGCTGGAAGCGCAGGAGCAGCTGGAAGCGATGCTGCAGGCCGACTAACACGCCGGGAGGGTTATGGGTTTCGATATCACGAGCGAGATTACGTTCCGCAAGCTCAGCATCTTCATGACCTTCATGGAGAAGGGCAATATCGCGCGCACCGCCGAAACGCTTGGCCTGAGCGGCGTCAGCGTTCACCGCGCGCTGCACACGCTGGAAGAGAACGTGCGCTGTCCGCTCTTTACCCACAAAGGGCGTAACCTGATTGCGCTCCCCTCCGCGTGGACGCTGCTGGAATATTGCCAGGAGGTGATGCAGGTGATGGAGCGCGGGCTGGAAGAGTCGCGCAAAATCGCCGGTATCGGTCAGGGCAGGCTGCGCGTGGGCACGCTCTACTCCCTGACGCTGGAAACCGTGCCGCGCCTGATTATGGGCATGAAGCTCCGCCGTCCGGATCTGGAGATGGATCTGACGATGGGCTCCAACGACACCCTGCTGCACATGCTGGATGAAGGCTCGCTGGACGCGATTCTTATCTCCATCTCCGAAAGCGACATCGACCGCAACAGCCTTGAGGTTCTGCCGCTCTTCCACGACGACATCTTCCTCGCCGCACCGGCTTCCGCCACGCTGAATACCAGCGGGCCAGCGGATCTGCGTGATTACAAAGATCAGAAATTTGTCGCCCTGGCGGAAGGGTTCGCCACGTACGCCGGGTTTCAGGAAGCGTTTCATATCGCCGGGTTCGAGCCGGAAATCGTCACCCGCGTGAATGACATTTTCTCGATGCTGAGCCTGGTGCAGGCGGGCGTTGGGTTTACGCTAATGCCGGGCAGGATGAAGAAAGTGTATGAGAATTCGGTGCAGCTGTTGAAGCTGGCGCAGCCGTACCAGATGCAGCAGCTTATCGCGATCGTCTTTGCCCGCAACCGCGAACAGGACCCGAGCCTGCGGGCATTAGCCGCCGAGGGGCGGATGTATGCGCGCAGCCTGCAGGAAAGTGTGTGATACAAAACAAGACAACCTAACCCGTAGGCCCGGTAAGGCGAAGCCGTCACCGGGCAAAAACTCACGCACGAAGCCGCTTCGCCAGATGTACCGCCACGTCCACCCCGCTGCGCTCCAGCGAAATTGATTCTCCTTCCCACGCGGCCTGACGCGTCAGGCAGGTCAATATGCCGCCTGGCGGCATCTCAATTGCCAGCCGCGCTTCACGCTCGTTAGCGGAGATCACCGCCTCCTGCCAGCGCACGGTTCGCGCCATGTTCATCGCCAGATCGTCTGCGATCTTTTCCGGCTGCCAGAGCACGCGTCCGGTGCTGCCGCTCAGGTACGCGCAGCGCGGGCGTGAAAGGCTGACCGATTCAAACGCCGACGCCAGCTTTTTCGCCGGGTCCGCCAGCAGCGCGCAGTGCGACGGCACGCTCACCGCCAGCCGTTTGGCCTTGCTCGCCCCTTTCGCCAGCGCGCGTGCCGCCACCTGCGCCATCCCGTCATCGCTTCCGGCGATCACGATCTGCGTTTCGGCGTTCAGGTTGGCGATGTAGGTTCCGGTGCCTTGGATCAGCGTTTCCACCTGCGGCAGGGTTAAGCCCATGATGGCCGTCAGGCCGTAGCCGTGCGGGTAGGCCTGCTCCATGAGGTCACCGCGCAGCGCCACCAGCCTCAGCGCGTCCGAGAAGTCCAGCGCACCCGCGACAACCGCCGCCGGATAAGCGCCGATGGACAGCCCGCTGACGATATCCGGCGTCACGCCGCGACGCTCCAGCTCGCGCCCCCAGGCCACGCCGGCAATCAGCAGCGAAAGCTGAACCGCGCGGGTATGGGTTAACGAGGCGGCACTGTCGAGATTATCGACTTCATCCCCAAGCACCTCGCGCGCCTGAGTCAGCTCCGTTCCCGGCAGGTTTTGCAGCATGTCTTCGTGCTGCGTGCCCTGCCCCGGAAAGGTAAACAGTATTTTCATCACTCCTCCCTGCACCACGGGTCCGCCACCAGGCGCGGCCCACGTTGCGTTTTTAACAGCGTTTTGCCGTCGCGCAGCCACTCCGCCAGCGCGAATCCGCCCTCGGACGTATCCACCTGCGTATCCGCCCGGCACAGCGCGCGGCCAAACTGAGACTGCCAGGCTGTAAACGCGTCAGGAGAAACGGGCTGCGGGGCGCGGATCAGCAGGTCCAGATCGCTGTCGGCATGAATCACCGGAATACCGGTTGCCAGCGCGTAGCCGGTGCTGCCGGTAATGCCCCACGTCCAGGGCCACGGCTGCTGAGAAAGCTGCAGCGCCACCTGAACCGGTGGCTGAGTCACAAAGGGCGAGCGCAGCAGATCGGCTGTTACGCTCAGGTCTTCAGGTGAAACCACGCGCAGCACGTTTTCCGGCTTCACCCATCCGGCTGCCCGCTGGTCGCGGCGCAATCCGCGCACGCCAACGGGAATACGGCCTTCACTATCAACATCACGCCGCACCACCACAGGCAGGCCGGTATGCCAGGCCGCCTCCACCCAGGATTCGGTGATGCCTTCCAGCGCGTCGCGCGCGGTAAGCCAGATGAGGTCGTGCGGGCGTAATGTTGTGGTCATGATTACATTCCTGAAGTCAGCGAGATAAACAGCGGCAGCGACAGGATACACAGTACGGAGCTTAACAGCAGCACGGCTTCAGCATCCGGCGACTGCACGCCAAAGCGGTTACCGAACACCACGCCGAAGAAGCCCGCGGACAGCGCAATCATCAGGATAGCGGTGATCGCCACGGAGCCGTGCAGGCCGAAGATCAAAACGATACCCCAGGCAATCGCAGGCTGAATCAGCAGCTTGGCGATGGTTGATGTAATCACCATGGTGTTGATCTGCAGCTTACGGGCGGAAAGAATCACACCGGTCAGGAACAGCGCGGCAGCGGTGGCGGACAGCCCCAGCGGTTTAATCGCCGCAAGCACCAGTTCCGGCATTTTGATGCCGATGGCCGAGAGGATCACCCCCAGCAGCGGGCCCATCACGATCGGTTTCTTAATGGAACGCCACATCAGCACCGGCAGCATGGAGAGCGTTGAGCCGGAATTATTCCCTTCGGCGCGCGCTTTCTCACGCTCCAGGATCAGCAGGCAGAACGGGGTCATCAGCACCGAACCGCAGGCGATAGAAACCGCCACGGAGAGCGACGTGGAAGAACTTTCACCCAGCACGCTGCCCAGAATCGGCAGGCCCAGCGCCGCGTAGTTAGGCAGCGCCACCGTCAGGGTCAGCACGGCCGCGTCCTGCGGGGATTTCTTAAAGACTTTAGTGGCGAGGAAGTAGATGGCCGCATAGGTAATCCACATCGCCAGGGTAAGCACCAGGATCAGCGGCGACTGCGCCACGATGCCGGTCCACGGGGTTTGCACGGTGGCGCTGAACAGCGCGGCAGGCAGTGCAAAATCCATCACGAAAATATTGAGCAGGGAAACATTTTTGTTATCGACCATCTTTGCCTTACCGGCCCAGAATCCCAGCAGCATGATGACGAAAATCGGTGCAAGAGCATGAACAATTACGTAAGTCATAAATCACCTGTAGTAAAAAAGTTTAAGCACTGGCGCGATGTTTATTATTTTCAGGATGCAGGTTCCCGCGCGGGCGCAGCGGGCGCGCCCACGGGGTTGTACATCTCTGGCAGGTCTCTTTTTACTTACCAGCTGGCTCGCATACGTTCGCGTACGAGCGCCGAGCTGCGGCGGTTGTCAGCACCCAAGCGGTTTTTCAACGTGGTGTCCTGACGTGCGTCACTGATGGCCTGCTGCAGGGTGGTTTTCACCTGCGCCAGATCGTTAACGGATGGGGCATCCGGGTTGCTGATGTCCAGCAGGTTAGAGAGCAGCCCCAGCGTGGCGTAGTTGCTGATGTCGTACGCCATCGGCGGAATGGTCGCCGCCAGTTTTTCCAGCGCCTCCACGGTGCGCAGCGTAATACGCGCCGCAGACTCTTTACCCATCGCGTGGATCAGCACGCCTTTGTCGTTAAAGGCGATCAGGCGGTTGGCCTGGTAGCCGTGCGCCAGAAACGCGCCGGACATCGCCTTGCCGACGATAAGACCAATCACCGGGTGGCCGGCCAGACGCGCGTTTGCATACGCGGCAGCGGCTCCCGCCAGCGCCTGGTGGATACCAAACGCCTCTTCGCGACGGCCATAGGCCTGGCTCGGAACGTCGATCACCGCCACAATCGGGCGCTTAACGGCTTTATCGGCATCCGCCGCGACGGTTTCGCTGACCACCTTCGCCAGCGTCCAGCCTTCCAGCAGGCCGACTTCGCCCTGCACCGCGCGCGGGAAGTGGTTATTGGCATCCGGCACCACGGCCACAAAGCGCACCGCCTCGCCGTTCAGCTCGCCGTCTGCCGCCTGCACGGACGGGCAAAGCCCTTCGATACGTTTGGCGTTCGGGGCGAGGGTTTCCAGCCAGAGTTCGCCACGGCTTATTGAATTACTCATCATTTCACCTCCCGGGCAAAAAGCGCGTTAATCTGTTCGGCATCGGCCTGTTTGCGGGTGTCGAAATTCGTCAGACGGTTCAGGTAATCGTCGTAATTATCGGTGCGGTGTTTCGCCGGTACGCCTTTCGCAATCGCGTCGTTCATCGCCGCTTTCACCGCGTTCACGCCGTCGCCTACCAGGGCATCCACCAGACCGCTTTGATAGCGCACTTCGCCGCCGGTCATGCTCCAGATAAACGGACGGTCGCGGGAGTCATACTCTTCAATGCCCGCCTCCTGCTCGATAACCTGCGGGCCGTTGAGGCCAAGACGCGCTTCGCGGGTCACAATCAGGTAGCTGCAGAGCGCCGCGGCGATGGACATCCCGCCGAAGCAGCCCACGGTCCCGGCAACAATCCCGACCACCGGCGTATAGCGGCGCAGGTCAACGATCGCCGCGTGGATATCGGCAATCGCCGCCAGGCCCAGGTTGGCTTCCTGAAGACGAACGCCGCCGGTTTCGAGGCACAGCACCGCCTGAGTCGGAATACCGTTGCGGTTATCTTCCGCCGCCAACTCCAGCGCCGCCGCCATTTTGGCGCCGGACACTTCGCCCATGCTGCCGCCCTGGAACGCGCCTTCAATCGCGACCACGACCGCAGGCTGACCGTTAATGGTGCCTTTTGCGACGACCATGCCGTCATCGGCCTGCGGAACAATCCCCTGCGGCCCAAGCCACGGAGAGATAATGCCTTCAAACGGGTCCAGCAGTTCGCGGTAGCTGCCGTCATCCAGCAGAGCCTGCGCGCGCTGGCGCGCTTTTAGTTCGATAAAGCTGCTGTCATTACGCATGGCTTACCCCCTCAAAGACCTGTTCGATGCGAATGCGCGCCACGCCCGGCGTCGCGCCGAAGTCGTGGATGGTCAGCTTCCCGGCGGGCAGGCTGCTGACGGTCTGCAGGCGGTTGAACAGGGCCTCCCAGCGACCACGGCTGTTGTCAACGGAGGTGGTGATATCGATGGTTAAGGTCTGGCCCGGTTCGGCGGCAAACAACACCTCCATATCCCCGGAGCCGACTACCCCTGCCAGCGCCCTGCCGCTTAACGCGCGGCTGGCTGGCACGGTCAATGTAATTTTTTCCATAACATCCTCTTAATGCTTTGAATAAGGCGTTTCGACGCGGTCGAGAAACAGCGTGGCGGCA
>Ga0207655_1004353_pt1 | contig 10071 bp, 10 predicted proteins | sample KBSM44metaG_FD_184398 | JGI IMG/M metagenome (GOLD analysis project Ga0207655, IMG submission 184398) | Miscanthus rhizosphere microbial communities from Kellogg Biological Station, Michigan, USA - KBS M4-4 metaG (SPAdes) (version 2) | ecosystem: Host-associated > Plants > Roots > Rhizosphere >... | reverse complement strand
GCATACTGCGTAAATATTGCAATTCATCTTCTTGGAATTTGAGTAAGCAGAGATGATCGAGCTGCTCGTTCAAATCATCCAGAATATCCGTCAGGGGATAAACCGTAGCATCTAGATTACGACAGCGGAAATGATACACACTGTGCGTTTGTGGAAATTTATGTAGCACCACTTGTAACATGGTAAATTTATATAAATCTGTATCGAGCAAGGATTGGATGATTGGCGCCATATCTATTTTAATTTCGCTATGCTGTTTTTATTAAAGCATATTTTTCACTGAGATAACGTAATCATTTATAAGTGATGAACTATATTTTCAGTTAAGCTCAACATAAATCTCGGCATATTTGTTTTTTTAATTTATCTATTTATATTAGAATGCCATAAATTCTATTTTTATTCAAAAGCTTACCAATAGATTCAGCTCTACATCAATGACTTACTCACATCATCTTACTGAGTTTTCCCTGTTAGAATAAGCTTATCATATTTTAGTCTTATTGTTTATATGCGCGCATTATTACAAAGAGTGTTAGAAGCCAAAGTCGTTGTTGAGGGTGAAACCACTGGAGAAATTCAAAAAGGAATTTTGGTTTTTCTAGGCTTAGCTAAGGATGACAATTTTGAAAAAGGTCGAAAATTAATTGATAAAATTTTGAAATATCGTTTTTTTGATGATGAGCAAGGCAAAATGGGGTGGAACGTCAGCCAAGCCAATGGCGAGATTTTATTGGTTTCTCAATTCACATTAATGGCACAAACGCAAAAAGGCTTGCGTCCAGACTTTGGACCAGCCATGCCGCCCACTGAAGCTCAAGCGCTTTATCAACAATTGGTTGATTATGCTCGATCACAATTTAAAAACGTTGAAACAGGTATTTTCGCAGCAGATATGAAAGTTCATTTGGTCAATGATGGACCAGTGACCTTTAACTTGGAAGTTGAATAATCAAAATCTTGATCTTAATGGCAATGTTTAAATCTTAAAAAGCCCGATCAGATCGGACTTTTTAAGATTATCGATTCGCTTAGCGTCCAGTCTTCTCTTTTAAGAATTGACGTGCCAATTTAATTTTGTCTTTTACTGGTTTGGGAACTTTTGGTGGAATCAGCTTAGCAACTTGGTTAAACCAGACTAGCAAACTGAAATCTCCTTCCATTTTGATGCTGCCGTTTTGCATACCCGTCATAAAAGCTGTTGGATCGCCTTTTACTAAAGTTTTTACACCTTGCTCACTGTCAGCAAACTGTAAAACAAAATCAGCTTTTTGTTCAGCACCTGAAACGGTATCAATTTGACCATTGTTCACAATAATTTGGCGTGCCACGCCCAAGTCGGTACCAATCTGAATACGGAACTGACGATCATGAGTCAATTCAATAAATTTTGGACTGGTACGAGCCAATTGTTTCATACGAAGTGCTAAACCCAATACAAGCAAATCCAGTGGATCTGTACTTGCATCAACGATTGGTAACTTCACAACTGGAATTGCAGAAAGTTTCATGACATTTAAGCCTGTTGTTTTTTAAATTAGATTCGAATTTGCTCATCCTAACATAACTGTCATTGCGTAGACATGGCTTTCAGAGCAAAGTATAAACTGAAAAAAAGGTATACCATTATGATATACCTTGGAATGTCTAAATTGATTTTTTTCGTGTAATTAAAGTCACTATTGTTATCTTAGCGTTCATATTGACTGAAGTTTTCACTCAAAACTTATTCATCTTCATAGACTGGTGTATGTTCAATATATTGACGATTTGCCAATGCTTTTTGTGCACGGCTATCTTCACGTAATAAAAGTGCAATCAATGCAGACATCGCCAACATAATCGCGGTTAAATAGCTATATGCGACCGAAATATCAAAGATGTTCTGTACACTATAACGCATTGCTTCCAAGATGCCCCAGAAGATCATGCCTGCAAACATAAACCCTAACCAATGACGATAAGGGGAAAAGAAAACGGTAGCCAACGCTGCAGCAATTAGACCGAATCCAATCAATGTTGCAAATGTTGTTGATACCATAACAACCTCCGTCAAAATGATGCCTTTTAAAAAAACCGTTTAAATAGGTGTTTCACAACAATTTCAAGCTTTATAATTTTTCTTAAATCACCTTATAGAAGCTTATGCATTGCATTATGTATAGTTTTTATGAGAAGGAAAGAGCTGTTTTCTGGTTAAACGACACACTTTGTCGCCACATTCATTTGTCATTACATTTTTTAAGAATCCTGTTTTTCTCACAATCTAATTACCATCAATCATGCAGTGTCATTACAAAAAAATACATACAGCTTTTAATACTAGAAAATCTTTTTTTAAGTTCTAAAACCAATAGTTTGATCAAGTTGTTTTATTGACCACTAATCACAGCAAAGTAATTCATTTTCAAATAAAAAATAGCGACTTAAAGTCGCTATTTGTCATGATTCTGCAATATAATCCAAGTCATTTAAGCACGTGATAAATCTTTATCATGCACACCTAAAAGATAAAGCACACCATCTAGACCTACGCTTGAAATGGCTTGATTGGCATTTTGACGAACCACAGGTTTAGCACGGAAAGCCACACCGAGCCCAGCAATTGAAAGCATTGGTAAATCATTTGCACCATCTCCAACCGCAATCGCTTGCTCAGGTGAAATCCCCATTTTCCCAACCAACTCAGTCAATAAATACGCTTTGCGTGCACCATCAACGATATGCCCTTTAACCTCACCTGTCACAACACCATTTTCAACATCAAGAATATTGGCATGCACTTCATCAATGTCCAGTTTTTCTTGAAGAAATTCAGCAAAGTACTGAAATCCCCCAGATAAAATCGCAGTTTTATAACCCAATGATTTTAGTGTCGAGATTAAACGCTCAGCACCTTCTGTCACGGTTAATCGCTCAGCAATTTGTGGCAATACTTTGGCATCAAGGCCTTTCAGTAATGCAACCCGTGCACGGAAACTTTGTTGAAAATCTAACTCCCCTTGCATTGCACGTTCAGTGATTTCAGCGACTTTATCGCCCACCCCTGCTTCTTTGGCAAGTTCGTCAATTACTTCTTGCTCAATCAAAGTCGAGTCCATATCGAAACAAACTAAGCGGCGATTACGGCGATAGGCATTGTCTTCTTGTACAGCAACATCAATATTTAATTCAGCAGAAAGCCGTAAACATGCGGCACGCATCGCCTGTGCATCAAGCATTTGCCCACTCAAGCCAAATTGAACACATGAACGCTTCAGTCCATCTTGGTCTCCGTTACGCTCGGGACGACCCGATAAACGAGTTACGGTTTCAATGTTAAAACCTTGACTTGAAACAATATTGGTCACCGCTTGCAGATGTTCGGCTGTGAGCTCTGGTGCTAAAGCGGTCACGATATAACGTGTACGCCCACCCTCACTCACCCATTGGTCATATTCTGCGCCTGAAATCGGCTTAAAACGAACTGTTAAACCAATATCATGTGCTAAAATAAGGATGTCTTTCATGGCTAAAGCTGTTGCAGTTTGATCGTTGGACGACACTACAATACCTAAAGTCAATTGATTATGGATGACCGCCTGCCCTACATCTAATATTTGCAAAGAATGTACGGACAACACTTGCATTAATCGAGTAAACTGATTGGGTTGGTCAGGTCCTAAAAATGAAATAAGAATGATTTCTCGCATGAATTGACTCGGGTCTGAGCTACAACAATTGGAAGAATCATAATCGAAATCGAAATTTTTTGCTTTGGAAGTTTACGTTGAATGCGCCAAGACAAGGGCTATTTGCTAGCCTACTTATTGTAAGTTTTGCATTTCATACCTTTTTATTGGTAGTTGCAACAACACATCAATTAAATGAAAACCGTGCCAGCCAAGGCCAACTCATGACCAGTCAATTGGTCACGGACAGCCTGTCTGAACTCGAACCCGCAAATACTGTTTCATTGGCGCTGTTGGCAAATCGCTATGCGACCAATCCAAGTGTGGCTTCGATTCGAATACTTGATGCGAAAAAACAAGTGTTGGCAACCAGTGGTATGGCAAAAACTCGTCAAGGTGAAGTGTTTGTTCGTGATGCATTACAGAACGAGAAAAAAGTTGGCACAATTGAAATTACCTTGATCAAGCCAAGTATTGGTGAAATTTTACGTACCCAATGGCTGGCTATTTTAGTGTCATTATTGATTCATGCCTTTTTATGGCTGGCCTATCGTGCCATTGCTCGCCCAACACGTAGTGAATATTTGGCTCGTATCAACAATGAAGCCCGTTTAAAACACGAAATTCAACAATTGACAGAAGCTCTTGAAGCTGAGAAAGCCAATCGCACGATTGCGATTGCGCAAGCTCAACAACAAGCACAAGCCAAAGCAAAACCTGAACCCAAAACACCTGTAACCACGACACTGGAAAATGACCAAGAGATTTTGGCGCTGAATATTCAGTACTATGATCCAAAGCAACTGATGAATACGGTCAACCAATCGGTTTCACTGCCTTATTTTAATTTATGTCAGATTTTTCTTAATAAAAGTATTGAACTTTGCGCACAGCATTTCAAATTGAATGCAAAAGATTTCACCATTCATCAAGAATTTAATCAGAATGGTGCAATCCTGAGTATTGATGCTGAAAAACCCAATGCAGCACAATCTATATTAATGGTTGGTTCGGTATTTCAATTATTGTCAGAAGTTCTGTATAAACGTTACCGTGAAGATAAGCGCTTTGTTTTACAGACGCGTTGTGCGGTCACCACCTCAGTAGAGGCGATGCAACTTGATGCGTCTCAAGCGGCTGAGCGCTTGGTGAACCATTTAATTGCCAAAGAAATGGCATTGTATTTAAGTAATGATCAGCTCAAGCATATTGGTGATTGTTATCAATTGGTTGCCTTACCAAATCCAACCAATGTGTTGACTCGTCATTCATTTATGATCAATGGTATGAATAATGACTGTGCTGAAATTGCACAAAATATTCGTACTGAGATTTTAAAAGGAAAGAAAAATACACCAAACTCTGAAGTAATCTCAGAGAATTAAGTATTTACCATCTATCAAGCCCTCCTCTTTTTTAAAGTGTGAGGGTTTTTCTTTTATTACGCTCAATTTCCGATAAGTTCATCTTATTTTTTTCGAAATGAGTGTCTGATCTTTATACTAAATCACGATAAATCATTTTTCTTCTCTTTTCATTGCCCTACAAGCTTGTGTATAACTATCTATCTCAAAGGAAGATGATAAGCATAGGCAAAATACGTAAAAACACGTTAGACTATGCTCCGAATATATTCAATGAAAATGTCATACGACAGAACAAAAAGGTGAAGGTTGATGCCGCTCAATACTGTTGAAGAGCTTGTAGCAGATATCCGTGCAGGTAAAATGGTTATCCTCATGGATGACGAGGATCGTGAAAATGAAGGCGATTTAGTCATTGCTGCAACACACGTACGCCCTGAAGACATCAACTTTATGATCACCCATGCTCGTGGTCTTGTATGCCTAACACTAAGTCGTGACCGCTGTAAGCAACTCGATCTACCATTAATGGTCGACCATAATGGCGCACAACACAGTACAAATTTCACGCTTTCTATTGAAGCTGCAAATGGTATTACCACGGGTATTTCTGCCGCAGAACGTGCCCATACCATACAAACTGCAGTTGCTGCTCATGCCAAACCTGCTGATATAGTACAACCTGGGCATATCTTCCCATTGATGGCACAACCAGGTGGTGTATTACACCGTGCTGGACATACTGAAGCTGGCTGTGACTTATCTCGTTTAGCGGGTTTAGAGCCGGCATCTGTGATTTGTGAAATTATCAATGAAGATGGCACGATGGCACGTCGTCCAGATCTTGAAGTATTTGCTGAAAAACATGGCTTAAAAATTGGTACAATTGCTGATCTGATTCATTATCGTATGACCAATGAACAAACAGTAGAACGATTGGATCAACAAAGCATAGATACTGAATACGGTACCTTTGATTTATACCGTTACCGTGAAATTGGTAATCCAGACATTCATTTGGCTTTGGTTAAAGGTGAACCGCAACAAGGTGTGACAACTGTCCGCGTACATGGTTTCAACCCTGTACGTGATTTATTGAAACTTAATAAAAAAGATGGTGAGCCTGCTTGGAACTTAGATAAAGCACTCAAAACAATTGCTGAGAGTGATCGAGGGGTTTTGGTCTGGATTGGTCAACGTCATCTATCTGACTTAGGCCCTGCTTTAGCAGAACTTGGTAAGCCAAAACCAACAAAATCAAATGCCGCACTTTCACAGCAATATCAAACGATTGGTGTTGGTGCACAAATTTTACGTGATCTCGGTGTTGAAAAGATGAAACTTCTTAGCTCACCATTACGTTTTAATGCATTATCAGGTTTTAATTTAGAAGTGGTGGAATACATCACTGCTGACCAAAAAACCGGTCAATAATTTTTAATCAGATGGCTTGTATTACTCAATTAGGTTTCTAGTTGGGAAATAAAAGCAGTCTGTACAACCACTTATCTGTTAAATTATCGAGGTTGCCATGGCGATTCGCCGAATTGAAGGTTTATTACATCTCGCGAGCGAAGACCGTTACGCGATTTTAGTTGGTCGTTTTAACAGCTTTGTTGTTGAACATTTATTAGAAGGTGCAATTGATACATTGCATCGTCATGGTGTAAGCGACGATAATATCACTGTCGTTCATGCACCGGGCGCATGGGAACTTCCAGTTGTGGCTAAAAAATTAGCAGCTTCTGGTAAATTCGATGCAGTGATCGCACTTGGCGCAGTGATTCGTGGTAGTACGCCACATTTCGACTTCGTTGCAGGTGAATGTGCCAAAGGTTTAGGTGTAGTTGGTTTAGATACTGGCCTACCTGTGATCAATGGTGTATTGACTACGGACAGTATTGAACAGGCGATTGAACGCTCTGGTACAAAAGCAGGTAATAAAGGTGGTGAAGCTGCCCTTACTGCTATTGAAATGGTTAACCTGTTAAAGGCAATTTAAAGCATGTCGCAAACACTCCAAGCTACTTATGCAGCAAAACGTAAAGCACGTCGCTTTGCTGTACAAGGGATTTATGAATGGCAAATGAGCCACAACCCAGTGCATGAAATTGAAGCACGTACACGTGTTGAAAACGCAATGCATAAAGTGGATCTCGGCTATTATCATGAGTTGCTCACAGCCGTGATCGCAAACCATGAAGCATTGGATGCTTTACTTGTTCCTGTTCTAGATCGTGAACTGAGTGCATTAGACGGTGTAGAACTTGCTACATTACGTTTGGGTGCATACGAACTCAAAGACCATCTTGAAGTCCCTTATCGAGTTGTACTCGATGAAGCCATTGAGCTGGCAAAACACTTTGGTGGTGCTGACAGTCATAAATACATCAATGGTGTATTAGATCGTTTAGCAACAAGCCTGCGTGAAGCAGAAAAGCAACAAAGCAAATAAGTTGTTTTTACATGGCTGAGTTTTCAATTATTGAGACCTATTTCAATCGTCAGCAGCAAACTGATGTTGATTTAGGCGTCGGTGACGACTCAGCGCTGCTTTCCCCACCTTTAAATCATCAATTGGTGATTTGCACAGATACGCTTGTCGCTGGTCGACATTTTCCGCTAGAAGCCTCTCCACATGCCATTGGCTGGAAATCTGTTGCTGTTAATCTTTCAGATATTGCTGCAATGGGTGCAAAACCCCACAGTATTTTACTCGCATTGAGCCTATCCCAAATTGATCATGACTGGCTAAAACAATTTAGTCAGGGTTTATATGATTGTTGCGATCAATTTGGCGTACGTTTAATTGGCGGTGATACCACGCAAAGTCCACATCTTACCATTACCGTCACGGCACTGGGCTGGATTGAAACAGGCAAAGCCATTACCCGTTCTGGCGCGCAAGTCGATGATTTAATTGTAGTCAGTGGCTCGATTGGTGATGCCGCTTTTGGATTAAAGCATTTAGGACATCCCCTACAACAACGTCTAGATTACCCAACACCGCGCTGCGAATTAGGCGCTATGTTGAAAGACTTGGCATCCAGTATGATTGATGTTTCAGATGGGCTTGCTCAAGATCTGGGGCATATATTAGATGCCTCGGGTGTCGGTGCAAAAATAGATTTAAATCAACTCCCAATTCATCCAGCTTTAAAGCAGCTCAGCAACAATGAGCAATGGAAATATGCTTTAGCGGGCGGAGATGATTATGAGTTATGCTTTACAATAACTATGCAAAATTATGCTAAACTTTTGCAATTAAAACCAAATGTAACCACTACAATCATCGGCCAAGTTACACAAAAATCTGGGATTGTATTTGAGAAAGATGGCTTAGACCATCCACTTCAACTTCAAGGGTACCAACACTTTGCATAAACCTCCGATTGTCTTTAAAAGTATGACATGGGCTGAACGCTTTATTGTGTTCTGTGGTGTAGGCTTTGGTTCAGGCTTAGCGCCTAAAGCACCAGGTACATTTGGCTCAGCATTTGCGCTTTTGTTTATTCCGATTTGGCTTGCAATTGGTTTTTATGGCTCCATATTGGCCATCATAATCATGTCATTGGTCGGTATTTGGATTTGTGGGAAAACCGCAGATATTATCCATGTGCATGATGATGGGCGTATTGTTTGGGATGAGTTTGCTGGGCAATCAATCACCTTCCTGCCTTTAATTTATTTAGGACAAATGAATTGGATTTGGGCACTGGTTGGATTTGCACTATTTCGTTTATTTGATGTCTGGAAACCATGGCCTATTCGTGTCATTGACCAAAAAGTCGATGGTGGCTTTGGAATCATGCTTGACGATATTATTGCAGGCCTCTGGGCAGCAATATGTATCGTGATTTATTTATATTTTTAAATGGCTTAAGCCAGATCTGTTAGGTGTGATATGTCTACAACTGTGATCATTCTTGCTGCAGGTAAAGGAACACGTATGCGTTCTAGTTTACCCAAGGTACTCCAACCTTTAGCAGGACGCCCACTACTCGGTCATGTGATTGAAACAGCAAAACAATTACAAGCAAAAAATATCATTACAATCTTTGGTCACGGTGGTGATCTGGTTAAAAATGCATTTGCACATGAAAATATTCAATGGGTAGAGCAAACAGAACAACTCGGTACTGGTCATGCAGTTAAAGTGACTTTGCCGGTTTTGCCCCAAGACGGCATTTCTTTGATTCTTTCTGGTGATGTGCCTTGCGTACAACAAAGTACCCTACAACGTTTGGTTGATGTATCTAGTCAAACAGGTATTGGTTTAGTCACATTAACGCTTGAAGATTCTACAGGCTATGGTCGCATCGTACGTAAGGATGAAAAAATCCAAGCGATTGTTGAACATAAAGATGCTTCTGATGAACAACGTCAAATTAAAGAAATCAACACAGGTATTTACTGTGTAAGCAATGCCAAATTACATGAATGGTTACCGAAACTCAGCAATGACAATGCTCAAGGCGAGTACTACCTCACTGATATCGTGGCAATGGCTTTAGCTGATGGTATGGAAATCGCATCCATTCAACCAGAATTAGCTTTTGAGGTTGAAGGCGTGAATGATCGTATTCAACTTGCAGCATTAGAGCGAGAATTCCAAAACTATCAAGCTAAATCACTGATGCAGCAAGGCGTGCATCTGATTGACCCTTCACGCTTTGATTTACGTGGTCAACTCACGGCGGGTACGGATGTTCGTATTGATATTAATGTGATTATTGAAGGTCGATGTACTTTCGGAAATGGTGTTGAAATTGGTGCAGGATGTATTATTAAAAATACCCAAATTGCGGCAGGAACCAAAGTTCAACCTTATAGTGTTTTTGAAGATGCGATAATTGGTGCCGATGTACACATTGGTCCTTTTGCACGATTACGTCCAGGTGCAAAATTAGCAGATGAAGTTCATATCGGTAACTTTGTTGAAGTGAAAAACTCTTCTGTTGGTCTAGGTTCAAAAGCCAATCATTTCACCTATTTAGGCGATGCAGAAATTGGTGCGGGTTCAAATATCGGTGCAG
>Ga0207655_1004351_pt1 | contig 10076 bp, 10 predicted proteins | sample KBSM44metaG_FD_184398 | JGI IMG/M metagenome (GOLD analysis project Ga0207655, IMG submission 184398) | Miscanthus rhizosphere microbial communities from Kellogg Biological Station, Michigan, USA - KBS M4-4 metaG (SPAdes) (version 2) | ecosystem: Host-associated > Plants > Roots > Rhizosphere >... | reverse complement strand
GTGGAGAACGGGCACTACGTGCTCCCCACGCAGCCCGGCTACAGCGCCCGGATGTTCGAGGAGTCGGTGGCCGAGTGGGAGTTCCCGACCGGCGGCTACTGGGCGTCGGCGGTGGGCGCCGCGGCATCCGCGAAGTGATCCACGGCGAACTCTTCGACGCCGAGGATGTGCGCAGCCATCCGGATGCGGGCGCCTTCGGCACTGCCCGCGCGCAACTGGTCGAGGATCGCGCGGTGCTCGCTCTGTGCGGCGATGACCGAGCCTCGCTGGTGCATCGCGCGGCCCAGTCGGATGCGCATCGTGCGCCCGACCAGCGAGTCGATGAGCGCGGCGAGCGTCGGATTCTCCGCGGCGACGGCGATGCGCGAATGGAAGGCTGAGTCGGCGTCGATGAAGGCGTCGACATCCATGGCGTCGAGGTCGGCCGTCAGTTCGTCGATTCCGTCCAGGATCCCCTCCAGTTCGGCGATCCCCGCCTCGTCGATGTGGGTGGCGGCGAGGGCGGCGCTCTCCGACTCGAGGAGCCGGCGTACGTGCAGCAGTTGTCCTCCGGTGGAGGGATGCCGCAGGTCGGCGAGGAACGCCAGCGAACTCATCAGGACCGAGGGGTCGAGCGAGGTCACGTAGGTGCCGTCGCCCTGGCGCGTCTCGAGCACACCCAGGATCACCAGTGCGCGCACGCCCTCGCGCAGTGAGCCTCGCGAGACGCCGAGCGCTGCAGCCAGGTCCTTCTCGATCGGGAGCCGCGCATCGGCGGAGAGCCGACCGTCGACGATCATCGCTTTGATGCCTTGGATGACGACGTCCGTCTGTGAACGGGTCGGCTCGGGGGTGGACATGCGACCAGTGTACGAAGAGCGCCGCGACGGCGGGCTCGGGTGGGTGACAGTGGGAATGTGCGGGGTCGGATCCTTGTGTTATTCGAATTTATGTTCTAAACTGAATGGTAGCAGAACCGCAGGTCCCCCCCCGATGCGGTTCCGGTTTGTTGGAGCGCCGTTCCGAGTCGGGGGTGAAGATGCGCACGGTGGAAGAGAACCGCGAGTCGGGTGCCTCGTTGTGGCCGGCGTTGGACGGCGTGGTGTCGCGGTTGGAGTTGGTGCGGCGGCGGGTTGCAGCTGCGCAGGCGGAAGAGGCTGCGGTTCTCGCTGAGGCGGTGGGGTTGGTGGCGGAGCGGACGGCGTTGTTGCGGCAGGAAGCGCAACAGCAGGGGCGGTCGCTTGGTCGTTCTTCGGATGCGGACCTCCCCCTGCGGGAAGTGTGTCTGGAGCTCGGGATGGCGATGCGGGTCTCGGATCGTGGGGTGCAACGGCGGATGTCGGAAGCGTTCCAGTTGACGTCCCTGTTCTCCCGGACGCATGAGGCGTGGGGTTCCGGGCAGATTGATGCGGGGCATGCGTGGGCGATCACCCGGGCGGGCGGGATGCTGCGGACAGCGGAGGATCGTGCCCGCTTCGAGGAGCTCGCTCTGGACGCGGCACGGGCGGAGTCTCCGGCGCGGATGGGGCAGGCGGCGAAAGCGATCGCCGCGACGATAGACCCGGTCGCGTTCGAGGAAGCCGCACGTCGCGCGGACGACGACCGGTCCGTGCGCCTCTACGACCTTGATGACGGGATGGCGCGGCTGATCGCGGACCTGCCCGCCCCGCTCGCCCACGCGATCCACGACGCCCTCACCACCCGGGGCACCGCCATCCTCAACGCTGACGCTGCATGCGGTAGCCATGCAGACAGCGACGCAATCACGGACATGAGCGGGGCCAACGGCACCGCACCCGACGAGGGCTACAAGGACCGCGACAACGGCGCAGACGCGGATGCGGATGCGGATGCGGACGCGGATGCGGATGCGGATGGCAGCATCGGTTGTCGCCGCACGGTGATCACCGGCCCCGCCGAAGAGAAAGAGCACCGCACGCTCGCGCAGGTGCGAGCGGATGTCTTCACCGACCTCCTCCTGACGGGACATCCGTCCACCGCGGCGACCGGTGCGGGCCTGGAGAGCATCGCCGCACGCATCCAAGTGACCGTCCCCGCCCTGACCCTCGCCGGCGACCCGGCGGGTGGGCCGGCGCTGCTCGCCGGGTACGGGCCGATCGACCCGTCACTCGCCCGGCGCCTCGCCGCACTCGCGCCCGGGTGGGATCGCGTGTTCACCGACCCACACACCGGGGACGTTCTCACCGTGGACCGGTACCGACCATCCGCCCACCTGATCCGGTACCTCACCGCCAGGGATGAACGGTGCCGGACACCCGGATGCACCCGACCCGCACACCGCTGCGACCGTGACCACACCACCCCCGCCGCCCACGGCGGTCCGACCACGCACGAGAACCTCGCACACCTCTGCCGACGCCACCACACCGTCAAACACCACACGGCATGGCGCGTCCGACACCTCGGAAGCGGCACCCTCGAATGGACCGGACCCACCGGCCGCCACTACACCGACCGGCCACCCGCAACCGTCAGATTCGTCCCCGACACCACACACGAACCACCCCCCTTCTAACCCCCGACACCCCCGGTCGTTGAGCAAGCACAGCGAGTCGAAACGCAGCACACTCGTCCGCAACCGGGACGCGTTTCGACTCCTCGCCATGCTCGTCGCTCAACGCCCGGGGGATCGCTTCCCGCCCCTCTGCTCCCGGTCGTTGAGCGAGCGGAGCGAGTCGAAACGCAGCACCACATCCCGCAGGAGGAACGCGTTTCGACTCCTCGCTGCGCTCGTCGCTCAACGACCGGGCGGTTGCCTCCCGTTCCCGGTCGTTGAGCGAGCGGAGCGAGTCGAAACGCAGTACCACCTCCCGCAGGAGGGACGCGTTTCGACTCCTCGCTACGCTCGTCGCTCAACGACCGGGGGTGTCTCCGGTCCGTGTCCCACTCCCGGTCGTTGAGCGAGCGGAGCGAGTCGAAACGCAGCACCTCCGTCCGCGAGAGGGACGCGTTTCGGCTCGTTGCTCAACTCCCCGCGGGCGTCAGCGGCCCCACGCGCGGACGCGGTGGAAGGTCGCGGTCTTCGGGTAGCGGCCCCGAGGCGGTCCGATCTCGAACAGATCGATCATGAGGAAGAGGGGATAGTCGGGGCCTGCGCGAGACGCCGCAAGATGTGCCCCTCGCATCCGGTGACGGTCTCGCCGTCACCCCAGGCGACCGTCCAGGTATGGGGCGTGGATGCATCGAACGGGAGGGTGACCTCGGCCATGTCGGTCGTGAGGTTCGGGTCGTGGTGGGCCTTGATGCCGGTGCGGGCCACGGTGGTATCGCCCACGGCGTCGGCGTCGATCTCGAAGATGCAGACCTCGCCGGACTCGGTCGGCGAACGATGCTCGGTGCCCACGAGCCACGCAGCGACCATGCAGTCCCGGTCCGTGCTCGCCGACACGGTGATCTCCACTCGCCCCCGCGACGGGGCGAACAGCAGGCGCCGCGGAACGGGCGTCCGCACCGTGAGGTCGCTGCGATGGCGGTGCGTCCCGAACGGCGAGCCGACCGGCCCCGACCAGACGCCCGTCTGCAGATTGGAGACGCGCAGCGGCGCATCCTCCGCGCGCCAGTCCGGCTGATCGGCCTCGATCCGCAACTGCACGCCGTCGGGAGTGATGTCATAGCGCGCTCGCGCGCGATCCGGCGTCGTCCAGTGCGGGAGATAGCTCGCGATCCAGTGGTCGACGCTCACGCCTCGCGTGAAATCGTCGTCGATGTCCGGGTCACGGTCCATGGCCACATGATCGCACGCGGATTCAGGCCGAGAGATGCTCGATGAGGATCTGCGTGCCGATGCCGATGAGCACGAGACCACCGAGGATCTCGGCGGGCCGGCGGAATCGCGTTCCGATGCGATAACCGATCAAGACCGCGACGAACGATAGGACGAACGTGACGAGACCGATCACCGTCACGGCGACCGCCTGGCGGGCGCCCGGTGAGTCGATCAGGCTGAGCACGGGGATTGCCAGCATCTCGGGTCTCCTGGATTTGATAACCATTATCAGTAGGCATAACCTGAAGGCATGAAGCGTCCCGTCGTCCTGCTCGCCGCCCTCACCGCGGCATCCGCCCTCGCCCTTGCCGGCTGTGCCAGCACGCCCGCCCCGTCATCGAGCCCCGACGCGTCCGGCGACGGCACCATCAGCGTCGTCGCGTCGACCAACGTCTACGGCGACATCGCCAAGACGATCGGCGGAGACCACGTCGACGTCACGTCGCTGATCGCCGACGAGAGCAAGGACCCGCACGACTTCGAGGCCACCGCCTCCGACCAGCTCGACATCCAGGGCGCACAGCTGCTGATCCAGAACGGTGGCGGATACGACCCGTTCATGGCATCGCTGAAGGATGCCGCGAACTCGTCCGCGCCCCTCATCAGCGCCATCACGTTCTCGCCCGAGTGGAAGGGCTCCGATCCCTCCGAGGCCGTCGAGGGCTTCAACGAGCACGTCTTCTACGACCCGCAGACGATCGCGGCCGTCGCCGACGAGATCGCGAAGCAGCTCGGGTCCCTCGACCCCGCCGATGCCGCCGTCTTCACCGACAACGCGGCGACCTTCCGCGCCGACATCGACGCAAAGGTGACCCCGATTCTCTCCGCCGTCTCGGCAGCGCACGCCGGCGCCGAGATCTTCGTCACCGAGCCCGTTCCGCTCTACCTGGCGGAGGCCGCGGGCCTGAAGAACGTGACGCCGTCGGCGTTCAGCGAAGCGGTCGAAGAGGGGCAGGACGTGCCGCCGGCCACCTTGCTCGACGCCCTGACTCTCATCGGCAGCGGCTCGGTGAAGATCGTGTTCGTCAACGCCCAGGCCGCAGGCGCCGAGACCACTCAGGTCGAGGCGAAGGCTTCCGAGGTCAAGGTTCCCGTCATCAAGGCCTCGGAACTGCTCCCCGAGGGCGAGAACTACGTATCGTGGATGACCGACATGGCTACGCAGATCAAGACCGCGCTGGGTTCGTGACTCCCGCGCCCACCCCGCCCCTTCGCATCATGGCCGCCGCGCTCTCGCGTGGCGGCCATGAGCTGTGGCGCGGACTCGACCTCGAACTCCAGCCCGGCGAACTCGTCGCCGTGCTCGGGCCGAGCGGCGCGGGCAAAACCACCCTGCTGCGCGCGATCCTGGGCCTGGAGCGGCTGACCGCCGGCACGGTCGAAGCCCTCGGCGAGCGTGTTCACAGCGCCGGCAACCGCCGCATCGGCTACATCCCCCAGCAGCGTCCCCTGCCGCGCCACACGGCGATGCGGGGCCGCGACCTCGTCCGCCTCGGCGTCGACGGTCACCGGTTCGGCCTTCCCCTCCCGCGGCGGGGCGATCGCGATCGCGTGCAGACCCTCATCGACGCCGTCGGCGCGTCCGCCTTCGCCGACCGTCCCGTCGGCCTGCTCTCGGGCGGCGAGCAGCAGCGCCTGCGCGTCGGCCAGGCGCTCGCCGACGAGCCGGGTCTGCTGCTGTGCGACGAACCTCTCACGAGCCTCGATCTCGCCAATCAGCGCGACGTCGTCGACCTCATCGACCGCTATCGGGTCGCGAGTGGCGCGGGTGTGCTTCTCGTGACGCACGACATCAATCCCGTCCTCGAGAAGGTCGACCGCATCCTGTATCTCACCGGCGGCCGCTTCACGCTCGGAAGCCCCGACGAGGTGCTGACCTCCGCGACCCTCAGCGCCCTGTACGACACGCCCGTTCACGTGGCGCGCGTCGGCGGGCGGCTGGTCGTCGTCGGCGCTCCGGACTCGGATGCCGATCACCATCACCACGGCGATGACGCCCCGGCGCCGGCAGCGACGGGAGCGGCGCCGTGAATTGGGACGACGTGGGGAACGCCCTCTTCGGCGGCCTCTCGCGCTACGGCGACATCCTCGCGCTCGTGCAGAACTCGGTCTGGGCCGGCGCCGTCCTCGGCATCGTCGGCGGGCTCATCGGCGTGTTCGTCATGCAGCGCGACATGGCGTTCGCCGTGCACGGCATCAGCGAGCTGTCGTTCGCCGGCGCCGCGGCCGCGCTCCTCCTGGGCTTCGACGTCGTCACGGGATCGATCATCGGTTCGTTGGTGGCGGCCGGACTCATCGGCTGGCTCGGCGCCCGGGCCCGCGACCGCAACTCGATCATCGGCGTGCTCATGCCGTTCGGGCTCGGTATCGGCATCCTCTGCATCTCGCTCTACAACGGGCGCAGTGCCAACCGCTTCAGCCTCCTGACCGGGCAGATCGTGTCGGTGCAGAGCGGCCAGCTGACGGCGCTGATCGTCCTCAGCGCGATCGTGCTCGTGGCACTCCTGCTCATCTGGCGGCCGCTCACGTTCGATTCGCTCGATCCGCAGTCGGCGGCCGCGCGCGGCGTTCCGACGACCGTCGTGTCGTTCGCGTTCATGCTGCTGTTGGGCCTCGTGGTCGCGGTGGCGGTGCACATCATCGGTGCGCTGCTCGTGCTCTCGCTGCTCGTGACACCCGCCGCGGCAGCGATGCGGGTCTCCAACGGCCCGATCGCGGTGCCCCTGCTCGCCGCCGGTTTCGGCGTCACCGCGGCGGTCGGCGGCATCCTCCTCGCGATCGCGGGAACCCTTCCGGTGAGCCCCTACATCACGACCCTCTCGTTCCTCATCTACCTCGTGTGCCGGGTGATCGACGGGGTCCGCCGGCGCGGCAGCGTCGAAGCGTGACTCACCCAGCCCGCTCCTAGACCTCGCGAGTAGAATCCCGGCATGGCCCAGCGCAACACCTGGCAGCGCGATCGCGTGCGCGAGGCGCTGACCGACGCTTCCGGTTTCGTCAGCGCTCAGGCTCTGCACGCGACGTTGCGTGACGAGAACACGGGAATCGGCCTCGCCACCGTCTATCGCGCCCTCGCGACCCTCGCCGCGAGCGGGGAGGTCGATCAGCTCCAGAGCCCGGAGGGCGAGGCCATCTACCGGGCCTGCTCCACGGCGGGTCACCACCACCACCTGATCTGTCGCTCGTGCGGTCTCGCCGTCGAGATCGAGGCCACCGAGGTCGAGGCCTGGGCCCAGCGCACCGCCGCCGCGCACGGCTTCACCAAGGCGGAGCACGTCGTCGACATCTTCGGTGTGTGTGCGGCATGCACCGCCCGTCTCGGAGACCGTGTCGACTGAGGTGCGCGCCGCTCCGGCCCGCACTGCGGCTGCCGTGGGCATCGGTGCGTTGGTCATCGCCGCCCTCGTGGCGGTCGCTTTCCTGACCCCCGGGCCCGCATTGCCTACCCGGGCGCAGGACGGGCTCACCCTGGCGATCAGTGTGCTGATCGAATCGCTGCCGTTCGTCATCCTCGGCGTCCTCCTCTCGATCGTCGTGCAGGTGTGGGTGCCGCCGGGAGCGATCGAGCGATGGATGCCGAGCGCGCCGTGGGCCCGCCGCGCCGTCCTGTCGCTCCTCGGCATGCTGATCCCGGTGTGCGAGTGCGGCAACGTCCCCTTCGCCCGCGGCCTCATGATGCGCGGCTTCGGCGTGGCCGAGACCCTCACCTTCCTCATCGCCGCACCGATCGTGAACCCGATCGTCATCATCACCACCCACCAGGCCTTCGGGTTCGACGACGGCATCCTCATCGCGCGCCTGCTCGGCGGCTACGCGGTCGCGAACCTCATCGGGTGGTTGTACAGCCGGCATCCCGATCCGGACGGACTTCTCACCGACCGCTTCCGGGCGAGCTGCGAGGTGTCGCTCGAGTCGGCGGCTCACGGCGGAGCCGGCAAGGGGCGACGCAGTCTCGCGCAGTTCGTCGTCGAGCTGCGCGCGGTCATGCCGGCGCTCGTCATCGGCTCGGCCGTCGCCGGTGCGGTGCAGGTGCTCATTCCGCGGTCGGCGCTGCTGGCGATCGGCTCGAACCCCGCGCTGTCGATCATCGCGATGATCGCCCTCGCGATGATCGTCTCGATCTGCTCCAACGTCGACGCGTTCTTCGCCCTCTCGTTCGCCTCGACGTTCACCCCGGGCTCGATCGTCGCCTTCCTGCTCGTCGGGCCCCTGGTCGACGTCAAGATGCTGGCCCTGCTGCGGACGACGCTGCGGACGAAGGTGCTGGCCGGGTTCGTGGTCATCGTCGTGCTCTTCGCGATCGCGGTCGGATCGGTGGTGAACCTCCTTGCGTGAGTACCTCTCCTCCCGCCTGCTGGGCGTGGGGCTCGCCGCGGGACTCGCGGCCGTCACTCTCGTGCTGTGGCTCAACGGACAGCTCGCGCTGTACATCAACCCGTCGTCGAACTGGTTCGCGGTCCCCATGGCGCTGATCGCACTCGTGGGGACCATCCTCAGCTTCGCGCTGCCCCGCGGGGCGGAATCGGATCACGGGCACGACCACGGCGACGATCACGATCACGATCACGACCACGACCACGAACACCGCAGCGGTTGGGGGACGGCGGCCACGGTGACCGGCGGCATCCTCGCCACCGGCGTGGTCGCGGCGATCATCCTGACACCGCCGGCGACACTGTCGGCCGAGCTCGCGATGCAGCGCGACACGGGAGCGCCGCCGCTGTTCCAGGGCGCCGACACCGTCGCTCTGGCCTCGACGGGCGACACGGCGAAGTTCGGCGTGGGCGAGTGGGCGAGCGTGTTCGCGACCGCCACCAACCCGGAGGCGTTCGACGGTGACACCATCACGCTCACCGGATTCGTGACTCCCACCGACGGCGGTTTCGGGCTCACGAGGCTCGTCATCACGCACTGCGTCATCGACGCGCAGCCGGCGCGGGTTCCGGTGGTGGCCAGCGACGTGCCCGCGACGGGGACATGGGTCACCGTGACGGGCACGATCCGTGATGCGGGCGGGCGGCTGCAGATCCAGCCCGCCTCGGTGCAGACGGTCGATCAGCCCAAGGATCCGTATGAGTACTGAGCGTGCGACGCGACGTGAGCGCACGCGTCGCCGTCGCTCGCGCGCCTTCATCGGGGCCTTCGCGATCGCCGTCGCCGCGCTCGCCGTCGTCGGCCTGGCCGGAGCCGCCGTGACGGTCGCCCAGGGCCCCCGCGTCACGAACGTGAGTGTCGATCCGGATGCCGCCGTCAGCGCGTCCGGCTCGCGGCTGATCATCACGACGACGCAGTCGCTCGCGACGGTGACGCCCGCGCAGATCACCGTCTCGCCCGCCGCCGCGTTCACGGTCGACACCTCGGGCCGAAGCGTCGGCATCCGCTTCACCCAGCCGCTCTGGGACGACACGTCCTACACCGTGACGATCGATGGGCTCGTCGGTGTCGGCGGCGGCCCCACGGCATCCGTCGAGCAGAGCTTCGCGACCCCTCCGCTGCACGCCTTCGTGCTGCAGCGGGGAACGGGTGGCGACTCGATCCTCCGCACCGATCTCGCCGGTCAGGCTCCCGAACCCGTCTACACCAACCCCCACATCGAGGACTTCCGGGCGACGTCGGGGCACCTCGTCATGTCGACGCTGGACGACGACAAGAAGTCGCATCTCGTCGTCACCGACCTCGACGGCGGCAATCCGCGCGAGCTCGCCCTGCCGGGTGACGGCACCGTCACCGACCTGCAGAGCGCCGATCGGGGCGATCTGATCGGCTACACGTTCACCGACGCCACGGTCGGCACTCCCGGCGCACGCGAGGCGGCGCTGTTCACCGCCTCGTTGACGGCGGCGGAGGCGAATGCCGCCCCCACGATGGTCCAGCGAAACGGCGGCGATTCGCGCGTCGACGACTGGCGCTTCGTCCCCGGCACCGACAGCATCCTCATGCTCACCTACGACGGCGCGCTCACGCTGATCTCGCCGTCCGGCGGCGACCCGGTGACGTTGGGCGACGCCGTCTCGATCGACGGCATCGCCCGCGGCACGACGACGGCGATCGTGGAGCGCATCGACGGTCCGGCCGCGATCGACCTCGCCACCGCCAAGCAGGTCGCCCTGCCTCCCACCGACAAGGCGCTCGGACAGACCAACAAGATGACGCCGATGACCGACGGCCGGACGCTCCGCGTGCTCGCGGTCGTCGACGGCTTCACCGTGCGCTCGACGACCGTCAACGTCGTCGACACCTCGGGTGCGGCCACCCCGGTGTTCTCGATCGAGCCCAAAGACGTGCTCATCCAGTCGTGCGTGTCGCCGAG
>Ga0207655_1004349_pt1 | contig 10080 bp, 9 predicted proteins | sample KBSM44metaG_FD_184398 | JGI IMG/M metagenome (GOLD analysis project Ga0207655, IMG submission 184398) | Miscanthus rhizosphere microbial communities from Kellogg Biological Station, Michigan, USA - KBS M4-4 metaG (SPAdes) (version 2) | ecosystem: Host-associated > Plants > Roots > Rhizosphere >... | reverse complement strand
CCTGGCAAGCCGGCAGGCTCTGATAGTGCGCTTCATAGCCAAGCAGTTCGTCACGAACGAAGCGAATATCACGCAAGGGGGCCTTGTAGTCAGGCATAGCGATAAACCTCTGCTGATGAATCTGGAATGAACAACCGCGTGGATTTGTTATGGCGGTCAAACAGGTGTTTGAAACATACGTTTACGACCTGGGGATGTCAAGCGTCGTCCGGGCGCCGTTTGTCATGACATGAATCAAACGCGCACGCGCCGACGTCTGCGACGGGTTGCCACAGGGCTTTCCAAAGAGAATAGAAGTTCAGGGGAATGGCGCAGAACAAATGTGGGAGCTGGCTTGCCTGCGATGCAGACGGCGCGAAGTATCAGGAAAACCGAGTAGAAGCTACCGCAGGCAAGCCAGCTCCCACAGAAGAGCCGGCATGTCTGAAGAGAGGGGATTAAGCGTAGGTATCGATCAAGGTGCCGAGCATTTCATCCGACGCCTTGGCGACTTTGGCGCCCAGCTCCACTTGAAACTTACCTTGGGCCAGTTCGACCATGTTGCTCGCCGAGTTGGTGGGCTGAGCACGATCGTTGGCTTGCAGACGGTCACTTTGCGCGTCCGAGGGCTGGGTCGTTGCGGCGCTGGCAATTTTGCCGGCAGCCTGATCGACACGGTTCTGCCCGGTCTGAATGCTGCTCAGTCCCGAATAAAACGCGCTGCTTCCAGAGATTTCCATGGCGTAAGCCTGCCTTTAGAGAATCGTGAACCTGAATTGAAGCAGAGATCCTGGCAAAACACCCGTCAAAAACACTAATGGCATAATGCCTTCGCGATAGCCAAAATCAGTCAAGCAGGTCCAGCTCCAGGTATTCGGCCACCGCTTCAGCCCCGGCGTGCTTGAGTTTCGGCACACGGCCCAGGCACGGCGCCGGCAACCTTTCGGCGAGAGTGGCGAGGTTTTCTTCCAGACGAGAGGTCTTGGGGTCGATGATATTCGCCACCCAACCGGCCAGCGGCAAACCGTCCCGCGCAATGGCTTCAGCCGTGAGCAACGCATGGCTGATGCAGCCCAGGCGCACGCCCACCACCAGGATGACCGGCAGCTTGAGCGCCATGGCCAGGTCCGACAGGTTGCTCTGGTCAGCCAACGGCACACGCCAGCCGCCCGCGCCTTCGATCAGGGTGAAGTCCGCGTGTTTGGCGAGGATGTGCTGCATGGGCTTGAGTAACGATTGCACCGTGAGCGCCACGCCTGCTTCACGCGCCGCCAGGTGTGGCGCGATAGCCGGCTCGAACGCCACCGGGTTGACCTCGGTATAACTCAACGGCAACGAACACTCGGCCAGCAACGCCAACGCATCGGCGTTGCGCAAACCTTTAGGCGTGACCTGACAACCCGACGCCACCGGCTTGCCGGCGGCGGTGCTTTTGCCCGCCAACCGCGCGGCGTGCAGCAGGCCTGCGGCGACCGTGGTCTTGCCGACATCGGTGTCGGTGCCGGTGATGAAGTAAGCGGCGCTCATAGAGGTTTCTCCAGTACGGCGTACACCACTTGGTAAGTCGCCGGCAGGCCCTGGGCCTGGCGGAACTGCTCGTAAGCGTTGACCAGTGCAACAATCCGCGCGCGGCCCGTCAACCCTCCCGGGCGCCCCGGGTTGAGGTTATGGGCGCCCAGCGCTTTCAATTCATGGGTCAGGCTGCGCACGTCCGGGTAATGCAGGACATGGGGTTGGCGCTCCAGGCTGATCACCCGCAGGCCGCTGGCGGCGCACACCTGTTGATACGCCTCGAAGGTACGGAAACGGTTGACGTGGACCAGGCCATCCACCGCGCGCCAGCTGTCACGCAACTCGCCCAGGGTGCCCACGCACAGGCTCGCAAAAGCCAGCACGCCACCCGGCTGCAGCACGCGATAGGCCTCACTGAGCACCGCCTCGAAGTTCGCACACCACTGCACTGCCAGGCTGGAGAAGATCAGCCCGCAGCTTTCATCCTGTAGTGGCAAGCGTTCGGCATCACCCGCGATAAAGTGCTCGGCACCGCCCAAAGGCCTGGCGTGATTGAGCATGCCCTCGGCGATATCCAGCGCAACGCCCTGGCTGGCCGGCAGTTGCTCATTCAGCACACGGCTGAAATACCCCGTGCCACAGCCCATATCCAGCCAGCGTTGCGGCGAAATGTCGGCCGGCAAACGCGCCAACAGCTCACCGCCCACCGCCCGCTGCAACTCGGCCACACTGTCGTAGCTGGCGGCCGCACGGGAGAACGACGCGGCAACCTGGCGTTTGTCGGGCAAGGCGCCGGGCAGTGAAGGGTGGGATAGATCAGTCATCGACGCACTCATGCAAAAAAGCCTGGACGGCCCCCGCGACACCGTGAGGATCTTCCAGAAGAAAAGCGTGGCCGGCCTGTTCAATCAGACCGATTTCGACATCGGGCAGCAGGGTCAGCAGGTCGCTGGCCGCTTCGGCCGGCACCAAGCCGTCCAGCCCAGCAAACAGATGCATCTGCGGGCCACGGTAGGCGAGCAGCGCTTCACGGGTATCCAGTTGCGCCAGCAATTCAAGGCCCGGCATCAGCACGCTGGAAGGCGAGTTCGGTGCGCCGCTGACCAGCAAGCGCGACAGCCCACGCGGATCCTCGGCGCCCTTGGCACACAACAGGCCGAAACGTTTGAGGGTGACCTGGGAATCGGCATGGCACCCGGCCAGGAAGGCATCGAACGTCTCGGCGGGCATCGCGTTCGGCCAGCCCTCGTGGGCGACAAAACACGGGTTGCTGGCCAGGGTCAGCAGGCCACAGCAGCGCTCGCCGCGCCGTGCGGCCAGCTCGGAGGCGAGCATGCCACCCAGGGACCAGCCGCCCAACCAGGCGTTGTCCGGCAGCGTGGCGTCGAGTTCGTCGAGCCATTCATCAAGGTCGCTGGAATCCAATACGGGCAGCGGCTCGATCTGCACCCGCAGGTGTTCGTCCAGGCCCTGCAAGGCGGCGGCCAGAGGCTCCAGCGGCGATACACCGAGGCCCCAGCCGGGCAGCAATATCAGTCGATCACGCATGGTCGGGCTCCGTGGCGCCTAACAAGCGGAAACACTCTTCCAATGCGCTTAACAATAGCTGCACCTGCGCCTCGGTGTGAGCCGCCGTCAACGTCACGCGCAAACGGGCGCTGCCAGCGGGTACGGTCGGTGGGCGGATGGCGGTCACCATCAAGCCGCGCTCGCGCAGCATCTGCGACAGGCGCACGGCCTTGGCGCTGTCGCCGATCAGGATCGGCTGGATCGGCGTGAAGCTGTCCATCAAGTCCAGGCCAAGCTGCTCGGCCCCTTGGCGGAACTGGCGGATCAAGCCATTGAGGTGCTCGCGCCGCCAGTGTTCGGTCCGCAGCAGCTCAAGGCTTTTCAAGGTGGCGCAGGCCAGCGCTGGTGGCTGGCTGGTGGTGTAGATATACGGCCGGGCGAACTGGATGAGGCTTTCGATCAGCTCTTCACTGCCGGCCACAAACGCGCCTGCAGTTCCGAATGCCTTGCCCAGGGTGCCGACCAACACCGGCACATCTTCCTGGCTCAAGCCGAAGTGCTCGACGATCCCGCCGCCGGTGGCTCCCAATGGACCAAAACCGTGGGCATCATCCACCATCAACCAGGCGCCTTTTGCGCGCGCTTCGCGGGCCAGTGCGGGCAAGTCGGCCAGGTCGCCGTCCATGCTGAACACGCCATCGGTGACCACCAGCGTATTGCCGGTGGCCTTCTCCAGGCGCTTGATCAGGCTACCGACATCGTTGTGCAGGTAACGATTGAAACGCGCGCCGGAGAGCAAGCCGGCGTCCAGCAAGGAGGCGTGGTTCAGGCGGTCTTCGAGCACCGTATCGCCCTGCCCCACCAACGCCGTGACGGCGCCGAGGTTGGCCATGTAGCCCGTGGTAAACAGCAAAGCGCGGGGGCGGCCAGTGAGGTCAGCCAGGGCTTCTTCCAGTTCATGGTGCGGCGTAGCGTGCCCCACCACCAAGTGCGAAGCACCACCGCCCACACCCCAGCGGGACGCACCGGCACGCCAGGCTTCGATCACGTGCGGGTGATTGGCCAGGCCCAGGTAGTCGTTGTTGCAGAACGCCAGCAGCGACTGGCCGTCCACCACCACTTCCGGGCCTTGGGGGCTGTCGAGCAGCGGGCGTTGACGATAAAGGTGTTCGGAACGGCGGGCAGCGAGGCGCGCGGCGAGATCAAAAGACATGCTGGCCTCGATTAAGCAGACTGAACGCGGTTCAACTGTGGGAGCGGGCTTGCTCGCGAAGACGGTGTGTCAGCCAGCACATACATCAACTGAAAGACCGCTTTCGCGAGCAAGCCCGCTCCCACAGTTGGATCGCATTCCAAAGTGAGATCACGGGGTCAAACAACAGCGTTGTAGAACTGCTCGCTGCTCTTCTGCTCCACCAGCGCCTGCTCGATCGCGGCCTGGTGCACTTCGTCGGCATGCTCTTCACGGGCTTCCGGCAAAATCCCGAGGCGCGAGAACAGTTGCATGTCCTTGTCGGCCTGCGGGTTGGCGGTGGTCAGCAGCTTGTCGCCGTAGAAGATCGAGTTGGCGCCGGCGAAAAACGCCAGGGCCTGCATTTGCTCGTTCATCGCCTCGCGACCGGCCGACAGGCGCACGTGGGACTGCGGCATCAGGATGCGCGCCACGGCCAGCATGCGGATGAAATCAAACGGGTCGATGTCTTCGGCGTTTTCCAGAGGGGTACCGGCCACTTTCACCAGCATGTTGATCGGCACCGATTCCGGGTGCTCCGGCAAGTTCGCCAGCTGGATCAGCAGGTTGGCGCGGTCGTCGAGGGACTCGCCCATGCCGAGGATGCCGCCCGAGCAGATCTTCATCCCCGAATCACGCACGTAGGCCAGGGTTTGCAGGCGCTCGCTGTAGGTGCGGGTGGTGATGATGCTGCCGTAGAACTCCGGCGAGGTGTCCAGGTTGTGGTTGTAGTAGTCGAGGCCAGCCTGGGCCAGGGCTTCGGTCTGGTCCTGGTCGAGACGGCCGAGGGTCATGCAGGTTTCCAGGCCCATGGCCTTCACGCCTTTGACCATCTGCAGCACGTAGGGCATGTCTTTGGCCGACGGGTGTTTCCAGGCGGCGCCCATGCAGAAGCGGGTCGAACCGATGGCCTTGGCGCGAGCGGCCTCTTCGAGGACCTTCTGCACTTCCATCAGTTTTTCTTTTTCCAGGCCAGTGTTGTAGTGGCCCGACTGCGGACAATATTTGCAATCTTCCGGGCAGGCGCCGGTTTTGATCGACAACAGGGTCGACACCTGCACACGGTTGGCGTCGAAGTGCGCGCGGTGCACGGTCTGCGCCTGGAACAACAGGTCGTTGAACGGCTGCACGAACAGCGCTTTGACTTCGGCGAGGGACCAATCGTGACGCAGGGTGGCAGAGGTGCTGGCGCTCATGGGCGATTCCTTGATTATGCTTTGGCAAGCGCTGCGGGAAGGGCAATACCCACAGGCACGACACGGATGCTCGGCATATTTAAGGAAGATTCATGCACTGTCAACCAGACTACAAACATCAGGTTTACATCTGGTCAATAAACAACCAAATCTGTTTAATCTGCGATGAAAGCACAGAATCCGCCGATCCTGTGTGCAACGTCTGCGAAACAGAGCTGCCTTGGCTGATAGAGCAGTGCAGCGTGTGCGCCCTGCCGCTGCCAATGGATGGCCTGATCTGCGGCCAATGCCAGAAAAACCCGCCGGCCTTTAAACAGGTGATCGCACCCTGGACCTACAGTTTCCCGATCGACACCTTGATCAGCCGCTTCAAGCACCAGGCACGCTGGCCACTCGGGCACCTGTTGGGGCATTTGCTCGGCCGACACCTGCAACACCGTCTCGACAGTGGCGAACTGGCGCGCCCCGATTGCCTGCTGCCCGTGCCCATGGCGAACAAGCGCCTGCGTGAACGCGGCTTCAACCAAGCCTGGATGCTGGCACGTTGGCTCAGCAGCGACCTGAATATCCCCCACGATGAACACCTGTTGTTACGCCCCCATGAAACCGTCGCCCAACAGGCCCTCGACGCCAAGACACGCAAGCGCAACCTGCTCGGCGCCTTCGCCCTGGCGCCTGATGCCCGAGTACAGGGGCGCCACTTTGCCTTGGTGGACGATGTGCTCACCACAGGTGCCACCGCCCACAGCCTGGCCCGGTTGCTGATGAGCGCGGGCGCACGCGCGGTGGACGTCTACTGCCTGGCCCGCACGCCAAAACCAGGCCCGTGACTTGACTCCTCAGCCCGGCGCCTGCAACGTCCGCCCATCTCACCACAGCGAATCCCCATGTCTCTGCCCACCTCCCTCAGCCAACACATCATTCGCCGCCCCCAGCGCATCGCCCTGCTGGCGCACATCGCCGAACAAGGCTCGATCACCCGCGCCGCCAAAAGCGCCGGCTTGAGCTACAAGGCCGCATGGGACGCCATCGATGAGCTGAACAACCTGGCGCAGAAACCGTTGGTGGAGCGTAGCGTCGGTGGCAAAGGCGGCGGCGGTGCCAAGCTGACGGCCGAAGGTGAGCGCGTGTTGCGCCTGTACCAACGCCTGCAAGTGTTGCAGGCCGAAATACTGGGCTCAGATGAAGATGCCAGCGACTTCAACCTGCTGGGCCGGTTGATGCTGCGCACCAGTGCGCGCAACCAGTTGCATGGCCAGGTGATCGCCATCGACAGCCGTGGCCGCAATGACCTGATCCGCCTGCAATTGGCGGGCGACCTGAGTCTGGATGCCCAGATCACCCATGACAGCACGCACCGGCTGGAACTGGAGCCGGGTGTGGAAGTGGTCGCCTTGATCAAGGCCGGCTGGCTGGAACTGCTCGCCCCCGGGCAACCTGCAACACCTGGACACAATTGCATGAGCGGTATTATCGAGACGATTCTCGACGCCGAGGACGGCCCCAGCGAGGTGCGCATCACCCTGCCCAACGGCCAGGTTTTATGCGCCCTGGCGCAGCCTGCCGCGCTCACGGCACTCGGTGCGGCAGAAGGCCAGCCGATCCAGGTGCAATTCGCTCCCAGCCATGTGTTGCTCGGCACGCCGGTGTAGCCGGCCGCCCGACTTCAAACCGCAACAATTTCGTCACAAGCGCTCCTTAAGGTGTCTGCAAAAACCGCAGGGAGCCTGAAATGAGCCTATTAGAAGAAAACCAAGCCACCGACTTGGAACAGATGGTCGGCCTCACCCGCCGCCGCTTTATCGGCGCCGGCGCCCTGTGCGGGGCCGCGATGTTCCTGGGAGGCAACCTGCTGACTCGCAGCGCCATGGCCGTGAATGCCGCCACCGCCAGCCCGCTGCTGGGCTTTACCAGCATCGGCGCCGCCACCAGCGACGCGATCACCTTGCCGCCCGGCTATAGCGCCTCGGTGCTGATCAGTTGGGGCCAACCCTTGAGCAAGGGCGCCCCGGCCTTCGACCCGTCCGGTAATGGCACGGCAGCGGCCCAGGAGCAGCAATTCGGCGACAACAACGACGGCATGAGCCTGTTCGCCTTCCCGGGCGACGACAATCGCGCGCTCATGGCCATCAACAATGAATACACCAATTACCGCTACCTCTATGCCCACGGCGGCGCGCCGCAATCGGCCGAAGACGTGCGCAAAGCCTTGGCCAGCGAAGGCGTGTCGGTGATCGAAGTGCGGCGCAAGGGCGACACCTGGCAGTTCGTCCAGGACTCGCGCTACAACCGCCGCATCCACGGCAACTCGCCGATCCGCCTCAGCGGCCCGGCCGCCGGCCACGACTGGCTCAAGACCGCTGCCGACAAGTCCGGCAAGAAAGCCCTGGGCACCTTCCAGAACTGCGCCAACGGCAAGACCCCGTGGGGCACTTACCTGACGTGCGAAGAGAACTTCACCGACTGCTTTGGCAGCGGCAACCCACAACAGGCGTTCGATGCCGGGCAAAAACGCTACGGCGTGGTTGCCGCCAGCAAAGACATCAACTGGCACCCGCACGATCCGCGCTTTGACCTGGCCAAGAACCCCAACGAACTCAACCGCCATGGCTGGGTGGTGGAAATCGACCCGTTCGACCCCAAATCCACACCGGTCAAGCGCACCGCCCTGGGCCGCTTCAAGCATGAAAACGCCGCGCTGGCCGAAACCCGCGACGGCCGCGCCGTGGTGTACATGGGCGACGACGAACGCGGCGAGTTCATCTACAAGTTCATCAGCCGCGACAAGATCAACCACAAGAACCCCAAGGCCAACAAAGACCTGCTCGACCACGGCACCTTGTACGTGGCGATCTTCGACGCCGGCGACGGCAACGCCGACCACCCCAAGGGCAAGGGCCAATGGGTGGAGTTGACCCACGGCAAAAACGGCATTGATGCCAGCACCGGGTTTGCCAGCCAGGCCGAGGTGTTGATCCACGCGCGCCTGGCCGCCAGCGTGGTGAAAGCCACACGCATGGACCGCCCGGAATGGATCGTGGTGAGCCCCAAGGATGGCCAGGTCTATTGCACCCTGACCAACAACGCCAAGCGCGGCGAGGAAGGCCAGCCGGTGGGCGGCCCCAACCCACGGGAGAAAAACGTCTACGGCCAGATCCTGCGCTGGAAGGCCGACGCCGATAACCACGGTGCGACGACATTCACCTGGGACCTGTTTGTAGTGGCGGGCAACCCGGGCGTGCACGCCGGTACGCCGAAGGGCGGCTCGTCCAACATCAACCCGCAGAACATGTTCAACAGCCCCGATGGCCTGGGGTTCGACAAAGCCGGCCGCTTGTGGATCCTGACGGACGGCGACTACAGCAACGCGGGCGATTTCGCCGGCATGGGCAACAACCAGATGCTGTGTGCCGACCCGAGCACCGGTGAAATCCGCCGTTTCATGGTAGGACCGGTGGCCTGTGAGGTGACGGGCATCAGCTTCTCGCCGGATCAGAAAACCTTGTTCGTGGGCATCCAGCATCCGGGTGAGACCGGCGGTTCGACCTGGCCGGAGCATTTGCCGAATGGCAAGCCGCGCTCGTCGGTGATGGCGATTCGACGGGATGACGGCGGGATCGTCGGCGCCTGATAGGGCCTCATCGCAGGCAAGCCAGCTCCCACATTCGACCGTAGTCCAAAGGTGGAACTCGGTCGAATGTGGGAGCTGGCTTGCCTGCGAAGGCGTCCGCACAGCCACCACCTATCGATGCTGTTACCATACCCGGCCGGACGCGGCGCCCTGCTGCGCGCAGGAGTTCGCATGGCCCACCCGTTTGAAACACTCACCCCCGACCTGGTACTCGACGCTGTCGAAAGCATCGGCTTTCTCAGCGACGCGCGCGTTCTGGCGCTCAACAGCTACGAAAACCGCGTCTACCAGGTGGGTATCGAAGATTCCGAACCGCTGATCGCCAAGTTCTACCGGCCTCAGCGCTGGACCAACGAAGCGATCCTGGAAGAACACCGTTTCACTTTCGAACTGGCCGAATGCGAAGTACCGGTGGTCGCGCCACTGATCCACAACGGCGAAAGCCTGTTCGAACACGCGGGTTTCCGCTTCACCCTGTTCCCCCGCCGTGGTGGCCGCGCGCCGGAGCCAGGCAATCTCGACCAGTTGTATCGCCTTGGGCAATTGCTCGGGCGCCTGCATGCGGTGGGCTCCACCCGTCCGTTCGAACACCGCGAAGCGCTGGGTGTTAAGAACTTCGGCCAGGACTCCCTGACCACCCTGCTGGAAGGCAACTTCATTCCCAAGAGCCTGCTGCCGGCCTACGAGTCCGTGGCCCGCGACCTGCTCAAGCGCGTGGAAGAGGTGTACAAGGCCACGCCGCACAAGAACATCCGCATGCACGGCGACTGTCACCCCGGCAACATGATGTGCCGTGACGAGATGTTCCACATCGTCGACCTCGACGACTGCCGCATGGGCCCGGCGGTGCAGGACCTGTGGATGATGCTCGCCGGCGACCGCCAGGAATGCCTGGGGCAGTTGTCGGAATTGATGGACGGTTACCAGGAGTTCCACGATTTCGACCCGCGTGAACTGGCCCTGATCGAGCCCCTGCGCGCGCTGCGTCTGATGCATTACAGCGCCTGGCTGGCACGGCGCTG
>Ga0207655_1004347_pt1 | contig 10087 bp, 8 predicted proteins | sample KBSM44metaG_FD_184398 | JGI IMG/M metagenome (GOLD analysis project Ga0207655, IMG submission 184398) | Miscanthus rhizosphere microbial communities from Kellogg Biological Station, Michigan, USA - KBS M4-4 metaG (SPAdes) (version 2) | ecosystem: Host-associated > Plants > Roots > Rhizosphere >... | reverse complement strand
AGCTGCATGAGCCCGGCGGGTGTGACGTAATTGGGCTGCGCGCTGACCTGTCGTTCGACTGGCAGGTCGGCTTGCGCGGCAGCGTTATCTTCATTGACGAAGGCGCGACTCATGTTGTTCTCCCGTTATAGGGTTTGGGCCATGGTCGCGTGCTTTAAGTTTCGACGAATGTCTGTAAACGACTTATTGCGAGCGATAGGCTCGCGCGGCGTCCCGGTCTTTCTCTCGTTGCCAGGCCCTTTCGCGCTCATCCCAATGGCGTTCCCTGTACTCGTTGCGATCCTCGCTTTCCCGCATGGCCTGGCATTGACGCAAGCCATCGGTCCAGCCTTCTGCGTATTGCTTGTCCTTGAGGTAGCGTGGGACGTTTTTGCGAAATTCACCGGTGATTGCCCCGGCGGCTTGCCGGCCACTGCTGCAACCGTCATCGAAGCCATCGGCGAACGCCGGCGGATACCCTTTGGCGATCAGATCCTCGTGAGTCGACTGGCACCCTGTAATCAATAGCAACAACCCCAACACACCCACGCAACGCCACATCTCGGACTCCAGGGCCGATCAACGGCCTATAGAGGAAGTCTAGAAGCGGATTTGTCGGATGGGAGTGAAAGAAGGGTCAAAAGATCAATAGTGATACCACTTCACTTCAAGCATCACTTCGTTTTCAGGTGATGCCAGGTGGCTGAATTCGCGTTGGGCACTTAGGCGCAGCCCGAGGTTGCGCGACAACTCCCAGTGCTGATTCAGGCTCATGCTCCGGCGCACTTCGCCGTTGGTGAAGTAATCGCCCTTGGCTTCCAGGCTGAAATTCCCCAGCGGGTTTTTCCACAGCAGACCGCTGTTGAAGCCCGCTGCCGGGGCAATGAAGCCCGCGAAATCGTTGTTGTGCTCCACGCGCACGGTGCCCAAGGCGAATCCGAGCATGTCGTCGCTCAGTTGCCAGGTCCCGCCACCACCACCGTTGACATGACTGACCAGGGTTTCCTCATCATGCTTGCCCGGCACACGCTCCAGGCCGCCGGTGACTTGCCACGACAGCGGCTGCAACAGCGCGTTGCGCGGGGTCAGGGAGCGGATGGTCGCCAGGTCCAGTTGCTGCAGCTGCCAGTGATTGCCTTCGTATTGGCGCAGCTTCATCTGCAGGATTTCGATCTGCGCGCCAAGGGGGAAGCTTTCGGCGTTGTCGTTGAGGTCGTGGTAGGCCATGCGCAGGCCATATTCGCCGAAGGCTTGGTCACCCCGGGTGCCGATGCCGGCCTGCCAGGTGCGGGACTCGTGGCCATCCTCGGGCAAGCCTGGTCGCGCAATGTCCAGTTCAGGAGGCGGGTTCTGATTGATCGCGCGCAGCAATTCGAAACTGCGCTGAGCCCGTTGCGGGTCACGTTCCTGGCCGTTGGCGCGATAACGCTCCAGACGATAGGCCGCGTCGATGATCAACGCCTGACGCTCGCGCGGTTGCGCCTTGAACGCCGGTTCCTGCAATTGCTTCTGATCGGCGCTGATTTTCAGCACCCACTGCTGCTCTTCATCGGTCAACGGCTGCGCGCGGCTCAGCAGTTCACGCTCGCGGGACGGGCGATATTCGATCGACTCCACCAGCCCGGCCTGTTTCACCGCTTTGACGGTGTCGGTGGGAATGGCGGTCAACGGGAACTGATCGGTCAGCTTCAGGCCCGGCCGCGCCACCTGCAGCAGCTCAAGCAGGCGATAGGAGCAGTTTTCATCGAAGAAGAAGTAGTCGAACTGGATCTGCTTGAGCTCCCAGACATGCTCGACCATGCGCTCGGTTTCCTGCTGGGTCAGGTTCAGGCGGTATTCCCACAGGTCGCGGTTTTCGAGGCTACGGTATTCCGAGAGTTTTTCCTGATAGGGCACCAGTGCAAACAGCCCGGGATAACCACCCATCAGGCCTTTCCACGCGTACAAAATGCTGTTGTCCGACCCTTCGATGTAGGCGCCGAAGTTGATCGCGTAACTGAGCAGCGAGGTCTTGTCGCGCTGCACATCGGCCTGATCGATGCGCAGCAAGGTATGGCCGAACATCGACGACGGGCTGTTCAGGTAGGCGGCCGGGAAAATCATCACCGCACTGTGGGGCGAAACGTCCTTGAACCATTGCTTGAATTCAGCACAGTCCAGCGACGGCAGATCCGTCAGGTCAAGTTGCGCCTTGAGCCAGCGAGTACGGGCCGGATAGAGGCATTGCGCATGCTGCTCGCCGGCACTGGCCGGGGCATACAGCGCCTGTACGGTCGCCGCCAGTTCGCGGTCGGGGTGTTCGTTGCCGTCGGGGGCGAGAAAGAATTTCTTGTCGCTGACATAGCTGCGCCAGCCACCGAGCTTGGCGGTTTCGTAATGACCCAGGGAAATCCAGAAGGGGTCGTTGGCCAGTTGCTGCAAACGTTGATTGTCGATGTGGGGCGCGGCGGACAGCGGGGCGCAGACACAGAGCGCCAGCCAGGCAAGGCGTTTGAGCATAGTGAGCAACTTAAGTCGAAAGTAACAAAGACCCAAAGGGGCAGGCCAAAAGGGCCGGGGTCAAAAATAAAACCCGCTCCCCAAAGAGAGCGGGACGGGTCGAGCTTAAGCTTGAGTGGCGTACTTGGCCAGACGAGGATCGTTCTTCAATACGGCCAGGGTATTGGTATGCACGTCTTCAGCGGTCACGTCAGCCTTGCTGAAAATTTGCTGGAAGTGTTGATGAGTCACGGCGGCGAAGTGCGCACGGTCTTCCGGCGCCACGCCCAGTACCACGGCGTAAGTGGTCAGCGCTTCGCCCTGACCTTTAGCCATGTCTTCGGACAGCTCGTTCATCATGCCATTCATGGCAATCCAGGATTTGCCGCCATAGGTCAGCGCCGCATTGGTCGAGCAACCGTTGGTGCCGGAGGTCATGCCGAAAGTTGCATTACCGGAGGTGCCGTTGGTGGTGGATGCCAGGAAGTGTGCCGGGGTGCCACGCTGACCTTCGAACAGCATGTTGCCCCAACCGCAGTCCGGACCGCCTGGCGCCTGAGCCATGGCGTTGATGGATACAACGGTGAAGAGAGTACCAAGAAGAATCCGTTTCATAGCTATGTTCTCTTTGTGTGCATACCAATGGACAGGGTGCTGGCCCCTAATGGTGCCAGTGGGCCGGTTATTCGTTCCAGCCGCGCAGTTTGGAGTTTAGGCAGGTTCCAGGGGTTCCGTGATTTTTTGCGAAACATTCCCTGAAAACCTTGATTTTGACCCGCGCGGCCCGTGGATGGGGGCTTGTCTAAGCTTTGGCTTGAGGTGCGCCTTGCCAGTGGGTACGGGCAGCGCCAGAATGCCGTTATCTGCCCCGCCTGATGTAAGGAAGCCCGATGCCTGATCCTGTTGCTGCCAGCTTGCGTCTAGCGCCTGAAGCGCTGACCCGTCCGTTTTCCGCTGAACAGTTCAGCTTCTCTACCACCAATGATCTGGAGCCCTTCCGCGGTGTGCTTGGCCAGGAACGTGCGGTCGAAGCCTTGCAGTTCGGTGTGGCCATGCCGCGCCCCGGTTACAACGTGTTCGTCATGGGCGAGCCCGGCACCGGCCGGTTTTCGTTCGTCAAACGCTACCTCAAGGCCGAAGGCAAACGCCTGCAGACCCCGGCCGACTGGGTCTACGTCAATAATTTCGATGAGCCTCGCGAGCCTCGCGCCCTGGAATTGCCGTCGGGCACCGCCGGCGCTTTTATCGGTGACATCAACGGCTTGATCGACAACCTGCTGGCGACCTTTCCGGCAGTATTCGAGCACCCGTCCTACCAGCAGAAGAAAAGCGCCATCGACCGTGCGTTCAACCAGCGTTATGACCGTGCGCTGGATGTGATCGAGCGTCTGGCGCTGGAGAAAGACGTCGCGCTCTACCGCGACAGCAGCAACATTGCCTTCACCCCGATGAGCGAAGGCAAGGCCCTGGATGAGGCGGAATTCGCCCAGTTGCCGGAAGCCGAGCGCGAGCGCTTTCATGATGACATTTCCGGGCTCGAAGAGCGGTTGAACGAAGAGCTCGCCAGCCTGCCGCAATGGAAGCGCGAGTCGAGCAATCAGCTGCGCCAGCTCAACGAAGAAACCATCACCCTGGCCTTGCAGCCCTTGCTGGCGCCGCTGTCGGAAAAGTACGCGGAAAACGCAGGCGTTTGCGGTTACTTGCAAGCGATGCAGGTGTACCTGCTCAAAACGGTGGTCGAGCAACTGGTGGATGACAGCAAGACCGACGCCATCGCCCGCAAATTGCTTGAAGAGCAATACGCCCCGAGCCTGGTGGTCGGGCATCCGCACAGCGGCGGTGCGCCGGTGGTGTTCGAGCCGCACCCGACCTACGACAACCTGTTCGGCCGCATCGAATACAGCACCGATCAGGGCGCGCTCTACACCACCTATCGGCAGTTGCGACCGGGTGCACTGCACCGGGCCAACGGCGGTTTCCTGATCCTCGAAGCGGAAAAAATGCTCAGCGAGCCATTCGTGTGGGATGCGCTCAAGCGTGCCTTGCAATCGCGCAAGCTGAAAATGGAATCCCCGCTGGGTGAGCTGGGCCGTCTGGCCACCGTGACGCTGACGCCGCAACACATTCCGTTGCAGGTCAAAGTCGTGATCATCGGCGCCCGGCAGCTCTACTACACGCTGCAAGACCTCGATCCGGACTTCCAGGAGATGTTCCGCGTCCTGGTGGATTTCGACGAAGACATTCCGATGGTCGACGAAAGCCTGGAGCAGTTCGCCCAGTTGCTCAAAACCCGTACCTCGGAAGAAGGCATGGCGCCGCTGACCGCCGATGCGGTGGCGCGTCTGGCGACTTACAGCGCACGTCTGGCCGAGCACCAGGGACGTTTGTCGGCACGGATCGGCGATCTGTTCCAACTGGTCAGCGAGGCAGATTTCATTCGTGACCTGGCGGGTGACGAGATGACTGACGCCGGGCACATCGAGCGTGCGCTCAAGGCCAAGGCTACCCGTACCGGACGAGTTTCGGCGCGGATTCTCGATGACATGCTGGCCGGGATCATTCTGATCGACACCGATGGCGCGGCGGTCGGCAAGTGCAACGGGCTGACGGTACTGGAAGTCGGCGATTCGGCCTTCGGGATACCGGCGCGGATTTCCGCCACGGTGTATCCGGGCGGCAGCGGCATCGTCGACATCGAGCGCGAGGTCAACCTCGGCCAGCCGATTCACTCCAAAGGCGTGATGATCCTCACCGGGTACCTGGGCAGCCGCTATGCCCAGGAGTTCCCGTTGGCGATTTCCGCAAGCATCGCCCTGGAGCAGTCCTACGGTTACGTCGACGGCGACAGCGCATCGTTGGGCGAGGCCTGCACGCTGATCTCGGCCTTGTCGAAAACTCCACTCAAGCAGTGCTTTGCGATTACCGGTTCGATCAACCAGTTCGGTGAGGTGCAGGCGGTAGGCGGGGTCAACGAGAAGATCGAAGGCTTCTTCCGGCTCTGCGAGGCTCGCGGCCTGACGGGCGAGCAGGGAGCGATCATTCCTCAGGCTAACGTCGCCACGCTGATGCTTGACGAGAAGGTGCTGGCGGCGGTGCGCGCGGGGCAGTTCCATGTCTACGCGGTGCGCCAGGCCGACGAAGCCCTGAGCCTGCTGGTCGGCGAGCCGGCCGGTACGCCGGATGAGAATGGCGACTTTCCCGAGGGCAGCGTCAACGCGCGGGTGGTGGAACGCTTGCGGGTGATCGCGGAAATGGTCAGCGACGAAGACCTCAAGGAGGCCGAAAAAGAGTTGGCGCAGGAAGCCTTGCTGGAAGTCAAACCGGCCTGAGTCAATCTCGAAACTGAGGAGGCTCCCTGTGGCGAGGGAGCTTGTCGGACCGCCGCACCGCCCCGTTCGGCTGCGTAGCAGTCGTCAAATCGGCGATGAGGTCTGTCTGATAAATTTCGGGGCCGCTTCGCAGCCCAACGGGGCAAGCCCCTCGTCACATCTCTGGCGTCAATATTTGCACGGCGACCACTCGGCGCCTTCTGGCTGCGGGCCGCGTGCGAGCTGAACTTTTCTTCTATTCTCTGCTCAAGGATATCGACAGTTATCACTGGATCGAGACAGCCTTCCCGTGGAGGCTGAATACCGGATCTACCGAGGGTCGCCGCCATGTCGCGCAACCTCTGCCTCACCCGTCAATGCCTGGGCCTTGTGACCCGTATCGAATGTGCTATCCGCCCGCTGGCGGGAGATACGGGCATGTGGACCTTGCTTTTTGCCGCCGGAATGGCCGGCGAGCAACCTTCAGCCATCAAGGCTCAAGGCCCGTTCCGTGGGCCGGTCGTGGCTGAATCGATCCTCGACACCATCGTCGAAAGTCTGACTCTGCATGGCTACGAGCTGGCCGATGATCCGCAAATCTGGTGCCTGCACCTGCAAGCCCAGTTGCGAGAGATCAACGGTGGCCGTTTCCACAACCTTGCCGGTCCCGGGTTTCGACCTGAAGGCTGATCCAGGCTATTGATCCAGGTTACCTGGCTCGGTCTTGTCGAGTTTGACCTCGAAACCGTATTGCACGGTGGTGAGGTTGGTTCGCTGATAAGTTTCCAGACGTGTGGGCTGGCCGTAGAAGTAATGCACTGCGAATAACCCCGGACCTTGCGCGTTCGCGTCGTGACTGACCGAAAGAATCTCCTTCAGATAGTTGCCACTGTCGTCCTTGGCGAAAAAGCGCCAGTCCTGGTCGGGGAACAGCTTCAGATCAACCACCAACTCATTCCCTTTGAGCGCCAGGCCCTTGGGCAGTTGGTGGGCGTCGTAGGTTTGCTTGTCGACAGTCGCCAGGAACAGCGGCATGGAGCCGACCGCGTAGGCCGGAGTTTCTGCAAACAGATTCAGATCGTAGGTGATGCTGCCGCGTAGCGGGTCGACCTGATACGCCTCCGGTGGCAGCTCGATCGGCCCGTCGCGCCGGCCATTGCTGTCTTGGGTAAAGAACGTCACGGGACTTTCGCCGGGATTGAACGAGGTGCCGAGCAGTTCGTCATTGAAGTTTCTGGGGTGATTGAATTCAATGCGTGCGGCGCTCGGGTCTTCGATCGACTGGCTGATACTGATGCTTTTTTTCAGTTGGTTTTCGTCCAGCGTCGCACCCTTGAGCCAGGTCGCAGCCTGGTCGTCGTATACCACCACGGGCAATGTCAGTGGCTGGATGGTTTTTTCCGTCGTGTGCGGGTCGAAGCGGCGTACTGGCAGGTCCAGGTTCTTGCGGGTCACCGTGACCGCCGAGAAGTCCAGCAAGCTGACTTCGAGCGTGTCGATCGGTCCGTTGAAGTACACCTTGGCGTACTGTCGGGTTTGTTGTTTTTCAAAGGCACGCTGGTCGTCCTCGAGCTGTTTTTCGAACGCTTCGCTCCAGGCTTTCTGCTGTTGCATTTGCGCCAGTTGTTTTTGATAGAACGCAATTTGCGCGGCGGTTTCATGGATCGCGCCCGAGCGCGAGAGGAATTGTCCGGTGGTGTCCCTGGCCTGAACGATCAGCGGGTTGGGCGGTGTATCGCGAACCTCGGGGGCCGGTGGTGCGCTGTTACTGAATTCGATTTCGGCATGGTTTTTTTCAAGCTTCAGCAGCGTGACACTAAGGTTGTCATTGGTGCGCGTCTGGCCGACGTCCTTTTTTGTCAGGTCGAAGCTGTAGATTCGGCGTGGGGCGATGACCTCCACCTTGCCTTGCAGACTCACCGGTTGTGGCAGGTGTTTCTTGTCCACATCCAGGCCTTCAATGAAGGGGTAGGTCACCGTCAAATCATCGGGGTTGGTCAGGTTGGAGCTCGACGGGCTCAGCTGAATGCCGGGATCGGTTTCCGACCATTCCGGCTGAAACGCGATGACGCGCTTGTTGCTGAGGGTCACCGATTGCCATTCCAGGTCATGAGGGAAAAGGAATGCGCCAGGGGTGTTGAAGTGGAGGGGGAATACCGGTTGCAGATCGGTCAGGTAATCCGAGCTGGACTCCTTGTGCAGCACGAACAGCCCGTTGATGTAAGTGTCGACCAGCGCCTGGGGCGTGGGGTAGTGCTTGAATACGGCGAGGGCATCTTCGCCGTATTCGGTGACCACCGGTTTACTGTCGAGCTTGAGTTGCGCACGCTCGAGCAGCAGCAGTGAACCGCCGAGTTCGGTCACGACGTCCTTGAGTTTCGGATCCTTGATCGCCTCCAGAGACTTTTCGAACTGCGCGGTCTTTTCTTCGAGGCTGACCTGGCGTTTCTCATCGCTGGGTGAACAACCACCGAGCAGCAATGCGAGGCAAAGTCCGGCACTCGTTAAGGGCAATCGCACATCCATTTCCAGTTTTCCTGTCCGATGTCGCTGACCTGTCATTGATCTGGACACTAGCAGAAAAACTTTGTCACACACACGCAGGTTGCGGATTTTCCGGCGGTTTCTGGGTGTAACAGGCGGCTGTTATACTCGCCGCCATTTCCAGCCCCTTGTGTGAGACTCAATGGAACGCTTTATCGAAAATACAATGTACGCCTCCCGCTGGTTGCTGGCGCCGATCTATTTCGGTTTGTCGCTGGGCTTGCTGGCGTTGGCACTGAAATTCTTCCAGGAAGTCATCCACGTCATCCCTAACGTGTTCTCGATGGCCGAGTCGGATCTGATTCTGGTGTTGTTGTCGCTGATCGACATGGCGCTGGTAGGCGGCTTGCTGGTGATGGTGATGATCTCCGGTTACGAGAACTTCGTTTCCGAACTGGATATCGACGACAGCAAGGAGAAGCTCAACTGGTTGGGCACCATGGATTCGTCTTCGTTGAAGATGAAGGTCGCGGCTTCCATCGTGGCAATTTCGTCGATCCACTTGCTGCGGATTTTCATGGACGCCAAGAACGTCGATCCGGAGCATTTGCAGTGGTACGTGATCATCCACATGACCTTCGTGGTGTCGGCGTTTGCCATGGGTTATCTGGACAAGCTGACCAAGCACTGATCCGCCCTTACTTGCTCCACCGCACCGCCCGTCTGTTGCGAAACAGACGGGCGGTGTCGTTTGTGGCTTGTACTTTGGCGCGTCGAGGCATATCCCTGTAAGAACCCTGGCTCTCCACTGCGTGAGGTGCGCTCATGAACCTGCAAGAGTTGAATGCGTATGCCATCGCCGGAAAGATCGATGAGTTGAATCTGATCTCGATGGAAGGCGTGTTCTACGTGCTGGAGGCTCGGATGCATGGTGAGGCGCATCCAGTGCTCGATGCTCATGGTGAGACATTGCAGCTGCGCTCGGTCGAGCATGCGCGTGAAGTGCTTCACGCCTGTCCCAAGCCATTCAACGTTGTATATACCTCGGCCCATGATGAAATGTGCGGTACCAGCGCCGAGGAAAGTCCGAAATTACCGAGCACCTTCCGTTCTGCGTAACAGGGCTGACGCCGCTCATCAACGTGGCGGCATCTGTGCTAGTCTGCTCGCCCTTTTGATTCCGGGCGCTCCGGGATGCGCTGTGCACGCACGGCAAGTTCCAGGGCCGTCCGCACAGCGGAGCAGTGTCATGTCCGAAGTAAATCTGTCCACCGATGAAACCCGCGTCAGCTACGGCATTGGCCGTCAGTTGGGCGACCAGCTGCGTGACAATCCGCCACCGGGCGTGAGCCTGGACGCAATCCTGGCGGGTCTGACCGACGCGTTCGCCGGCAAGCCAAGCCGTGTGGGTCAGGAAGAAATGTCCGCCAGCTTCAAAGTGATCCGCGAGATCATGCAAGCTGAAGCGGCTGCCAAAGCTGAAGCTGCTGCTGGCGAAGGTCTGGCTTTCCTGGCTGAAAACGCCAAGCGTGAAGGCATCACTACTCTGGCTTCGGGCCTGCAATTTGAAGTGCTGACTCAAGGTGAAGGCGCCAAGCCAACCCGTGAAGATCAAGTGCGCACTCACTACCACGGCACTCTGATCGACGGCACTGTGTTCGACAGCTCCTACGAGCGCGGCCAGCCTGCAGAATTCCCGGTAGGCGGCGTTATCGCTGGCTGGACCGAAGCCCTGCAACTGATGAACGCCGGCAGCAAATGGCGTCTGTACGTGCCGAGCGAACTGGCTTACGGCGCTCAAGGCGTTGGCAGCATTCCGCCGCACAGCGTACTGGTAT
>Ga0207655_1004345_pt1 | contig 10093 bp, 10 predicted proteins | sample KBSM44metaG_FD_184398 | JGI IMG/M metagenome (GOLD analysis project Ga0207655, IMG submission 184398) | Miscanthus rhizosphere microbial communities from Kellogg Biological Station, Michigan, USA - KBS M4-4 metaG (SPAdes) (version 2) | ecosystem: Host-associated > Plants > Roots > Rhizosphere >... | reverse complement strand
GGCCCAGTCGCCTTCTTCGTCGGCCAGGAATTCGATCTGGCGCATCTGGCCGACCGCCACGTCCGTGGTCACCTCGTACTGCCTGGAACTCTTGGGTGTCGGTCCCCCATCGGTGCCCGTGACCAGGAACTCGTGCCCATGCAGGTGGATCGGGTGGTTTGTCATCGTCAGGTTGCCGATGCGGATGCGCACCTTGTCGTTGAGCCTGACGTTGAGCGAGTCGATACCGGGGAAGATCCGGCTGTTCCAGGACCACAGGTTGAAGTCCAGCATCGTCATGATCTTGGGCGTGGCGCTGCCGGGCTCCACGTCGTAGGCGTTGAGCAGGAACACGAAGTCGCGGTCGACCTTCTCGATCAGCGGATGCTCGGCCTTCGGATGCGTCACCCAGAAACCCATCATTCCCATCGCCATCTGCGTCATCTCGTCCGCGTGCGGGTGGTACATGAAGGTGCCGGGACGGCGCGCCACGAATTCGTAGACGAAGGTCTTGCCCGGACGGATCGGCGGCTGGTTCAGGCCTGCGACCCCATCCATGCCGTTGGGCAGGCGCTGGCCGTGCCAGTGCACGCTGGTGTGCTCCGGCAGCTTGTTGGTCACGAAGATCCGCACCCGGTCGCCTTCCACCACTTCGATGGTGGGGCCGGGCGACTGGCCGTTGTAGCCCCACAGATTGGCCTTGAAGCCTGGCGCCATCTCGCGCACCACGGGCTCGGCCACCAGGTGGAACTCCTTCACGCCATTGTTCATGCGCCAGGGCAGGGTCCAGCCGTTGAGCGTGACCACGGGGTTGTAGGGGCGTCCGCTCGAGGGCATCAGCGGAGGCATGGTGTTGGGCGTCGTCTGGAGCACAGGCTCGGGCAAGGCGGCCATGGCCACCTTGCTCACGCTCGCGGTTGCAATGGCGCCCGTGATGGCACCGGCACCGCTCAGGAAATTGCGTCTGTTGGTCATGTCGTTCAAATCGTTGATGAGCCCGGGGGCACTAGTGGGCGGCGCCAGTGGAGGCGCCTTCGCCACCCGAGCTGGCCGTCTCGGCGCCCATGGACGTGGGCTTGCCCATCACGGAAGCCGCGAGGGCGGCGTCGGCCAGCCAGAACTGCTGCTGGGCGTTGACGGCGTTGGTCACGCTGGAGATCTGGTCGCGCGCTTCGGCCAGCAGTTCGAAGACGCCGATCAGCATGCCGTTGTAGCGAAGCACGTTTTCGTCGGCCATGGCCTGGCGCAGCGGCACGATCTCGTCGCGGTAGTGCCGCGCGATGTCGTAGGCCGTGCGGTAGGCCGAGTAGCCTTCGCGCAACTGCGAAGAAGCGCCGCGCACGGTGGCGTCATATCGGTTGGCCGCGGCCAGGGACTGAGCGTTCAATGCATCGCGTTGCGCAGAACCCCAGTCGAACAGCGGCAACCGGATGTCGAGCTCGAAGCCACGCCGGGTGCTCTTGGTGCCCTCCGCGTTGTCGAACACTGTGTCGCGACGACCACCCACTTCGACGTCGATGAAGGTCGACAGCAGGTTGATGCCCTGCGACTTGCCTGCCACATCCAGCTGGGCGCGGGCGAGCTGGACATCGAGACGCTGCTCCGTCGCAGTGGCTGCGACTTCCTTCGCCTCGCGAGGTGCCTTCGGCAGGTCGGGCAAACGCTCGGGCAAGGTCAGCTTGGCGGCCTGGGCATCGTCCAGTCCCAGGACACGGATCAGTTCCTCGCGCGCGGCCGTCATGGCGTGCTGCGCGGAGGCGAGCTGAGTGGTTGCGTCTGCATGGAACACCTGCTGGCGCGCGCGCTGGAGCTTGCTGAAGTTGCCGATGAGCTGCATCCGGCGTGCGAGCTCGGCGCTGGCCTGGGCTGACTTGTTGACCTGCTCCGCGTACTGCAGCGATTGCTGTGCGGCGACGGCACGGACCCAGGTCTGTCTGACCTGGGTGACCTGGTCGACCACGGCGCCTGTCAGCTGGACCTTGGCCTGGTTGGCCTGGCTCTTCGAGATCGACAAGCGCTGCGGCAGCAAGATGAGGTCCACCAGCCCGAAGGACAGCAGGCGTCCGAGCTCGAGTTCGCTGTTCAGGCGCATGCGCTCGAACGTGAAGATCGGGTTGGGCAGCCGGCTGCTCTGGTTTGCGGCAGCAATATCGCCCCAGCTCTGGGCAATCAGGGCCTGGACGGAGGGACTGTTGGCCAGGGCGAGTTGCACCGCATCGTTCTGCGACAGCGGCTTGGCCAGCAGTTCCTGCGTCAACGCAGAGCGGCGATCACGCTGCTCCTGGGTCCGGCTGAGTTCGAGCTTGCCGCCGGTGAACTGCTTGGCATTGGTGTTCGTGTCCTTCAGGGCGTCGTCGATATCGACCGAGGCGCACCCGGCCAGAAATGCGGCTGCGACGGCGATGGCCGTCAAACGCAAGGCGCGCTTCATGGCTTCTCCTTCTTCGCAGGCATAGGCATGGAATGGCCTGGCTGCGTGGCAGGTGCAGCGGCTGCGCCCTTGGGCGATTCGGCCTCAGCCGTGCCGGTGCCCGACGCCTCCTTGGCGTAGGCTTGCCAGCCACCGCGGCGGTAGACCGTCTCGTTGGCCTCCTTCCAGGGGATGGGCTTTTCGTCAGCAAAGGATTGATAGCCTTCGAGCGCGGATTTAAAGGTCAGGACTGGCGGCGGTGCCGCGGTCGCGGCCGAGCCAGCAGATGTAGGTGCGGGAGGTGGCGTGGGCGCAGGCTGGGCCACGGCGGCCAGTGCCACCATAGCGGGGAAAACAGCCAGCCAACGGGCTGACGATGAATGGAACATGGGGTCCTCGCAAGTTCATGAACGGATTGCGTCAGAGCTGCCCGAAAGGGCATGACGCAGGCGATGCATGAGCGTCCGCGGCGGCCCGTGACGCGAGTCACAGGCGCACGAACGCGTTAGGCGCGAGGAGGCTTGTCGAGTACGCGCGGCGCGAGCGTGACCATCGTGATGGCCGGCTCCACCAGATCGGCGTGCGGAAGATCGTGGAAGACGGCCAGGTCCAACGTGCTGGTCAGCGCCGTGGCATGGCACGCGCCGCACGTGCCGCACTTGTGCATCGTGTCAGGCTCCGCACTTGCGGTCTTGTCGGTGCCGTCTTTCGCCGGTGGCTTGGCGGCCTGTGCCGCCTCGTGGTGATGGTCGCTGCGCCCGTCGGCATGCGGAGACCGGGCATGGTCATGCCCCCCGGACAGCTCGACAGACATGTCGGCCATCGCACCGGCATGTCCGGGTCCGCAAAAGACCATGGCTGCCGCCGCGTACCCCTGAAAGGGCACGGCGAACATCACGATCCAGAGAACGAACAGGCGAACCCGATACATGCGCAGCATTCTGGTTGGAGCGGTGTGTCAGGTGGCCCGTGCGTATATCCAGTTCTGCGCACAACCCTCAGGGTTGCGCCTGCGCACGAGCCTTGCTCGTGTCGGCCTTGGGCGCTGGCAGGGGCGCACCGAGCCTTGCCGCGGCGTCCCAGTTGGGCTGCTTCTGCGCGGCTTCCAGTTCGGCCGCCACCTGGGCATCGGTCTTGGCGGCGCCGGCCTCGGCCGGGTGGTAGACCACGCCGGCTTCGTTCGGCGCGAAGTGAGAGGAACCTTCCGCGTAGGCCGCGAGCGGTGCGACGAACGCGCCGCCCACGCCTGCGGCGAGTGCGAACGAAAGGATTTGACGGTTCTTCATGATGGTCTCCTTCAACGGTTGGCTCAATTTCGTGAGCTGCACTGAACTCGCCTGGATCGACAACCGAGCCGGCGGTGCCAGCCTGTCGACCGGCATGCAAGCACTCTAGGAAGCCAGTCCGCCAATCACCCATCACTTGGATTACAAAGAAGTAATCCACGCACGAGACCTCGCGCCGTACCATTTGGCGATGCGCATACTGGTCATCGAAGACGAACACAAGCTCGGCGATTACCTCGTGAAGGGACTCACCGAGAGCGGCTTCGTGGTCGACCTCGCGCGCACCGGTATCGAGGGACGCAGCCTTGCGCTCGATGGGGACTACGACCTTCTGGTTCTCGACGTGATGCTTCCTGGCATCGACGGCTTTGCGGTGCTGGATGCAGTGCGCAAATCCAGATCGATGCCGGTGCTGATGTTGACAGCGCGTGACGAAGTAACCGATCGGGTGCGCGGACTCCAAAGCGGTGCGGACGACTATCTTGCCAAGCCGTTCGCCTTCTCCGAATTGCTCGCCCGAATCCAGGCCCTCCTGCGTCGCGGCAAGTTGCACGAGGTGTCGAACTACGTGCTCAAGGACCTGCGCCTCGATGTGGTTGCGCGCAAGGCCTCGCGCAACGGACATCGGCTCGAGTTGACCGCCAAGGAGTTCGCGCTGTTGACCCTGCTCATGCGCCGCCAGGGCAACGTGCTGTCGCGCACGCAGTTGGCTGAGCAGGTGTGGGACATGAATTTCGACAGCGACACCAACCTGGTGGAAGTGGCCATCCGGCGGCTGCGCAGCAAGATCGACGATCCTTTCGAAGAGAAGTTGCTGCACACGGTGCGCGGCATGGGGTATGTGCTGGAGAGCCGGCAGGGCAGCGGATCGTGAACGCCATCGAAACCATCGGAGAGTCCAGCGCCGTAGCCGACCTCGTGGTTGTCAAGTCAGCGGCAACCGATGCGGCCTCCAACACCGAGAGCACAGGCTCCATCCAGGCCGCGCTGTCTCTTTGGTTTGCGGCGCAGGCCTTGATCGGCCTCAGCCTCGTCTGCGTGGCGATCTACGGCGTCACGGCGTGGAGCTTTCAAGTCAAGCAGGCCAGCGAGTTCGAGCGCCAGTCCGAACTGATCAGGCACCTGATCCAGGAGTCGCGGGGCGATACAGGGACGGACGGGTTGCGTCACAAGCTGGACGATTTCTTCCTCACGCATGCCGAGATCAGCCTGGTGCTTCGCCGCGGCGACGAGACCATCTACTCGACCACGCCCACCCGGGCATCCGCGCGCTGGCTGTGGAAGCCGACAGAAGAGCATCCGGCACAGCCGGGCGAGGCCACCATGCAACTGCAGCTCGGCATCGACATCCAGGAAGACTCCCGGCTCCTGAGTCGGCTTGCCTGGACGCTGGTCGGTGCGGTCGTGCTGGGGTCCGCAATGATCGCCCTGACCGGTGCGCTGCTGGTGCGCCGGGGCCTGAAACCCTTGAAGAAGCTGATTCGGCAGACCGCAGCCACGGGACCGGCACACCCCGGACGGCGTATCGATCCCTCCCCGTATGCCTCCGAAATCACCCCTTGGGTCGCGCAGTTCAACGCAGTGCTCGACCGGGCCGAGCAGGCCTATCAGCAGCTGGAATCGTTCAACGCGGATGTCGCGCACGAACTGCGCACGCCGCTGGCCAACCTGATCGGGATGGTGGAGGTGGAACTGGCGCGGCCCAGATCAGTCGAGGAACTACGCGATGCCCTGCTGTCGGCACTCGAAGAAGCAAGGCGCGTCTCTGCGATCGTGATCGACATGCTCTTTTTGTCCCACGCGGACCGTGGGGCGGTTGCACGCCGCTCGGCCCCGGTCAGCCTGGCCGACCAGGTGCGCACGGTGCTGGACTTTCATGAGGCCACGCTGGAAGACGTCGGACTGAAGGTGCATGTCAGCGGCGATGCGACTATTGGCGTCGACGCCGCACTGGTGCGTCGGGCATTGTCGAACCTGCTGAGCAACGCTAGCCGGTATGCGACGCCCGGCTCCACGATCGCGGTTGCTATCGACATGCAACCCGACGGCGCCTGGATCAAGGTTGCCAACCGGGGCGAGCCGGTCTCCGCTGATGTGTTGCCTAATCTTTTCAAGCGCTTCTTTCGGGCGGAACGGTCTCGCACCGATTCGTCGGAGCACCACGGACTCGGCCTGGCAATAGTGGCCGCGATCGCGCGAATGCATGGAGGCCAGACCCGCGCCACATCCCGATCCGGCGTCACCGAGATCAGCTTTTCCATGACGCCGGAAGGCTGATACGCCTTGCTTACCGCGTCGTTCTCCTCCCTGACGAGCGCGAGCCATCTTTGCCTCATGCGGCCTATTGCTAGATTTGGCTGTAAGTCGACTGCTAGAGATTCCTGCGCGAAACACTGACCCGGTCAGATCGAGCCGTGCTTCAATCAATGGTGTCGCGCCCTGCGCACTTCAACCTTCTGCGCTCATGTCTCCTGGTCTTGAAGTTCTCATCGGTCACTGGAAGGTCGACCCACTAAGCACCTACAACTCGCGGTTTCTGTGGGAAGAGCGGCTGAAGAACTTCCGTTCCATCCGCCGTGGCCTGGCCTAGGTGGTCAAGGACATTGATGCTGGCACCTTCGGCAGCGCGCTCCGCGGCTCTTCGCTCGAGACGGTCGTGGGTTCGGTGGCAGGGCAGCGCCAGATCTTCAAGGGCGCCGAGCATGCGTTTCTCTGGAAGCCCAAGCTGCGCATCCCCGACATCTATGAGAACGCCGCCAACCAGCGCGCCTTCGCCCGACTGCTGCATGCGTGCGACTGTTGCGATAACGCCTAGGAGGTGATCGAGGCCATCCGCCGGATCGACGCGCATCAGATCAAAGGCCTTGGGCCGGCTGTGGCGAACTTGCTGTACTTCGTTCATCCCACGATCGTGATGCCGTTCAACACGGCGATCGTGAAGGGCTACAACGCGGTCACCGGCAGCAACGTCAAGCTCGGCAAGTGGGACCATTACCTTTCCATGCGCGACGGCTGCCTTCGGCTGAACGACCAGCACCGCCAGTTGCTGTCCAACGACATGGGCGTACTGGCAGGCCTCCTCTTCGATATCGGCTCAGGCCGGCGCGCGGCGCCGCCGCGCACAAGCGCTGGGCCACCGATTTCTCATCTGCTTTGACACATTGAAGATGTGTCGTCATCGCGGACGTTAACGCGGTGATGGATAACGCAACTGTAATCTTCGTGTGCGGTAACTCGCCGACCGGCGGCCTAGAGTTGATGCATCGGAAAGAGGCAAGCCACAGAGCTGTTCACTTCCGGATCGCCAACCCTCTCATTGCCAAAGGATCGAACATGAAGACTTCCCTCAAGACCTCCCTGACGCTGGCCGCATTGCTCGGCGCGATGGCTAGCCCCGCGCTGGCCGGCAACTATGCCGAAGGCGATCCCCGCCCGGCGCCGCTGAGCTCCAGCACCAGCCGCGCAGCCGTGGCCTTGGACACGCAGCGCTGGCTGCAGAGCTCGATGGACCAGGGCTACCCCGAGGGCAATCCGCGCGCTGTCGTGAGCGTGTCCTCCAACACCCGTGCCACGGTTCAAGCCGACACCCTGGCCTGGATGCGTTCGGGTCTGGCCGCGGCCACGAACGGCGAAGCGGGTGCAGACACAACCCGCCCCGCCTACCGGCAAGCCGCTGCCGAGTACGCGCGCCTGCGCGGTGAACAGCCCGAATTCGGCGCACCGGTGGAACGTCTCACCCAGCAGGGTCAACTGCCGGATGCACCCGCGACCGCTCGTCGCTGATGTACGGAGCCGCCAGACACAACGGATACCTTCCCGATATGGGGTCCGACATGAACAATGGCATGCCGCCACGATGACAGAACCAACGCGTGCCCACCGGTTGCGACACGCCAACGGCCTCGGCCGCCTTCGCACTCGTAATTCCGGTGGCAATCTGCTCCCAGAACCGCCGCTCTACCTCTCGCCGAAGCGAAGGGGCACCGGGTGAGCGCATTGCACCTCGCCCCGTTAACTTGTGCATCGCGACGTGGTGATGGACGCGCCCGACGCGCAGTCCTCGCAGACGTGGCTTCGCGAGGTCGAGAGCTACTTGAACGAGGTCGACTTGTTGTTGAAGGACGAGACGCCGAAGTAAGTCTTCTGATCGGCACCGTCCGCAATCGAACATTGTTCGGAATACCTGACTACACCGTCGGTAATTCGCCGCATCGCTAGCCCGCCGTGGTTCGGCGAGCGCTGCCGGCTGGACAGTCGTGTCGCAACAACAGCGCGCACGAACTTTCATATTCATCCCATCTAAACAGAAGCGAGCGACTCTGAACTGTCGTTGTCTTCTTGTAACGCTTGGGCTATCTTGTAACGGCTTGTGCGGTTTGTGCCGCGTCGTGATGCCATGACCTCAGGGTCTTGGCCAGTCAAAACTAGGTCAGCAGAACCGACCGAGGGAGTGCGCTGTGAGGGATTTGAATCAACTGGTACGCCGTATCCGGAGGTCCGCTGTTCGGCAGAAAGTGTCCAGCCAAAAACACGTGATAACTCTCGCGGAGGATAGAGGCTGTAGAGGATTTCTGTGGACCCGAGTGCGTCTTGCGCTATTGGGGTTGCTATGTTCTGTTTGGTTTTCCGCGCACGCAGAGATTCCTGCTGAGGTTGTCTACAAGTACGCTTTTGTAAATGGGCCATACGTAGGCCCATATTCGTCTGCCTCGGAAGCTTGCGCTGCCGCCGGAGAAGCAGCCAATGTTGAGTGGCCCGATGGTACGTTTACTAACGGTCGTGTTGACACCGACCCAGGCAGCTCTGGATTTGGCTGCATCGCAGACTTGTTTCTTCCGCGATACGGTTACCTGATCTCGTCGATCGGGTCATGGAGCAGATTTAACGAATGCCCTGCCAATACCACGCCGTACAGCATAGGTTCGAGTCGGTGTCTCTGCAACACGAAGTTCCAGGAAGATCCCTCTGGGAAAGTCTGCGTGCCCATCCCGGTTCCTGAACCGCGTAACCAGTGCAGCGCCGGAGCGCGGACCCCGAACCCGATCCTTCCTGCTTCGGCCGAGAAATTCCGTTCCGAAACCGATTTCGTAGACAAGGGGCCGAATGCCCTGGCGTTCACCCGTACCTACCGCAGCGGATGGATCAATGTTGGGGTTTCGAATGCCGGTCTGGGTCAAGCCTGGTCGCACAACCACGACATCAGATTGATGGCCCTGCCGGCCTCCGCGCCCGTCGCGGCGACGATTGTGAGAGGCGACGGCTCCACGCGCACCTTTTCGAAACTCGTCGGGACCAGCACTTGGAGCACGACTGAAAGCACAGACACGCTCACGAGGGATAGCCAAGGCAACTGGACCTATCGCCGCTTCGACGACGATTCCGTCCTGAGCTTCACTTCCGATGGCAAGCTCCAAACCCAGGCCCGCCGAAACGGTTGGAGCTGGGCCTATACCTATGACGGGGTTGGTCGACTTGCCACCATCGGCAACGGCTTCGGTCGAACGCTTGCACTGAACTACAACTCGGCCGGTCAACTGGTCGGTGTTCTCACGCCAGACTTGCGCTCCATCGGCTTTGCCTATGATTCGATGGGTCGCCTCGCCGTTGTGACCTATCCTGACGCCAAGAGCCGCACCTTCGTCTATGAGAACGTTTCCTTCTCGCAGGCTCTCACGGGCATCCTCGACGAGACTGGAGCGCGCTTCGCTACCTTCGCATATGACCCACAGGGACGCGCAATCGATTCAGCGCTGGCAGGCTCGGTGGATCGTTATGGGGTCAGCTATCCTTCCGCTGGCAATGCGCACATCACGGACCCACTGGGCACCAGCCGCAGCTACAGCTACAGCACCATCAAAGGCAAGCTCGCGGTAACAGGTGGCTCGTTGCCATCGGGGACGGGCGAGGCCGACGCTGCCTCGCGCATCCAAGACGCCAACGGCCTGATCACCTCCGAGACCGACTTCAAGGGCGTGGTCACGACAACGACTTGGGACGTTGCCCGTCGCCTGCCGACCACCGTTGTGCGAGCTTCCGCTACCCCCGAAGCGCAGATGGTGACCACCCAGTGGCATCCCACCTTCTCGCTGCCCGCGCTGGTCACCCAGACCGGCCGCACCACCGCCTACACCTACGACGCCCTCGGCAATGTCCTGACTCGCACGATCACCGACACGGTGACCAACCAGGCCCAGCTCTGGCAATGGACCTACAACGCCCAGCAGCTGGTGGCCACCGCCGCCGAGCCCAACGGCGCCGTCACCAGCTACACCTATGACCCCCGCGGCAACGTTCTCACGGCCACCAACGCCCTGGGCCACGTCACCAGCTACACCTACGACAACGCCAACCGCGTGGTGAGCGCAACCGCCCCCAACGGCCTGGTCACCACCTACACCTACGACCCACGCGACCGCCT
>Ga0207655_1004343_pt1 | contig 10095 bp, 10 predicted proteins | sample KBSM44metaG_FD_184398 | JGI IMG/M metagenome (GOLD analysis project Ga0207655, IMG submission 184398) | Miscanthus rhizosphere microbial communities from Kellogg Biological Station, Michigan, USA - KBS M4-4 metaG (SPAdes) (version 2) | ecosystem: Host-associated > Plants > Roots > Rhizosphere >... | reverse complement strand
TGGTCGACTTTGACAACTTCCACTCCACTCACGCCGAAGAAAACCGTGAGCTGTCGAGCCAGATCTATCTGAAGCTGCGTGAAGCCGGGCACATTGCCCAGCGCTCGATCACCCAGTATTTCGATCCGGAAAAGAAAATGTTCCTGGCCGACCGCTTCATCAAGGGCACCTGCCCGAAATGCGGCACCGAAGACCAGTATGGCGACAACTGCGAAAAATGCGGTGCGACCTACGCGCCAACCGATCTGAAGGATCCGAAGTCGGCGATCTCCGGCGCCACGCCGGTGCTCAAGGATTCCCAGCATTTCTTCTTCAAACTGCCAGACTTCCAGCAGATGCTGCAGACCTGGACCCGCAGCGGCACCCTGCAGGACGCCGTCGCCAACAAGATCGCCGAGTGGCTGGACGCCGGTCTGCAGCAGTGGGACATCTCCCGCGATGCGCCGTACTTCGGTTTCGAGATCCCGGGCGAGCCGGGCAAGTACTTCTACGTGTGGCTGGACGCGCCGATCGGCTACATGGCCAGCTTCAAGAACCTGTGCGACCGCACGCCGGAGCTGGACTTCGACGCGTTCTGGGGCAAGGACTCGACCGCCGAGCTGTACCACTTCATCGGCAAGGACATCGTCAACTTCCACGCCCTGTTCTGGCCTGCCATGCTCGAAGGCGCCGGTTTCCGCAAGCCGACCGGGATCAACGTGCACGGCTACCTGACCGTCAACGGCCAGAAGATGTCCAAGTCCCGTGGCACGTTCATCAAGGCCCGTACCTACCTGGATCACCTGTCGCCGGAATACCTGCGCTACTACTACGCGGCCAAACTGGGCCGTGGCGTCGATGACCTCGATCTGAACCTCGAAGACTTCGTGCAGAAGGTCAACTCCGACCTGGTCGGCAAAGTGGTCAACATCGCCAGCCGTTGCGCCGGTTTCATCCACAAGGGCAACGGCGGCCTGCTGGTCGACAACAATGCCGCGCCAGAGCTGACCGAAGCCTTCCTCGCCGCGGCGCCAAGCATTGCCGACGCCTATGAAGCCCGCGACTTTGCCCGCGCCATGCGTGAAACCATGGCCCTGGCCGACCGCGCCAACGCCTGGATCGCCGACAAGGCCCCATGGTCGTTGAACAAACAGGAAGGCAAGCAGGATGAAGTCCAGGCGATCTGCGCCACTGGCATCAACCTGTTCCGCCAGCTGGTGATCTTCCTCAAACCGGTGCTGCCACTGCTGGCCGCCGACGCCGAGGCATTCCTCAACGTCGCCCCGCTGACCTGGAACGACCACACCACGCTGCTGGCCAACCATCAGTTGAACGAATTCAAGCCGTTGATGACTCGCATCGACCCGGTAAAAGTGCAAGCCATGACCGACGCCTCGAAAGAAGACCTGACCGCCAGCCAGACCGACACCGGTGCCGCCGCGCCTGCGGGCAACGGCGAACTGGCCAAGGATCCGCTGTCGCCGGAAATCGACTTCGACACCTTTGCTGCTGTCGACCTGCGCGTGGCTTTGATCGTCAAGGCTGAACACGTGGACGGTGCGGACAAGCTGCTGCGCCTGACCCTGGACATCGGTGACGAGCAGCGCAACGTATTCTCCGGGATCAAGAGCGCTTACCCGGACCCGTCGAAACTCGACGGTCGCCTGACCATGATGATCGCCAACCTCAAGCCGCGGAAAATGAAGTTCGGCATCTCCGAAGGCATGGTGATGGCCGCCGGCCCTGGCGGTGAAGAAATCTACCTGCTGAGCCCGGACAGCGGGGCCAAGCCGGGTCAACGCATCAAGTAAGACCCAGCGCTGAAACGATCCCACAGGCATGTTCTGCAGGCCTGTGGGATTTTTCATATCTGGCCCACCCATCGCGGGTGCCGGATAATGCCTAACCTTAAGTGACACCCGCCCGTTGCTGCCGGCAGAACCATGACCGAACTTGCGCTTACGCTGATCAGTGCCGCCCTGCTCCACAACTTCGTGTTGCACTGGCCGCTGGGTGTCGATCCGCTGCTGGCCGGCAGTCGGCGCCAGGTGCATGCGCTGGGGTTGGCGACGGCGTGCCTGATGCTGAGCGTCGGCTTCATCGGGTACGTGCTCTGGCACTGGCTGCTGGTGCCGCTGCAACTGCAGGCACTGCAGCTGTTTGTATTCTTGCCGCTCAGCGTGCTGCTGATCGCGCCGCTGCTGAAGCTGTTGGCTCGTGCGCTGCCAGACTGGCCGTTCGACGGACTGTGGCCGCTATTGCTGGGTAATGCCGGCGTACTGGGGCTGGCCTTGATCAACGCGCAAAATGATCGCGGCCTGCTGCAAGCAACAGCGCTGAGCATCGGCGCCGGGCTGGGTTTCTGGCTGGTGCTGAGCCTGTTCAGCGACTTGCGTGAACGCACGGCGGACAACGACATACCCCTGCCCTTTCGCGGCTTGCCGATCGACCTGATCGGCGCCGGACTGATCGCAGTGATTTTTCTCGGATTCAGTGGACTGATCAAAACATGAGTCTGATTCAACTCATCGATGCCCTCCTGCCGCAGACCCAATGCGGCAAATGCGGCCACCCCGGGTGCAAGCCCTATGCGCAAGGCATCGTCGATGGCGAACCGATCAACAAGTGCCCGCCCGGCGGTGACGAAACCGTCGCCGCCCTGGCTGAACTGTTGAACGTGCCGGTGCTGGAACTGGACGTCAGCCGTGGCTCGGCACCGCCACAAGTGGCGTACATCCGCGAGGCCGAGTGCATCGGCTGCACCAAGTGCATCCAGGCCTGCCCGATCGACGCCATCGTCGGCGCGGCGAAACTGATGCACACCGTACTGATTGACGAATGCACCGGTTGCGACCTGTGCGTGGCGCCGTGCCCGGTAGACTGCATCGAGATGCATCCACTGCCGCTCGGCACCTTGCCGGTGGTCGGTGGCCTGGCTTCCAGCCTTGAAGAACTGCGCGCACGCGCGGCCAAACGCGATCATGCGCGCCAGCGTTTTGAACGCCGCAATGCCCGCCTGCAGCGCGAAGAACAGCGGAAACAGGCTGAACGCGAAGCCCGGGCGCAGCGTGCAGCGCAACCGGCGGTGGTTACTCTCGATCCGGTGCAGGCGGCTCTGGAACGGGTGCGCGCGCAGAAAGCCGCAACCGCCGACGCGGCATTGAAGAAAGCCAAAATCGATGTCGCCATGAGTCGCGCGCAATTGCACAAATCGCTAAAAGCCTTCGGCCATCCACCGACCTTCGAACAGCAATCGCAACTGATCGTGTTGCAACAGCAGTTTGAAGCCGCCGAACAGGTGTTGGCGAAACTCGAAAGCAGCGCCGCCACCGCTCCAGCCGCTGCGGCCCCGGTTCCGGCGAAAGACGCCGACCTGAAACGGGCGAAAATCCAGCTGGCCATGCGGCGCGCCGAATTGAAAAAGGCCCAGACCGCCGAAGCGCCAGCCGAGCAAATTGCCACGCTGGAACAGGCACTGCGTGATGCCGAGCAAGCCCTTCACACGGCCGAGGCGGCCAGTGAGCAGCCTGCGCCTGACCTGGTGCGGGTGGAAAAGCGCCCGCTCGACAACCAGCTTCGCCAGTTGAAAACCGAACTGGCCTACGCCCGCGCCGACCTGAGCAAACTCGAACGCCGCGCCGACACGCCGAACAACATCCTCGACAAGGCCCGCGCCCGCCTGCAGGCCGCCGAGCGTCAGGTGCAAGATCATGTCGCCCCGTGAAGCACCGGATGATCGCCTGCAACAGGCGATGATGCGGGTGCTACTGGCCACGCTGCCGGGGCTGTTGGCGTTGTTCTGGTTTTACGGCTGGGGCGTGTTGATCAACCTGATCCTGGCGGCGAGCACCGCGCTGCTGATCGAGGCTGGCGTCGCCCGCCTGCGCCGACAACCACTGCAACCAACGTTCAGCGATGGCAGCGCACTGGTCAGCGCGACACTGCTGGCCGCCGCCATGCCACCTTATTGCCCATGGTGGCTGACAGTTACGGCGGTGGCTTCGGGCCTGCTGTTCGGCAAACATTTATACGGTGGCATCGGCAAGAATCCGTTCAATCCGGCCATGCTCGGTTTCGCCCTGGCGATGCTGCTGTTCCCGGAGCCAATGACCCACTGGCCGGCGCATGGCATGAGTCTGCAGGCCGCTTTTGCACAGGTCCTGAATCTGGGCCAGGCTCCGGATGCCTGGGTTCAAGCCACCGCGCTGGACAGCCTGCACATCAACAAAAGTCTGACCATGGATGAATTGTTCGCGGCCAATCCGGCGTTCGGCCGTTTCGGTGGACGCGGCGTGGAGTGGATCAATCTGGCGTTTCTCGCCGGTGGACTGTTTTTATTGCAGCGCCGGGTTATTGCCTGGCAAGCGCCAGTTGGCATGCTGACCAGCCTGTTTTTCGTCAGCCTGCTCTGCTGGAACGGTTCGGGTTCGGATTCCCACGGCTCGCCGCTGTTTCATCTGCTGAGCGGCGCGACCATGCTCGGTGCCTTTTTCATCATTACCGAACCGGTATCCGGCGCCAAAAGTTCGCTGGCCCGACTGCTGTTCGGCGTGGGTGTCGGCTTGCTGACCTACCTGATCCGCACCTGGGGCGGCTACCCGGACGGTGTCGCGTTTGCCGTGTTGCTGATGAATCTGTGTGTACCGGCTCTGGAACGTTTTGCCGCTGCCCGCCAGACGCAGGTGCAATCATGAGCCGCGCAGCTGCTTTCGTGGCGCTTGTGCTGCTGGCCGGTGCCGGTCTCGGCCTGACTTATGTGGTGCAGCGCGCCAGTGCGCCGCAGATTGCCAGCGAGCAACGCCTGCTCGACAGCCGCAAATTGCTGGATCTGATCGCGCCCGATGCCTACGACAATCAGCCGCTGGAGCAGCCGCTGGCGCTGACTGATACAACATTGAGCCACAGCACGCTGCTGACAGGTTACCGCGCAAGCAAATCCGGTCAGCCAGTGGCAGTGTTGTTGCGCACCCAGACCGAGGGCTATGCCGGCGCTATCGAACTGCTGATCGCCATCGATGCCAACGGCAGACTGCTGGGGGTAAAAACCCTGCGGCACAACGAAACGCCGGCGCTCGGCGGACTTATCGGCGACTGGCCGAACCAATGGCTGGCGACTTTTACCGGCAAGTCGCGCAACTCACCTGACGACGCAGGCTGGGCGCTGAAAAAAGATCAGGGACAGTTCGATCAACTGGCCGGGGCAACCGTCACTTCCCGGGCCACCGTCAATGCCATTCATGACGCCCTGCGTTACTTTGATGAGCACCGCGCAACCTTGCTGGGGAGCGGATCATGATCCGGCCAACGAATCTGACAAACACGTTGATGCTGATGCTGCTGCTTGGCACCAGCGCGACCTTGGCTGGCGCGCTGGGCATGCTGTTGATGTCGGGCGTTGTGGTGGTGGTTTACGGCGCATGCATCGGCCCGCTGCGCTCGCGGTTGTCTGGCAACAACCTGATGCTGGCCAGTCTGCTGCTGGCCGCCACCCTGACCAGTTGCGCCAATATCCTCGCGCAGCGCTGGGCGTTGCAGTGGCAACAGTCACTCGGGATCTATGCCGGGCTGATCGCCTTGCAATGCGTAGTGCTGGAATACAATGGATTCTTTCGTCAGGCATTTGGCCTGCGCCTGACGTTTTTTGGCCTGTCGAGCGGGCTGCTACTGGCGCTGGCGGTACTGCGTGAACTGTTCGGTCAGGGCCACATCGGCCGTGGCCTGTCGGAACACTGGCAAGGCCTGGTTCTGTTCAGCGACGGGCTGCACTTGCTCACCCTGGTTCCCGGCGCCTTCATCGTGCTCGGACTACTGCTTGCCGCCCGCCAGGCCTGGACCCGCTCGACCGCTCTCTCCAAGGAAACACATCACCCATGAATGCCGCCAAACGTCTGGAAATTTTCCGCAGACTTCATGAAGACAATCCCGAGCCGAAGACCGAGCTGGCCTATTCCTCACCGTTCGAGTTGTTGATCGCGGTCATTCTTTCGGCGCAGTCAACCGACGTCGGCGTCAACAAGGCTACGGCCAAACTGTTCCCGGTGGCCAATACCCCGGCGGCGATCCACGCGCTGGGCGTCGAAGGGCTGTCCGAATACATCAAGACCATCGGCCTCTATAACAGCAAAGCGAAAAACGTGATCGAGACCTGTCGCATGCTGGTCGAGTTGCACAATGGCGAGGTCCCGCAGACGCGTGAAGAACTGGAAGCGCTGCCCGGCGTCGGTCGCAAGACGGCCAACGTGGTCCTCAATACCGCTTTTCGCCAGTTGACCATGGCGGTCGACACGCACATTTTTCGCGTGAGCAACCGCACCGGCATTGCCCAGGGTAAAAATGTGGTTGAAGTGGAAAAGAAGCTGATGAAGTTTGTGCCAAAAGACTACCTGCTGGACTCCCACCACTGGCTGATTCTGCACGGTCGCTATGTGTGCCTGGCGCGCAAGCCACGCTGTGGCAGCTGCCGCATCGAAGATTTGTGTGAGTACAAACACAAAACCTCGGACGATTGATTGGCTATTGGAATAATTGATTCTTCGATTGAAAAAATCTTTTTTACCCGCAGCAGGAATATCGATATAAGGGGCGCCAAAGGCAGTCTTAGCCTGGAGTTCACCTTATGACTGACAGCAAAGAACAACTGGACGTAGATGAAGATTTTACCGTTGTGGATACCGACGACGCCGAACCGGTGGTCGAGGTCGCCAAGACCAATCTGAGTAAACGTCGCACCATCGATAACCTGCTTGAGGAGCGCCGACTGCAAAAGCAGTTGGCCGATTACGACTTTGATCTCTGACACTTGAAAGCCTCCCGAACCGGAGGCTTTTTACTTTCTGCTGAATCCGACACTGAGCGGCCCATGCCCCGTCGGTATTCCTGATCATCAGACCAGTCCGTTGCGTTGTGCCAATTCAATCAGATCCACCAGCGAGCGGGCATTGAGCTTCAATAACAGACGGGTCTTGTAAGTGCTGACCGTCTTGTTGCTGAGAAACATGCCGTCGGCGATTTCCTTGTTGGTCTTGCCACGCGCCAATTGCTGCAACACCATCATTTCCCGCCCGGAGAGGCGATCCACCATATCGGCCTCACTGGCATTACCAAGACTGGTACGCACGGTGTGCAGGGCCTGGTTTGGAAAATAGCTGTAGCCGGACAGTACCGCTTTGATCGCACTCAGCAACTCAGTCAAATCCTGTTGCTTACATACATAACCCGCAGCACCTGACTGCATGCAGCGCATTGAAAAATGACCCGGTGCCTGGGAGGTCAACACCAGTACTTTCAACGGCATGGGTGTCGAGTTCAGACGCGCAATAACTTCAAGACCATCGAGTTTCGGTATTCCAATATCCAGAATAACGATATCCGGCATCTGTTCACGCGCAAGTTGCAAAGCATCCACACCATTATCCGTTTCTGCAATGACTTCGTAGCCATGACGCTCCATCAGCATACGCACAGCAAGACGAATGACGGGATGATCATCCACGATCAGCACTTTATTCATGGGCAAGTCCAGTTTCGCTGTTCGAATTTTTAGAGCACGCACAATAGCCCAGTCACTTCTGACATGGCACAAGAGAGTTTCATTGCAATCCCAGCAAAAGACATTCCCTACAGCAAATAAAGATTATTCCTACAAAAAAACCCATACAGGCGATTTTCAAATGGGACGACGCATCTCCTGGCCTTCACATCGACGCGAAAAACATGACGTCCTGAACACCACGCGAACTGTTCTTTCGAGGCAGACGGCTCAGCGAGCGGCTGAAAAAACGCGATAATCCATTGACTGCACATCGCTACGCAGCGCCAGCCCCGGCAGCTTATAAGTTTAAATAAACAACGTGAAAACAATCAAAAACCCTTTGATAGATCAACATCTGAAACAAGATACTTCTATCCAAACGTTATCATTTAATATAAAAATTATCTCGACCAGCAAGTTGCAACACCCCATACAAAACAACTCAACATACGTATTGGAAACACACAATTAATGAGCACCTTCCATGATAAAAATCAGAAGAAAAATTACCAATCCCATGACTGTAATTGCGATATTTGCATTTATTTCCGAATCGTCGGCTGCCATTTCCTTACCCTTTCTTGATAACGCCGAAAGAGAAGTCTACATCTGGTTCCTGATCAGCTTTCCGTTTTACTTGCTATTGCTATTCTTTTTAACGCTGAACTTCAACTACCGTTCGCTCTATGCGCCCTCGGACTTCGATAAGGACGACAGTTTTCTAAAAAGTTTCGAGGAGTTGAAACAGCCCGAGCTCCACTCCTGTTCGCCTCCAGCAAGAGCGTCTGTGGTAGGCGAAGTAGCTGCCAACGGATTGGAGTGGACGTTGTCTGTACATAGCGTTGACCTCAGGCAACTCCCTCCTTGCAGCGCTGGCGAATCCTGCCCGGAGCGACCGTGGATTGAGCACAACATTCAGCTGCCTAAATCCATCGGCACATTGTGCGCCATAGACGTACGTCGGTTGAGTAGCGCACAGGCGTTCAATGCGCTGGCAGAACACTTTCCGCATCTTGGCAAACACTCAGCCAAGGCAGTGGTATTTTTGACCGACTCTGCGTGCGACGTTTTGCTCAAGCAAATTATCCCGACCCTTATCAAACAGTCGAAAAAAAGCGGAGGCGCCAAACTTCTCGTTGCTTACAACGTAAGCACACAAAACACCACGGTTTTGAGAGGAGCATGAGCGTAGAGTAGATGCCTGAAGTGGACATTCAAGAAAATGCTGGAGTTGGCGGCAATGACCAAAGCTCTGGATTAACGTCAGACAAACACAGAAAAGAAATGGCGGCATTGTCATTGAGACAAGCCGCCATTTTTACAGCCCTGCAAGGCTTAGAACAGCTTGCGGCCTTTGTTGGCAGCGATGCGCATGCGCAGCGCGTTGAGCTTGATGAAGCCCGCCGCGTCGGCCTGGTTGTAGGCGCCGCCGTCTTCTTCGAAGGTCGCGATATTGGCGTCGAACAGCGAATCGTCGGACTTGCGGCCGGTAACGATCACGTTGCCCTTGTACAGTTTCAGGCGAACCACACCGTTCACGTTGACCTGCGAAGCATCGATCATCTGTTGCAGCATCAGACGCTCCGGGCTCCACCAGTAACCGGTGTAGATCAGGCTGGCGTATTTCGGCATCAGCTCGTCTTTGAGGTGAGCGACTTCGCGGTCCAGGGTGATCGATTCAATGGCGCGGTGCGCGCGCAGCATGATGGTACCGCCCGGGGTTTCGTAGCAGCCACGGGACTTCATGCCCACGTAACGGTTTTCAACGATGTCGAGACGACCGATACCGTGAGCGCCACCGATCTTGTTCAGCGTTGCCAGTACGGTGGCCGGAGTCATTTCGACGCCGTCCAGCGCGACGATATCGCCGTTGCGGTAGGTCAGTTCCAGGTATTGCGGGGTGTCAGGAGCCTTCTCCGGGGAGACGGTCCAGCGCCACATGTCTTCTTCGTGCTCGGTCCAGGTGTCTTCCAGCACGCCGCCTTCATAGGAGATGTGCAGCAGGTTGGCGTCCATCGAGTACGGGGACTTCTTCTTGCCGTGACGCTCGATCGGGATCGCGTGCTTCTCGGCGTAGTCCATCAGCTTCTCGCGCGACAGCAGGTCCCACTCACGCCATGGCGCGATCACTTTGACGCCAGGCTTGAGTGCGTAGGCACCCAGTTCGAAACGCACCTGGTCGTTGCCCTTGCCGGTGGCGCCATGGGAAATGGCGTCGGCGCCGGTTTCGTTGGCGATTTCGATCAGGCGTTTGGCGATCAGCGGACGTGCGATGGAAGTACCCAGCAGGTACTCGCCCTCGTAAACGGTGTTGGCGCGGAACATCGGGAACACGAAGTCACGCACGAATTCTTCGCGCAGGTCGTCGATGTAGATTTCTTTTACGCCCATGGCCTGAGCCTTGGCGCGAGCCGGCTCGACCTCTTCGCCCTGACCCAGGTCAGCGGTGAAGGTCACCACTTCACAGTTATAAGTATCCTGCAGCCACTTGAGGATCACCGAAGTGTCCAGGCCGCCGGAATACGCCAGAACGACCTTGTTTACGTCCGCCATGCCATCACTCCACGGGGTTCTACGGAAAGCCG
>Ga0207655_1004338_pt1 | contig 10105 bp, 5 predicted proteins | sample KBSM44metaG_FD_184398 | JGI IMG/M metagenome (GOLD analysis project Ga0207655, IMG submission 184398) | Miscanthus rhizosphere microbial communities from Kellogg Biological Station, Michigan, USA - KBS M4-4 metaG (SPAdes) (version 2) | ecosystem: Host-associated > Plants > Roots > Rhizosphere >... | reverse complement strand
AAGTCAAGCCGACACCCACGAAACACCGATACGGAATACCCAGCCTGCAGCTTCCAAGCTGCCGGCGGATCGAAGCGAGTCCCTTGTTGTGTTGATGCTGCTGATTCAAATGTGCCTGCGCTGGCCGACCTGGTTTCGACCAGCGGCCTCAGGCATTGAATCGTCTGCGGCGCGCGCCACCCTTGCGCAACCGGCTATCAAAAAGATAGCCACTCAACACCGAATCTGGCTCGCGCCCATCCACGCGCCCCCACCCCGGCTGTCTTCTTGAGCTAAAGCTCGAGAGGCCTGCTCGCGCTTGGCGCGGCAGTCACAGCATCCGGGGCCCAAGCGGCAATTCCCCTGGTTTCGCGGGCGTCGTCCGTGCATCGTTGGCTCGTCAAGAGCCGGTAGAACGATACATATAAGGACAACGCATCATGAAGCGGATGCTGATCAATGCCACGCAGGCCGAAGAACGCCGCCTGGCCATCGTCGACGGGCAGAAACTGCTCGACTACGAAATCGAAATCGAAGGGCGCGAACAGCGCAAGGGCAACATCTACAAGGCGGTCGTGACCCGCGTCGAGCCTTCGCTCGAAGCCTGTTTCGTCGACTACGGCGAAGACCGCCACGGCTTCCTGCCGTTCAAGGAAATCTCCAAGCAGTACTTCGCCGAAGGCGTGTCGGCCAGCCAGGCCCGCATCCAGGACGCGATCCGCGAAGGCCAGGAACTCACCGTCCAGGTCGAGAAGGAAGAACGCGGCAACAAGGGCGCGGCCCTCACCACCTTCATCTCGCTGGCCGGCCGCTACGTCGTGCTGATGCCGAACAACCCCCGTGGCGGCGGCGTCTCTCGCCGCATCGAGGGCGACGACCGCGCCGAGCTCAAGGAGGCGATGGACCAGCTCGAGTACCCCAAGGGCATGAGCATCATCGCGCGCACCGCCGGCATCGGCCGCATCGCGTCCGAACTCCAGTGGGACCTGAACTACCTGCTCAAGCTCTGGAGCGCCATCGACGGCGCGGCCAAGGGCGGCAAGGGCGCCTTCCTGATCTACCAGGAATCGTCGCTCGTCATCCGCGCCATTCGTGATTACTTCAATCACGACATTGGCGACATCCTGATCGACACCGACGACATCTACGACCAGGCGCAGCAGTTCATGGCGCACGTCATGCCCGAGCATGCCGCCCGCGTGAAGCGCTACCGCGACGACGCGGCGCTGTTCAGCCGCTTCCAGATCGAGCACCAGATCGAATCGGCCTACGCACGCACCGTGCAGCTGCCCTCGGGCGGCGCCATCGTGATCGACCACACCGAAGCGCTGGTCTCGGTCGACGTGAACTCGGCGCGCGCCATCAAGGGCGGAGACATCGAGGAAACCGCCACCCGCACCAACCTCGAAGCCGCCGACGAAGTGGCCCGCCAGATGCGCCTGCGCGACCTGGGCGGCCTGATCGTCATCGACTTCATCGACATGGACGAGTCGAAGAACCGCCGCGAGGTCGAAAGCCGCCTGCGCGACGCGCTGCGGCAAGACCGCGCCCGTGTGCAGTTCGGCTCGATCAGCAAGTTCGGCCTGATGGAAATGAGCCGCCAGCGCCTGAAGCCCGCGCTCAGCGAAGGCTCGTCGATCCCCTGCCCCCGCTGCGGCGGCTCGGGCCACATCCGCGACACCGAGTCGAGCGCGCTGCAGATCCTGCGCATCATTCAGGAAGAGTGCCTGAAGGACAACACGGCCGCCGTGCACGTGCAGGTGCCCGTGGAAGTCGCCTCGTTCCTGCTGAACGAAAAGCGCCCCGAAATCGCCAAGATCGAACTCAAGCAGCGCGTCACCGTGCTGATGGTGCCCAACAAGACGCTCGAAACGCCCAACTACAAGCTCGAGCGTCTGAAGCACGACGATCCGCGCCTCGACCATATCGAAGCCAGCTACAAGATGGCCGACGAGATCGAAGACCCGACCTCGGTCACGCGCCGCTCGCAGGAGCCCACCAACAAGCAGACGCCGGTCATCAAGGGCGTGCTGCCCGATGCTCCCGCGCCGGTGGTGCCACCCAAGCCCGAAGCGGTGCGCACGCCTGTCGCCGCGCCCGCGCCGGTCGCTCCACCCGTGGTGAGTGCGCCGGTTCCGGCGCAGACCGGCTTCTTCGGCTGGATCAAGAACCTGTTCGGCAGCACGCCGGCACCCGCTGCAGCACCTGCGCCGGCTGCGATTCCGGTCGAGGCGCCGAAGCCCCGCCGCGACGGCCGTCCGGGCCGCGATGGCGAACAACGCGGCGGCGCACGTGACGGCGAACAGCGCCGCGGCGGCCGTGGTGGCGAAGGTCGCGGTGAAGGCCGTGGCGAGAGCGGCGGGCGCTCCGGTGGCCGCGACGGCGAACGCCGTGGTGGCCGTGGCGGCGAGCGCCGTGAAGGTCGTGAAGGCCGCGGCAGCGAGCAGCGCAACGACGGCATCAACCAGCCGCGTGAACAACGCGAACCGCGCGAGCAGCGTGAGCCCCGCGAGCCGCGTGAAGCGCGCGCACCGCGTGACGGCGAACAGCGCCGCAACGGCCGTGGCGAGCGCCGCGAAGGCGAAGGCCGTGAAGGCCGCAACAACGCACCGGTCGAGGCCCTCGACGGCAACATCAGCCTGGAAGCCCAGCAACTGGCATCCGGCGCCGTCGCAGGCGACGAAGGCAACGCAGTTGAACGCGCACCCCGCGCCCGCGGCGAACGCCGTGAACGTGGCGAGCGCAATGAGCGTGGCGAACGTGCTGAACGCGGCAACGACCGTGGCGGCGAACGCGCCGAGCGCAACGGCGACAACGGCCAGCCGCGCGGCGACGCGGCACCCGCTGGCGACGAAGCCGCACAAGGCGAGCGCCAGCCCCGCAACGGCCGCGACGAACAGCGCGCTCCGCGTGGTGACCGTGGTGGCGATCGTGGCGACCGCAACGACGGCCGCCGCGAACGCCGCAACGATGCGCCGCAAGCCGAAGCGGATGCACGCGGCGCCGAAGCCGCGGTTTCCGATGCAGCGCAAGGCAATGAAGCCATCAACGGCAACAACGAGCAGATGCCCCGCCGCGAAGGCGACGAGCGCCGCGGCCGTTCGCGCGACCGCTACGGCCGTGACCGCCGCGAACGCGGCCCGCGCGACGAAGCCGAAGCCGGCAACACGGCCGGCGCGCCGGTCGCCGAAGGCGCCGCGGCGGAAGCCCCGGAGTCCCGTCCGCAGCAGCAACTGCCGCTGGTGTCGGAACGCGCCGAAGCAGCTCAAGAAGTTGCCGCACCACAGCAGGTCCGCAGCGAGCGCCCGGCACCGGTGTCCGCACCGATCGTGGTCGAAAGCGCCAAGGCGCCCGCAGCCGCCAACGGCCGCGCACTGCCCAAGGTCCAGTCCTTCGAGCTGCCGCTGGCCGAACTCGCGCAGATCGCCGAGAACTCGGGCCTGCAGTGGGTCAACTCGGACGCCGAGCGCATCGCCCAGGCCCGCGCCGCCATCGAGGCCGAGCCGAAGCCGGTGCATGTGCCGCGCGAACGCCCGCCGGTGGTCGTGCTCGACGAAGGTCCGCTGGTGCTGGTCGAAACCCGCCGCGACCTCGGCTCGATGTCGCTGCCGTTCGAGCAGCAGCAACGCACGCTCTGAGCGACACACGCCCGCAACCAAAAACGGCGCCATCTGGCGCCGTTTTTTTATGCCTTGCAATGAGCCGGCAGCTCGCATCGCCGCGCGAATGCCATGGCTGGATCGCCGGGATATCTTCAGGGCGCGTCGGGCTACGACGCGGTCATGGCGGCCCGCTCGGGACTCCGGGAGTGCGCCCCGCCCGCGCTCATTGCACCCGCCGCTGCAGACGCTCAGCTGTTCTCGACCTGCGCCGCGCGCTTCCACGCCTCGGCAGCCTGCTCGGTGTCGTTGCGGTCTTCGGCCAGCCTGGCCAGTGCGAGCCAGGCGCGGCGGTACAGCTCGGTGTCCTGCAGTCCCAGGCCGGCCTGCGTCAGCAACTGCTGGGCCTTGCCCCACAGCTGGCGCTTCATGCAGGCCATGCCCGCAAGGTATTGCAGGTTCGGGTCGCGCGGGTTGTTGCGCTGTGCACTTTCAATGCGCGCCAGCCAGTCGGCGTCCACCGAATCGAGCCCGGCTTCGAGCGCGCGCGCGAGCTTGACGCGCAACGCGTCGCCCAGCCCACGCGGATTGGCCACCATGCGCTCCCAGGCCGGCAACAGCCAGCCGCGCGCCAGCGCGAGGTCGCCGCGCAACGCGACCATGCGTTGTGCGGCATGGATCGCCACCTCGGGCATTCCGCGTTCGTTGGCATCGAGTTCGGTCCAGGCGCGAAGCAACTGCGCAGGATCGTGCGCGCCCGACAGCAACTCGGTCGCGAGGCCGCGCACGATGCTCTGCGCCGCGGCTTCCGAGAACGCCCGGTGCTTGGCCAGCAGGCGCGCGGTTTCGAGCGCCTCGAGCGTGCGGCGATCCTGCCGCGCCGCCTTGAGCCGCAACCGCAGGGCCAGCGTGCGGCGCTGCGCGCCTTGCGGCAGCTCTTCGAGCCGCGCGAGCGCCGCCGCCGCATCGCGGTCTTCGAGCGCCCAGCGCGCCGCGCGCAGCTGCACGCCTTCACGCGTCTCCGGGCTGGCGAGCACGGCGCGGTCCACACTTTCGTTGAGGGCCTGCTGCAGATGCGCGTCGCGCGCCGGCTTGTCCTGCAGGGCCTGCGCGCTCTCGGCGGCCAGCAGGTGCGACAGCACGCGCACCTGCTGCGCCTGCGGCAGGCCGGCGCCGAGTGCCGCCAGCGTCTTCTCCTGCGTGAGCGCGGCCTGCGCGGCCTTGCGCGCGCGCGAGAAACGGCCCGCGATCAGCTGCACCATCGCATCGAGCAGCGCCGCATGCAGCGTGCGCTCCTTCTGCTGCAGCCGCCACTGGCGCGCCTGCGTCGGCAGCGAGAACAGCGCCGCCAGCGCCCGCAGCGCCGCGTGCAGCAGCACGAAGGCCACGAGCAGGATCACGAGCACGAGGTTCAGCGACAGATCGACGCGCCATGGCGGCCAGAACACGGTGATCGTGCCCTGGTTGTTGCCCGCGAACAGGGCGACCGCCGCGGCGACGGCGAACAGGGCGAGGAGCCAGATTGCAGCGCGCATGTCAGCGATCGCCGCCGGGCCGCCCCAAGGCGAGCCGCGCCTTCCCCAAGGGGGATGGCGAATTGCACGGAGCGAAGCAAGTGAAAAGCCGGTGGGTCATTCGTTCTAGCGCCCTGCGGCCGCGGTGGCCAGTGCCGCCAGCGTGTCGTCGATGCGCACCGGCTCGGTCGTCTTCAGCTGGGCCTGCAATTGCTGCAGCAGCGTGGCGGCAGCCTGGGTGCGGCGCGATGCGGGATCGAAATAGCGGTTGAGCGACGCGGTCACCTGCGACAGCTCGCTGCGCGTGGCTTCCATCTGCCGCGACAGCAGCGAAAGGCGCGCGTTGAGCAGCTTGAGCTTGAGGTTCTCGCGCAGGAAATAGGACTGCTCGGGCGCCAGCAGGATCGCCTCCGGGCTCTGGATGCGGCCGACGCGCACCAGCGAGCGGGCTTCGCCGCGCACCGTGAGCAGTGCGCGCTGCCACCACGGCGCATCGGCGGGAATCGGTTCGGCCTGCCAGGCGTTGGTGCCGTTGCCGCGCACGGCAACTGCGTTGAGCGTGGGCAGGTCGTCTACGCCGCGCATCAGTTCGTCGAGCTTCTGCAGCGCTTCGGCGCTGTCGGTGCTGACGCTGCTGCGCAAGCGGTCGGCATCGCGCTGCATGGCTCGCTGCAGGGGGGTCAGCCGCGGCTGCGCGGCACGCGCGATGCGCACGTCGCCGGCCTTGAGCGCGGCCAGCAGCGGCTCGACGCTGCCCGTGACCTGTGCCTGCTGCAAGGCAAGGCGCACGGCCGAGTCGATGTCGACCACGAGGTTCTCGTCGCGCGAACGCGAGAGGCTTTGAATCAGTTCTTCGAGCTGCGAGCGCTGCAGCGCGACTTCGGCCACGCGGGTTTCGACCAGGGCCACACGGGCCGAAGCGTCGCGCACCGTGTCGCTCGCCTGGCGCGCCAGCGTGCGCGCCTCCATCGATTGCGCGATGGCGTCAGCGCTCTGGCGCGCCAGTTGCTCCTTCATGCCGCTGACCTTCTGCCACAGCGCGATCGCAATCAGCAATGCGGCCAGCGCCACGAGGGCCACCAGGCCGAACGCCACGCGGGAGAGAAGCAGCGCGCCCGCGGCCTGCGCGGCCGGCGTCTGGTGCGGTGCCAGCGTGGCAGGCACCGGCGCGGTGGCAGCGGTTGGGGAAGAAGGGGAAAGATCGTCTGACGGGGACGCGGCGCTCATGCCAGGGATTCTATAGACGCGATCAGCGCATCCAGCAGCGGCGTGCTTACACGCAACGCCCCGAAACCCGCGGCCCGCGCGGCTTCGCCGATGCGTGCATGCGTGGCGACCGCGCTTGCGGCATGCCAGTCGACGCCAGGCATCGCCCGCTGGAGATTGCCGATGGCCTCGGAACTGCTGAAGAGCCAGATCGCGCGGCCCTCGGCACCATCGATGGCCAACTGGCGTTGTACGACGTCCAGCGATGGCGACAGCCGGCGGTATGCCACCACGGTGTCGCGATGGCCGCCCGCGGCATCGATCTCGTTGGCGAGCCAGTCGCGCCCCGTCGGTCGTCCGGCCTCGTCGCCGCCGCGCACGATCAGCACGCGCACGCCGGCCGATACCTGGGCCTGCACGCGCTCCCACAGCGCTTCGGAGTCGAAGCGCGTGGCTTCGGGCGGCGGCGCGTCGATGGACCCGGTCGGCACGCCGGCACGAAGCAAGGCGCGCGTGGTACCCGGGCCCGTGGCCCAGAAGCGGCATCCCGCCAATGCGCGGGCAGGCTCCCTGTGCTGGAAGAAATGCTCGACGGCCGTGGCGCTCACGAACATCAGCGCCGAGTAGTCCGCGAGTTGCCGCCACGCCGTGCGCAAGGGCTCGGCATCGACCACCGGCTCGATCACGATGAGCGGCAGCGCGACTGCGTCGAGTCCCGCTGCGCGCAGGTCCCTCACCCATTGCACTGCCTCGCGCGCCGGCCGCGTGACGATGACGGGACGGGCGGTCATGCGATGACCACGGATGTCAGTGGGCTCCGGCGTCGCGCAGCAGCGCCGCGGCGCGCTGGCCGAGCGCGTCGGCCTCGGCGAAGCCGGCGGCGGGCGCCAGCGCATGCACCTTCACCAGCGGCGCGTTGCCTTCCGGGTCGCCCCACGCTGCATCGATGCGCAACGCGCCATCGGCCTGCCATCGCGCGTGGGCCGCGAGCGGCATCGAGCAGCTGCCGCCCATTGCGCGGCTCACCGCGCGCTCGGCGGTGGTGGAAAGCCAGTCGCCGTCATGGGCCAGCGAGCCCAGCAGCCCGATGAGGTCGGTGCGGTCCGCGCGCACCTCGATGCCCAATGCACCCTGCCCCGCGGCCGGCAGCATGGTGTCGGGGTCGAAGGCCACGCGGATGCGGCTCTCGAGCCCCAGCCGCTTGAGCCCGGCCGCCGCCAGCACGATGGCGTCGTACTGTCCTTCGTCGAGCTTGCGCAGGCGGGTGTCGAGGTTGCCGCGCAGCGGTTCGATGCGCAGGTCGGGCCGCAGCGCGCGCAGCAGCACCAAGCGGCGCAGGCTGGAGGTGCCGACCACCGCGCCCTGCGGCACTGCGTCGAGCGAGTCGTAGCGCGGGGAGACGAGCGCATCGCGCGGGTCTTCGCGCTCCAGCACGCAGGCGAGCGCAAAGCCTTCCGGCAGGTCCATCGGCACGTCTTTCAGCGAATGGACCGCGATGTCGGCGCGCCCTTCTTCGAGCGCGAGTTCGAGCTCTTTCACGAAGAGCCCCTTGCCGCCCACCTTGCTGAGCGAGCGATCGAGGATCTGGTCGCCGGTGGTGGTCAGGCCGAGCAGGCTGACCGTGTGGCCCTTTTCTTGCAAAAGCGCCTGCACGTGTTCGGCTTGCCAGAGTGCCAGGCGGCTTTCGCGCGTGGCGATCACGATATTGCTCAAGACCTGTTCCAAAAGTACGTGTTCCAAACCCTTGGAATGCTAGCATGTTGCGCCGCAGCAACGCAGACGGCGCATCCATTCAAGAAGTCCAGGACCAACATCGAATGAAAGCCAGCAAGACCCCTGCTCCCCCCAAGCGCCGCCAGGCCGAAGACCAGCCGTTGATCGACGACATCCGGCTGCTGGGCCGGATCCTCGGCGACGTGATCCGGGAGCAGGAGGGAGACGAGACCTACGCGCTGGTCGAGAAGATCCGCACCTTGTCCGTGGCTTTTCGCCGCGATGCCGACCACGCCGCCGACCGCGCGTTGAAGAACCTGCTCAAGGGCCTGAGCGCGGCCGAGACGGTGCGCGTGATCCGCGCCTTCACCTACTTCAGTCACCTGGCCAACCTCGCGGAAGACCGTCACCAGATCCGCCGCCGCACCGAAACCGAGCGCGCCGGCGAAAGCGTCGACGGCGACCTGCAGACCGCCCTCGCCCGCATCCGCAAGGCGGGCGTGAAGCCCGACGAAATCGTTGCCTCGCTGGCCCACAGCTACGTCTCGCCGGTGCTCACCGCGCATCCGACCGAGGTGCAGCGCAAGAGCATCCTCGACGCCGAGCGCGCCATCGCGCAACTGCTCACCGCACGCGACGAGATCAAGCTGCGCCAGAGCGCCTACGCCGGGGGAAAGGACGCGCTCACGCCACTCGAATTCGCCGAGAACGAAACGCAGATGCGCATCCGCGTCACGCAGATCTGGCAGACGCGCCTGCTGCGCTTTTCCAAGCTCACCGTGGCCGACGAGATCGAGAACGCGCTGAGCTACTACGAAGCCACCTTCCTGCGCGAGATCCCGCGCGTGTACGCCGACCTCGAAAAGGCCCTGGCCCAGGGCGGCCACACACCCTCGGTCGCCCCCTTCCTGCGCATGGGCCAGTGGATCGGCGGCGACCGCGACGGCAACCCCAACGTCACCGCCGAGACGCTCGAATACGCACTGAGCCGCCAGTGCGAACTGGCGCTGCGCTACTACCTCACCGAGGTGCACTACCTCGGCAGCGAGCTGTCGCTGTCGGCCACGCTGGTCGACGTGTCGGTCGAGATGCAGGCGCTGGCCGAGCGCTCGCCCGACAAGAGCGAACACCGCAAGGACGAGCCCTACCGCCGCGCGCTCACCGGTGTGTATGCGCGCCTCGCGGCCACGCTGCGCGAGCTCACCGGCGGCGAGGCCGCGCGCCACGCCGTCGCGCCGCAGAACCCGTACGCCACGGCCGAAGAGTTCCTGGCCGACCTGCGCACCGTGGCCGAGTCGCTCGAGGAAAAGCACGGCACCGTGCTCGCCGCGCCGCGCCTGCTGCCGCTGATTCGTGCGGTAGAGGTGTTCGGATTTCACCTGGCCACAGTCGACCTGCGCCAGAGCTCCGACAAGCACGAGGCCGTGATCGCCGAGCTGCTGGCCACCGCGCGCATCGAGCCTTCGTACGCCTCGCTGGCCGAAGAGGCCAAGCAGACGCTGCTGCTCAAGCTGCTCGACGACGCCCGCCCGCTGCGCGTGCCCGACGCCGACTACTCGCCGCTCGCGCAAAGCGAGCTGGCCATCTTCGCCGCCGCCCGCACCGCGCGTGCGCGCTATGGCGCCGCGGCCATCCGCCACTACATCATCAGCCACACCGAAACGGTGAGCGACCTGCTCGAAGCACTGCTGCTGCAGAAGGAAGTGGGCCTGCTGCGCGGCGCGATGGACAGCAACGCGACCTGCGACCTGATCGTGGTGCCGCTGTTCGAAACCATCGAAGACCTGCGCAACGCCGCGCCCATCGTGCGCGCCTTCTACGCGCTGCCGAACATCCAGGCGCTCATCGAACGCTCGGGCGCCGAACAGGACGTGATGCTCGGCTACAGCGACAGCAACAAGGACGGCGGCATCTTCACCAGCAACTGGGAGCTTTACCGCGCGGGCATCGCGCTGGTGTCGCTGTTCGACGAGCTGAACAAGAAGAAGGCCAACCCGATTCGCCTGCGCATGTTCCACGGCCGCGGCGGCACGGTGGGGCGCGGCGGCGGCCCGAGCTACCAGGCGATCCTTGCGCAGCCGCCGGGCACGGTGC
>Ga0207655_1004335_pt1 | contig 10117 bp, 11 predicted proteins | sample KBSM44metaG_FD_184398 | JGI IMG/M metagenome (GOLD analysis project Ga0207655, IMG submission 184398) | Miscanthus rhizosphere microbial communities from Kellogg Biological Station, Michigan, USA - KBS M4-4 metaG (SPAdes) (version 2) | ecosystem: Host-associated > Plants > Roots > Rhizosphere >... | reverse complement strand
GATGGCCAGGGTCAGCACCGGGGTATCCGCCGGGTTGACCTTGTTGTACACCGGCGGCGCGGGCAGATCCTTGGGCAGCAAATTGGTCGCTGCGTTGATCGCCGCCTGCACCTGCTGCTCGGCGACATCCATGTTGATGTCGAGGCTGAACCGCAGGGTCAGCACCGAGGCACCACCGGAACTGGTCGAGGCCATCTGGGTCAGGCCGGGCATCTGGCCAAACTGACGCTCCAGCGGCGCAGTCACGGCGCTGGTCATGACATCCGGGCTGGCGCCGGGATAGAGCGTCATGACGCGGATGGTCGGGTAATCGACCTGGGGCAATGCCGACACCGGCAGCAGCCGATAAGCGATCACACCGGCCAGAATAATGGCCAGCATGCTCAGGGTCGTGGCGACCGGGCGAAGGATGAACAGCCGCGAGATGTTCATGCGCCGCCCTTTTTCGCCTTGTCGGTGGCCGCCGGCTCGCCTGGGGTCGCCGCCGATTTGCCTTGCAGATGTTCGGTCGGGGTGGTCGGCACATCCTTGCTGTCGTTGACCACTTCCACTTCGCTGCCGTCCTTCAGGCGGTCGGTGCCCTCCAGCACCACCCGATCACCAACGGCCAGGCCTTCGGTGATCACGGTGTTTTCCCCGTCACTGGCGCCGACTTTCAACTGACGGATGGTGACCTTCTTGTCGCCGTCCAGCGCATAGACGAATGTGCCGTTGGTGCCGAACTGGATCGCCGCCGAGGGCGCCAGCACCACGTCTTTGAGGGTGTCAGCCAGCAGATGCACATTGACGAACTGATTGGGGAACAGCGCTTGATCGCGGTTCTCGTAGCGGGCTTTGAATTTCAGGGTGCCGGTGGTGACGTCGATCTGGTTATCGAGGCTCTGCAACACGCCGGTGGCCTGCAATTGGGTGTCGCCGCGGTCCCAGGCTTCGGCGGGCAGCTTGGCGCCGGTGCGATAGCGGGTCAGCACGGTGTCCAGGCTGTTTTCCGGCAAGGTAAACGCCACGCTGATCGGTTGGGTCTGGGTGATGATCACCAGCGCCGTGGTGTCGTTGGCCGCCACAAGGTTGCCGACGTCCAGCTGCCGCAGACCCACACGCCCGGTGATCGGAGCGCGGATCTTGGTGAATTCCAGATTGAGCTTGGCGTCGTTGACCGCCGCCTGATTGGTCTTGACCGTACCCTGATACTGGGCGACCAGCGCTTCGGCGGTGTCCAGGGTTTGCTTGGCGATACTGTCTTCGCGGTACAGGCCACGATAACGCTCGACGTCGACCTGGGCGTTTTTCAATTGCGCCTGATTCTGCAGCAAGGTGCCTTCGGCCTGGAGCAAGGCATTCTGATAAGGACGTGGATCGATCTCGGCGAGCAGGTCACCCGCCTTGACCATCTGCCCTTCTTCGAAATAGACCTTGACCAGTTCGCCACCGACGCGGCTGCGCACATTGATGGTGTTCAGCGCCGTGACCGTGCCCAGCGCCTTGTAATACAGCGGAAAATCGCCTTTGACCACCGGCGCCACGCGCACCGGAACCGGTCCCGTCGCCCCGCCGAATCCCGGACGCATCCCCCCCGACCGGCCGGTATGCCCGGCAACGGCTTTCTGCCCTGCGCCCTCCTTCGGGCTGCTGCCAGCGGGCCAGAACTTCCAGCACAGGCCGACGATGACCAACAGGACAAGCAGGCCGAACAGCCAGCGACGAGGATTGCGGGAAGCGGAGGATTGCATGGAATGATCAACCATTGGGCGCGTGCGCTTTTTTTCTACGGGAGGCTGAACGATAAGCACTGGCGGGTATTAAGCAAAGCGCCTTTACCGGCAATTTACCTTTGGCTTACGGAACAGGAGGTATAGCTAAAACACTGAAGCACAAATGAAAACGGCCTGGACAGGGCCAGGCCGTTAACAATTGTAAAACTTTGCTTACTTCAGAACGGCGAGCGCTGCGTCGTAGTTCGGTTCTTCAGCGATTTCCTTGACCAGTTCGCTGTGCAGGACCTTGTCGTTTTCGTCCAGAACCACGACGGCACGGGCGGTCAGGCCTTTGAGTGGACCATCGGCGATGGCCACGCCGTAGTTTTCCTTGAACTCGGCACCGCGCAGGGTCGACAGGTTCTGTACGTTTTCCAGGCCTTCGGCGCCGCAGAAGCGGGCTTGGGCGAACGGCAGGTCAGCCGAGATGCACAGCACCACGGTGTTGGCCACGTCATTGGCCTGGGCATTGAACTTGCGCACGGAGGTGGCGCAGGTCGGGGTGTCGACGCTTGGGAAGATGTTCAACACTTTACGCTTGCCGGCGAAGCTCGCCAGGGTCACGTCGGACAGATTGCCGGCAACCAGGGAAAAGGCTGGCGCCTGGGAACCGGCTTGTGGCAGTTGGCCGTTGACTTGAACCGGGTTGCCTTTAAGAGTGACTTGAGCCATGAACGGAGTCCTTCTGAACGTTGATGTAGAGAATTTTGACGAGGCCGAAGTTAACCACGAAATGAGCCGGGGACCTATGCAAAAACACAAATTGTCATGAGTAGCGGGAGAGGCAAACCTGCAATTCCACAGGGCTGGATGCACGTGCACTACCCGAGCAACCGCAGCATATTGCGGTGCCGCGCCGCGAAAATCCGCCGCATGCAGGCATTCACCAGCAGCCCTTCAGTCAAAGCACCGCCAATCGCCGCATAGGTCACGCGGTCGGTGTACAGCGTACCGCCCTCTCCCGCCGCCACCCGATGTTCATGACGAAAGACGCGCAGCGGCCCCTTGAGCATTTCATCGATGAAATGCGTATCGCCGACCTCCCGGATCACCACCGTCCAGTTCGACGGGATCAGGTTGAACATCCAGTGCCTGAAGCGGAACTGGGGGGGCACCTTCCGTTGGTCGTTGGATGGGTCTCACAGGAATATTTGATCGCGAGGAGGATGTCGAAAATACATCTGTTCTCTACAACATCGACTAAAACGAAAAGGACAATTTTTGTTTAGGTGCATTGTCGATTCAAGTCACGCCCATTCGACTATGCAATGAATCACTCAACTTCAACGGAGACAAGACCATGCGATTCATGATCATTGTAAAAGCCAGCCCCGATTCCGAAGCCGGCGTGATGCCCAGCGAAGAACTGATGACCGCAATGGGCAATTACAACGAGGAACTGGCCAAGGCCGGCATCCTCATCGATTGCGATGGCCTGCAGCCCAGCAGTAAAGGTGCCCGTGTGCGCTTCTCGGGAGATAAACGCACAGTGATCGACGGCCCGTTCGCCGAAACCAAAGAGCTGATCGCCGGTTACTGGCTGTGGCAGGTGAAGTCGAAAGAAGAAGCGATCGAGTGGGTCAAGCGCTGCCCCAACCCGATGCCGGGTACAGAGGCCGAGATCGAGATTCGCCAGGTGTTCGAGGCCGAAGATTTCGGTGCCGAGTTCACCCCGGAACTGCGTGAGCAGGAAGAGCGCGTGCGGGCACAGGCGAAGAAGCACTGAAGCACACCCACACGCGACTCAGCATTCAACAATGATGTTGACTGACAATCCTTCTTCGCGAGCAAGTCCATGCCCACAGGTGATTGTGGTTGGCAAATCAGCCAAGGCTCACTCAATACCTGTGGGAGCGCGGCTTGCCCGCGAATGGACCTTCAATTCAACAAGCAAACCCGTTGACGCGACAACCACCTGCTAGAGTAAAAAAAAGCCTTCATGCAGGCCATACCGAATGTCATCTTCGGAAAATGAGGAAACGTCTATGAAAGGTTTGCTTCGCGTTGCGGGATTCAGCCTGATGGCGCTTTTCGCCAGTTGTGGTGTCGGTGCCCAGACAATGCAAAGTCATGCGGCGCCGGTTGCGCTCACTGTCATACCGGCCGACATCCCGGGGGAATAGCCAAGGGGATTGATCGTTCCCATGCCTGGGAACGATCTTGGGCGAACAATGAACCCGCGTTACTTGGACTTGAATTTTACAAACGACTGATTCATGTCCGAAGCCCAGCCATCGATCACGTTTTTCACGTCATCGGCTTTCATCACCTGAGCTTCGTTTTCCAGCGGTTTGCCGGTGCCCTTGCGCACCACCTGGGCGATGACTTTGTTGGTGCCGCCATCGAGAAACACCGCTTCGGTGGCCAGATCGGTTTGCTGATCGCGAGCACCGCTGGCGGTGGTGACGGCCGCTGCCACCAGGGCGATCGGGATCACTTCATATGGCTTGAGGCTTTCGGTCTTGCTGCTGACGGCGGTGATCGCCGCACGCACCACGATAACGCCTGGGCCGGGGCCGCTGGCCAGTGGCAGGGATTTACCCAGTTCGCGCTTGAGCGCTTGATCGTAGTAGCTGGTGATGCCGTTCAACGTGGTCTGAGGGATTTTCGCTGTCGGTTGCGGTTTGGGATAGAGCTGAGTCGGCTCGATGTAGGCACTGGTGTATTTGTTGACGTCGAGTTTGGGATCGACCCAGCGCATCACCACGGCGCCCGATGGCGACTTGGCTTCCTTGAGCTGGCTGTAGTCCTTGAGAAAGCCGGAGTACTGGTCTGGCTCGACGACTTTGCTGGCGCAACCCGCCACCCCGAGAGAGGCGATGCACAGTGTGCTCATCATTAACGCAAGCTTCATGCTTTAACTCCTGTCAGAAGGACGGCAACGGTATTGCCTACGAGAGTTACAGGTATAGCTAATGCCCGGCGCTTTTGTATCGAAAATCACAATTTTCAGCTCTCGCCACGGTCGCGATAATCACCACGAAGACCCGCTTTTCGCTGCCAACTCCCGCCGGCTATTGGCCCGCATCGCCTTGATCAACGACACCGTACCCACCAGGATGATCACCGCGCCGAACAGGAAATCGATGGTGTACAACTGGAAATCGTTCAACGGCCCCACCAGGAACACCCGGATCGCGCCAATACTCACCAGCGTCGCGAGAAAGTCGATGCCCGGCTCGTCGCGATAGAACACGTGCAGCAGCGGCAGGCACATCACCAGCAACAACAGCAACACAATCACCTTGAACGAGCCCTTGCGCTCGACGCTGAACGCGCATTCGTTGGCGCCGTAGGGCTTGTAGTCCTGCTCACTGATCAGCGAATTTTTCTCGTTGATGTACTCGACACGGTTGTACTTCTGGATCGGCGTAAAGGTGTTGGACATCTGCATGCTGGTGGTGACGTTTTTGAAACGCAGGTCGACGCGCTCGTTACCCTTGAGGTAGTACAACACCGGTTTGTAACCGTAGCGGTAGGTGTCGAACGGAAAATCGGTCGCACGCCCCTGGACGTCGATGGGCCGGGACTCAAGTTCGGCGTAGGCACTTTTGTTGACCGAAGACAGGTTACGACTCAGGGGTTTGATCTTGACCTGTTCCATGAAAATCGGCGCAACGCCGTAGGACCACTGTAGCGGCTCCATGCGCAGCCGCAGTTCGTTGCGGCCCAGGTCGTAGCGATCAAAGGTTCGCTCGGAAACGACAACCGCCCCCGAGAGCATGAACTCGCCGCGAACGTTGTTGGTGATGCGCAGCGACAGTTGATCCTTGCCCAACCCGCCGCTATCGCTGGCCGGCGGCGTGCCGCACCAGGCGTAGCTGTCGAACGCATCCCCGAGCTGGCCGTTACGGTTCTCTTTGAACACATAAAAATAACTGCCCCACAGGGCCGCCATCAGCAACAGCGCTATCAACCCTAAAATCTTCTTGCCTGCGCCCAAACCAGACTCCTTTCTTCACCAACTCCTTATGAGACGCGGACTCTATCAAAATGCCATCATTGGCCCAAGCAAAAGATCTCGATGCCCTACCGCCGCCGAAACAACGGCCGCGGCTCGATCACCGAACGCCCATACAACACGCTCATCCCCGCCAGTCCCTTCAGCGCATCTTCGGCAGACTTGTCTTCACGCACGGCAAAGCTGTCGAAACCGCATTGGCGCATGTGGCTGAGTTGATCGCGCAGCACATCGCCAATCGCGCGCAATTCGCCTTGCCATCCGAATCGCGTGCGCAACAGATAGGCCTGGCTGTAGGCACGTCCGTCGCGAAAACTCGGGAAGTCCAGGGCAATCAGCGGCAGGTCGGGGAACCACGGAATCAGATTTGTCACTTCGTCGTCAGGACCGAGCCAGACACCTTCGAGCGCGGTTGTGGTGTCGGCGTTAAGGGCCAGCCACTGGGGTAACGGCAGGATCAGCGGCCCGGCCGGCGGTTCACCGGTCGTTTCACGAATCAACTGCCACGGGTCATCGCGCACCCACTCGGCACCGCCCTCTCGCAAACGCAGCAGATTGTTCATGCCGACACCTCCAGCACCTTTGGATAAACCCGTTCCTTGAATGGCTCCAGACCGATGCGCGCCAGGGTATCGACGAACAGTTCTTCGCTCTCGCGGTAGCGCACGAATGTGCCGATGATCCGTTCAATCACATCGGGCACTTCGGCGGCACTGAAGGACGGGCCGATGACCTTGCCCAACGCGCTGTTCTTGCCCTGGGCGCCGCCGAGGGTGATCTGGTACCACTCGCTGCCGTTCTTGTCGACGCCAAGAATGCCGATGTTGCCGATGTGGTGATGGCCGCAGGCGTTCATGCAGCCGGAGATGTTCAGGCTGATGTCGCCCAGGTCATGCAGGTAATCCAAATCGTCGAAACGCGCCTGAATCGCTTGCGCGATGGGGATCGACTTGGCGTTGGCCAGGGCGCAGAAGTCGCCGCCGGGGCAAGCGATGATGTCAGTCAGCAAGCCGATGTTGGCACTCCCCAGGCCTTGCTCGCAGGCCAGGCACCACAGCGCGTAAAGGTCTGCCTTGGGCACGTCCGGCAGGACGATGTTCTGTTCATGGGCGATGCGGATTTCGCCGAAACCGAACTGCTCGGACCATAGCGCCACCGCTTCCATTTGTTCGGCCGTGACATCCCCCGGCGGCGCGGCGATACCCGGCTTGGTCGACAGCACCACGCTGGCGTAACCCGGCACCTTGTGCGGCTGAACGTTGCGCGCCACCCAACGGGCGAACGCCGGGTGCTCGGCCAGGCGCGTGCCGAAGTCCAGGTCGGTGCCGGCCAGTGAACGGTAATCGGGTGGCACAAAGGCGCTGGCGACACGCTCATACTCGACGTCGGTCAACTGCGCCGGGCCGTCCTTGAGGTGTTGCCACTCCTCCTCCACTTCCTTGGCGAACGCTTCGATCCCCAGGGCCTTGACCAGAATCTTGATCCGCGCCTTGTACTTGTTATCGCGCCGTCCGTGGCGGTTGTAGACTCGTAGCACCGCCTCGACATAAGACAGCAAATGCTGCCACGGCAAGCCTTCGCGAATCTGCAGACCGAGAATCGGCGTACGCCCCAACCCGCCGCCAACGATCACCCGCAAGAGCATTTGCCCGCTGTCGTCGCAATAAAGATAAAGACCGATGTCATGCATCATGATCGCCGCGCGGTCCTGTTTCGCCGAACAGATGGCGATCTTGAACTTGCGCGGCAGGAACAGGAATTCCGGGTTGATGGTCGACCATTGCCGCAGGATCTCCGCCAGCGGACGCGGGTCCATCAGCTCGTCCGCCGCAACGCCGGCGAAGGCTTCGGTGGTGATGTTGCGCACGCAGTTGCCGGAGGTCTGGATCGCGTGCATTTCCACTTGGGCCAGGCGTTCGAGGATGTCCGGGACCTGGGCCAGTTCGATCCAGTTGAACTGCATGTTTTGCCGGGTGGTGAAGTGGCCGTAACCACGATCGTAGTCCCGGGCAATGCTCGCCAGGGTGCGCATCTGCTGTGCGCCGAGGGTGCCGTAAGGAATCGCCACGCGCAGCATGTAGGCGTGTTTTTGCATATACAGGCCATTCTGCAAACGCAGGGGCAGGAACTCTTCTTCGCTCAATTCGCCGGCCATGAAACGTTCGACCTGATCGCGAAACTGCGCAACACGCTCGAACACCAGGGCCCGGTCATAGTCATCGTATTGATACATGTGGCTACCTCATCAGGATTGATCGGGCTCTGCGGCTCGCTCTCGAGGTAGCGACTATGAACCTGCGGCACAGCACGTTACAGATTCAGCTAAACACTAAAAAACCGTATCAGGACGCGACTGATGGCCGCAGGCGTGCCCCGTATCTGATCCGTATAAATGAAAGTTTCCTGAGACTGTTTTGTTTCCGGCAGGGTTTCTACAGTTCATCGCATGCCAGACCGGGTGGCCTGGCAAGACTTTGCAACCGTGGAAGAACTGACCATGAGCACAGCAACAATCGGACTGGCCTATAACTACAAGGTCGTCCGCCAATTCGTCGTGGCAACCGTGGTATGGGGCGTCGTCGGGATGGCGATGGGGGTATGGATCGCCTCGCAACTGGTATGGCCCGAGATGAACCTCGACCTGCCGTGGACCACCTTCGGCCGCTTGCGTCCGCTGCACACCAGCCTGGTGATTTTCGGCTTTGCCGGCAGCGCGCAATTCGCCGCCAGTTACTACGCCGTGCAGCGCACCTGCCAGGCTCGGCTGTTCTCGGACAAACTCGCTGCATTCACCTTCTGGGGCTGGCAATCGGTGATCGTGGTGATGCTGATCAGCCTGCCGCTGGGCTACACGACCACCAAGGAATACGCCGAGATCGAGTTCTTCGGCGCGGTGTGGATGACGGTGGTCTGGCTCGCCTATGCCATCGTGTTCTTCACCACCATGGTGCGCCGCAAGACCAAGCATATCTACGTCGGCAACTGGTTCTTCGGCGCGTTCATCGTGGTGATCGCCATGCTGCACGTGGTCAATCATCTGTCGATTCCGGTGGACTGGTTCAAGTCGTATCCGGTGTACTCCGGGGCCACCGACGCCATGGTGCAGTGGTGGTACGGGCACAACGCGGTGGGCTTTTTCCTCACCACCGGGTTCCTCGGGATGATGTATTACTTCGTGCCGAAACAGGTGGGTCGGCCGGTGTATTCCTATCGCTTGTCGATCGTGCACTTCTGGGCGCTGATCACCCTGTACATCTGGGCCGGTCCCCACCACCTGCACTACACCGCACTGCCGGACTGGGCGCAGTCCCTGGGCATGGCGATGTCGCTGATTCTGCTGGCGCCGAGCTGGGGCGGTATGATCAACGGCATGATGACGCTGTCGGGGGCCTGGCATAAGTTGCGTACCGACCCGATCCTGCGCTTCCTCGTGCTGTCCCTGGCCTTCTACGGCATGTCGACCTTCGAAGGGCCGATGATGGCGATCAAGACGGTCAATGCCCTCTCCCACTACACCGACTGGACCATCGGCCACGTGCACGCCGGCGCCCTCGGTTGGGTGGCGATGATCACCTTCGGCGCAATCTATCACATGGTTCCGAAAGTCTTCGGCCGCACGCAAATGCACAGCGTGCCGCTGATTAACCTGCACTTCTGGCTGGCGACCATCGGCACCGTGCTGTACATCGCCTCGATGTGGGTCAACGGCATCACCCAGGGCTTGATGTGGCGCGCAATCAACGACGACGGCACGCTGACCTACTCGTTCGTCGAGGCGTTGCAGGCCAGTCATCCGGGCTTCATCGTGCGGTTTGTCGGCGGGGTGTTCTTCCTCAGCGGCATGCTGCTGATGGCGTATAACGTGTGGCGTACGGTGCGGGTTGCGGATGTGAAGATGGCCGAACTTGAAGCGCAGTATGCCTGAGGCAAGGAGCCTGACATGATCGAAATGGCATTGAATCTATTGGGCGCGCTGGGGCTTTGGCTGGCGATCGAATACTGCTTGAAACAGCAGACGCCCGAGAGCCTGGACGATGCCAGCCTGATTCCGTTTGCCGATGACCCCGAGGTGGCGCGGCGGGTGGAGTTGGCTACCGGCAAGAGAGTGAAAGCGGTAGCGCCGCAAGAGTTGAAACCTGGCTGGGGCAACCTAGAAGTTTGATGATCGTTCCCACGCTCTGCGTGGGAATGCCTCAAGGGACGCTCCGCGTTCCAATGGGACGCAGAGCGTCCCGGCTGCATTCCCACGCGGAGCATGGAAACGATCATCGCGTCAGTTGCGCTCGCGGGGAATCAGGCTCTGCAGTTGCTGCGCCAAAAAGTTTGCATCGAAGGCAAACGTGTCCGGGTCTTTCAGGCCGTTGGTCTTGCGCCATTGCCAGGCGCTGGACGGTGGCAGGCA
>Ga0207655_1004332_pt1 | contig 10118 bp, 8 predicted proteins | sample KBSM44metaG_FD_184398 | JGI IMG/M metagenome (GOLD analysis project Ga0207655, IMG submission 184398) | Miscanthus rhizosphere microbial communities from Kellogg Biological Station, Michigan, USA - KBS M4-4 metaG (SPAdes) (version 2) | ecosystem: Host-associated > Plants > Roots > Rhizosphere >... | reverse complement strand
AGGCGCGGTGGCGGACAGATCCGAAGTCGAATCTGCGGCCTGCGGCAAGGTGCCCTGCGGGTTCTCGCGAGTTGTGTCGGTTTGCATGGGGGGTTGTCTCCACATTCTCTATGTTTGTTTGGGCACCGTTTGGGTGCCCACCGTTCCGTCCTGAAGCACTACAACCGGCGAAGGGCCGGGCATACCAACTTCGGGACAGATCAGGAAGGGGCAATTGGGGCGCCGCTTCCATGCCGAAGTCTTTGGTCCCAGGCCTTGAACCTGAAACCGGGATCCTTTTGGGTGACAGTAATTGACTGCAACACCCGTACCGTAAACGCCGTTTTCGGCGCAAAAACAGTAGCCATCCGCACGCGCGGTTTGGTCTTTCGAAAATACGTTTGGTTCAACCGGACAGAGGCAATAAAAGCGCTTGAAATCGGTGTCTGATTTGTGTTTGGTTTTTTACGCAAAACCCTACATGTAGGGTTTTTTTGGCGCCGGGGTACAAGATAATGCGTTTTTGGGGGTGTTGCAACGTACTACCTGTGGATAAACCTGTGCGTAAATTGTGTGTGAAAGGTGGAACGGGCGTGTAGGCCGCGACCTAGCTGGAGCGGACCGTTTTTCACTGATTTTCACCGATTGAAAACAGTCGCTCGGCTTTTTAAGGGCGCGAACCCTATCACAAAAAACCCCGTTGTCCGAACGCATTTACCGGCTTGTGTTCTTGGTGAGCGGCGTTTATACAATCGGCCCATGCAGATGCATTCTTATCCTCCCCAATCATTACAAAAAGACGGGCGGATCCTTCCTTATTAAGTGTTGTTGGCAAGCAGAGGTCACCGTGGAGCAAGACAACTGGCAGGTATTGATTGTCGAGGACGACCAGCGTCTGGCCGAACTGACCCGCGACTACCTGGAAGCCAATGGTCTGCGCGTATCGATCGAGGGTAACGGCGCCTTGGCCGCGGCACGGATCATCAAGGAGAAACCGGACCTGGTGATCCTCGACCTCATGTTGCCGGGTGAAGACGGACTGAGCATCTGCCGCAAGGTCCGCGACAAGTATGACGGCCCGATCCTGATGCTCACCGCCCGCACCGACGACACCGATCAGATTCTTGGCCTGGACCTGGGTGCCGACGACTACGTGTGCAAACCGGTTCGCCCCCGACTTTTGCTGGCGCGCATCCAGGCCTTGTTGCGACGCAGTGAAGCCCCGGAAGTGGCGCCGGAAAAACAACGGCGTCTGCAGTTCGGTCCCTTGGTGGTCGACAACGCATTGCGCGAAGCCTGGCTGAACGACAACGGCATCGAACTGACCAGCGCCGAGTTCGACCTGCTCTGGCTGCTGGTGGCCAACGCCGGGCGCATCCTGTCCCGGGAAGAGATATTCACTGCATTGCGCGGCATTGGCTATGACGGCCAGGACCGTTCCATCGACGTGCGCATCTCGCGCATTCGCCCCAAAATCGGCGATGACCCGGAGCATCCGCGGCTGATCAAGACCATCCGCAGCAAAGGTTATCTGTTCGTTCCAGAAGCCTGCACGCTGTGAACTCGATCTTCCTGCGTATCTATGGCGGCATGTGCGCGGCGCTGATTCTGGTGGCGGTTCTCGGCGTGCTGGCCTTGCACCTGCTTAACCAGGTGCGCGGCGAGCAATACCGCGAACGCCTGGCCCACGGCACGTTCTCGCTGATGGCCGACAATCTGAACCCGATGAACGAAACCGAGCGCCACCGTGCCTTGCTGGTGTGGGAGCGGTTGTTGGGGATTCCTCTGGCGCTGAAGACCTTTGCCCAAACCGACCTCGACCTCACCCAGCGCACCCGCGTGCTGCACGGTCAGGCGCTGGTGGAACAAACCGGTCCGCACGCGGCGAAGGTCTATCGATTGGTCAGCGACAAGGAACAGCTGGTGCTGACCGGCGAAGTCCAGCAGATCAGCGAACAACTGGCCCGGGCGACTATTTACCTGCTGGCCGATGAACTGGTGCGCTACCCGGTGGCCGAGCAACCCGAGCGCCTGGCGCAGTTGAAGCGCGATAAAGGGTTTGGTTTCGACTTGCGCCTGGTGACGATCGAACAGGCGGACATGGACGAAGACCAGAGTCGCCGGGTGTCCGAGGGCGACACGGTGATGGCGCTGGGCAAGGGCGGCGATTCGATCCGGGTGTTTGCCGGCATGGTCGGTACGCCGTGGGTGCTGGAAATCGGCCCGTTGTATCAGATGAATCCTTATCCGCCGGAGTGGCTGGTGCTGATCGCCGCCCTGGGTTTGAGCCTGATCGGTTTGATCGTCTATTTATTGGTACGGCAACTTGAGCGCCGTTTGCGTGGTCTGGAAGCGGCCGCCACGCGCATCGCCAAGGGCAGCCTGGAAACCCGCGTGCCGGCACGCGGCGCGGACTCGGTGGGACGGCTGGCTTCGGCGTTCAACGGCATGGCCGAGCACTTGCAGCAGTTGCTGGCGATTCAGCGTGAGCTGGTGCGCGCCGTGTCTCATGAGCTGCGCACACCCGTGGCGCGGTTGCGTTTTGGTCTGGAAATGATCGGCTCGGCCACCACGCCGCAGGCGTTGGAAAAGTACTGTGAAGGCATGGACCACGACATCGAAGATCTCGATCGCCTGGTGGACGAGATGCTCACCTACGCACGACTGGAGCAGGGGTCACCGGCGCTGAATTTTCAGCGGATCGATCTGGATGCGTTGGTCAATCAGGTGATCGAAGAATTGGCTCCGTTACGCGCCGAGGTCACGGTGCAGCGCGGTTTGTGTTTGTCTGCCGCTGACAATGACGACGCCTGGGTCGAGGCCGAGCCGCGCTACCTGCACCGAGCGTTGCAGAACCTGGTGAGCAACGCCATGCGCCATGCTCAATCACGGGTGACCGTCAGCTATCAGGTCGGGCAGCAGCGCTGTCGGGTGGATGTCGAGGATGACGGACCGGGCGTGCCGGAAACGGCCTGGGAGAAGATCTTCACGCCATTCCTGCGCCTCGACGACAGCCGTACCCGCGCCTCCGGCGGGCATGGGTTGGGGTTGTCCATCGTGCGGCGAATCATCCATTGGCATGATGGCCGGGCGTTGATCAGCAAGAGCAAAAGCCTGGGCGGGGCGTGTTTCAGTTTGAGTTGGCCGAGGAATCAGGAGAAGCGTTGAGAGGTGCGGTGGATGAGCTACCGCTTTCGTCGGAACGCCGCCCGGAGACAAGCCCGCTCCCACAGGGGATTTGCGTGAGACATAGATCCAATGTGGGAGCGGGCTTGCTCGCGAAGAGGCCGTCCCAGGCCCCACAAATGTCAGGCCTTGATGCTGACCAGACTCAACAACTGCCCATCAATGACCCCGAACTGCGCATCCAGCTCAGTGCCATTGCACCATTCGCTGGACAGATCCGTCAGCAACCGCAGCCGCACTTCACCGCGCTCGGTCCACTCCAGCACTTCAGCGTGCTCGAAATAGAAGCGCTGCTGAACGATCGGATACAGCGCCTTGAACAGGCTTTCCTTCACCGAAAACGTCAGGGTTACCAGCATCGCCAACTGATCGCGACGGCCCGCGGTCATGCGTTGCAACTCGGGCGGCGTGAGGATTTCCCCGGCCAGTCGCTCGGCCCGTTCAGGGTTGAGCAGGTTCTCCAGGTCCATTCCCAGGCCGCGCCAGTGGGTTTTCTTCGCGACAATCGCCGAGGCCCGGCCGGTGCTGTGGGTGATCGAGCCGGTGATGTGCGTCGGCCATACCGGTGCCCGGTCTTCGCCGATAGCCGGGATAAAGCTCAGCCCCTCCAACTGTTGCAACGCCGCCCGAGCGCAAACCCGCCCGGCGAGGAACTCCGCCTGACGCTTGGCGACCGAACGCTGGATGGTGGGTGGCGGCTCGATGGCGCTGCGCTGGAAATCATCGCTGGCCAGTTGCGAGGTATCGAAGTGAGTGCTCAACAGCACCGTATCGGGCAGCGCAATCGGCAGCGGCCAATGGGCATCGAGTGGGGTACAACAGACGGGTAGGGCGGGGGCGCGATTCATGTGGGGCATTTTGCCGGGTTGCTCTCAGGCTGGGTAGTAGCAACGGCTTTTGTGGTGAGGGGATTTTGTGGCGAGGGGATTTATCCCCGTTGGGCTGCGAAGCGGCCCCCATAACTGCAACCGCATTTCAGCAGGGAAACAGCGATTGCCGGGTTTACGACTGCTGCGCAGCCGAACGGGGATAAATCCCCTCGCCACAAAAGCCCCTCGCCACAGGGTTCACTCCGATCAGCCAAAGATTTTTTTGAAGAACGCCTGCATATCCGCCCAGGATTTTTCATCCGCCGCTTTGTTATAGCCAATATCCGGCCCGGCATGATCGCCATGGCTCAGACGATCCGCATCAGGATTACTGAACCCATGCTTGGCACCTTCAAAACTGACAAATTTATAGTCAGCCCCGGCCTTGTCCATTTCGGCCTTGAACGCCGCAACGTTATCCGCCGTTACCATGCTGTCCAGAGCGCCATGTTCGACCAGGATCTTGGCTTTCACGCTACCCGGTGTGGCAGGCGTCTTGGTCGCCAGCGCGCCGTGAAAACTCACCACGCCCGCCAGCGGCAAACCCTGACGTGCCGCATTCAGTACCACTCCACCGCCGAAGCAATAACCGATAGCGGCGATTTTGTCCGGATCGGTTTGCGGCTGTTTCTTCAGCAGATCGAGCCCGGCCTGAAAGCGCGCGCTCGCCGCACCACTGTCTTTCAACGCGGCCTGCATGAAGGCCATGGCGTCCTTGGGATGCTCAGTGTTTTTGCCATCGCCATACATGTCGATGGCCAGTGCGCTATAGCCCAGACCGGCGAGATCACGGGCGCGGCGCTTGGTGTACTCGTTGAGCCCCCACCATTCGTGCACCACCACAACGCCAGGGCGTGCGCCTTTGATGGCGTCGTCATAGGCGAAATAGCCGATCATTTTGGTGCCGTCAGTACTTTGATAGGGGATTTCCTGAGTCTTGATGGCGGCTTGAGTCAGCCCGCTCAAGGCCAGCAAGACGAAAGCGAGAAACATGCGCATGGTGGATCTCCTGACAGAAAAGTCGTCAAAAACAGCTGGGTCGATCTGGTTCAGCTTAGGTTCAGAGAGCGTTCAGGGGGAGTTCAGGGCCGGGTGAGTAACCTTGCCCCGTACCCAAATAGCATATAGCGCATAAGGAACGCCCCTATGACTGGCTTCAAAAAACTGCTTCTGGCTTTCACTGTCTTGACCGCGAGTACCGCGGCTTTCGCTTCCGACGACAATTTCGCCAGCCTTACTTTTGGACAGACCAGCGACAAGGTCAAAAAGTCCCACGCCCTGAACGACAACCTCAACAGCCCGAACGCCGACGGCGTGATCGGCAAGGACAACACCTGGGGGGCGCGTCTGGGCCGGCAAAACAGCCAGGGCCGCTACTACGCCACTTACGACAATGTGTCGGGTTCGCACAATGGCATTAAACTGCGTCAGGAAAACCTCCTGGGCAGCTACGATCTGTTCTACCCGGTGGGCGGCAGCACCAAGCTGTTCGGTGGCGCCACAGCCGGCTTGACCAAAATGACTCAGGAATCCCCAGGTTTCAGCCGCGACAGCGACATCGGTTACGCCATCGGCGGCCAGTTGGGTGTCCTGCAACAGGTTTCGCAAAACACCTCGGTGGAACTGGGTTACCGTTACCTGCGCAGCAACGCCAGCACCGAGATGAGCGAGCGCGGTGGCAGCAAACAAGGTTCGCTGGACCTGACCAGCAGCGCCCAGACCTACCTGTCGGCGAACTACGCTTTCTGATAAGTAATGCTAGTCGGTTAAGCGCAATCCCTGTGGGAGCGGGCTTGCTCGCGAAGACGGCAGCACAGTCGACATTGATGTCGCCTGACACACCGCTATCGCGAGCAAGCCCGCTCCCACAGGGATTGCGCTTGACTGACTGGCGTCGCACTGTCAGGCATAGAGATGGAAAACCGTGCTGCTGGAGATAACGATTTGCGTAGGAGAGCGTTATGAAACTGCTGGTCGTCGAAGATGAAGCGCTGTTGCGCCATCACCTGCAAACCCGCCTGACGGACAGCGGTCACGTGGTCGAGTCCGTGGCCAACGCTGAGGAGGCGCTGTACCAGACCGAGCAGTTCAACCATGACCTGGCGGTGATCGACCTCGGCCTGCCGGGCATGGGCGGGCTCGACCTGATTCGTCAGCTGCGTTCGCGCGGCAAGACCTTCCCGATCCTGATCCTCACCGCCCGCGGTAACTGGCAGGACAAGGTCGAAGGCCTCGCCGCCGGCGCCGACGATTACGTGGTCAAGCCGTTCCAGTTCGAAGAACTCGATGCCCGGCTGAACGCGTTACTGCGCCGTTCCAGCGGTTTCACCCAGTCGACCATCGTCGCCGGGCCGTTGCTGCTGGACCTCAATCGCAAACAGGCGTCCCTCGATGATCAACCGCTGGCGCTGACCGCTTACGAGTATCGGATCCTCGAGTACCTGATGCGGCATCACCAGCAAGTGGTGGCCAAGGATCGCTTGATGGAGCAGCTCTACCCGGACGACGACGAGCGCGATCCGAACGTGATCGAAGTGTTGGTCGGCCGTCTGCGCCGCAAACTTGAAGGCCCGGCCGGCTTCAAACCGATCGATACCGTGCGTGGCCTCGGCTACCTGTTCAATGAGCGCTGCACTTGATTCGTTCCCTTCGTGTCCGTTTGATGCTCGCCGCCACGATCCTGGCGGTGTTGTTCATGCTGGCGTTGCTGCCGGCGATGCAGGGCGCATTCAGCCTGGCGTTGCAGGATTCGATTGAGCAGCGCCTGGCGTCGGACGTCACCACGCTGATTTCCGCCGCCCGGGTGGAAAATAACACCCTGCAAATGCCGGCGCAGTTGCCCGACGAGCGCTTCAACCTGACCGACAGCCGTTTGCTCGGCTACATCTATGACCGCGAAGCCCACTTGGTGTGGCGCTCGAAAGCCACCCGCGAAGAGAAGATCAACTACAAACCGCGTTACGACGGACGCGGCAACGAGTTCGCCCGAATTCGCGAGGCCGACGGTCAGGAATTCTTCGTCTACGACGTCGAAGTCAAACTGCTCGGCGGCAAGAGCGCGGCGTTCAGCATCGTCGCGCTGCAACCGGTGCGTGAGTACGAAGCCACCCTTGAAGGCCTGCGGGAAAATCTCTACCTCGGTTTCGGTGCCGCCTTGCTGGTGTTGCTCGCGCTGCTGTGGATCGGTTTGACCTGGGGCTTGCAGGCGTTGCGCCGGCTCAGTCAGGAGCTGGATGAGATCGAAAGCGGCACACGCGAAAGCCTCAGCGAACAACACCCGCGCGAACTCCTGCGCCTGACCGGCTCCCTCAACCGCTTGCTGTACAGCGAGCGCGAACAACGCAGCCGCTATCGCGATTCCCTCGACGACCTGGCCCACAGCCTGAAAACCCCGCTGACCGTATTGCAAGGCGTCAGCGAAGACATGGCCCAGCGCCCGGCCGATCGTGATCAGGCCTGGGTGCTGCAAACCCAGATCGAACGCATGAGCCAGCAGATCAGCTATCAACTGCAACGCGCCAGCCTGCGCAAAAGCGGCCTGGTGCGCCATCAGGTACGCCTGCGCCCGGTGCTGCAAAGCCTGTGCGACACCCTGGACAAGGTCTACCGCGACAAACGCGTGCGGGTGGCCTTCGATCTGCCGGAGCAGTGTTACGTGCCGATCGAGCAGGGGGCGTTGCTGGAAATGATGGGCAACCTGCTGGAAAACGCCTATCGCCTGTGCCTCGGCGAAGTACGCATCAGCGTGCGTGAAAGCCTCGGCGGGGTTGAGTTGTGCGTTGAGGATGACGGGCCGGGCGTGCCACCGGATCAGCGAGCGCGGATTCTGCAAAGGGGAGAGCGGCTGGATCGCCAGCATCCGGGGCAGGGGATTGGTCTCGCGGTGGTCAAGGACATTATCGAGAGCTACAGCGCGAAGCTGACGCTGGGGGATTCGCCCATGGGTGGGGCGGCGTTTCGGATTCATTTTCCGGTGGGTTGATCCTGGGGGTGAGGGTGTTCTTTTGGGCCTCATCGCGGGCAAGCCCACTCCCACAGGTATCTGCTTTGACCGAAGGATTTGTGAACGATACCGATCACTGTGGGAGCGGGCTTGCCCGCGATGAGGCCGGTACAGCCACCACAAGGCCCGGTGTCAGACCGCTAAACAAGCACTGTTTAAACGACACTTCCAGACACTCACGCAGGCTACACATCCTTGCGCCGCTGCCTACGACTACGCCAGAATCCGCCGGCTTGTGCGCCTGGGGCGTGGGTTCTATCGTTTCCGGGTCGCTGACGAATCAGCGATCGGGTTTAGCGATCCGATCCCTTGCACAGACGCAAAAGCGCCCAAGTTTGATTGCAGTTTTTAGTGCCTGCAATTCGCGTAATGGTGGCTGTGCGTGGGAGACCTTCGAGGTCTACCCGGGGTTTCTGTGACCCGGATCGCTAACCTGCGTACAGCCGCCACCTTTACTTGTTTAGCGATAGGTCGTGGTGGCTCAACCAATCACGGAGCTTCACATGTTCAAAATTACGCCCAACCCACCAGAAACCGACGACCGCGTCCTCGATGATTGCCTCAACCCGGCGTCCCATATCAAAGCCACCCCGCGCACACCCAACACGATGTTCATCGTCAACCCGGAACTCGATACCGAAACCCTGCTGGCCCACGCGTGCGAGTCGCTGGCCTCGGCCAATGTCATGACCATGGACCTGGCGGATCATATGGAGGGGCCGAGTCGCAATTCGCTGTTGGGTATTGCGCAAATCATCATGCTGGGCGAACTGGCGGTGAATCGGGCGTTGGATAACATCGATCCCCGAGACGCTTAACGTACAGATCGTTCCCACGCTCTGCGTGGGAATGCCTCAAGGGACGCTCCGCGTTCCAGCTCCCGAAAGGGACGCAGAGCGTCCCGGGCTGCAGACCAGAGCGTGGGAACGATCAGTGCACCTTCAGTTCTCTTGCGCGCGGTAGGCCCCCGGCGTCAACCCGGTCCACTTCTTGAACGCCCGGTGAAACGCTGAAGGCTCTGAAAACCCCAACTGCTCGGCAATCTGCTGCAACGACAAATCCGCCCGCCCCAGGTGATAGATCGCAATGTCCCGGCGCAGTTGATCCTTCAATTCCTGAAAACTCGACCCTTCCTCCCGCAAATGCCGACGCAATGTCTGCGGGCTGATGTGCAAGTGCGCGGCCACCGCTTCCAGGTCCGGCCAGTGTGAACTGTCGCGGCTGAGCAACCTTCGCAACTGGCTGCTCAAACTGTCGCCGTCATCCGGGCGCGACAACAGGTCGGCGGGGGAGTGTTCGAGGAAATGCTTGAGTGTCCGCTCGTCCTGCAACAGCGGCATGTCCAAGTAACGACTGTGAAACAGCAGGCTGCTTTTCGCCGTGGAAAACGCCAGAGGGCAGGGGAACAGCAAATCGTATTCGGCGCCGTGCTCGGGTTTCGGGTAGCTGAATGTCGCCTGTTCCAGGCGAATGCGCTGGCCGATCAGCCAACTGGCGAGGCGATGCCACACCATCAGTTGGCTCTCGGTGAGGAAGTGATCCGGGTCCCGGAACTGCGAATCGTCGAGGCTCAGGCGGATCATGTCGTCTTCGCGGGTCAGGGTCAGACGCGGACCGTCGGGGAATAAGCTATAAAACAATAAGCCGCGATGAAGTGCTTTCTCCAGATTGCGGCAGTGGATCACCGCATGGCACATCATCGCGAAACTCCCGGTTTTGCTCGGGACCGGCCCGAAGCCCAGGTATTCGTCGTCCAGTGCCAGCCACAGTCCCTGGATCAATCGGGTGAACTGTTCAGGCGCGATTCTCGCTCGTGGTTCTTCAAGCAACTCGGCGCTGATGCCCAGTTGTTGCAGCAGGTTTGAATAGTCATAACCCAGCCGGCGTGCGCCACCGAGGGCGGCACGGGCGAAATGACTGGCGATGGTGCGTTCGCGCATAGAAGGCAAGTCCGTCCATTGAACGGCGGATGGTAGCCGTGGTGCCTGATGATGGACAAGGCGGATATCCGCCAATTTGTAGGACGAGGTCTGGTCGATGGGCGGAAATCCGCCACTTTTCCGTAACCGCTTGGTGACAAA